>Ga0181529_10000607_pt1 | contig 51523 bp, 52 predicted proteins | sample PEATcosm2014_Bin_36_FD_119763 | JGI IMG/M metagenome (GOLD analysis project Ga0181529, IMG submission 119763) | Peatland microbial communities from MTU Mesocosm Facility, Houghton, MI, USA - PEATcosm2014_Bin10_30_metaG | ecosystem: Environmental > Terrestrial > Soil > Wetlands > Peat | place...
GATGCTGGACGAAACCCAAGCGCAAGCTTCAAGCGTTTGGATCATTGGCTAAAATTTGATGAAAACAAAAATCCTGCTGGGAAGCATTGTTCTTATTTTGATCATCGGTCTCGGGGCGGGCGCTTTCTGGTGGGCGCGGCGTCCGCAGATGATCATTTTGGACAATGGCGACAAGCTGACGCTGGTGGGCGTGACTTACGGCAGGCATCACGCGACACCAATGGCTAAAACAACGCGATTTGGAGAACTTCGCCAGCAGGACCGTGTGGTGTTTAATACGCCGAACAATTGCCTTGTGGTTTGGATCCGACAGGAACATCCGGCGAACCGCTCGCCGCAATATCAACTTTTCGTTTATGACAAGGCTGGCACGGCGTGCGTCAACGGGGCAGGCTCGCGCAGCCGTTACGGTGGCGGCGGGACAAATGAAATTGTCGCGGTGCAGTTCGACACATTTCCGCGACGACAGGGCAAAATTATTTTGCGCGTCCAGGAATATGTCCAAAATGAGGGACAGGTCTTGAACGAAAAACATTTCGTCATTTCCAATCCGGCGCACGGGCCGTTCCCCACGTGGACGGCGGAATCGCTGCCCGTCACGAAGACGGATGATGATTTTTCGGTGACGCTGACGAAATTGCAGTTTGGCGTGGACGGCAGTTTCAACCGCGACCAGGCCAACCCGGACGACGCGATCAACAAGGGCGTGGAGGCGGTGTTTCACGCGCAACAAAGCGGCACGAACGCCGTCAACTGGCAGCCGGCGGGGATTGAAACGTCCGACGCCACCGGAAATCATGAGGGTGCCGGCTGCAACTGCCGTTGGGACGGGGACAATTTGGTGGCCGATTATCAGTGGGGCTTGTGGGCGAACGAGCCGGCGTGGAAATTGCGCGTGGAGTTCGTGAAGCAATCGGGTTTTGGTGACGACGAGTTGTTGACGGTGACCAATATTCCATTTCAACCGGGAAACCGGAATGATTTTTGGAACTGGTCAAACAGCCGGACCAACACACCTTTTGCTGAATCCACCGTCAACGGCATTCGCGTGAAAATTTATCGCGTCCAACAATTCGCGGATCAGATGCAGCCTTCGGCGGTCTTGCTGGTGCGCGGCGATTCGATGCCCGAAGGGACGCACCTCACCGTCCTCAAGATAGCCGACGACCAGGGCCGTGACATTGATCATTGGGGATGGAGCACGGATGCCTACGGCTTGCGCGATGTGGATGGCGTCACAAACATCACCGTCACCGTTGCCGTGCATAAGGGCCATTTCTTTGAATTCACCGCAAAACCTGAAAAATAACTACGCATGAAAAAGACGATAAAAATCCTGCTGTGGAGTGTTGTTGCAATTTTAATCATCGGCCTCGCCGCCGGCGCGTTCTGGTGGATGCGCAAGCCGCAGATCATCACGTTCGACACGGGCGACACGCTGACGCTGGTGGGCGTGGATTACGGCAAACACCACGTTCCGCCCGGCGTCAAAGCGCCGGCCGCGACCACGACGAACGTCACGCCGCGCGTGGCCCGCGTGCGCGGCGGCCCCTTCAACACGCCCAGCAACGCGCTGGTGGTCTGGGTGCGGCAGGAGCACGATCCGCAGCAGTATGCCTATTTCCAGTATTACTTGTATGACTCGGCAGGCGATGCGTGCGTGGGAGGCATCGGCGGCTACGGCGGCAACAACCGGACGGCCAGCGAGGTCGTCGGCGTCCAGTTCCCCGCCTTTCCGAGGCGGCAGGGAAAATTCATCGTGCGCGTCCAGGAACAAAGCAACGGCGGCCAGCAAATGTCGGATCAAAAATTCATTGTCCGCGATCCGGCGCGCGCCTCGGTCCCGGGCTGGAAGCCGGACGCGCTGCCCAACACGCAGACGGACGATGATTTTTCAGTGACGCTGACGAAACTGGCCGCCGGCGCGGCCATGCCCTACCAGCGCGACGGCGACGATGCCGACGACGCGGCGAACAAAGGCGTGCAACTGACATTTCATGCCGAGCGCAACGGCCAGTCCGTGACAAACTGGGAGCCGGTCTCGGTGGAAACTTCCGATGCCACGGGCAACCGCGTCGCCGGCAATGTCGGCAAAAATGACTGGCAGGACAACAACGACACGGCGGTTTATCAATACGGCTTGTGGCCGGACGAGCCGGCGTGGAAAGTGCGGCTGGAATTTTCCCAGCAGTCGGATTTTGCCGACAACGAATTGTGGGCGGCGCAGGACATTCCGCTGGAACCGGGGCGCCAGACGGATTTTTACAATATCAACAACCGGCGTGCCAACACCAATTCGGTTTTTGCGGAGACGGACTTGAACGGCTATCACCTGAAAATTTTCACGCCCAAACAATTTTCCGATGTGCCGCAGAATTCGTATCTCCAGGGCGGCTTGACAATCCAGGTCACTCCGGCATTGACCAGCGGGATGCGCATGACGCTCGTCAGGCTGACGGATGACCAAACCAACGACATCGCCAACATGAATTACGGCACGTTCTCGGCGGGAACCGGCACCACCTACCGCTACGGCTTGAGAGATCTCGCCGGAGCGACCAACCTGAACCTCACCATCGCGCTGCACAAAAGCCGGTTCGTGGAATTCACCGTAAAGCCGGAAAAAGCGCCGCCAGCCGCAGCACCGCCCCAGCAATAAAAATTCACGGCCATGAAAAAAATCATTCTCTGGAGCGTCATCTCGGTTCTGGTGGTCGGAATCGCCGTCATCGCCATCTGGTGGCTGCGCCGTCCGCAAATCATCACGTTGAGCGACGGCTCGAAACTGACGCTGCTGGGCGTGGACTTCGGCAGGCATCACAAATTCCCAAAAGTGAAAACAACCGGGCGTCTCATGGGCGGCGGCGGCCCGGCTTCATTTGATACGACAAATAATACTCTTGTCGTCTGGATTTTGAGCGAGCACAAACCCAACCAGTATGCGAATTATCAGGTGATGGCGTATGACAAGGCGGCCACGGCGTGCGTTGCGAACTGGTCGAGAAATTCCCGGCAGATCAAAAACGGCATGGAAATCATGGGCGTCCAGCTCGATGCATTTCCGCGCCGCGACAGCAAAATTTATCTGCGCATCATGAGCTGGGGACAGCGCGGGCAGCAGGTTGCCAAAAGCCAGTTCGTCATCTCCAATCCGGCGCGCGGCCCGTTTGAAAAATGGAATCCAGAGCCTCTGCCGGACACGCAGTCCGACGGCGATCTGGATGTGACGCTCACCAAGCTGGTCGCCGGTTCGCCATCGCCTTACAATCGCGGAAACGGAGCACAGCGAAACGATCCCGTAAACAAATGCGTCCAGCTTGATTTCGACGCCCAGCAAAAAGGCCAGTCGGCGACAAACTGGCGTCCGGTGCAGGTTGAGACCAGCGACGCCACCGGCAATTACATCAAGGGCTGGATCAACGATTACCGCCAGAACGGCGAGAAGGACGGATATTTTTATCAGCCCGGACTCTGGCCGGACGAACCGGCGTGGAAGGTGCGCCTGGAATTTTCGCGCACCTCCGGCTTCGACGACGACGAACTCTGGAGCGTCACAAACCTTCCCGTGCGCGCGGGAATCCAGCAGGACATGCAGAATTCATGGTCCTGGGGAAACCAGATGAATTCAGGCCGCGCGCCAGCCGCCTTTGCCGAGACCACCATCAACGGCGTTCATGTAAAATTGTTTCCGGCGATCCAATATGCCAGCCAGAATCAATTTCAAGGCGGCAACAGCAAGGTCGTCGGCATCATCATCAAAACAGACCCCGACGCCGAATCCGCAGGAATGCGCATGACGCCGTTGAACATGACCGACGATCAGGGCCGCGCGCTGAACAATCAAGGTTCAAGCTGGGGCGGCGGCAATTATCAATATGAATTTGGCGAGCCGCGCAACGTCCAGTCGGTGAACGTCACCATCGCGCTGCACAGGAGCCGGTTCGTCGAATTCACCGTCAAGCCGCAAAAAGCCGCCGCCAACGGCCCTTGATGCAAACGCTTGTCGAAGATTTTCTGCAATACCTGCGCCACGAGCGCGGGCAGTCGGACAACACAGCGAAGACTTACGCCGCGCTGCTCGGCAAATTCACGGCGTGGGCGGAAAAGCAAAATCTCACCGATTGGAAATCCGTCGAACTGAAACACCTGTTGGAATTTTTGCAAAACGAACGCGCGCGAAACACGTCCATTGGCCGCCCTGCGAAAAAAGAATCGGCTAAAAAAATTTCTCTGCGCCGGTTGAGCGGCGAAAGCGTTTATCTGGAAATCGCGGCGCTGCGGGCTTTTTACAAGTTTGCCGAAAACGAAAAATTTCTGCCGGCGAATCCGGCGGAAAACCTTTCATTGCCGCGCAGGTGGAAGCGGTTGCCGAAAGCGCTGTCGAACGACGAAATTAAAAAACTGCTCGAACCCGAGAATCCCGAAACGCCGGAAAACTTGTGCGACCAGGCGATTTTGGAACTGGCCTACGCATCCGGTTTGCGCTTGTCCGAATTGAAAAATCTACGGCTGGAGCAACTTCACCTTGATGCCGGTTTCATCAACATCATCGGCAAGGGAAACAAGGAGCGCGTCGTGCCGGTGGGACGAACGGCGGTGACTGCGATGAATCGTTACATTGAAGTTGGTCGGCCAAAACTGGTCACGCCGAAATCACCGGCAAATGTTTTTCTCACGAGGCGCGGAACTCCGTTCGCGGCGGTGACGCTTTGGCTGCACATCAAGAACCGCGTTCGCCGTGCGGGCGTGGAGCGCAACATGACGCCGCACATGCTGCGGCACAGCTTCGCGACGCATCTGCTGGAGCACGGCGCGGACTTGCGCGTGATCCAGGAACTGCTCGGCCACGCGAACATCAGCACGACGGAGATTTACACGCACGTCACCGGCAACCGGCTGCGGGAGATCCACCGGAAATTTCATCCGAGGGCGTAGCGGCGACGAGGCGTGGCCGCCACCTTCACTCAAAATCGTAAACGACGACTTTTTTCACGAACGGCTTCACGCAGTGCGCGACAAATTCCAAATGCTGCGGATGCACCTGGTAATCGTCCTGCGCCTGCTTGCTGGTGAAAACGGTGTTGAGCGCGACTTGATAGCTTTGATCCACGATGGGCCGTGCGCTGCCAAGCATCTTGCCGATGTGAAAATGCGCGAGGCCGGGGATGTTTTTCAGAAATTTGTTCCCGCCCGCGACAATTTCATCGGCGGCGTCGGGCTTGGCCGGGTCGGTCCAGAAAATCACGATGTGTGAAAACATGGATTGATTGAACCACCAAGGCACAAAGCCACAAAGAAAAAATAATTCTTTTTTTCAAAACTTGGTGTCTTTGCTCCTTTGTGGTTAAAATTTTGCGGATGAGCAAAACTGCACTGCTATTCGCCGGCCAAGGCGCGCAAGTCGTCGGCATGGGCAAAGACCTCGCCGAAAAGTTTCCGTCCGCGCAGGCATGGTTCGACCGCGCCAACGCCGCGCTCGGCTACGATCTCACCGGCATTTGTTTCAACGGCCCGGAAGCCGAACTGACGAAAACCGAAAGCGCGCAGCCGGGGATTTTTCTCGCGAGCTGGGTCGCATTTCAATTGCTCAAGGAGCACGCGCCGAATCTGAAATTTGATGCCTCCGCCGGATTGTCACTCGGCGAATTCACGGCACTCACGGCTGCTGGCGCGATGACTTTTGAAGACGGGCTGCGCGTTGTGCGGCAGCGCGGAAAATTCATGCAGGAAGCGTGTGATGCGACGCGCGGCGGCATGGCCGCAGTTATCGGGCTGGATGAAATCCCGACCCGCGAAGTTTGCGCGGCGGCGGGCGTGGTGCTGGCGAACCTGAATTGTCCCGGACAGCTCGTGATTTCCGGCGAGGAGGAAAAAATTGTCAATGCCTGTGACCTCGCGAAAGTGCGGGGCGCAAGAAAGGCGATTCCGCTGCCGGTGGCCGGTGCGTATCACTCGCCGCTCATGGCGGGCGCGCAGCCGAAGTTGCAAGCCGAACTGGCGAAAATAAAAATATCTGTGCCAAACGTTCCGGTGATTTCAAACGTCACGGCGCAGCCGCATAATTCAGAGATTTCCGCGCGACTGGTTGAACAAGTCACGTCGTCAGTTTTGTGGGAAAGTTCGATGCGCTATTTGCTGGCGCAAGGTTTCACGCGGTTCATCGAACTCGGGCCGGGCACGGCGTTGAGCGGATTTATGAAACGCATTGATAAATCGGCGCAAATGCTGAACGTCGCGGACGCGGCGAGCTTGGAAACGACTGTTCAATCGTTGAATCGTTGAATGGTTGCATCGTGAATCGATTTGCGTTCCAATATTGCTACCAATGCAACGATTCAACGATGTAACGAATTACTTTTTCACAAAATCATGAGCCAACTTGCCAATCAAATTGCTGTTGTCACCGGAGCGGGCCGCGGAATCGGCCGCGCCATCGCGTTGAAATTTGCCGCCGAGGGTGCAGACGTGGTCTGTGTTTCGCGCACCCAGGAAAATTCAGAAAAAGTCGCCAATGAAATCGGCGCGCTCGGGCGCAAGTCCTGGGCGTTCGCCGTGGACGTTTCGGATTCCGCCGCCGTCAGCGCCGCCGCCGAAAAAATTCTCGCCGATTGCGGCAAGGTGGACATTCTCGTGAACAATGCCGGAGTGACGCGCGACGGTTTGCTGATGCGCATGAGCGACGAGGACTGGGACACGGTGCTGAACACGAACCTGAAGGGCGCATTTTTTTTCACAAAGGCGTTTTCGCGCGCGTTTGCGAAGCAGCGCAGCGGGCGCATCATCAACATTTCTTCAGTCATCGGGCTTATCGGAAATCCTGGCCAGACGAATTATGCCGCGAGCAAGGCGGGGCTGATCGGGTTCACGCAATCGGTCGCGCGGGAATTTGCGTCGCGCGGCATCACGGCCAATTGCATCGCGCCGGGCTTCATCGAGACGGACATGACGGCGGAATTGAACGAGGAATTGAAGGCGAACGTGCTGCGGCAGATTCCGATGGGCAAATTCGGCGCGGCGGAGGACGTTGCGAACGCGGCGTTGTTTCTCGCCAGCCCGGCGGCAAGCTATGTGACGGGACAAGTTTTGACGGTTGACGGCGGGATGGTGATGTGATTTGGCTTTTATTTTCGTCCTCATCGTCATCGTCATAAATCATTTTTTAGGACGAGGATGAGCATGAGAATGAAGATGTTAAAAAATTTCAGAATTCAAAGCTTGAACATCTTTCCGATTCATGGCATAGAACAGGGCAAATTATGGCTGACAAACCAACTGACCAACGGGTAAAAGACATCATCGTCGAACAACTCGGCGTGAAACCGGAGCAGGTGACTCCGGAGGCGAAGTTCATCGAGGACCTCGGCGCGGACTCGCTCGACACCGTCGAGCTGATCATGGCGCTTGAGGAGGAATTTGGCGTCGAGGTGCCGGACGAGCAGGCTGAAAAGCTGCTGACCGTCGGCGACGTGACCAAATACATCGAAGAGAACCAAAAATAGTTGCGGCTTTCCGCGCTTCGGGCAGTTTGGCTGGACTAGCTCAAACTGCCCTTTTTATTTATGGGAAATAATTCAGACCGCCGCGTGGTTGTCACCGGCCTCGGTGTCGTCACGCCGCTCGGACATCAACTGGACGTTTTCTGGAGCAACCTGGTCGCCGGGCAGTGCGGCATTGACAAGATCACCGCGTTTGACACGACGGCATTCGACACGAAAATCGCCGGCGAAGTCAGGAATTTTGATCCCGCGCCCGCATTTCCATCGCCCAAGGAAGTCCGCCGCACTGACCGCTACTCGCAATTCGGCGTCTATGCTGGCTGGGCGGCGTTGAAAGATTCCGGCCTCGACCTCGAAAAAGAAAACCGCGACGAAATTGGCGTCATCATCGGCTCCGGCATCGGCGGACTCCAGACGACTACCGAGCAGCATAAAATTTTGCTCGAACGCGGCCCCGGCCGGCTTTCACCGTTCATGATTCCGATGCTCATCAGCAACATGGCTTCGGGATTGTTCTCGATGTTCTTCAATTTGCGCGGCCCGAATTTCGCCACCTGCTCCGCCTGCGCCACCGCGAACCACGCCATCGGCGAATCCTGGCGCGCGATCAAAATGGGCGACGCGCCCGTGATGTTCGCCGGCGGTGCGGAAGCCACCATTGTGCCCGTCGGCATCGGCGGATTTTGCGCCATGCGCGCCATGAGCACTCGCAACGACGATCCCAAGCGCGCCTCGCGCCCGTTCGACAAGGACCGCGACGGCTTCGTCATGGGCGAAGGCGCGGGCGTTCTGGTTTTGGAAGAATTGGAACATGCCAAAAAGCGCGGCGCGAAAATTTATTGCGAGATCGTTGGCTACGGCAACACCGCCGACGCGCATCACCTGACCTCGCCATCGCCCGACGGCGAAGGTGCGGCGCGTTGCATGAAAATGGCCCTGCGCAACGGCGGCCTGAAACTTGAGGATATTTCCTACATCAACGCCCACGGCACATCTACGCCGCAGGGCGACATCTGCGAAACGCAGGCCATCAAATCCGTCTTCGGCGACCTCGCGAAAAAAGTCGCCATCAGTTCCACCAAGGGCGCGACCGGCCACATGCTCGGCGCTGCGGGGGCAGTCGAGATGACCGTCTGTGCCCTCGCCATCAAAAACGGCGTCGTCCCGCCGACCATCAATTATCAGACGCCCGACCCCGAATGCGATCTGGATTACGTCCCAAACACCGCGCGCGAAATGAAAGTCAACGCCATCATCAACAACTCCTTCGGTTTCGGCGGCCACAACGCGAGCATCGCGGCGAAGAAATTCGTTGGTTAAATCTCTGGCCAAGATGAATTTTCTTTCGCTGATTGAAAACAAACGCGAAGGAAAAATTCTCGCGCCGGAGCAGATACAGGAATTCATCCGCGAATTCACCGCCGGGAAAATTCCCGACTACCAGATGGCCGCGATGCTCATGGCCATTTATTTTCGCGGCCTCGACACCGCCGAAACCACCGCGCTCACGCTCGCCATGCGCGATTCCGGCGACGTGCTGGAATTTCCCAATGACCCGCGCCCGCTCGTGGACAAACATTCCACCGGCGGCATCGGTGACAAGGTTTCGCTGCCACTTGCGCCGCTGCTCGCGTGCCTCGGCTTCCGCGTGCCGATGATTTCCGGGCGCGGCCTCGGCATCACCGGCGGCACGCTAGACAAGCTGGATGCCATTCCCGGTTTCAAAACGCTGTTGCCCGCTGAAAAAATCGTCGCGCAAGTTCAAAAAGTTGGCTGCGTCATCTGCGGCCAGACGGACAAGATGGTTCCCGCCGACAAAAAAATATACGTCCTGCGCGACACCAGTGGCACAGTGCCGAGCATTCCGCTCATCACCGCCTCAATTCTTTCCAAGAAGCTTGCAGAAAGCCTAGACGCGCTCATCCTTGATGTAAAATTCGGCAGCGCCGCGTTCATGCAAACCAAAACCGACGCGCGCAAGCTGGCGAAGGCAATGGTCGCGCTCGGCAACCAATGCGGCACCAACACGCGTGCGATTTTGACGGATATGAACACGCCGCTCGGCCGCGCCGCCGGAAACTGGCTGGAGGTGAAAGAATCGGCTGATTGCCTTGAAAACAAAGGGTCAAGTGATTTGCATGAACTCGTGATTGATTCCGCCGCGCACCTTTTGGTCCAGACAAGAAAATCAAAATCCCTCACCGCCGCGCGCAAGCTGGCGGAAGGTTGTCTGAACTCCGGCGAGCCGCGCAAGAAGTGGGATGAAATGATTGCCGCGCAAGGCGCGGACTTGAAAGCATTCAACCGCAAGCTCACGCTAGACTCTGCCGCAAAGATTGTCGCAGAAGTGAAGGCGGACAAACCAGGTTTCATTTCCAAGTGCGACGCGCGCATCATCGGCGAGGTCATCAGAGACATCGGCGGCGGACGCTTGACGAAGGAATCAAAAATCAATTACGACGTCGGCGTGGACAAAATTGCGAAGCCTGGTGAGTGCGTGGAAAAATCCGGCGTGCTGTGCCGCGTCCACGTTGCGGATTCATCTGACGCGGAATCCGCGCTCGTGCGATTGCAAACTGCATTTGATATTTCCGACTCGCGGCGGAAGCCGTCGCCGCTGGTCAGCGAAATCATCCGGTGACCTGTCCTCCAGCCGTTGAGTTTTCACTTAACTGTTTTTTCGGAAGGCGAATTTGTGACGGCACCTGGAGTCACATTCACGTCGGCGGGAATCGGCTGATTCAATATCGGAGTTGCAAGTTTGGCTTTCACCACGGTTCGATCCGGCCAGTTCGTGTCGGTCTCGTCAATCGCCACATTGGTGTCACTGCCTGGCACGCCGCAGGCCAGCACAATGCCTCGCGCAATCCAATCCTTGACCGTGTCACTGTAGCCCGCTGGCAACACCAGCGTGCCGCCGGCCAGATTGATGGCGCGCGTGGCATCCGAGTCCATGCCGCCCTCAAACACCGGATCCGTGGGGGAGCCGGTGTTGAAGTCTCCGGTGACGTTCACCGTTCCTCCGTAAAGATTCAAGCGGCCTCCGAACTGGAGCCAGATGGTGTTCACCTGCGCCCGGTCATGCACGTTCATCACCACGTTCGAGCCGCCGGCGAACCACCATGCTGTTCCCAGCGCGAGAGTGTCTTTCAACGTCAGCGTGGCGTTGGAATAAAGATTCAACGTCGTAGTGCCCGAACGCGCATCACCCCAGACAAATTCGCCGAAACCGCACGTCACGCGGCCGTAAATGTTGAGCGTCTGTCCCCATGCCGGGCCAAACAACGAATCATTCATGACCACCACGTCCGCCGCCGCAATCGTGATTTGGCTTTTGGGCACGCCCGTGCCGGAAGTTTCAATTTTATACGCCGTGCCGTTGGCGGGCGGCGCGATGCCTTGTTTCCAATTGGCTGCCTGATTCCAAGTCGCGCCGTCACCTCCTGCCGACCATGTGTAATTGGTTTGGCCAGCCGATTGTGCGAGGCCGATGAAGGTGGCCGCGTCAAGTATCAGACAAATCAAAACAGCGATGGCGATTTTCATGTTTGTGTGAATTGTTTGGACCTGTCGGCCTCTTGATCGTCAGGAAAGCGCTGACAAAATCTTCTCCGCCGCGAGTCGCGGATTTTCCGCCGCATAAATTGGCCGGCCAATCACCAGCCAGCTCGCGCCGGCTTGTATCGCCTCGTGCGGTGTAAGTGTGCGCTTCTGGTCGTCGGCTTTTTCCGCGCCCGTGCGGATGCCGGGCGTCACGAGTTGGATGTGCGCCGGCAGGATTTTTCGCAGCGCCACAATTTCCAGCGGCGAGCAAACAAGTCCGCGCAGGCCGGATTTCACGGCGAGCAGCGCTAGGCGGGAAACTTGTTTTTCGGTGTCCGCTTCGCAGCCGATTTCCGCGAGCGTATCATTGTTTGAACTTGTTAACACCGTCACGCCCAGCACGAGTGGCGCGGACAAGCCGTGAGATTTGGCCGTGTCCTGCGCGGATTTTTCCGCCGCGCGCATCATCTCGCCGCCGCCGCTGGTGTGAATCGTCAGCATCTGCACGTCGAGCCGCACGGCGGAGGCGACGGCCTTGGCGACGGTGTTCGGGATGTCGTGAAATTTTAGATCCAGAAACACGCTCACGCCGGTCGCGCGCACGCGGCGCACGATGTCCGGCCCGGCGGCGACGAACAGTTCCTTGCCGATTTTAAACGCGCCGACGGCGGGCGCGATTTGCTCGGCTAGTTTCAGGGCCTGCTCGGCGGTTGGCACGTCGAGCGCGGCGATGATGGGGTTTTGGATTGTGTCAGCCACAGATGGACACAGATAAACACAGATGAAAACCAAAGAAAAGTTTTTCGAGCATCGCCGTTTTGCGCCGAATTTTGACTTGGCAGGGAATTTTTCCTAACCTGTGACCATGAAGATTGTCCGCCACACTGACAAAGATTTTTCCGCCAGGCTCCGCGAGGTGTCCATCGGCTCCAGCCTGTTCGACGCGACGATTGAAGAGCGGACTCGCGCCATTTTGCAGGACGTTTACCTGCATGGCGATCAGGCGTTGCTCGAACTAACTGAAAAATTCGACGGCGCAAAGCTTTCCACCGATCAACTGGCGGTGACGCAGGCTGAACTCATGGGCGCATCGCTCAAGGCGGACGAATCCCTGCGTGCGGCGGTGGCGGAAGCGGAGAAAAACGTCGCGTTCTTCGCCAGGAAGTCTTTGCGCAAAGGCTGGCAGGCGAAAAATTCTCACGGCGCGAGCGTCGGCGAAAAGTTTGATCCGTTCACACGCGTCGGCGTTTACATCCCCGGAGGCACAGCGCCGCTGGTTTCGACGGCGCTGATGACCATCACGCTCGCCAAGGTCGCGGGCTGCAAGAAAATTGTCGTGACTACGCCCTGCGGCAAGGACGGCTCCATCAACCCCGCGATTCTATTTGCCGCGCGTGCGGTGGGCGCGACGGAGATTTACCGCGTCGGCGGCGCGCAGGCGATTGCGGCGCTCGCGTATGGCACCAACACCATTCGCCGCGTGCAGAAAATTTTCGGCCCCGGCAACGCCTATGTCAGCATGGCCAAGCGGCTACTCGTCGGGCGTGTGGCGATTGATCTGCTCGCCGGGCCAAGCGATTTACTCGTGCTGGCTGATGACACGGCAAATCCGCAATTTGTCGCGTCCGATTTGCTTGCACAGGCCGAACACGGTTCCGGCCACGAACGCGTCTGGCTCGTGACGACCTCCGCGAAAATTCTCAAGGAGGTGGAAAAAGAAATTTCCAAACAGTTGCCCAAATTGCCGCGGCGCGAATTCATTCAGCGCGTGCTTGACCGCAACACCTGGCTCATCCAGGTGGCGAGCGTGGCCGACGCCGTGGCGCTTGCGAACCAGATTGCGCCGGAACATTGCGAAGTCATCATGCGCGACGCGCGGCGCGTGAGCGGCGGCATTGTGACGGCGGGCGCGATTTTTCTGGGTAACTGGTCGCCGACGGTGCTGGGCGATTACATCGCCGGGCCGAGCCATGTGCTGCCGACCGACGGCGCGGGCGCGTCGTTCGCCGGGTTGACGGTGGATCAATTCCAGCGCCGCACGAGCGTGGTGGAATACAACCGCGCGTCGCTCAAGAAAGCGCTGAAGTCTGTGAAAAAATTCGCCGAACTCGAAGGCCTCAGCGCGCACGGGAAGAGCGCGGAGTTCAGGAAGCAGCAGTAATCAGCGGTGAAAGCCGCCGCCGTGAAAACCACCTCCGCCGCCGTGGTAACCTCCGCCATGCCAGCCGCCGCCCCACCTTCCGCCAAACCCGAATGAAAGGGAGACGGGCGGATAGCCATAATAATACGGATAATAATACGGCTGATAATAACTGCTGTTGTAGTAATACGTTTGCGTGTCAGGAATCACATAGACAGTCGAAGACGGCGCGGATTGAATGTAAGATGTTGCCGGCTGTGATGCGGCGACCGTGGTTTGGGCGCTGCCGGTGTCCGAAGAATTATTCTGCTGCGTTGCCGCCGCTGCTACAGGCGCATTTGCGACCGGGGCGTTTCGGGGCTGGTTCAACATTACGTTGACGACGGCGTCGGAAACCCCCTGCTGCCGCAAGTAAATGATTTGATCCGCGTCAAGGGCGTAGCTGTTCGCGGAATTGTGGATGTAGGAAATGATGGTGTCGTCGCTGATCTTGGCTTGCGCGAGCTGGACGATTTGGGACGCGCCGTAGGACAATTCAACGGGTGCGGAGCGGGTGACGGCGGGTGAATCTTGCGCCACGACTGTCATGGCTGTGAGCGCCAGCCCGACGGTTGCGACGGTTGCGAGAAATGTTTTTCGAAAAATAAATGTTTTCATAAAAGTATCCTCTTATTAAACACCACACATTCGTCCGAGTTTCCCGGGATGTCAACTTGCTGCGGCACGCGTGTTCCCATCCTGTTTCCTGAATAATCATTGACGTTCGCCGCGCCGCGCAAATACTTACTGCAATTCATGGCGCAAAATTCCATCTACATCGTCACCGGCGGCGCTGGCTTCATTGGCTCGCATTTGATTGATCTGCTCCTCGCCGAGGCGGCGACAAAAGAAATCCGCGTGCTCGACAATTTTTCCTCCGGCCGCCGCGAACATCTCGATCAGCACAAAAACGATCCGCGCCTGAAAATCATCCAGCTTGATCTGCTCGATCTGGAAAAGGCCGCGCCGCACTTCGCCGGCGTCGGACAGGTATTCCACCTCGCCGCGAATCCCGACGCGCGCTGGGGAATCAAAAACACCAGGCTCGATCTCGAACAGGAAACCATCGTCACCTACAATGTCCTCGAAGCCATGCGGCGCAATTCCGTCCCGCAAATCATCCTTTCCAGTTCCGGAACGGTTTATGGCGACGTCGGCACGACCGTCACGCATGAAAACCTTGGACCCGCATTGCCGATCAGTTTATATGGCGCGGGCAAAGTTGCCGCCGAATCGCTCATCTCCGCGTTCTGCGCCACGTTCGGTTTGCGCGGAATCATTTTGCGCTTCGGAAACATCGTCGGCGAACGGACGACGCACGGCGCGTTTTACGATTTCATCAAGCAGCTCGCCAAGAAATCCGCCGAACTCAAGGTCCTCGGCAACGGCCTTCAGGCCAAGCCCTACGTCTATGTCCGCGACCTCGTCTGCGCGCTGCGGTTTGCGGGGCAGAAATGCCTGGAACTGCCGCCGTCCAAATTCGATGTCTTCAACATTGCGCCCGACGGTGCCACTTCCGTGCGATTCATGGCCGAGGAACTGGTTTTGCAACTGGGCTTCAAAGGCCGGACGAAAATCATTTACGGCACCACCGCCGGCGGCTGGCCGGGCGACGTGGCGCAATCGCGAATGGACTCGTCCAAAATCCGCAAGGCCGGATACAATCTGCCGCGCAGTTCCGACGAAGCCGTGCAGCTCGCCATCAGCCGCATCCTCGAATGGCTGCCGACGCGCAAAGGCGCGGCGGACGATTTGCGCCTGCCGCCGGATGCGGTTGTCAAAAACCGCGCGGCTTAATTTCTTTCGCAACGGAATTGTTAAAACGGTGTTGATTCAATTGAATGAGCAAACCAAAAAAATCTACCCATATTGAAACTTATAATTAAATGGGGAGTTCTTTGTCTTTTGTTTGGATTCATTTTAGCTTTCTTGGCTGCTATAATTTCCAACTACAACCAAATTGGATACCACAGCGGAACAAATCCAGCCAATGCTTGCATTAACAATTTGCGCCAAATTGATGCAGCCAAAAATGAATGGGCATTGGAAAATGGAAAATCTAATGGTGTTATTGTTACGGAAAACAACATAAAATCTTACATCAAACTTGATTCAAGTGGAAATATTCCAAAATGTCCGGCAGGCGGCACTTATACAATCGGAAAAGTTGGCAAGAAACCAACTTGTTCGGTTGGTGGCCCGATTCACACATTGCCATAATGCAATTCACTCCATCGGATGTTTTTTCAAGCCGCACAGTTGTCCGGCGATTTTCAGCGCGAAGAGCGGGTTGTTTTTGAAATAGCGTTTTGGCGGCAGCGTGACAGGTAGCGGTCCAAAAAGGGTCAAAAAGTCGGTTTTTGGCTTAAATCTCTCATTTTCAGCCTGTTTCGTTAGAATTGGCGGTCAAAACAGCTTCAGCACCATTCAAAAAACCCTGTTTATTGCCAAAAATGGTGGATTTTGGCTCGTGCAAAATGAATTTGCAGGACGGCAAAATGGTTTCGCCCGGTCGCAAAAAGGTTTTGCCGGAAGGCTATTCCAACAGATATTTCTTCAAGCCGCAAAGCTGGCCGAGAGTTTTCAGGACGAAGAGCGGGTTGTTTGTGAAATAGCGCTTGGCCAGCCGGCGCGGCTCGCTGCACAGCCGGTAAAACCATTCCAGCCCGCTGCGCTGCATCCATCGCGGCGCCTGCCGCACACGCCCGCTGTGGAAATCAAACGCCGCCCCCACGCCGATCATCAGCGTGGCGTCCAGCTTGGGCAGAAATTCGGCCATGAACTTCTCCTGCTTGGGCGTGCTCAGGCCCACCCACAAAATGTCCGGCTGCGTGTTGGAAATGGTCCTGCGCAAATCCCTGAACTCGGCGTCGCCCAACGCGCGGAACGGCGGCGTGAATGTTCCGGCGACCTGCAATTTCGGAAATTTTGCCTTCAATTTTTGCGCCAGCAAATAGGCCGCGCCATCCGCGCCGCCGTAAAAAAAATGTCTCGCGCTGGATTTCTCGCTCCATTTGCAGACTTCCAGCATCAGGTCGGGGCCATAGACGCGGCTCATTTCGGAATGGCCGTGGATTTTTCCGAGCCAGACCATCGGCATCCCGTCGGGCGTGCAGAGAAACGCGTCATTTAAGATTTTGCGAAATGTTTCGTCGTTTTGCGCCTCCATCACGCCGTGGACGCCGGTGACGCAGATGTAGCCTTTGCGCCGCGCGCGAACCGCATCGGCAATTGCGATCTGCGCTGTTTGCAAATTCAGCACGCTAATGCCGACGCCGAGGACGTTGACGCGTTTAATTGACATTGAAATCAAAATGCCAGCCGCGACGTGTTTTGCCACGCGCAAAAAATATCTTCATACAAGATTTTCGAGGGATCCCAACGTGAAACCTCCAAAAACCATTGACATTGGCAGCGCCAGAGAATAAACCTTAAGCCTCTATGGCTCGAAGCTTTTCGTTGACGGTCTTCTTTTCAAGTGGCGAGGGCTTTAACGTCGGTCATATGCCGCATGTATCACCGCATATCAAATTGCCATGAAACTGGATTGTGTTGTGATCACGGGCGCCGGACAGGGAATCGGCAGGGCCATCGCCGCCGATCTCGGTGGTCGGAAGATTCATATCCTATGCCTTTCAAAATCGGGCAATTGCGAAGAAGCAGCGGCGGAAATCAGAAAGAATGGCGGAATCGCTGAAAGCCTTGTTGTGGATCTCGGAGACGTTGAAAAAGTAAAAGAACAAATCTCCGCCTGGATCACAGGAAAAAATTTCAAACGGATAGGTCTGGTTCTCGCGGCGGGAATTTTGGGGCCGCAGGATTTTCAAAACATGGCCGGCTGGGATGAATGTTACCGCGTCAATGTTCTCGGCAATCTGGGGGTGTATTCAAGCCTGTTGCCCAAATTGTTGGAAAACAAATTTGGCCGGATTATTTGTTTCGCGGGCGGCGGCGCGGCTTATGCGTATCCGTTGTTTCCTGCGTATGCCGCGTCGAAATCGGCGATGGTTCGAACGGTCGAAAATTTGCAGGAAACCTTGAACGACAAGGGTGATTTTGCAGTGGTCTGCCTCGCGCCCGGCGCAAACGAAACCGGCACGCTAAAGCAGGTCCGCGCCGCCGGCGCAAAAATACAGACGACCGTTGACATCAGCGAACCCGTCAACTTTGCGCGGGAATTTCTTTTTTGCAAAACATGCGGTTTTAAAGGCGCTTTTGTCCATGTCCGGGACAACTGGCGGGAATATTTGGATGGCGAGAAAAATACAGCCGACCCTAAATGGAAACTCAGAAGGATAGAAACATAAAAATCTGCCAGATCGGCGCCGGGTTGATTGGCAGGGAACGGATGAAAGCCGTGACCGGTCTTGCAAATGCGGGCCGGCGCGTTGAGCTTTGCGCTGTCCACGACCCCTTCCTAAAGGAAGTGCCGGATGCACTCAAAAAACAGGGGCTGTATTTTGCGGATTCGCTGGAAGAAGTTTATTCCTTGAATCCGGACTGGATTTTCATTTCCACCCCGCACGATGCCGCTGCCGGACTTGCGAAACAGGCGTTGTCCCGAGGCTTCAATGTGCTTCTGGAAAAACCATTGGGCAGGAATTTGCAGGAGACCACGGAAATCATTTCGTGCCAGACCAAAAAGGATCAGCTTTATGTTGGGTGCAACTACCGTTTTTACGACGGAATCGCCGCCGTCTTGAAAGACGTGGAACAGAAACGGTTTGGAAAAATTATTTCCGTCAACATGGTGCTCGGTCATGGCGGAAATCCAAAGGACAAAGCAGGCTGGAAACTTGACCCGGAAAAAGCCGGCGGCGGCGTGTTGATTGATCCAGGCATCCATTTGATTGATTTGTGCACCTGTCTTTTCGCCGGAGAAATCCAGGTCGAAAATGTTCTCGCGTGGCGGGGTTTTTGGAATACCGGCATCGAGGAGGAAGCCCATGTCCTGATGCGAAACAACCAAAGCCTCATCATCCTGCAATTGTCCGTCGTCCGCTGGCGCAGCACGTTCAGGATTGAAATCAACGGCGACGAAGGCTACGGAATCGTCGAAGGCCGGGGCAGAAGTTACGGCCGGCAAAAATACATCCGGGGTAAAAAATGGGGCTGGATGTCCAGCAAGAGCCAGAAGGAAAGCGAAGAAATGGTAGTCGAGACCGAAGGCGACGACGTTTTTCAAAAAGAGGTCGAATCGCTTTTGTTCGGCACTGCCAAAGATTTTATCCGGCCATGCACGGGTGAGGAAGCGTTGAAAAGCATGGAGCTTCTTGAAAAATGCCGCGGAAAAATCCGCTACGCATGAAGCTGCTGCTTTTCGCCCACGTGCCGCCGCCACATCATGGCCAGAGTGCCGCGGTGAAACTGATGCTGGAAAATTTCGGCGGCGACCGCCGCAAGCAAAAGGCGTCGCCCAGCCCGTTCGGCATCGAGTGCTATCATGTCAACGCGCGATTTTCCAAGACTCTGGAGGATGTGGGCGAACTCCAGGCCGGCAAGGTGCTGCTGATCTTGTTTTACTGCCTGCAGGCCATCTGGTGCCGGTTCCGTTACGGCGTGGAAATTTTTTATTATGTCCCCGCGCCCGGCAAGCCAGTCGCGCTTTACCGTGACTGGCTCGTCATGCTGCTCTGCCGCCCGTTCTTCAAAAAAATCATTTTGCACTGGCATGGCGGTGGCCTGGCCAAATGGCTTGAAACCGTCGGTTCCATCCGCACGCGCAGCTTCACCTACCGCCTGATGAAAAACGCCGACTTGAGCATCGTGCTGACCGAGTTTGGCCGCCGCGACGCGGAGAAACTCACCGCCAAGCGCATCACCATCGTCAGTAGCGGCGTGCCCGACCCCTGCCCGCAGTTCAACGAAAACATTCTGCTGCACCGTCGCGCGCGCACCGCCGCATTGAAAAACCTCCTTTCCGGCCAAACTGCGCCGGCAAACGATGCCGAAGCCGTGATCCGCGTTCTGTTTGTCGCCACCTGCTCGCGTGAAAAAGGATTGTTCGATGCCGTTGAAGGCGTCGCTCTGGCGAACGAAAAGCTGGCCGCAAAAAAATCGCCGTTGCTCTTCCGTCTTGAATTGATTGGCGCGTTCGCCTCCGCTGCTGAAGACACCGAAATGCGCGAACTCATCCGCCAACGCAATCTACAGGGCGTCGTCGAACATCTCGGCTTCGTTTCCGAGGAACGCAAAGAACAGGCGTTGCGCGACGCAGATGTGTTTTGCTTCCCCACTTATTACAATGCCGAAAACCTTCCCAACAGTTTGATGGAAGCGATGGGATTCGGCCTGCCGATCGTCACCACACGCTGGCGCGCGGTTGCCGGAATGTTTCCCCCGGATTATCCCGGACTCGTGGACATCAAATCGCCGCAACAGGTCGCTGACGCAATTCCGCTGCTGGCCGCGAGCGGCGTTGCCGAAACGCTGCGCGAAAATTTTCTTTGCCGTTTCACGCTCGAACGGCATCTCGCCAACATCGCCGAAGCCATCCGCAGCGTGGAAGCTGCTGAATTTAAATAATGAAAGCAGGAATCCAGAAAAAGCAATTCCCTGTTTCCCGCCTTCTTTATTCGGATTTTTACGGTGTATTTCGTGATTTCAGAAATTTTCAATTGCCGCTAATCTTTCCAGGTTGAAAATCGGCATCCTTCAGATCAATTCGACCATCGGCGATTTCGCGGTCAATGCGAAAAAGCTTCTGGCCGCTTATGAAAAAGCTGTCGCGCTTGGCGCGGAATTTGCCGTTGCACCCGAATTGTTCCTGTGCGGCTATCCGCCGCGTGATTTGCTTTTGCGCGAGGATTTTGTCGAAGCCAGCCTTGCCGCGCTTTCGGAAACGTCCGAAGGCGTCGGCACGATTCCGCTGTGCGTCGGCTACGTTGACCGAAATCCGGAAAAGCCAGGCCGCGCGCTGCGGAACTCCGCCGCCGTTTTGCAGAATGGAAAAATCATATGGCGCACCCACAAAAGTTTGCTGCCGACCTACGATGTTTTCGACGAAGACCGTTATTTCGAGCCGGCAAGAACCGTTGAGCCGTTTGTATTCAACGGGAGCAAGCTCGGCATCACGATTTGCGAGGACATCTGGAACGACGAGGATTTCTGGCCGGAACGTCTTTACCGCCGCGACCCTGTCAAGGAACTCATCTCGCAGGGCGCGGAAATCATCCTCAACATTTCCGCGTCGCCGTGGCATGACGGCAAGGAGCGCACCCGGCTGGACATGCTCCGGCGCGTCGCGCGCGACGAAAAAATCCCGCTCGCGCAGGTCAATGCCGTCGGCGCGAACGACGAATTGATTTTTGACGGCCACAGTGTCGCGCTTGATGCGGGCGGTGAAGTGATTGCACTCGGAAAAGGATTTGAGGAAGAAGTTTTCGTGGCGGAGTTGGAAATATGTTCGGGTAGCAGCCGACGTGAGTCGGCTCAAATCAAGTCAGAGCGAACTGACGTTCGCTGCTACGGGCTTCCTTCGCGCGAGGCGCAGATGTTTTCCGCGCTGTCGCTGGGCGTCCGCGATTATGTCCGCAAATGCGGCTTCAATTCGGTGATCGTCGGCTTGTCCGGAGGCATTGATTCCGCGCTCGTGGCGGTTTTGGCGGCGGATGCGCTGGGCGCGGAAAATGTTCTGGGCGTGGCGATGCCCGCGCGTTATTCGAGCGAAGGCAGCTTGAGCGACGCCGCCATGCTCGCAAAAAATCTCGGCATCCTTTGCGAAGTCCTGCCGATTGAGCCCGTCTTCAATTCGGTTGAAAAACAGTTGGAAAAGGTTTTCAGCGGGACGAAGCCGAACGAGGCGGAGGAGAACATCCAGTCCCGGCTGCGCGGCGTGACGTTGATGGCGCTGTCGAACAAGTTCGGCGCGCTGGTATTGACGACGGGCAACAAATCGGAAATGGCCGTGGGCTATTGCACGCTTTACGGCGACATGAACGGCGCGCTCGCGCCGCTGGCGGACGTTTTGAAGACGGACATTTACAAGATCGCACGCTGGGTCAATCGCGAACGCGAAATCATCCCGCAAAATTCCATTTCCAAGCCGCCGAGCGCCGAACTGCGTCCAAACCAGACGGACCAGGATTCCTTGCCGCCCTATGAGATTTTGGATGCCATCCTCGATTTGTATGTCGTGAAGAATCTGGGCAGGCAGGAAATTGTCCGGCGCGGATTTGACACGGCGGTCGTGAACGACGTGATCAACAAGATCAATTTCAGTGAATTTAAACGGCGGCAGGCAGCGCCGGGCCTGAAGGTGTCGTCGCGCGCGTTCGGCATTGGGCGCCGGATTCCGGTGGCGCAAAGGTTCCGGGCGCAACCGTGACCGTTCTAAATTGCAAAATCGGTCAGGTGGGCTTTCGCCATTTCGAGGAGCGCATGGTAGCTGTCGTCCACATTCTGAATCTCCGTATCAATGCAATTGGCGCATTCATGGCGTCGTGGAGACTCGAAGGGATAATCAATCAGCATCTTGATCTGGCCTTCCCGGGCGCGCTGGTAAATTCCCTTCGGGTCGCGTTCGATGCAGACCGACAATGGCGCATGGATGTAGATCCACACCAGCTTGTCGCCTAAAATCCTGCCCACCAGGTCGCGATGCTGGTGCTCGGGCGCCATGGTGGAAACGACCACGTTCAAGCCCTGCTGGGTCAGCAGCCGGGCGATTTCGGCGATCCGCCGGTGGTTTTCCAGCCGCGCCTCCGACTTGAAACCCAGATCGGAGCAGAGCGTCGAGCGCATTTCATCCCCGTCCAGATAAATCACGGGCAGGTTCCGGTCCGCCATGCCTGTGCGGAGAAGTTGCGCCAGCGTGGTTTTGCCCGCGCCGGAACGACCGAACAGCCAGAATACTTTGGTGACCGTTTTCATGTGGAAGACATCGGAAATAAAATGGAAGTCTAAATATTGCCCCTTTCAAGGCAAGAATTTTCTGTCCGGAGGGCCTCAACACAGGTCGCGGTTTGGCGGCCATCATCCGGGTGCAGGAACCATTTTGAAGATTGCTTTGATTGGCATTGCCCTTAAACTTCGCCCCACGATTTTTTCAGATGACGAGTGCGAACCCAATTTTTGTCGTCGGTGTTTTCCGCTCCGGCACGTCCCTGCTTTGCTCCCTGCTCAACCAGAACCCGAAGATCGCGCTGATGTTCGAATGCGATGTCTGGAATTTCCCCGGCCCGCTCCTTTCGTTGCGTTTCCGCCGCAACTGGGCGGAACGGATGGAATTTTACAACCAGTGTCTATCGCGGCACCGGATTATTTCTATCGACGATTGGTCCGCCCTGGCCAAAATTCGCTCCCCGCTGGATTTGTATGAAGGTCTGGCCCAAAGCAAGGGGGCGGTCGTCAGCGGGGAAAAATCGCCTTTCTATTGCGACCGATTGAACCAGTTGCACAGGCAGTATCCGAACGCGTATTTCATCATCATCTCGCGCCCGGCTGCGGAGATTTACCGCAGTGTGCTCAAGGCCGGCCAGTCCTCGCGATTTTTTGGCAAGCCGGGCATGTTGAGCCGCATGATTTACCATCAGGAACAGCTCTTCCGCCAGACGAACAAGATTGAAAAAAATGGCGCGAGGATTTTCCGGCTGGACTACGCGGGGCTCGTTGACCGGACTGAGAAAAAATGCCGGGAGATGTGTGATTTTCTGGGCGTCCCCTTTGACCCGCAGATGCTGCAACTCAACAGGGCGGATTTGTCGGCGGTTTACAAGGGGCCGAATTTCGCCCATCTCCGTCGCGGCATCATTGAGCGCCAGCAATACACCGAAGAACTGGTGTCGCCGGCCATTGCAAAGAAACTGCAACGCTACCAACACCGGTGGAGCCGGATGCAGGCCGGGCGGCCGGATTTTCCAGCCGGCGCACCGCGACAGGAACCGGGATTTCTTGAAGTCGTCTATCACAATCTGGCGGGGTGGGCTTTGAGCCAATACGATGCGGCGGTGCGGGCCGTTTTTGAATTTCTGCCGCTGCCCTGGCTGTATGTCTACCGGCTGCTCAAGCACTGGGTCGTCAATCCGCCTTCGGGATCGCAGGGCGCAAACACGTCCATTGTCAAGGACTGCCAGAAACATTGGCCCACCATTTTGACTGCCACAGTGATGCTCGCCGCCATCACCTGGATCCATAGCCACACCAATCCGCACCTGATGTTCGTGCTGATTTATTCCCTGCCCTGCATGATGCTGGCCCTGGTGGTGAACGCGCGCTGGGCCACGCTGTTTGTGGTGCTGGCTTCCATCCTGATGCCGGTCATCCAATACGACGGCGACACCGATTACCGCCCCGGCTTCGTCATCATCTGGAACGCCTTCAGCCGTTTCATCCTGATGGAAGCCCTGGTTTTGACCCTGACCCGGATCCGCATGGATTTCCAGAACATGGACATTCATGGAAAACTTGCCGCAGGGGAAGTGCCGCACATTTCAACCTCGCAGGCCTTGAAATTTTCCATCATCACGCCCAGCTTCCGCAATTCGGAATGGCTCAAGCTCTGCATCGCCTCCGTGGCAGATCAAAAGGGCGTCGAGCTGGAGCACATCGTGCAGGACTCCTGCTCCGACGACGGCACTCAGGACTGGCTGCCGCACGACCCGCGCGTCAAGGCGTTCATCGAAAAGGACCAGGGAATGTATGACGCCGTGAATCGCGGCTACCGCCGGGCCACCGGCGACATCCTGGCCTATCTGAACTGCGACGAGCAATACCTGCCCGGCGGGCTGGCGGCGGTCGAGGATTTTTTCCAGGAGCATCCGCAGGTGGAGGTGCTCTTCGCCGGCACCATCGTGACCGACGGCCGTGGCGACTACGTCTGCCACCGGCACAGCATGGTGCCCAACCCGCGCCACATCTGGCATCGCTTCCCGGCGCTCACCAGTTCCATTTTCATCCGGCGCAAGGTTGTAGCCGAGCGCGGCATTTATTTCGACACGCGCTGGCGCGACCTGGGCGATTTTCACTGGGTCCTTGCGCTGATGAAAAACAACGTGCCGATGGCCGTCAGCAATTCCTTCACGTCCGCCTTTGCGGACACCGGCGACAACATGAACCTGAAACCAAACGCCATCCGCGAAAAAGCCGAGACGCAAAAAATGGCCCCGGCGTGGCTGCGCACGTTCAAGCCCGTCTGGATCGGACACCATCGCCTGCGCCGCGTGGCTGCCGGTCATTTCTCGCTCAAGCCCACGTCCTATTCCATTTATACCCTGAAAAGCCCCGAACAGAGGGTGAAGATTGACGTTCCAAAACCCACGGCAGTCTGGTGGAACCGGCTGTGAACCTGAGCCGTTGCATCGTAAGTTGTATTCTAAATTTGAGCGTTGTTTTTGATGTTCGGTGTTCGGATATGAGGTGTTTCTTCAACATTAAAACAATGCAATTTGCTTTTGCTTTGTGATTTTGTTTGAGCAAAATCACACATGTTTGGATGGTGCCTCAATAATTCTGCCCAAACCGTATGAAAGCCCCTGAACTGCCGGCCTTGACCGGCATTCGTTTTTTTGCGGCAAGCCTTGTCTTTTTTGCCCATGTCGGCGGTCTGCCTGGAAATTCATGGTTCATCCCAAGGCTGGCCTCCACTTACAACCTCGGCGGTTTTGGCGTGGAGGTTTTTTTTGTCCTGAGCGGTTTCATTTTAACTTACAATTATGCCGCATTGTTCGGCAATGGGGTGGGGGTGGGAAATTTCAACAGGTTCATCTGGGATCGCCTGGCGAAAATCTACCCGCTTTACCTGCTGACACTTTTAATAGCCATTCCCATCGAGCTTGCCGGTCATCGGGATTGGAACTGGGAGGCTCTCATCCTGCAATTGACCCTCCTGCAATGCATCCTGCCCGTCAATCAATTGAGCGCAACCGACCATTTCAACGTGCCAGCCTGGAGCATCAGTTGTGAAATGTTTTTCTACCTGCTGACACCGGCCATGATCTGGCTGGGTCTTTCGGCCAAACGTCCGGCATCCGCCGTTTTCCTCGGCTGGCTGACGGCCATAACGCTGGCTGTGGCCGCAGGTATTTGGGCAACGCACTTTGCCATTTGGCCCAGTCGTTTTGCACTGGTTCAGACGCCAGAATTTATCGTGGGTGTTGTAACCGCCATATGCTTTCTCAAAGGCCGGACACCAAAAAATTCCACCATCCAGCTTTGCATTACAGCCGGATGTGTCTTGATGGCCTTGTCTGTTTTTTTTAACAATCCGTTTCCTTGGTTGCAGTTCGGGTTTGTCAGCGCACCGGGCGCCGCCTTGTTGATTTATGGGCTGGCTTATGGTCGGGGATGGCTTGCGCAATTTCTTTCGCATCGCTGGGTCGAACTGCTCGGCATGAGCAGCTTTGCGTTTTATATGATCCACGACCTGATTATACGCATTTTCAAAGGTGCCTTTGAGCATTTCCATATCAGCATCAATAATTTATTTGCCGCAATCGCCATTACGGCCATCCTGTTCATAATGACTCAAATCATTTCGATCATTGTTTTTAAGAGGATCGAATCCCCGGCCCAGAAGTATTTGCGGGGACTGGCAAGAAGGAAAAACACGACCGGGGTTGTTAAACCCGCGCCGCCCGATTATTTTAATCCGGGGAAACTCTGATGAAACCGCCATCCTCGCCGCCGCCAAACGCCGCGCCCCTGAAATTGTTCAGCGTGGTCATCCCCGCGCGCGACGAGGCCGAATCCCTGCCCGCCACCCTCGAGCATCTGCATCTGGAATTTTCACTCAACCATGTGCCGCACGAGATTGTCGTCGTGGACGACGGCAGCAGGGACACCACATGGGAGGTGCTTCAGCAGTTGAAGGCCAAAATTCCCGAACTGCGCCCCGTCCAGAACACCGGCGACCACGGCTTTGGCCGCGCCGTCGTTTTCGGGCTGCGCAACTGCACCGGCGACGCCGTGGTGATTATGATGGCTGACGAATCCGACGATGCCCGCGACGCGGTGCATTACTGGAAGCTGCTGAACGAGGGTTGGGACTGCGTCTTCGGCAGCCGCTTCGTCAAGGGCGGCGGCGTGATTGATTATCCGCAGGTGAAACTGTTCGTGAACCGCCTCGCCAATTTTTTCATCCGCTGCATCTTCCAGATTCCGCTCAACGACACCACCAACGCGTTCAAGGCCTATCGCCGCACCGTCATCCTCGGCTGCGAACCGCTCATCGCGCCGCATTTCAATTTGACCGTGGAGATTCCGCTCAAGGCCATCGTGCGCGGGTTTTCGTGGACGGTCATCCCCATCACCTGGCGCAACCGCCGCTCCGGCGCGGCCAAGTTGAAAATCAAGGAGATGGGCAGCCGCTACTTCTTCATCTGCGCCTATGTGTGGCTGGAAAAATACTTCAGCCGCGGCGACTACCGCAAACACCGGTAGTGTAGCGTTTGGTTCTGGTGGGGATTCAGTCGTGTGGCAATCCATTTTGAGTCATCCGTCTGGACAATATTTCCGGCGGTTACCGTGCGTTTGGAGGAAGCTCAGATGCCTTCGTTGCAGAATTCAATTGCCTATCTGGCGTGAATGGTTTTAATGCTTGTGGACAAGCTAATTCTCCATGCAAAAAATTCAGATGCTAATCGTGCTGGCCGTCGCCATCGGCGCTGCGTGGCTCACCACGCTGGTGGACAATGGACTTGGAACATGCTGGACGCAGGCGGCGGTGCGTAATTGGGAGCAATTTGGTTTGCTCAACCTGCATGGGAAAATAGTATGCAACAACGGTGGATTTCAGGCGGAAACACACCCTTATTTTTATCCGGGCCACCGTCCGGCGAGCCTGTATCCGGTTTTCCTATGTTATCACCTGTTGGTTGCCACCGGATTGGGGTTCCTTGTTTACTATGCAGTTATTGCGGCCCTTGTGCTGATGTCCATCTGGTGGCTGCTGGGACGGACGGATCGGGCCTTCTGGCTGGCGGCGATCACCGTGATTACGCCGGGATACCTTCGTTGGCAGACCACGCTGGATCCCAATTTAACGGCGGTTTTGATCGGGTTCCCCTTTTGCGCCGCCGTCATTGAGTTGTTGCGGCGTCCAGTGTTGAACTTGCGGCAGATTTTGTTGTTGTTTGTTCTTATCCTGTTTTTTTCGGCGCTGAACTGGACCACTGTTTTTGTTCATGCCATGCTGTTTGCGACCCTGTTAATCCTGCCCCGGGTGCCATGGCGTCATATTTTAATATATGCCGGCCTGACGGCGATCATGGCTGGTGCAGTGCTTCTGGTAAGCGTGTCCAGCAAAATGTCCCAGCCCGATGGCTCCAGTGTTGGACTGGTCTCTATGCTTCAGGCCTATGGCTGGGGCAATCTTGGCTATGGAACCGGCATGACCACCCGCACCGCCCTCATGCGACTGGTGGCGGTGAATCTCATGGGGCTGCTGCCGGTGTTGATTTGTCTGGGCTGGCAATGGTGGCAGCGCGCTGGCCGCTTGACGGCAGCCGGGATGCTGTTTTGTTTGCCGGCGCTGGTGTCGGCAATGGAAATTCTGGGAATGCGCAATTATTTCGGCCATCACCCTTGGATGTCCGTCAATTTTTTCCTGTTGGGATTGATTCTCGCCGCCACCGCTTGGAAAGCGCGGGCCGAAACGCCTTCAGGGGAAAATAATATCCGCCCGCCCGCCCGCCTCGCTTGGCTGGGGGCGGTGTTCGTCTACAGCTTCATTGTTCTGGCAATCGGTCATGCACACATTGATCGGGAGCTGGCTTTCGTCACCTTCATACGCGCCCACACGAGCCGCGACACCACCATCATTATCCGTCGTGATACCGACCCGGCATTGGTGGGATTGTCTCCACGCTTGGACGAACTTTTCGACCGCCACCTCGTTGTCGTGCCTGGTATCGGTGAAAACAGCCTGGCGGATTTGTCGGCAAAGCGGGTCATTCTCACTGTGACCGCTCCGCCGTCAGGAAAAATTCTCGCGCAGACCGCTGGCGCGGCTCATCCCTCGCCGGTGGTGCAAACCCTGCTCGGCTGGTATTCCCGTTATGTTGCCCGCCGTCTTCCGGGTGATCAATTGGTGGTTGGCGATCAATTTTTTCTCTATCAGCCGGCCAACTGACTCCTCAAATGACATCCTTACCGCCAGAATTGAGCCTCGTCATCCCGTGCTTCAACGAGACCCGCGTCTTGCCGTTGCTGCGCCAGCGTTTGGTTGAATGTCTCGCCCGGATCGCCATGAGCTGGGAGGTCATCCTGGTGGACGACGGCTCTCGCGACGACACGTTTGCGCAGCTCTCCGCCATGCACGCCGCAGACCCGCGCTTCAAAGTGCTCGCCTTCTCCCGAAATTTCGGCCACCAGACCGCCGTGTTCGCCGGCCTGTCCCGAGCCACCGGTGATTTTGTGGCCGTGCTGGACGCCGACCTACAGGATCCTCCGGAATTCGTCGCGACCTGTGTGGCCAAGCTCAAAGAGGGCTATGATGTCGTCTATGCCGTGCGCCGACAGCGCAAGGAAAACCTGTTCAAACGCGCCGCCTACGCCGGTTTTTACCGGTTGCTCAAGGTCATCGCCGAGGTTGAAATTCCGCTGGACTCCGGTGATTTTTGCGTGATGCGCCAGCGTGTCGTGGCCGTTCTGCGCACGATGCCGGAACGTGATGTTTTTGTGCGCGGCCTGCGGGCCTGGAGTGGTTTCCGGCAGGTCGGCGTGGATTATGATCGCGCCGCCCGTGCCGCCGGCGAAACAAAATATCCGCTTCGCAAACTGGTCAAGCTGGCGTTGGACGGCGTGTTCGCGTTTTCCTCGCTGCCGTTGCGGCTGGCAATTTACATGGGCTTTTTGAGCCTCGCCATATCCATGGCCGGTGCCGCGCTCGTCATCGTGTGGAAAATTTTGAACTTCCAGTTTCTCGGTCATTACCCGTCCGAAGTGCCGGGCTGGACCTCGCTGGTCTGCCTCATTCTGTTCCTTGGCGGAATCCAGTTCCTTATCCTCGGCATACTGGGTGAATTCATCCGGCGGATTTACGCTGAAGTGCAGCAGCGACCGCGCTGGATTGTGCGGGCGGAACTGGGCTTTTCCCCGGAAGCCGGAGTCCCGTCATGATTGAGACCTGGTCGCACGGTCCCGCCGACGAAAACATGCCGGAGGCCATGCTGGTGGAAACACTCGCCCGCGTCCGCTGCCATCCATGGTGGCTCGCCCGCGCCCGGCTGGCGCTGGCCGTCCTCAAAGCCAACGGCGTCATGCCACCGGCATCCATCCTTGATGTCGGCTGTGGCTGGGGCGTTAATCTACAGGCTTTGGAAAACGCCGGCTACCATGCCACCGGCCTCGACATTTCCCGCCGGATTCTCGAACTCATAGACCAGCCCGGACGCCGTCTGGTCGAGGCGGACTTGAACCAGCCGCCGCCCGCCGCCCGTCAACTGGCCGCTGGCGCGCTGTTGCTGGACGTCATCGAACATCTGGACGACGATCGCGGCACGCTCCGGCGGATCGCGCCGCTCGTCCGGCCCGGCGGCACGCTGGTCGTGAGCGTTCCCGCACTGCCGGAGCTGTTCTCCGAATACGACCAAATCCAGGGGCATCGCCGGCGTTATGTTCCCGAAACCCTGCGGGCGGCGTTTGACGACAGCGGATTTGCCGTCCAAAAAATATTCTGGTGGGGCGGCTGGATGGTTCCAATTCTCCGGCGGATGAGGCAAAAATCCACGGCGAAAGCCCGATCTGCCCCCAAAACCTACGGCGATTATCTCCGGCTGCCGCCCTGGCCGCTGCCGTTGCTGATGCAGGGCCTTTACGCCTGGGACCACCGGCGCTCCTTGCAGGGGAAACTGCGCACCGGCACCTCCCTCTTCGCCGTGGCCCGGCGCACGGCTTGATCTGTCAGCGTCTCCAACCGTCCCAGATTGCAGGCAACCCTCAACCATCTTGCCCAGGCCAAAGGCAAACCTATTTTATTTTTCCTGCCGGCGCTTGAATTGAAAAACTGGTCTGTTTAGCATTATGCACTGCTCAATCAAGCATCCATGTCAATCAAACAAACTGAAGGCGAATTAAATGATGAGGCGGAACACTGGCGTTTGAAAGCCGCTCCCCACGATAAACGTGTGCTTGGTTTGGATATTCTTCGTTTCATTGCTGTTTCCTTGGTTGTATTCAGGCACTTGGAAGGGTTGGAGTGTCCGCCCGGTGCAGGAGTTTGGTGTCTTTCGGTTCATAAGATTGCTTATACTTTGAATTGCGGTGGATGGGTTGGGGTGGATATTTTTTTCGTTCTAAGCGGATTCCTGGTCTCCGGCCTTTTATTCCGGGAATGGCGTCAACGAAGGGAGGTTTCCCTGGGGCGATTTCTACTTCGTCGCGGACTGAAAATATACCCTTCGTTTTGGTTTTTTTTATTTGGCATGTTCTTTCTTTCACTCATCCATCAATGGGGCAGGTTTAACCTGCGTGGATTTCTTGGCGAGTTTTTCTTCCTGCAAAATTACTGGGCAAATTTATTTAATCACACATGGTCGCTGGCGGTTGAAGAGCATTTTTATTTGCTGTGTGCGGGAGGCACTTGGCTGCTCTTGCGACTGCGCCGGAATGTTGGCCAAAATCCTTTTCATTCCATCCCCGCTCTTTTCATACTGGTGGCGACCCTATGCCTCGTTATACGCATTGTAAGCAATGACATCTTCTCCCCGAGCCGTGTAAAACTGCTTTTTTTTGGCACTCACATACGCGTGGATTCATTGTTTTTTGGGGTTTTGCTGTCATATTATTGGCATTTTTATTTCACAGCCACGCACCAGCACCTGATTTGGAAATATCGGTGGGCTTTGGTTGTTGTTGGTGTTCTGCTGTTGGCACCGATGTTTTCGATGCAGCCCTTCACTCCGGGACAAACTTGGATTCGTGTGTATGGCTTTGTTCTCTGTTATTTGGCTGGAGGCGCGCTTCTGTTGGGCTTTTTGAAGATATTTGAGCGGACAGCTTCACCACCTGCCCGGTTTTTGGGATTCTTGGGGGCGAATTCCTATTCAGTTTATCTTTGGCATCCGCTGGGTGTTTATCTTGCGTCCACTTTCTTTATGCAACGCACGCATGATGCAACTGCTTGGATAGGCTATTGCCTGCTGAGTAATGTAGTGGTTTGGGTTATTGGCGTTGCTGCAGCGCGTGCGGTTGAATTTCCTGTGCTAAAACTCCGGGATCATTGGATTCCAAGCCGGACAACCCGGCCCTTAAAGGATTAACCGCATCCTTGGCATGAGTTTCTGACAGTTCTAACAAATCAAGTTCAGTGGTGGTTCGCAAGTGTATTAAGTTCCATTTGTTTTAACTTTTAAATATCCGCCTTCACTATTAATGCCTCCCGGTAAATCTCCAGATGCCGCCGGGCTATGACCAGCGGATGCTACCGTTCCCGCATTTTGTTGGCGACGGTGGCCATTTCCATGGCCGCCGAATCCTGCGTGGAAACAACAACATCCTCGTCCTCATCCTCGAATTTTGACGATGACGACGAGCAGGAGGATGAGGAGGATTTGTGCGGCATGTCCCCCAAAACACCGTCGGCGACACGGCAATTTTTGCAAAGGTTCCGCCAACGAAGGTGTAGTTTTTGAAATTTGTCATGTTGATACTTGGCCTCACGAAACATGGCTGGGCTGGGTTCAACGGCTGGAAAATTTTTGTGCGGCGGCATATCGGCATTGACGGTGTCCGCTCCGCAGGCGAGGTGTCGTCTCCCGCAGTCGAGGTTGTCCGCTTCTTCCACGAGGTTTTCCAAAAGATATTCAAGGTTATTTCCTCCGCACCCAAGGTATTTTGTCGCGGACACGAGGTTATTTATGCCGGACACAAGGTATTCCGGAGCGGACGCAAGGTTATTTATTACGGACGCAAGGTTATTTGTCGCAGACGCAAGGTTATTTGTCGCAGACGCAAGGTATTCCGGCGCGGACACAAGGTTATTTGTCACAGACACAAGGTATTCTGTCGCGGATGCAAGGTATTCTGTGACAAATAACCTCGGGTGCGCGCCGGAATACCTCTCAAAAATCGCGAATTTGACCGTTTTCGACCCATTTTCAACCGCCAACCCGGTTTTTTGGAGGTTTTGGCCGGTTTAAGCACGCTTTCCCGGCGGATAACCCGCCGGGGACAACCAAAGGACAACTCAACGAAGAACAAAAACATGAAAACAAACAACATAAACCCCAAAAATACTGAAAAATATGGCTAATCAACCCTATTTTCCAGGCCAGGAAGGCAAACAAGGCCCTTTCTTCACCAACATCCAGACCAAAGTCGGCAAGTATTATTTGGATCTGGACATCAGCACCGACCGTCAGGCCAAGCTCACCCTGGTCCTGGCATGGCTCATCTGGGCATGGCAAATCTATCTGCCCGCCCGGCGGAAAGACGCCCCCGCCGCCACCAGTTGGCGGGACAACCTCGCCTATGGCTCCAGCGATGCCACCACCAACACCGCGCCGCCCACGCCCGCCGTGCTCGTCCCGCCCACCGGCACCCCGTTCTACGGGATGCTCTCATGGCTGTTTGATGAAATCGCCCGCTGGAAAAAGGCCGAGGGCTACACCGACCCCATCGGTGCCGACCTCGGCATAGTCGGGGCGGCACCCGTGGCCCACACCGACCCGCCGCTGTTGTGGGCGGGCAACGTGGCGCAGAACAGCGTGGAAATCGGCACCACCTTTTACGGACACGCCGGTGCCTATCTGGAAAGCCTGAGGCAGGGCGAATCCGTCTTCGGCTTTCTCGCCATCGAGACCAGCAGCCCCTACGTGGACAACCGTCCCGTGAAGACGCCCGGCCAGGCGGAATGGCGGGATTACCGCGCCTGCTGGTGGGACAACGACACCGCCTCCATGCAGTTCGGCCCCGTCCTGCGCGTGCTCGTGAACGGATAAAACGGCAAGACGTTAAATCATCAAAGCCGCTCCGGCCAGCCGGGGCGGCTTTTCATTTTAAGATGAATGATTGGGGAAATTGAGTTGCCTCGATTTAGTGGACAAAACTCATTTGGCATGGGCAAAATGAGCCGGAAATAAATTCCTGTCAAATCACATGAAACAACTGGTTCAAAAATTTCTGGGCAAGTTTGGATATTCACTGCGACGCACCTCTGCTCTCAAGACATTTGCCCCATTTATCCGGGACTTTAATTTCCCGGAGGCATCGTTTCGAATGTGGATCGCGAATGCCGACGCCAAGACATGGTATGAACAGGAACAATGGGCAAAATTTGGGGAATTCCGCGCCTTGCGGAAACTTGTGAAAAAAGGCGACCAGGTTTTGGAAATTGGATCGCACCACGGTTTTACCGCAATGTTGCTTTCAAAATTTGTCGGGCCGGAAGGTCGCGTCTTGAGCGTGGAGGCGCACCCTCAAAATGCGATGATTGACCACGCGCAATTGGGATTAAACCGTTCATTCTCAAACTTGAAATTCATTCATGCGGCGTGCAGCGATGTTCCGGGCACGGTGAAAATTTTTCCGTCGCATAATTCAAACGTGGTCAATGAGAATTCCAATGCGGCCAACCAGGAGACAACTGATTTGATTGAAGTGCCGGCGGTGACCGGCGATATGCTGGACAAAGAGCACGGACCGTTTGATGTCGTCAAAATAGATGTTGAAGGATATGAAATGGAAGTTTTGAAAGGATGCGGCAATCTGCTGTCCCGCGCCCCAAAACTGGCGTTGGAAATCCACATGGACTGGCTCGGATGGCGGGGTCAATCCATGGCGGACATTTTCAAATTGATTGATGTCAAACGATACGATGGTGAAATGATTTTGCGTCACGAACATGTCAATACAGACACCGTTCAGGCTTTTGATCCATCTGCAATTCCAAAGAATGGACAGGCAAACGTTTTTCTGGAGCGCAAACGAGGTTGATTTCTCCTCTCGCGAAATCAAAGGCCTTACGTTTTACGTCGTCGAAAAGCTTCACACTTGATCGAACCAAAGAAAAAATCATTTACCGCCATGAACCAACCCGCTGTTTCATCAATGGCTCTCCCGAAAAAAACTGACCACTTGAATTTTTTGGATGGAATCCGGGGTGGGGCAGCGCTTTGGGTTTTGCTTGCTCACTGTATGATTTGGGGTGGCTGGCCTGGCATATCCTTGCCTGACCCTAAAATCGCCGTTGATATATTCATGTTGGTTTCCGGATTTCTAATGTTTTACCTGGCACATCAGCGAGAGTCCTCGGAACCCCCGGAAAAATGGAACACAACCTTCAAATTCTATATCAGGCGCTTTTTCCGGATAGCACCACTTTATTATCTGGTATTATTGGTCTCATTTGCACTCTTGCGACCTTCATATGAAGGCTATGAACGACTCCATTTGCTGAACTATGCCAGCGACCTTCCTTTTGCAATTGATCAAAGTTTTTCAAATTTTTTGATGCACGCGACTTTCCTTTTCGGGCTGTTTCCAAACTACGTCATGTCCTCGTTGTTGCCTGATTGGAGCATCAGTTTGGAAATGCAGTTCTATGTGATGTTCCCGCTGTGGTTGTATCTTTTCCGCCGATTACGCCCGATAACGGCGGCCCTGCTCATTTTTGCCGTGGGTCTGGCGCTAAAAAGATTGACCGATATTTATCTGGGGAATTCAGCTTATCCGCTGCCATCTTTTCTGCCATTGAAAGCGCCTCAATTTTTAATCGGCATGTTGACCGCCAGCGCAATCATTGAATGGCGACGGCGACCGCTTGAATCCCTTTTGCAGATTCTTTTGGCCGCCATGTTCACGATGCGCATTGTGCATGGTATTTTTATCATGGCGGCAATGGGAACGATATTTCTGGCCACTTCAACGAGCCATGACAGCGAGTCTCTGGTGATGTGTGGTCGGAACGCTTTAAAATTCCTGCTCGGAAACAGGGCAACTCGGTTTACGGCTGACATATCCTATTCCATTTACCTAGTGCATGGATTTTTCATCTCTATTTTTGGAGGATGGTTGTTCTCACAACCCGCAGCTTTGAAGTTGTCAGCATCAACTCGTGTTCTGATCCTGACGGCAGCCACGCTCGTCGGGACATTTTTAATCGCGTGGCTCATTCATCATCTGGTTGAAAAGCCGGGCATTGCACTGGGAAGAAAAATAATCCAAAGGTTTGCCACAAGTAAAAAGCAATAATTGTCACGTCCTGTTGGACAGTTGAGCTTCCAGAAATTTTCCGACACGGCCAACAACCTCCTCCTCGCCGATGTTCCACAGGCAGAACGGCGTCGGGAACCGGCAGTAATCCGAGCAGGGCTTGTAGGGGCAGGCCCGGCCCTCAATCCATTCCGCCGCCGGATGCAGCGGCGCAAACCATTCGGGCAGTTGCGGGCCGAACAGCGTGAAGGTTGGCACGCCGCAGAACGCCGCAAGATGGCCGGGGCCGGAATCGTTGCCGATGAACGCACCGGCATCGTCCATGAAGCGGATCAGTTCCGCGACCGTGGACGGGGTGGCGGCATCCTTTTCCCCCGCCTTCAGCCACCAGCCGCGCTGGTCGGCATCGCAGACGACCTGGACCTGGAAATTCTTTTTGCGCAGGTGCTCCGCGAGGTTGCTGTATTTTTCCAGCGGCCAGACGCGGACGGTCTGCCCTGCGCCGGTGTGGATGAGAACCGTCCTGCCGCCGCGCGGGGCGGGGATTGAAATGTTTTCACGCGGCGGCAGTTCCATGCCCAGTGCGCGGGCGATGACGCGCCAGGATTCGTAGCGGTGCGCCTCCGGTTCCGGGCGCGCGAGCGGCTGGGTGAGGAAGATCCGGCTGTGGACGCGCGGGAAGCCGAGGCGGTTTTTGACGCCGAAGGTTTTCAGGAGCAGATGGTCGCGCGGATCCCATCGTGCGGAGAGGCCGTATTCAAAGTTCCCGGCGGCCAGCCTGTGGCGCAGGCGGATGATTTCCAGGACCGGCCAGCGCCAGAAACGGTATTTGCCCTTGAAGGCGGTCCACGGCGCGTTGAAGGGCGCGACCATGACGCCGGGCCAGAGGCGGGGTTGCAGATCCAGCGCGTAGGGCTTGGCCAGCAGGGTGACGTCGAACTTGTCAGCGGCGGCGCGCAGAAAAGGCGTGGCGATGACGAGGTCGCCCAGGCCCCACAGTTCCACGATGAGCAGTTTGGGTTTCAAGGAGCGTAGGACACGGAGTGCAGGCCGCGTTCACCGTTGAAACACCGCTTGCAGTCGCGGGCGCGCGAATTCAGTCGCGGCGGGTTTGACCCTCTCGATCATGGGGCGGCGGATGCCGCCGTTCAGGCTGACGCTCAATCCAAGCAGGGAGGCAAATGCAATTGTGTCGCCTTCCAGCGATCCAAATATGAATAAATACATCAGGATGTGCCCCAAGAACAAGGCCAGCAGAAGCCTGTTGACGGTTCGCAGCGACTCCTCGCCATACCGCAAGTTGTCATACAGCGCCCGGACGCCGGCCGCCCATACCCATAGCAATGCGATGACGCCCCAGATGCCGAACGGTATCACCACCGAAAGGGGGCCGCTGTGGTAATCACCCGCCACCGCAGAGCCGCTTTCATCCGCCGAAAAAACATGGAACCCCTTGCTTGCCACAAATTCAAAATCCAGCGGGGAGATGGCGTAGCCCTTGCCCAACAGCAGATATTGCGGCACCTGCGGAAGCTCGGCCTGCCAGATTTGAAAACGCCAGTCCGCCGAATCTTCTGCCTCCGCCCTGGCCTGCGCATCCACTGTCACCGGCAGAAAGGAAAGCGCACGCTGGGCGGCATAGGGCAAATGCTGGGCAAAGGGCACCATCAGTCCGGCGGCCAGCAGCCCGATGAACGCGAACCTCGGCAGCAATTTTGTGCGGTGCATCCCCTCCAGATAAAACTGGATGCAAAAAATGATGGCTAAATACAGCACCATGGATCGGAACCCCCCCAGCAGCACCAGGGAACTGAAGCCGACAAACAGCACCGGACGCCATGGTTTGCCCGACATGAAAATGCCTCGGATGCCATATATGGCCAGCATTAACAAAAAAACGCCCACCGCCAGTCCGACCAGACCGTTATAGCGGAAACCGCTTGCGCCCTGTTCTGTTTCACCCAACATATAGTTATTGGCCGGAATTAACCAATAGATGAAGTTGAATGACGAAGGAAGCACCGAAACCAAGTCTCCCACCGCACCTAGGCACTGGGGCAGGAAGAACAGGGCGATGTAAAGCCCGGCCTTTTCAGGCGGAATCCGGCGTGCCGTCAGGGCGAAGTAGGCCAGGATGCCGCCAAGCACAAAAAAATACTTCTTGCCGCCCACTTCTTCGCTACCGAAGGAATTCAAACCGATGCCGCCCGTGAGCTTGGCGGTGACCAGCACCACCGCCGCCAGGCAAATCAACGGCCACGCCAGCCGTGGTGCGGAGATAAAGTGCATTCCCCTGTTCAAGGTGCGCTGCAACACGGAAATGCCCAGGCTTAAAACCAGCATGAGCATCCATAGCGGGGGCCTGCCCGGCAGGAAAAACACCGTCATGCTCAAATTTATGGTCACGATCAGCAGGATGTAATGCCAGCGCAACAGCAGGGGAAAGGTCAAGACCACCATGAAAATGCCCGCCTCAATGAACGTCGAGCGTGAAAAATCCTCCAAGGAGGTCAGCATATAGCCCAGCCAGATCGCCAGCGGCACGCAGATTGCATAGACCACCAGCGTTCTTAAAATGGCGGAGGAGTTGTTCATCCAAATTTTGAACTCTTAACTTAATCAAATCCACGCCGACGGCAACCGAATTGTTTGATCCCCCTTAAAAATTGAATCGCGCTGACACGACGGTATGATAGCATCCGGTGAAGCGAAGCCGTTCAAACTTCACCACCAAAGACTATGCATGACCTGCGCCGCCAGCCTCTCGACATAGTCACCGCCAGCCGCCTCAAGGATTTGCGCACGCTTGCACTGGCGGCGCAAAATCTGCGGCAGTTTGTGCCGTTCAAACAACTGCACGTCATCACCGCGCGCACCAATTTTTCCCGCTTTGCCAAAACCCTCGGCGCAGACGTCAGGCTGATGGACGAAGACACCTTGATTCCAGGCATGACCCTGGCCCGATTGCGCGCACTAAACGAACCGGGTTTTCCGCAGGGAGCCGGATGGTATTTTCAGCAGTTCTTGAAATTCGCCTTCGCGCTTCAAAACATCGAGGACGACCACTATCTGATTTGGGATGCAGACACAGTGCCATTGCGCCCGCTGGAATTTTTTGACGAAAAGAACCGGATGATCTTCACCGAAGCGACGGAGAATCACGATGCCTATTTTGAAACCTACAAGAAACTGTTCCGGCACGATCCCCGGCGCGAATTTTCCTTCATCTCACAACACATCATCGTCCGCAAGTCCATTGCGCGCGAGATGCTTCAGGCCATTGAGAAAAACCTGCCCGGTAACGAAAACTGGGCGTGGAAAATCATGCGCAACCTCGGCGGCGGCGGCACCAACCGCTTCAGCGAATACGAAACCCTCGGCCACTATGTCAAGAACATCCATCCCGAAACCGCCGTCTTCCGGCAATTGCCATGGTCCCGCGACGGCGTGAGACTGGCCTCAACCCGCCCATCAGCGTCCGATCTCAAACGGCTCGCGGAAAAATATCATTACATTTCATTTGAGGGGAATCACGGAATCCTGCGGCGCGCGGCGGCGCGATTGCGTAAATGGCTGCCGCTTCCGAAACGGCAAAATTGATTTACTTTCGCCCTTGGGACACGCGCCGCATCAGTTTCGCCGGCATCGCGCCCAGTATGATTTCACAAATTCGCCGGGGCAGCAAACTGCCGGCCACCTCGACCGGATCGAGCCGCAGCAAAAATAATTTTGCCTCCGCCGCGCGCAAACTTTCCGCGCCGGGATGCCCGCGCAATTTCACCGCCTCCAGCAAACCCTCGCCGCTAACGTCGTGGAGTTGCACACGCCAATTGTCGAGCAGCGAAAGATACGGACGGAGCCATTTGCCTTTGCGCAATTTCGCATCGTGCGCCAGCAAACGTCCGCCTATGGGAATCCGGTCCGCGAGCAGTTTGAATTCCGTGATTTGCTCCAGCGGATTGTCGCCGCCGTCAAGAAAAACCAAATCCACCGTTTCTTTCACGCCCCTTTCGGACAGCCATTGCGGAATGGCTTCCTGTGAACGGCCAAAAACAGGCGTGAATCGAGCCGCCGCTTCCGGCGCGGCATCGCGGATATTTTGGATCATCCGCTCGTAAATGCCACGGTCGGCTTCGATGCCCCAAAGATGTCCTTGGCCGTTTTCGTGCAACGCGCGGAGAAAATGCAGCGTGCTCCCGCCGCCGAGCCATGTGCCGACTTCCATAACGACATCCGGCTTTTTTGCAGCATCACGGACCGCAGCGGTCAAAATGCGCCGCTCCTGTTCATTGAGTTGTCCGGCAATGGAAGTCTCGGCCATAAAATTTTCTCGACGTTATGAAATTGGCGCGGCCAAAACAATTCACAAATGTGCGCTCAATATCTCGCGGTAAATTTCCAGATGACGACGCGCGATGATTTGCGGATGATATTTTTCGTGCATCTGTCCGGCGGCGGCGGGTGCAATTGGATTTCCATTTCTTATCCAACCGGCAACAGCCTTCTCCAAACCACCCCAATCGTCCGTGCCAAAAAGTTCCGCGCCGTCCGCGCCAGCGGCGATGTCCGTAATCCCGCCCAGCCGCGCACCAAAAAATTTCAATCCGCGCGCCAAAGATTCTGCCACTACCAGCCCGAACGCTTCCTCTGAAGGAAAATGGATGAGACCCGCCGACGAGTCGAAATGGCGGATAAGTTCACCCGTCGGCATTTCCCCCGAATGACGCACCCAGCCCTCGGCTGCCGGCACCTTGATCTGCTTGAGAAATTGCGCGCCGTAGGCCTCGGACGGATTGAGCTTGCCGATGAAGTGCAACTCAAATTTCAAATTTTGCCGGCGGAGTTTTTGGGCAACGTCAAGAATTTCCAACTGCCTCTTTCGTTCGGAGATTACGCCGACGTTCAGCAAAATGCATTTGCGCGATGCGGCAAAGACGCCTGGCGGCACTTCAAAAAAATCCGCACGCAGGGCATTGGGCACGCGCCACGTTTGACAGGCGCGCGGACGGACGAGACCCTCGGTGTAGGCCGAGTTGCAAAAAACTCCAGCCGTCCGCCGCAGCGCGAAATTTTCCAGTCGTGCGGTCAGCCAGCCGTAGCTTCCGATGCGCACAGGAAAAAGCCGCGCCAGTTCCGCCATGTTGCCGTGTATTGTCACGACATTTGGAAACCCTGAAAAAATTGCGGCCATCGCACAGTCGCGCTCCGCGCCCTGACCATGCACGATGTCAGGCTGGATTTCGCGGATCTTTTTTCGCGTCGCGCGGACACAGCCTTGATATAGGGTGCGCAGCCAGCCGATTTTCGGAACATGCAGGACGTGAAACCAGATGTTTTCCGCCAGTTTGTCTGGAGATTGCATTTTTTTTTGGGTGCAGGCCATCACGTGAATCTCCACTTCCGGAATTTGTGCAAAACCTTGCAACAATGCCTCCGGCGCGGGTCCAAAATAAGGAGCGGTCAGGTGATAATTTCTATGATGCTCGCGATTGTCCGTGGTTAAAACGACGATTTTCATCGGATGCAGGATTTAACAGGATCGAGTCGCGGCGGACAAACCATTTCCATGAATTACGGCGCTTGAAATCAAATTGGCGCCAGGGAGGTGCTGCATCTTTGAATTTTCAGCAGACATTCTTCCGGCGGCTCCTCCGGCTTCAATTCAATCCATTCCGCGTCAAGCTGGCGGCGGAACCACGTCAGTTGACGTTTCGCAAACTGCCGCGTGCGGCTCTTCACCAGCCCGATCGTTTCCGCAAGCGGGCGGGCGCCGCGCAAATGTTCCACCGCCTGCCGGTAGCCGATGGCCTGCATCGCCGTCTTGTTCCGTTCAAGGCCGTGCCGGAGCAGTTCACGCGTCTCGTCCACAAGCCCGCGCGCGAACATCGCATCCACGCGCACGTCGATGCGCGCGTGTAAATCCGCCGGCTGTCGCGTGATGCAAAAAAAGGCTTTGGGCTTTGGGTTTTGGGCTTTGGACTTCCATTCCGCGCGCTGTTCGGAAAACTTTTTTCCCGTCAGCCGGATCACTTCAACGGCCCGGATGACGCGGCGCGGATTTTGTTTGTCAATTTGGTCATGAGCCGCCGGATCGCGCTCGCGCAATTCGCGCAGCAATTCTGCAAACGGCAAAGCTTCCAGCACGGCGCGGAGTTCGGAGTCGGTGCCGGGCGCCTCACCGAGACCGCTCAAGAAAGCCTTGAAATAAAGCCCCGTGCCGCCGCAGAAAACCGGGGTTTTATTCCGCGACTGGATTTCTTCGACCGCCTTTTGCGCGAGCCGGATGAATTGTGCGGCATCAAAGTTTTCCGTCAAATCGCAGATGTCAACGAGGTGGTGCGGCACGCGGGCGCGTTCGTCGGGCGACGGCTTGGCCGTGCCGATGTCGAGACCGCGATAGACCTGCATGGAATCGGCGGAGATGATTTCGCCGCCGATTTTTTCCGAGAGCGTGAGGGCGATTTCAGATTTTCCAACCGCAGTCGGCCCGGCGAGAAAAATTGGAGATTTCATTTCGCAGGCGCGCGCCTTGAAAGAATCGCCGCGAGCGCAAGTCCGGCCACAAAAATCGGCACGCTGACCCATTGTGCCGGCGTGAGGCCGAGGTGGTAGTGCAGGCTCGTGTAATCGCCGCGAAAATATTCCACGAACGAGCGCGTGACGGCATAGCAAAGCAGGCAGCTTGCAAAAATCTGGCCGTCGAATTTTTTGCGCCGGAACAGCCACGCGAGAAAAACATAGGCCCCGAAATTCAGGAGCGCGTCGTAAATTTCCGTCGGGTGGACCGGCTGCGACAAATCGTGTTCGCCGACAAGCCCCTGCTGGTAATGCTGGTCCCAGGCATAGGAACCGTTCGGAAAGCGGATGGCCCAAGGGGCATCGCACACACGTCCGAAACAGCAACCGTTGAGCAGGCAGCCGATGCGGCCAAAGACATTTCCGAGCGCGATGCTCGGCGCGAGAACGTCGGCGGTCTTCCACAGCGGCATTTTTTTCCAGCGGATGTAAATCATCCCCGCGATCATCGCGCCGATGAGTCCGCCATAATACACAAGTCCGCCATGCTGAATCATGAAAATTTCGGAGAACGGCTGGCCGGCAAATTCCTCGCGCCAGTAGGTCGCCACATAAACGGCGCGCGCGCCGATGATGCCGCCGACCATCAGCCAGAGCGTGATGTCCGCGATGCGCTCGCCGGAAATTTTCTCGCGGCGCGCGCGCAACGTCGCCGTCCACAGCCCGGCAAGGAACGCCAGCGCGATCATCACGCCATACCAATGGACCGTGAGCCTGCCAATTTGAAACGCAATCGGATGCACGGTGGGAAGTTAAGGCGGCGCGGCGGAAATGGCGAATTGAAACGCGTTCAATTCTGGTTCGTCGCCGGGGACGGGACGGATTTGCCGGGGACCGGCACCGTGAAACCGACCGGCAGCGGCGGCCACTGCGGCACGTTGACGACCAGGTCGCGCCACGCCTGGCGTTCGGCGGGCGACATTTCGGACCAGCGCGCCGCGTTTTTCAAAAACTCCGACCGCTGCCGCGCGTCCATGCCGGCGAATTTTGCGAAAGCGTTGACGCACTCGGCGCGTTGCGAGGCCGGCAGCTTTTCAAACGATTGCAGTGTCCGCTGCATCTGCGCCCGCTCGGCGTCGGAAAGCGTGTTGAGAGTTTTTTGCTTTTCGTCGGGAGTAAGTTCAAAAAACTGGTTGAATCCGTCGGCAATCTGGCGGCGCTCGGCTTCCGAAAGCGCGTTCCAATGCTCGCGCTCGACGTCGTTCGGCCCGCGCCCTGAATTTTCAGCGGGGTTGTTGCTCACGTCCATTTGCGTGAAATAGCCCAACGTGTGCTCGTTGTCCAAAAATTCCTGCTTCAACGACGGCGGCAGAATGATCCATTGGTCAAGGCGGTCTTTGACGAGTTCGCGGACATCGTCCGGCACCTGCGCCAGTTGAGCGTCGCGGTTCGTCGGCGATTCGCGCAGCAGCGGCGACAGATACCAGCGCAATTCCGTGGCGCGCAGCCGCAGCTCGCGTTCGTCCGGGTCGAGCGCCTCGTATTCGGCGACCTTGGCAAGTATTCGCTCGCGGATTTCCGGCGGCCGGTTGGTCAGACAATTTTCGCGTTCGTCCGGCGGCATCGCAAGCAACTGGCGCAACTGGCCGAAAAAATCCTGCTGCAAATGGGATTGCGGGGGAAGATTTGTGGCCGTCTGCGCCACGAGGGAAAAAACGGCGAGCTGTGCTGCGGCGAGAATCGCCGCCGCCCGGAAATGCGCCTGACACAGACGGTTCATTTCACTTCCGAAGCGAGCGCCAGCAATTCCTCGTCCGCGTGCGCGGGCTGGCTCATGCGCTGGATCGCGTCGAAATTTTTCAGCGCGTCCACGGACGGCATCGGCGTCTGCGCCACTAGTGCGACGTTCTGGTCGAACGCGACGCGATGCACATTCTGTTCATGCTGCTGAAGCGTCAATCCGGCGAAAATAATTGCGACCGTCGCGACCGCCGCACGCGGCAAAAATCTTTGCCATTTGAAAATGAAATTCCATTTGCGCGCCTGGCGCGATTCTTCCAGATTAATCTGCTGCATCACGCGCGCTGTGAAATTCGACGCGACAGGCGCGTCGGGCAGGCGCGACAGCATCTCATTCAATTCATTCTGAAACTCGTCTTTCATCGTTCTGGAAATTAAAAACCGCGTTGCGGGCAAAGTTGCGGGAAATTTTTCATCGCCGGGCTGTCCAAAACCGCCTGTTTTCATTATCGTTTCCGCGCCATGCCGGATCTGGTCAAAATTGAGGAGACGTTGGAACTGCCGCACCCGCGCGCGTCGGTCTGGCCGATTCTCGCGCGGACGGACTGGATCAACCGCGCCGTCGGCCTGCCGCCGGTCAAATACGACATCAAGCCGCGGCCCGAAGGCGGCAGCGAAATCACCGCGCACGCGAAGATTTTCGGGTTCAGGCTCGCGTGGCGGGAATTTCCGTTTGAGTGGACGGAGCCTGAATATTACCAGGTTCGCCGCGTTTTTTCTTCCGGGCCGTTTGTGGATAGCGTGGCCGGACTTCGTCTGAAGGAAACCTCCGCAGGCTGCGCGGTTGAAGTTTTCGCGCACTTCACATCGCGCAACGCCTTCGGAAAATTTCTGGCGCGCAAAATCCTCGGCCCAAAAACCATGCGCGACATGCGCGTGCTGGTTTCCGATGTCGGCAAATTTCTCGCCGGACAGCGGCATATCGCGATGTCGAACCTGCCCGTCACCGCGCCCGACGAGGCGGCACTCGACACGGGCATGAAAAAACTGCACGGCAAAAACCTGCCGTGCGTCAAAAACCTGCGCCCATTTCTGGCCGAATCGTCGGACGTGGAATTGTGCCGCATCCGACCGTTCACCGTCGCTCGAAAATGGGATGCCGACCGATGGGACGTTTTGAAGCTGTTTCTGCATGCGACGCGCGCCGGGCTTTTGAACTTGAGCTGGGAGGTGCTTTGCCCGAACTGCCGCACCGCGCCGCTGCCGCGCTCCACCTCGCTCGCGCAGGTCGCCAGCACAGCGCATTGCGACGTTTGCAACATCAAGTTCAACGCCGAGTTCGACAAGTCCGTCGAGCTGAAATTTTCCGTGCATCCGTCCGTGCGACCGTGTGACGAGCAGGTTTTCTGTTTAGTCGGCCCCGGCGCCAAGCCGCACATCGCCAGCCAGATTTTTCTCCAGCCAGGCGAACGGCGCGAATGGAACCTGCCCGCCATCAAACATTCGTTCCGACTGAATTCGCCGCAAGTCAGGGAGTCGGCTGCGGTTTGGTCGGTGGAAAGCGCATTGTCCGGCTTCGACGCTGAAATCATCTGCGTGCCGGAAAAATTTGAATTGCGCGTCATCCCGCCGCAAGACGGACGCAAAAAAGTTTTCGCCCGCAACCCGAATGCTTTTCCCGTGCAGCTCGCATTGCAGGAATCCAACTGGGACGAGGACATTCTGACCGCCGCGCGCGTCACAAACTGGCAGGAATTCCGCGATTTGTTCGCACGCGAAGTGGTTTCACCGGCAGAGGAAGTCACCGTCGGCTCGCAGATTGTCCTCTTCACCGATTTGCGAGGCTCGACGGCGCTATATTCGAGCATCGGCGACGCACCCGCCTACGCGCTCGTGCGTGACCATTTCAAAATCCTGCACGATGTCGTCGCCGCACAGCACGGTTCGGTCGTCAAGACGATCGGCGACGCGATCATGGCCGTCTTCAGCAATCTGTCCGAGGCGCTTGCGGCGACGCGCGAAATGCACGAGCAGCTTTCGCGCGTGACTTCCAATGGAAATGTCCGGCTGCAATTGAAGTCCGGCCTGCACGCCGGCTCGTGCCTCGCGGTCAATGCCAACGACAAGCTCGATTTTTTCGGGACGACGATCAATCTGGCCGCACGGCTCGTGAGCCATTGCAAAGGAGACGACCTTGTTCTTGCCGACGAGATTTACCAACGCGCCGAGACGCAAAAATTTCTCGGCGCAATCGGGCAGACAGGAATTTCCGGCGAGGAAAACTTCACCGGCTTTCCGAAACCCGTCAAATTCTGGCGGATTCCCGTGCTATAAAAATAAGCCGCCTATTTTTGTGTTTTCTCGCGGGAAAAACCGAACTTGAGCTTGACCGTGTCCATAAATCCGGCGAACCCCTTTTTCTTTTTCGGCTGCTCGACATGGATTCGTTCGCACTTGTGGCTGCACTTTGGGCAGAGAAACAGCGGCTGTCCGCCGCGCACACGCATCACGCGCACGCAGCCGTCGCACATCACGTCGAGGCAGTTCGTGCATTTGTAAGTCGCCACCGATTGCGGGTGGCGCGAGCACGCGACCATGCCGGTTGGCAGGATGGCCGGCGGCCTTGGCCGCTCGCGCTCGAATTTCGGGATGGCCACGTTGGCGCCGGTGCTTTCGACAAACAATTCCACGTCGCCCAGATGCACCTGCTGTCCGGCATCGAGCCACGCTTCCATGACGGGCTTGCGGTTGACAAACGTGCCGTTGGTGGAGTCGCAATCGCGGATATAGACGCCGTCGTTCGACAGCGCGATCTCGCAATGCACGGACGAGACCGTGGGATGGTCAATGCAGAATTCGCAGCCGGGGTCGCGTCCGACGCGGCTGACGCCCAGGCGCAATTCCAGAATCCTGTTTTCCAAACCCGCCGTCTTGATGAGCAGTCTGGCCATAATTTCTCTGAAACTGTTTGAACTTTGCGCTTTGACAAAATGGAAGTCGAGCGGAAAATTCAATTGAAACCAAGCGGAAATCATCCCGGCAGATTCCTTGCAAACACAAATTCTTCCACGATTTTTCCGCCGATCAAATGCTCCCGGATGATCCGCTCCAAAACTTCGGGAGTGCAATCGCGATACCAGACGCCTTCGGGATAAACCACCGCCACCGGCCCGCGCACGCAGACGCGCAGGCAGTTCGCCTTCGTCCGGTAAACCAGCGGCTCCGCGCCTACCAAATCCAGTTCCTTCAGCCGTCGCTTCAAAAATTCCCATGACTCCAGGGATTTTCCGCGCGGACAACATTTCGGCTCCGCCGCGTCCGTGCAAAGAAAAATGTGGCGCCGGAATTTTCCGATGCCGAGTGTTTCAACGGCGGCTTGCAGTTCGTCTTTCATAAAAAAATCCTCCTCGTTCTCGTCCTCGTCCTCGAATTTTTTATTGCGAGGACGAGAATGAGGACGAGGAGGAATGGGAGTAATTTGTTCATCGCCAAAACGTCAGCCCGATCACGCCTGCCACGGCGATGACGGCCCCGGCGAGCGACCGGATTCCGATCTTTTCGTTGTCCACGATTCGCGTCATCGGCAGCAGCATGATGGGCGTCGTGGCGACGACGGCCATGACGATTCCTGCGGGCGTTTTTTCCAGCGCCCATTGCACGCACGTCACGCCGAGCGTCTGCCCGGCGAGGCTGTTGCCAAAAACCCACGGCCAGATGCGCAGCCATTTTTCGCGAGAGATCTGAAAGGTTTTCTCCTCGAACACGCCGCCTTGCGCGTGCGCTGAACGCCACTTCATGACCAGCAAAATGATTGCGGGAATCAAAATGCCGCCGAGGACCCGCTGGTAGCCGGTCGTGCCGGGGTCGGGAAATTCGCCCGCCGCGTGCGCGACAAAATACGCCTTGCGGCTCAAGACCGCGCCGAGCGCGCTGCAAAATCCGGCAAAGGCCGTGAACAAAATTCCGATCCACAACTGGCGGCGCGGAATTTTCGCGTGGTCGCCGGGAGCAAGCGCAATGGCGACGCCGGTTAAGATGACCGCAACGCAAAACAATTCCATGCCGGTCAATTTCGTGTCGAGCCAGAGCCATTCAATCAGTATTGCGAAGAGCGGGATGAAACATTGCGTGAGCAGCACGGCGCGCCGGCTGCCGAGCCGGGGCAACGCTTGGAAATAGCCGGTGTCGCCAAGTCCGATGCCGAAAAATCCGCTGGCGACGAACAGCGGCAGGCCCGCGCCGGCAAGTCCGCCGCCGAAAATGTTCGCCCACAGCGCGAGGCAAAGTGTCGCCAGCGCGATGCGCCAGAAGTTCGCCTCCGCACCGCCGATTTGTCTGGAACTGCGGTAGCCGCAGATGGCGGAGATGGCGAACAACAACGCGGCTAGGAGCGCGGCGGCCATTTACAATCCGTCGTAATACTCGTCACCGGCGAGCGCGCCGCCTTCACCCTCCGGCGCCACGCCGCTTTCTTGGAGGATTTTGGCGATGTCTGGCGAGACCCACTGCGTATGCTTGGCTTTTCTGGGAAGCGGCTTGATGCGAAAGCGTCCCTGCGAATCGCTTTGTAGAATGCCGCGCTCCTCCATGCGCATCAAAATCGGCTTGGCCCAGTTCGGATCCTTGTGAAATTTTTGTTTGCCGCCAGCGCGGCGGCAAATTTCCGTCGCGTTCGTGAAGTCCGCGCCCCAGCCTTTCAAAAACTGGAAAATCTCGCGCTCGTCTGTGTCCATAAATCAAGGCTGGCAGAAGCAAAAATGCAAGTCGAGGAATTAAAGCTTCGCAGCGATGAATTGCTCCAATTTCACAGCGTCCGCGTTGAATAGGCGGATTCCTTCCGCCGTTTTCTCCGTCGCCATCGCGTTTTCGTTGAACAGCCAGCGGAATTTCTTTTCGTCGAGAGGAATTTTTTCAATTTTGCTTTCGCGCGCAATTTCGGGACTCAACTTGCGCGGCAACGGCGCGGTGCTTTTCTGCAATTCGCCGAGCAGTTGCGGGCTGATGGTCAGCAAATCGCAGCCGGCAAGCTCCTGAATTTCGCCGACGTTGCGGAAGCTCGCGCCCATGACTTCCGTCGCGTGGCCGAATTTTTTGTAGTAGGAATAAATTTCCTTCACGGAAATCACGCCGGGATCTTCGGCGGGCGCGAAATCTTTTTTCTCCTTCGCCTTATACCAGTCCATGATGCGACCGACAAACGGCGAGATCAATTTTACTTTTGCCTCGGCGCACGCGACGGCCTGTGCGAGCGAGAAGAGCAACGTGAGGTTGCAATTGATTCCTTCGCGCTGGAGGATTTCCGCCGCGCGGATGCCTTCCCACGTCGAGGCAATCTTGATGAGGATGCGTTCGCGCGGAATTCCTTTGGCTTCATACAAAGAAATAAATTTACGGCCTTTGGCGACGAGCGCATCCGTATCGAAAGATAAGTTTGCATCCGTCTCCGTCGAAACGCGACCGGGAACAATCTTCAATATTTCGAGGCCGAACAAAACCATCAAATCGTCGAGGACATGCGCGAGCAATTCCTTGCCGCTGAATTTCGATTTGTTGTCTGCAACCGCCTTGTCCACGAGGAATTGATAGTCCGGCATCTGCGCCGCCTTGAAAATCAGCGACGGGTTCGTGGTGGCGTCGCGCGGCGCGAATTGCTTGAGCGTGGCGAAATCGCCGCTGTCGGCGACGACGACGGTGAACTGTTTGAGTTGTTCGAGTTGTGTGCTCATAAATTATGCTTTCACAAAATACGCCTGCCACGCGCGTTGGCAAACTTTTTGACACCGCGCCCGCATTGCTTAAACTGTCCGCTCGATTTTCTTATGCCCACACATTATCTAGCCTGTGACCTCGGCGCGGACAGCGGACGCCTCATGCTCGGCACGCTCGACGGCGGAAAAATTGTCCTAGAGGAACTGCACCGTTTCCCCAACGGCCCGGTGAAGACGAGCGGCGCGCTGCATTGGAACTTTGACACGTTGCTCAATGAATTAAAGACAGGCCTGAAAAAGGCCGCCGCGCGCCAGTTGCCAATTGCCAGCATCAGCACGGATTCTTGGGGCGTGGATTACGTCCTTTATGACGAACGAGGGCTGGTCATATCGCCCGTCTGGTGTTACCGCGATTCGCGCACCGCGTTCGGCGTGGAAAACGCCAAGTCCAAAACCGACTGGCCGACGATTTACGCCGAGACGGGAATCCAGTTCATGGCGCTCAACACGATTTACCAGCTCGCCGCCGAGCCGCCCGAACGCCTCGCCCGCGCGAAACAGCTTCTGCTCATCGGCGACGCGTTCAACTATTTCTGCTCCGGCGTCGCGCGCAATGAGGTTTCCCTCGCCAGCACCACGCAGCTTTACAATCCCAAAACCCGGACGTGGTCGAAAAAACTGCTCGACGCGCTCAAGCTGCGCGAGGAAATGTTCGCGCCGATTTGCGCCAGCGGCACAAAGCTCGGCCCGTTGAAAAAAAATCTCGCGACCGAAGTCGGGCTGCCGCAAATCGAAGTCATCGCCAGCTGTTCGCACGACACCGGCGCGGCGGTCGCGGCGGTTCCGGCGAACGGCGAGAACTGGGCTTACTTGAGCTCCGGCACATGGTCGCTCATGGGTATCGAATGGCCGCAGCCCATCATCACCGACCAGGGCCGCGCACTCGGCTTCACCAATGAAATCGGATTTGGCAACTCGGTCCGCCTCCTCAAGAACATCGTCGGCCTCTGGATCGTCCAAGAATGCCGCCGCCAATGGACGAAGGAAGGCAAGAAATACGATTTCGCCACGCTCGAACAGCTCGCCGCCGCCGCACCGCCGTTCGTCTCGCTCATCAACGCAGACGACCCGCGCTTTTTGAGCCCCGACAACATGCCGAAAAAAATCGCCGAATTCTGCCAGGAAACCGGGCAGCCCGTGCCCGCCAATCATGCCGCGTATATGCGCTGCATTTACGAAAGCCTCGCGCTGTTTTACCGCGTCGTGCTGCGCCGCATCGAACGGCTCACCGGCAAAAAAATCGGGCAGCTCCACATCGTCGGCGGCGGCAGCAAGGACGCGACGCTCAACCAGTTCGCCGCCAACGCGCTGAAAATACCCGTCATCGCCGGCCCGACCGAATGCACCGCGACCGGCAACATGCTCGTGCAGGCCATCGCGCTCGGCCACGTCCCGTCGCACGCCGCCGCGCGCGAAATTGTCCGCAATTCATTTGAATTGAAAACCTTCACGCCGCAGGATTCCGCGCAATGGGACGCCGCCGCCGCGCGCTTTGAAAAATTGTTGAGCTGAGAAAATTCACCGGCTTCAGCCATGGTTCCCACAACTCGCCGGTCGCGAGTTTATTATGGATTTAGAGCGGATTTGTGCGAGTATCTCCGTCCGATGAAGCCGATCATAAAACTATTGCTCGAAGGCGGCAGCCTCAACACCGCGCAGATGGCGCAGGTGCTCAACCTGTCCGAGGCTGAAGTCAACCGCCAGCTCGACACGCTGAAAAAAGACGGTGTGCTGCTTGGCGTCCGCCCGGTGCTGAACCTCGCCGACGAGGAATCCGGCGTCGTCCGCGCCGTCATCGAGGTGCGCATCACGCCCGAGCGCGGCGGCGGCTTCAACCGTCTGGCCGAGCGCATCAGCAAGTTCGACGAGGTGGAATCCTGCTACCTCATGTCCGGCGGCTACGACCTGCTGGTGTTCGTCAACGGCGCGAGCCTGCAAAAGGTCGCGGCGTTCGTCTCGGAAAAACTCTCCACCCTCGAGGGCGTGCTCTCCACGGCCACGCATTTCATGCTGCGCTCCTACAAGGAACACGGCTTCCTGCTCGGCGGCAAAGTCGAGGAAACGGAACGGCTCAAGGTCGCGCCGTAACCTGATTTCAAATTTAAAATTTCAAATTTGAAATTGTTCAAAATGGACACTTCACGTTTCATCGCCAAGCACGTCGTCAACCTGCCCAAGTCGGGCATCCGCGA
>Ga0181529_10000608_pt1 | contig 51484 bp, 42 predicted proteins | sample PEATcosm2014_Bin_36_FD_119763 | JGI IMG/M metagenome (GOLD analysis project Ga0181529, IMG submission 119763) | Peatland microbial communities from MTU Mesocosm Facility, Houghton, MI, USA - PEATcosm2014_Bin10_30_metaG | ecosystem: Environmental > Terrestrial > Soil > Wetlands > Peat | place...
CACAAACCTTGGAAATCGATGAAACCGATTCCCACATTCCCACCGCCACGACTACGACGGAGATAAATAGAAATCTCCCAAAACCGGCCGGCTAAGAGATACGCATTCTGAGGGCAAGGTCATCAGAGCCTGACTTAATGAAATGTTAAATCCTCCCTTCAGGTCATCCGGGTAGCGAAGCCTATATGCATTTACCAGCAACATCAGGAACGCCTCATCTAGCTTTAGGGTGCTGAAAGATTTTGCCTCCTGATACAACCGCGACGGATCATGGGTATGTGGAATTCGTTTTCCGTGTGCATTGAGAGTTGCCTTGAGGTATTTTTCAATTGCCGTGTTTGCCAGACACGCCCCTTGAACGAGAAGACCGTCGAGAAGCAAGCGTCTCGCTGCAACATAATCCTTGTCAGCCCATGAGAGCCAATTGATCGAAGCCTCCGCATGCTGCCTGGCTATTGGCATCAGATTGGCCCCCTCGGAAGGTTTACATGCTTCTGTGGTCAATTCATTCCCTCGGGGCTAAAGCCCCATTCATTTTATGGTCCTTAGCGGCACGCCTAAAGCCGTGCCCTTTCAAAGCCGCTGGTTATTGCTGCTTTTTGAATGCCTCGCGTCGCACTGCATCAAAGTCTACCGGCGTGGCGGGTCCGCTGGCCTGGCCTTGATCCCAGAGTTGGCGGAGGCGTCGCAGGTCTTCCTGGCGCAACTCGCGCTTGAATTGCCAATCCCGGATCGCCTCGCGGACGATTTCACTGGAAGTGGCGTATTCTCCCGTTTCGACGGCGGCTTTGAGTGCGGAGACCTGCTCCCCGGTGAGGGCGATGCTGATTTTTTGCACGTCGGGCATGACGGCGACTCCGATCCACAAGGGCGTGTTGGGGTAAACTTTGCTACTTTATGCCGGAGTATAGCAAATATTTTCTGCATCGATGCTCTTCGTGTACAGTCTGATGGGATTAACCAACAATTGTTTCCGGTTCCGCCTGCCTAGGAATGGGGCGCAACTCGAAGGAAAACCGCAGTCGAGTGGAAACGCGGTGGGGTTTCGTGGTAGCGTCCAACTTCTGCAGACATTTTTTCCGGAATGGGGAAAACGGCCCCGTCAGGTGGCAGAAAACGGACCGCCGGCAGAGAACGCGGCTGAGCGGGGTGCAAAAGGAGGGTGGATTTCGCGGATAATTCTCGAAATGCATCCCACGGGGGCTAAAGCCCCATTCAATCTATTGGCCTTATCGGCACGACTGAAGTTGTGCCCTTTCAAAACCGAGGCCGGAACAGCATTTTTCCGCGGCATGTAAGGCCCCATTGGGGCCCGGCCAGTCCGGCGGGTTAAAGTGGACTTGGAAATCAAGGATGGCAATGAGCAAATCACTGGTGATCGTCGAATCTCCCGCCAAGGCGAAGACGATTGAGAAGTATCTGGGCCCGGGCTATGAAGTCCTGGCATCGGTGGGCCATATCATGGACCTGCCCAAGAACGATATCGGCGTGGAGCTGGAAAACCGGACCTTTGAACCGACCCTGATTGTTTCTCCCGGCAAGGAGAAGGTGGTGGTGCAGCTGAAGAAAGCTGCTGCCAGGGCCGATCACATCTTTCTGGCGCCCGATCCCGACCGCGAGGGCGAGGCGATTGCGGCTCACCTTGCGATTCAGTTGGGGACCAACGCCAAGGAGCGGAAGAAGATCCAGCGGGTCACGTTCAACGAGATCACCAAAAAGGCCGTACAGGAGGCCTTCAAGCACGCACGCAAAGTGGACCAGAACCTGGTGGATGCGCAGCAGACGCGGCGCGTTCTGGACCGGCTGGTGGGCTATCAGATTTCTCCCCTGCTGTGGGAGAAGGTGCGGCGCGGCTTGAGCGCAGGGCGGGTACAGACGGTAGCGGTGCGCCTGATTGTGGAGCGCGAGCGGGAGATTGGTGGCTTCCAGCCGGTTGAAAACTGGACGCTTGACGCCTTTCTGCATCCGGAGAAGAAGCCGGGCACGGGCCTGAAGGCGCGGTTTACGGGGATCGACGGCGAATCGGCGCGGGTGGCGAACGGCCAGGACAAAGACGGCAAGGATCAGTACATTGCCAATGCCCTGCCCGACAAGAAATCGATGGACGCGGTGGTTGCGGCGCTGGAAAAGGCGACGTGGTCGCTGGTTTCCGTGCAGTCGCGGGAGCAGCAGCGCAAGCCGCTGCCACCGTTCATTACCAGCCAACTGCAGCGCGATGCGGCCGGCAAGCTGGGCTTTAATGTGCGGCGCACGATGGGCGTGGCGCAGCGGCTCTATGAAGGTGTTGAAATCGGCTCGGAAGGGCCCGTTGGCCTGATCACTTATATGCGTACCGATTCGCCGCGCATTTCGCCGGAGGCAATCCAAAGCGCGCGGCAGTGGATCGGCAAGACACTGGGCACGCAGTATTTGCCAGCGACGCCGAATGTGTATAAGGGCAAGAAGGCGGCGCAGGACGCGCACGAAGCGATTCGCCCGACCGACGCGACGCGGACACCGGAGTCGGTGGCCCGCTATTTGACGGAAGAACAGCTGAAACTGTACCGGCTGATCTGGCAGCGGTTTGTGGCCTCGCAGATGACGCCGGCGGTGTTCGACATCACGACGGCCAAGATTGCGGCGGTTTCAGCCACGACGCGCAAGACGTACGACTTCCGCGTGAGCGGCTCGGTGCAGCGTTTCGACGGCTTCCTCAAGGTCTACGAGGTGGTCGAGGAGAAGAAGGACGAGGACGACGAAAGCTCGAACCGGCTGCCGAATCTGGATGGCGTAAAGGCGCTGTCGCTGGAGAAGCTGGATCCCGAACAGCACTTCACTTCGCCGCCTCCGCGTTACAACGAAGCGTCGTTGGTGAAGGTGCTGGAAGAACGCGGCATCGGCCGCCCTTCGACCTATGCGTCGATCATCAATACGATCCAGGACCGCGAATATGTGACCAAGATCGGGGGACGGTTCTTCCCGACCGAGATCGGCATGGTGGTTTGCGATTTATTGGTGAAGAACTTCCCGTACATCTTCGACACCAAGTACACGGCGCGGCTGGAAGAGGAACTGGACGACATCGAAGAAGGCAAGGAGAAGTGGACGGACCTGATGAACGGGTTCTACGACCACTTTGTGGAAGAGCTGAAAGACGCCGGCGTGAAGATGGAAGACATCAAGCGCATGGAGAAGAAGACGGACGAGAAGTGCGATCTTTGCGGGTCGCCCCTGCTGCTGAAGTGGGGCAAGTTCGGCAGCTTCTTCGCCTGCTCGGCGTACAACAAGAAAGACAAGAACAGCTGCACCTTCACCAAGGAGAACCACGCCGACAAGCCGGACTTGAATACGCCGGAGGGACAGGAAGCGGGCGAGCAGGAAGAGTACTGCGAGAACTGCGGGCGGGTGATGGTGCTGCGGCGCGGTCCGTTCGGGATGTTCATGTCATGCCCGGGATACAACGAAGATCCGCCGTGCAAGACCTTCCGCAAGCTGAGCCAGAAACAGCAGCAGAAGCAGTCGGTTCCCACGCCCACCGGCGAGAACTGCCCGCAGTGCAGCAAGCCGCTGGTTCTGCGGCAGGGGGCATACGGGGAATTTGTGTCGTGTTCCGGGTATCCGAAGTGCAAGTACGTGAAGCAGAACCTGATCGAAGGGCTGAAGTGTCCCAAGTGCGGAGTGGGCGACCTGGCCGAACGCAAGGCACGGCGGGGCAACCTGTTCTGGGGCTGCACCAATTATCCGAAGTGCGACTTCACGTCGAATAACAAGCCGGTTGCCAAGAAGTGTCCGATGTGCAAGAGTCCGTATCTCGTCGAAAAGGTGCTGCGATCGGGGATCTTCCTTGAATGCCCGAACAAGAAGAAGGCCGTCGAGGAAGAAGCAGCGCCCAAGAAACGCGGCGCCAAGGGCCCGGCGGCGCCTGTTGCAGCCGTGGAATGCAGCTATACCAAACGCATCGGGGACGCGCCCGCGCCGCCGACGGCCGAGACACATGGGCCGGTGTTGGAGAAGGCTGCAGCCAAATCTCCCACCAAGGCAGCCGCGAAGGTCGTGGCCAAACCGGCGGCGAAAAGAGCTGCTGCCAAGAAGACGGCTGCGAAGAAGACGGTGCGGAAGACGCTGCAGCGGGTGTAGGCGATTGTGAAAGAGATCGTGATTCTCGGCGGTCCCAATGGCGCGGGCAAGACGACTGCGGCGCGGGTGTTGCTGCCGGACTTTCTGGAATTGCGCCCGTTCCTGAATACCGACGATATCGCCCGCAAACTTGCGCCGTGGAATGTCGATTCGGCGGCGTTGGCAGCAGGCCGTCTGATGATTGAAGAAATGCGGGAGCTGGTAAGGGAAGGTCGGAGCTTCGCGTTCGAGACTACCTGCTCGGGCAAGTCTCACTTGCGCCTATTGCGGCGGTGCAAAGAGGATGGCTGGCGCATCACACTGCTCTACTTTTGGCTGCCGACGCCCGAAGACGCAATCGCGCGAGTCGCCCGCAGAGTAAGTCAGGGAGGGCATCATATTCCGACCGATACTGTGTTGCGGAGGTATTCCGCCAGTGTTTGGAATATGCGCAACTTTTACCTTCCCTTGGCGGACGAGGCGGAAATCTACGATAATTCTGACAGCAAGCGCATCCTGGTCGCTGAAAAGCGCGAGGGTTTGGCCTTGTTCGTACATGATCCGGAGCGCTGGGAAAAGATCGAGGAGGTGGTACGGTGAAAAATCATAATTCACATGATCTTCACGAGACCATCCGGCAGGCCCTCGACGAAGTCTCTCGGCGGCTTGAGTCCGGCGAGTTGGATGGGTCGGGCCGCTTCTATTCGGACGAAGAACTGGCTGCGGGGGCGGCGACCGGCGAACAGCGTGCTGCCGCAAAGCCGGCAAAGACAGATGCAGCCTAGCCAGCAGCAGCCGCCAAGCCCGCCACCCGTTCCGACAGGAATGGCAAAGCTCCGGAATCCAGTGGACTGCTCGGCCAGGCAAGCAATGAGAACTGCTACCATGAGCCACGGAGACTTCCTATGGAACGTATGCTCGCAACACCTGCCGATGCCGAAATTATTTTGAGACTTTACGAACTGCGCAGAGAACCGGTGATGCGCGAGGCCCGCGCCTGGGTGGGCGGCCAGTTCTGGCCAGCGACGGTCGAGGAATACACGGCCGTTGCGACGAATCCCGCAGACCCACACAATGCCTTTCTGCGGCAGGTGCTGAGCTATTGGGAGATGGCAGCCGCCATGGTACTGCACGGAGCGGTATCGGCCGAGCTGTTTGTGGACTGCAACGGCGAGGGATTTTATTTGCTGGCCAAGTTCGCGCCGATTCTGGAGGCGATTCGAGAGAAGAATCCTGCGTTCATGGTCAAGACATCGGAACTGATCAAGCGGTTCTCTGGCGCCGCGGCGCGCTACGAGGCGATTGCGAAGAACGTGGAAGCGGCGCGCGCCAAACGCGTGTAACGCCACGGCCGAGCGGGTCATCGCTTTCGATCGATCGCTTTCCCCGGTCCCCAAGTGCGAGAGACCTCCGCCCCACGGACGAAGACCTGTCCGTGGGGACCCCGGGCCGAGGGCACACCATCTGTTCTGGCGATGCGATCAGATGCCGTGGCAGCTGCGGAGCGGCGAAGTGAACAAGCGCCGGCTCCGTAGAAGCCGGAAGGCAGGGAAAAGAATCATTTCGCTTGTCGATTTCGGGGGTGTTGGAGCATGATGGGAACGGAAAGCGATTCCCCGCTTTCCGGAGGCGTTCATGGAGGTCTCAATGAAGCGTAATTCGATCCTGATGCTGGCCGTTTTGGCCCTGGGCACCCTCTCAGCCAGCGCGGCATCCACCAAGATAACGGGCTGGATTTCGGACTCGATGTGCGGCGCCAAGCACGCTGGAAGCGGCGCTGCGTGCGTGAAGAAGTGTATCGATGGCGGCATGGCGCCGGTGTTTGTGGACGCCGGCAAGAAGGCCGTATGGGCGATCGACAATCCCGACGCGGTAAAGGCGTTCTACGGGGACAAGGTAACGATCACGGCTAGTACAGATGAGGGCAAGAAGAGCGTTCATATCGACTCGATCGCGGCTGCGAAATAAGTTGGAGAGCGATTGAGCTGGATGTCGGTTTCCGCTCATCGTCTGGGCCACAGAGCCGATAGTGGGATAGAAAGTGAATTCAACCGGGATCAAACATGGCACGAGCAATCTGGAACGGTAAGGTCATCGCCGAAAGCGACACAACGGAGACTGTGGAGGGGAACGTATATTTTCCCGAATCCAGCCTCAAACGCGAGTATTTTCGCCCGAGCAGCACTACTTCGACTTGTCCCTGGAAGGGCCAGGCGCGATATATGACGATCTTGATCGACGGGGAGGACAATCTGGACGCTGCATGGTACTATCCGGACCCCAAGCCGGCTGCGCGGAAGATCAAAGGGCATGTGGCGTTCTGGCGGGGCGTGGAAGTGGAAAAGTAGCGCGCTCGGCAAACAAAGAAGATCGATTGAGCATGGATACGCGAATGACCCTCTTGCGATGGCCATTCGCGTATGCGAGCGGGAGATGACATAGGGGTCAGGGGTCAGAAAACCGCTCCCTTGCGGGAGAGCCTTGTCTTCAGATTCGACTGGCGCCCTCCGTGGCGGCTGGTGAGAGATTGGCTGCGGGAACGTCACAGGCAGATAGAGAAATTCAAGACGCTGGCAAAGACGCCATCGCCGAGGTTGGGAAATCGCGCCGGCTCGGCGGCTACTCCCCAAGAGATGAAGCCGCATTTCCGCAGCACGCGCGCGGAAGCATGGTGATCCGCGTGGCATTCGGCATTTAAGTGGCGAACGCGCGTGCGACGGGCAATGGCTACCATCGCGCGGAGCGCTTCGGTGGCGTATCCCTGTCCCCATCCATCCTGCGCCAGCGCGTAGCCAACCGTGGCCATCGCAGGACCGTTGAAAAGCAGGCCGGTGCTGCCCAGGACCCTTTTGCCCCGGTCTTCGTGGGTGAAGATCAGGTAGGGTCCGGCCGGGGCGCGCTCCCATTCGGCGTCGCTCCATTCCAAAAAAGCATAGCTGTCGGCGACCGTGCGGTGGGTGGGCCAGCTCAGATAGCGCGTCACGGCGGGATCGCCAGCATAACGATAAAAGATGGCCTGGGCGTCGGTGGGATGGGGCCGGCGGAAGATCAGGCGTCCGGATTGAAAGGATTCTGGAGCCTTTGCGAGCAGCTGTTTATTTTCGATCATTTGCGGACCTAGTACGCCTGCAACTGGTCGAGCGGCAGGCGGACGCGGAAGCAGGTGGAACCCGGCTCGGAACGGACGCTGAGGTGACCGCAATGCTTGCGAACGATGCGCATGGCAGTGTCTAGCCCGAGGCCCAGACCAAGCCCCGGCGCCTTGGTGGTAAAGAACGGCTCGAAGATCCGGTCCCTGATCTCAGAGGGAATGCCGGGTCCATCGTCCCAGATCTCTATGAGCAGCATTTCGCCTTCGGCGCGACAGGCGAGGCGCAATACTCCCTGGTTGCCGAGAGCGTCCAGGGCATTCTCGATCAACGTGGTCCAAACCAGATTGAGCTCTCCACCATATGCGCTGATGCAGGGCAGACCGTGCTGGTAGTCGCGCTCGACCTTGACGCTGCGCAGGCGCGACTGGAGCATCTGCACGGTGGCGTCGAGGCCGGCCGGTACGTCAACTTGAAGAATCGGGGCGCGGTCCATGAAGGAGTAATCCTTGATGGCGCTGATCAGATCGAAGATGCGGGCGGTGGAATTGACCAAGGTTTCGACCGAGCGCGACGAACGCAAGTAGCGCGCGAAGAACTGCAGCGTGACACAGACGTCGGCCGAGCCCATCAACTGGTGCAGCGCGTCGAGATCGGCCACCGTGACGCCCTGCTCGGCAAGCTGGGGCGCGACCTCCCAGATGTCCGGGCAGTCGAGACGGGCCAGCCAGGCGCGAATGGACTCTTCGAGGACGATGTAGTCGCCGGCGCAGGGTGGCCCGGATTCGCAGCGGTCGAGAATTCCTTGCTCCCACTGCTCGATGGACTCGACCTGCGGTTGGCTGAGGCAGAGGTTGACCAGTTTGAAGCGGTTTTGGCGGTTGGCGCGCAACTCGGTGACCAGGCTGGAAGCGGCGCGCTGGGCGGCCGAGGCGGGGTTGTTCAATTCGTGCGCCAGATTGCCGGCCAGCTTGCCAAGGGCGGAGAGCTTTTCAGCCTGTTGCTCGATGCGGGTGACCTCGCGCACGCGGTCGAGCAGCGTAGAGACGACGCGCTGCGCCATGGAAGGAATGGCCGCGAGCATTTCTGGAAAGCTGTCTTTGGGAATGAGGAGAGCCCAGACCGGAGAGATGGCAATCCCCTGCCCTCCATACCCTTTCATGCGCGAAAACGGCAACAGCCCGGTCACCTGGCCGGCACGGCCGACAAACAGCTCCATGGCGGTGCCCTGCTGACGGCGAACGTGAATTTCGCCGCTGAGAAGCAGGATCATGTGTTCGGCGGGCGCGCCCTCTTCAAAGAGGACTTCACCGGCTTGCGCGACCAGCTCTTCGCCTTGGGTGGCGAGCCAAAGGCGCTCTTCGAAGGGCAGGCCGTGCAGAGGGCCGACGCGCTCAAGAGCCGCCGCGATCTCTTCGACCGGCGTGGGACAGGCAGGCGGATGCGCGGCAGCGGAAAGCATTGAGGCAGCCTCCAGGGTTCCTTCAGGATATCCGATTCCGGCACCTGCGGTGCGGCGTACTGCCTTCGGCTGGCCCGCGCTCTTGAGACGCGCGGGATGGAGGACGGTGCGGACCGGGGCGGATTGGACTCGGTTCGTGCTTTCCCGGGTCCCCAAATGAGGGGGACCTGGGGCACCCGCCGATGGAGGAAGAACTCGCGCCCCAACACCCGAGCCACACGTCGAGCCGGACGGAACTCAGGCGGTGAGGTCGGGATTGAGCTGATCCTTGAGGGTGTCGAGGATCATGATGGAGTGAATCCGCTGCACGCCTTCGATGCGGTGCAGGTCTTCCCAGATGAGCTTGCGGTACTCCTCGAGGTCGCGGACGAGGACGCGGAGGATGAAGTCGCAGTCCCCGGTGACCATGTGGCAGGAAAGCACCTGAGGCTTTCCGGCGATGTCGCGGAGGAAATTTGCGGCGACCTCGGAGGTGTGATGCTCAAGGGAGATTTCGACGAATGCGGAGATCTGGAAGCCGAGCAAGCGGTGGTCGAGATGAACGGTGGAACCGAGGATGACTCCCTGTTCGCGGAGGCGCTGGACGCGGCGCAAGCAAGGACCGGGAGTGAGGCCGACCTCGTCGGCGAGCGCGTTGTTGGGGATGTCGGCGCGCTGCTGGAGAATACTCAGAATGCGGCGATCGATCTCATCCAGCTCGACAGTTTGCTTCATACGGCAATTATTTCATGGTTTTTCCGATGTTTTCGTTGAATAATTGCGGCCAAGCAGGAAGAGCGATAAAACTTCGCAATCGCAGAACGCGACGATGAGCATAATATTGCGCTAGTCAAGGATTCCAAGCTGAGACACTGGTTTGGGTCAGTTTTGGCAAGTTGGCTCCCGCTGACGCGGGAATGGCGAGTGCGCAGGTTGGCGGCTGCATCGCCGGACGCGGATTTCAGCAGCTTGGAAGCCGGGCTTTTTGAAACACAGAATCCGCCAATTGTTTGGCGGATGCTACGAGCAATTTTGGACGAGGAATAGAGGCCCCATGCCCAGGATCACCATTGGCGACTATCTGATTACGCGGCTGAAGGAAGCCGGCATCGAGCACCTGATCGGGGTTCCAGGGGACTTCAACCTGGCGTTCCTGGAGCAGGTGCTGGCCCATGAAGGGATGGAGTGGGTGGGCACGTGCAACGAGCTGAATGCCGCCTACGCGGCCGACGGCTATGCGCGCATGCGAGGCGCGGGGGCACTGCTGGTGACCTACGGGGTGGGCGACCTGAGCGCACTGAACGGCATTGCCGGCGCGGCCGCCGAGCACGTTCCGGTGATCTGCATCAGCGGCGTTCCGCCCCTGGATGCAATCCGGAATCGTCATGTGCTGCACCACACCGCGGGCACGGGAGGATTCGAGGACGTGATGAACTGTCTGACGCAGTTCACGGCGGCGCAGGCGCGGATTACGCCGGCCAATGCGGCCATCGAGATCGACCGTCTGGTGCGGACGGCGCTGCGCGAAAAGCAGCCGGTTTATCTGCAACTGCCGTCGGATATTTCCTACCTGGAGATTGACGCACCACTGGAACCGCTGGCTGCCTATGCGCCCACGGGCGACACGGCGCAAACGGCGCTGGTGGTGGAACTGCTGGCAGAGCGGATTACGCGTGCCAAACGGCCGGCGCTGCTGGTGGACGCCGATACGCACCGCTTCGGGCTGCGGCCGCTGATTTGCGCGCTGGGCGAAAGAGCGCAACTGCCGTTTGCCAGCATGGCTAGCGGTAGAAGCATCTTCAATGAGCAGCACCCGCTTTATCGCGGCATCTACTGTGGGCAGGCCAGTTCGGCGGAGACGCTTGAAGCCATCGAGGGCTCGGATTGCCTGATTGCCATCGGGGTACGCTTCTTCGACGCGACCACGTGCTTCTTCAGCCACCGGATTCAGGCGCAGGAGACAATTGTGCTGGATCCATTCTGCGTGACCCTCGACGGGAAGACGTTTGAAGGGGTGACGGCGAAGGAAGTGCTGGCGGGGCTGTTGGAGCGGCTGCCGGAATGCGGGGTTAGTGGAGCTAGCGGAGCTAGCGGAGTTGGCGGAGTTAGCGGAGTTAGCGGGGTTAGCGGGGTTAGCGGGGTTGGCGGAGCAAACCCTGTGGCTTCCCACCCTTTCACGGATAGAACTGTGCTTTCCCTGGTCCCCAAAGGCGAGGGACCAGGGGCACCCGCAATCTCGGCAGCGGACGAGGAGAAGCTGACGCACGCGCGGTTATGGCCGCGGATCGCGCGGTTTCTGCGCGAGGGCGACGTTATTCTGGCGGAAAGCGGAACGTCGCAGTCGGGACTCTCGGGGATTCGGATTCCAGCACATTGTTCGTTCATCAGCCAGACGACCTGGGGATCCATCGGTTACACGCTGCCGGCGCTGCTGGGCTCGCTGCTGGCCGAGCCGGAACGGCGGCAATTGCTGTTCATTGGCGACGGCTCGCTGCAGATGACGGCGCAGGAGATCTCGACGATGCTGCGCTATGACTTCAAGCCCATTATCTTTGTGGTGAACAACTACGGCTACACCATCGAGCGCGTGATCCTGGGCCCGCATTCGGAGTACAACGACATTCAGAACTGGAAGTACACGACATTGCCGGCAGCGTTTGCCGACGGGCAGGACGTGGCCACCTATCGGGTGACGACGGAGGGCGAGTTGGAGCGGGCGCTGGAAGAGATCGAGGCGACGCGGAAGTTCACGCTGGTGGAACTGGCGATGGACAAACTGGACGCGCCCGCAGGATTGCGGAAGATGGGGCCGCTGGTGGCGGCTTACGATTTTGGAGCACGCGGACCGCAGACAAAGAGTCTGACACGTTCGTAATTCCGCGCCTTTACGAAAACACGCAGCAGAGCAGCAAAGAGCCTGGAGGCCCACAATGGCAGTAAAGACCATCATCGAACCGTTCCGCATCAAGAGCGTGGAGCCGATCCGCTGGACGACGCGGGAACAGCGGGAAGAACTGCTAAAGGCCGCGCACTGCAACCTCTTCTTGTTGCCGGCCGACGACGTGCTGATCGATCTGCTGACCGACTCGGGGACGGGCGCAATGTCGACCCACCAGTGGGCGGCGATCATGGAGGGCGACGAGAGCTACGCGGGGAGCCGCAGCTTTATCCGCTTCAAGAACTCGGTGCAGGACATTACCAGCTTTCGGCACGTGATTCCGACCCACCAGGGACGGGCGGCGGAACGGATTCTCTTCGGGATCGCTTGCAAGAAGGGTGACGTGGTGCCGAACAATACGCACTTCGACACTACGCGCGCCAACGTGGAAGCGACCGGCGCGGAGGCCGTGGATCTGGTGATTGCGGAAGGAAAGCAGCCGGCATTGGTGCATCCCTTCAAGGGCAACATGGACGTGGCGGCGCTGGAAGAGCTGATCGAGCGGGTGGGGCGCGAGCGGATTCCGCTGGTGATGCTGACGGTGACGAATAACTCGGGCGGCGGCCAGCCGGTGTCGATGCAGAACGCACGGCAGGTGAGCGCCGTTTGCCGGAAGCATGGGATTCCGCTGTACTTCGACGCCTGCCGGTTCGCCGAAAACGCGTGGTTCATCAAGTTGCGCGAACCGGGCTACGCGTACAAGACTCCCAAGGCGATTGCGCAGGAGATGTTCTTGCTGGGCGACGGATGCACGATGAGCGCCAAAAAGGACGGGATGGCCAACATCGGCGGCTTCCTGTGCACCAACGACGACGCCGTGGCGCAGCAGCAGAAAGATCTGTTGATTCTGACCGAGGGGTATCCGACTTATGGCGGGCTGGCGGGGCGCGACTTGGAGGCGATTGCCGTGGGGCTGCAGGAGGCGTTGGAAGAGGACTACCTGCGCTACCGGATTGCCTCGACAGCCTACCTGGGCAATCACATTGCCGAGGCGGGCGTGCCGATTGTGCAGCCGCCGGGCGGCCACGCGGTGTACATCGATGCGCGCGCCTTTTTGCCGCATGTTCCGACCGACCAGTTCCCCGGCGTGGCGTTGGCCTGCGAGTTGTATCTCGAGGGCGGCGTGCGGTCGGTAGAGATTGGCACGCTGATGTTTGCCGGAGCAGCCAAGATGGACCTCGTGCGCCTGGCGATTCCGCGACGCGTCTACACGCAGAGCCACATCGACTACCTCGTGGAAGTGATTCTGGAGGTGTGGAAGAACCGGGAGAAGATCGGCGGCATGCAGCTGACGTATGAAGCGCCGTTTTTGAGGCACTTTACGGCGCATTTAGCACCCGCGGTGCGGCAGACGCCTTCGGCCGGTCCGCGCCAATAAGAAGGCGCGGGATGAAGAGCAGCGAGGATGCGGGGTAGGCTGGCCGGGGTTTGTGCTACCCACCCTTTCCGCAAAAGACGCGGAAAGGATGGGGCACCCGGCCGGGGTTCGTGCTCTCCCACCCTTTCCGCAAAAGACGCGGAAAGGATGGGGCACCCGGCCGGGCCTGGCGCGAGAAAACTAGCTTCTGAGTCGGTTGAGCAGATCTTGGGGATGGACGGGCTTGGCGAGAATCTCAAACTCATAGCCCTGAGAGCGGGCCTTTTCGAGGAGATCGGCGGTGGCGGCCTGGCCAGAGAAGAGCAAGATCTTGACCTTGGGAAGAAGGGCGCGAATGCGGATGGCGGTTTCGATGCCGTTCAGGTCGGACATGATGACGTCGGAGATCAGCATGTCGGGCTGGAAGGTAACGGCGAGTTCCAGCGCTTTCTCGCCCGAATAGACGGGACGCGCGTCAAAGCCGCTCTGATTGAGGATCATGGCCAGCGTGTTGGCGATCACCTGCTCGTCGTCGGCAATGAGGACTTTGGGTTTGGCTGGACTTTCGGGCATATTCTCCTGCACGATCGAATGTTCGTACGGCGATGATGCTGCCTCCCATGCAATACCCGGTCGGCCAGCGAATTTCCAGTTACAGCTCGGCTGGAAAGGCACCTGCATAGATGATACTCTTCGCCGGGAAAAAAGCTCTCATCCGCAGTAATGCGGGTGCGCAAAAACCCGGTGAAGATTCAGAATGAAACGCGGGTCGATTCCGGACCGATTCATGCGGATGCAATCAGGCTGTCATACACTTGACACCAGGCACTTGCGTTGCGGGCACCTGCGGTGCGGCAGCCGCTTCGCGCGGGCCGCGCCGGTGAAAAGGCGCGGCGATTGGATGCGTGCCACAGTTTGCGGCCCTTGTATCGGGCGATTACCCAGATTTTGAACTGGCCGCAGCCCCGGCACGCGGTCCCCCAGCGGAGAAGCGACCCATGCAGGAAACGGCTGTCCCCAGCGGAATCGAAAGCCCCGCAGCGAACGTTGAACCCATCATTCGCGCCGAGAAGATTGAGAAGTACTACTCCCAACCGAGCGCGAACCGCATCCAGGTGATTTCGGCCACGGATCTGGAGATTGTGCCGGGCGAGATTGTGGCGCTGCTGGGGCCGAGCGGCTCCGGGAAGTCGACCATGCTACGCATGCTGACGGGGCTGTCGACACCCTCGGCGGGGCAGGTTTACTGGCACGACAAGCCGGTGGCGGAGGCAGAAATCAATGTCTCGATCGTCTTTCAGAGCTTTGCGCTGTTTCCGTGGCTCACCGTTCTCGAGAATGTTGAGGCGCCACTCCAGGCGCGCGGTGTGAGCCCGGCGGAACGGCGCGAACGCAGCATGAAAATGCTGGACACGGTGGGACTCGACGGCTTTGAGGCGGCGTATCCGAAGGAGCTTTCCGGCGGGATGCGACAGCGAGTGGGCTTTGCGCGCGCCCTCGTCGTCGAACCCGAGGTCCTGTTCATGGACGAGCCGTTCTCGGCTCTGGACGTGCTGACGGCCGAGAACCTGCGCTCGGAACTGCTGGAGCTGTGGGCCAAGAAGACCATGCCGACCAAGGCGGTCTTCATCGTCACGCACAACATCGAAGAGGCCGTTCTGCTGGCAGACAGAATTATCGTGCTGGGCAGGAATCCGGGGCACATCCGGACGGACTTCAAGGTGCAGCTGGCGCAGCCGCGGGACCGCAAGTCGGAACCGTTTACGCAGCTGGTGGATTACATCTACAAGGTTCTGACCAAGCCGGAAGTTGCGCCGACAGCTGCGCCGGATCAGCAGAGCGGGCCGCGGATTCGCGATCAGCGTCAGATGCACTACCAAATGCTGCCCCATTCACGACCGGGTGGAGTGGCCGGCTTGCTGGAGTTGCTGCTGGACAAAGGCGGGAAGGACGACATCTATCGGCTGGCGGACGATTTGGCCTTCGAGATCGACGACCTGCTGCCGATTGTGGACGCGGCGCAGCTGCTGGGATTTTTGCAGGTTGAGGAAGGCGACGCGACGATTACGGAGAGCGGAGCGGAGTTTGCCAACTCCGAAATTCTGCGCCAGAAGGAGCTTTTCCGCGATGCGGCAGAGGCCAACGTTCTGCTGCTGCGGCAGATTCGGCGGGCGTTGGTCTCGAAGAGCGATCACACGATTCCGGAAGACTTCTTTCTGGACATGCTGGACGAGCAGTTCAGCGAAGAGGAGTGCCTGCGGCAGATGGAGACGGCCGTGGCCTGGGGCCGCTACGCGGAGCTGTTCGAATTCGACGCCGGCCGCCGCCGCTTTGTGCTGCCCGACCAGCAGGAAGAAGAGATCGCCGACGAGGGGTCTGAGTGAGAATACATCCTCTTGGACGATCGCTGGTAACAGTCACTACCTGGCCCTTTCTGATCGATCTGGCGGTAGGTGCGTGCGGGGTGGGGATCTTTTTGGCGATCCTGCACACGGCGGCCTATTGGGCGGGCACGCCGGTGCCGGTGGTGCCGATTTCGCACTCCATCCGCGCGTTGCCGGTGTACGCGTTCTATTCGATCGGGCGGATCGGCCTTGCCTACCTGCTGAGCCTGCTGTTCGCGGTGAGCTACGGGTATACGGCGGCGTATAACCCGCGGGTGGAAGCATGGATGATCGCGGTGCTCGACATTTTGCAGTCGATCCCGGTGTTAAGTTTTCTGCCTCCGGTGGTGCTGGCGATGATCGCGCTGGTTCCAGGGCATCAGTTCGGCATTGAGCTGGGCGTGATCCTGCTGATCTTTACCGGGCAGGTGTGGAACCTGGCGTTCAGCTTTTACTCGTCGCTGAAGTCGATTCCGCGGGAGATGATCGAAGCGTCGCGGATCTATCGCTTCAGCGCCTGGCAGCGCTTCTGGCAGCTGGAGATGCCCTATGCGACGATCGGGCTGGTGTGGAACTCGATTGTGTCGGTGGCAGGGGGCTGGTTTGCACTGATTGCCTGCGAGATGTTTACCATGGGCACGCGAAACTTTCAGCTGCCGGGGCTAGGGAGCTATCTGCAGACAGCGACCGCTGCGGGCGACCTGAAAGCGCTGGTGGCTGGATTCGTGGTGGTGATCCTGATTGTGGTGGCCACCGATCAGCTGGTGTGGCGGCCGATGATCGCGTGGAGCGACAAGTTCAAGTTCGAAAATGTGGAGTCCACGGACCGGGTAACTTCGCCGGTGCTGGAACTGATGCGCCGGTCGAGAGTGCTGAGTTCCCTGCCCGGGCGCATCTGGACGAGCATCGAAGAGCCGGTGTGCCGTCAGCTGGCAAAGACAAGGTCGGCACACGTGGTTCATGCACTGGATGAAGGCGAGGGCAAGCACGATTTTTCCGCAGCGCTGTGGACGGTGGCGGCAATTTTGGCCACCGCGGCGGCGTGGGCGGGGTACAACGCCTTTCTGCTCCTACAGACGGTGACCTGGGCCGATGTACGCCTGCTGCTGGAAGGAGCGGGTGCGACGTTTTTGCGGGTGAATTGCGCGCTTCTGATTTCCGCGCTGTGGACGGTTCCGGTGGGGGTGGCGATCGGCTTCAACCCCAAGCTGGCGCGCGTGGTGCAGCCGGTTGCGCAGGTCATGGCCTCGGTTCCGGCGACGGCATTCTTTCCGATTCTGATGATCGGCCTGGTGAAGATCGGCGGCGGACTGGGCATTGGTTCGATCTTGCTGATGCTGCTGGGCACGCAATGGTACATCCTGTTCAACGTGATTGCCGGGGCGATGTCGATTCCCTCGGATCTGCGGGAGGTGACCTCGCTGTTCCGCTTCACGCGGTGGCAGCGGTGGACTCGGCTGATCCTGCCTGGGATCTTCCCGTACCTGATCACCGGGATGGTGACGGCCTCGGGCGGGGCGTGGAATGCTTCGGTATTCGCCGAGTACACGCATTTGAAGGACAGGACGCTGGAGACGATCGGGCTGGGCGCACAGATCGACGCGGCGACCGACAGCGGGAGGTTCCCGATTCTGCTGCTGGCGACGATTTTGATTTCGCTGATGGTGGTGACGATGAACCGGCTGGTTTGGCGGCGGCTCTATCGCCTGGCGGAGACCCGATATAAACTCGAAGGCTAAAGCGAAACCAGACGCAGGTCCTTCGACTCCGCTGCGCTTCGCTCAGGATGACAACGAGTTTTTAGGTGAACGATAAGCGCTTGACGCCAGAAAGCGCTGGAGTGCCTGCGATGATTCGAGTCGGGTTAGTGGGATTTGGAATGGGTGGGCGTGTTTTTCATGCACCGCTCGTTTCCTCGGTGGAAGGGTTGGAGCTGGCCGCAGTGATGGAGCGGACGTCGAACCATGCGGCGGAGCGCTACCCAGGGCTGACGACCTACAGATCTCTTGAACTGATGCTGGCGGATGCGTCTCTGGACCTGTTTGTGGTGAGCACGCCGAGCGGGACCCATTTCGAGATTGCACGACAGGTTCTGGAAGCAGGACGCAACGTGGTGGTGGACAAGCCAGCCTGCGCGACCTCGTTCGAAATCGCCCAGTTGATGGAGGTGGCGCGGACGCGAGGAGTTTTGTTGACGCCGTTCCATAACCGGCGCTGGGACAGCGACTTCCTGACCATTCAGAAACTGTTGCGTGAAGGTTCGCTGGGCCGGGTGGTGGCGTTTGCATCCCGCTTTGACCGCTGGAGGCCGGAGCAAGCCACTACCCGACTATGGAAGGAAGATGTGGCGCAAGGCGGGGGCGTGCTGCTGGACCTGGGGACGCATATCGCCGACCAGGCGCTGACGCTGTTCGGAAAACCGGAAGCCGTGAGCGCCGAAGTGGTCAGGGAGCGCGACGGCATGGGCGCAAACGATGCTTTCACCGTGCGGCTGCACTATCCGGGGCTGGTTGTGACGCTGGGAGCAAACAGCCTTTCCTTCCCCCCTGCGCCGCGCTTCCACATTCGTGGGACGAAGGGCAATTACTGGAAGCTGGGACTGGACCCACAAGAAGCCGCGCTGAACCGGGTTACACGCATCACGGACCCGGACTGGGGACAGGAACTGGCCAGCGAGTGGGGCACATTGCACGTCGATATACAGGGCGGAACGGTAACCCGGCCAGTGAGCCCGATTGCCGGGAACTACCGGCGCTTTTACGAGGGGGTTCGCGACGCGTTGTTGACCAAGTCTGCTGCGCCGGTTGCGGCGGCGGATGCGTGGCGGGTGGCGCGGGTGCTGGAGTGGGCGATGGAAAGCGCGCGGGAGCGGCGGGAGATTGCGTGCGACTGGACGGGGGAGCCGAAGCAGTAGTTCGGCTCTGAACTCGTGGGGTTTGCCACGCACCTGAGAGCGAAACCATCGTCGCTGCGTCCCGGTCATTTTCATGCAAGGCCGCCGCTCCCCGATGGCCGCGTCAACCTATCGAGTGTTCCTTTTCAAACTCAAAAACCAAAAACCGTTCCCGCCGATTCCGCGCAGCAAAATGCCCCGCTCAGAGCGGGGCTTTTCGCTGCGCAGCCAGCGACCTAGCGCAGGTTGGCCATCAGCTTTTCCAGAACTTCGCGGGACGGGCGAGTGACCGACTCCGGCAGCGTGGAAAGCGGCTCATCGACGATGTTGAGTTGATCGATGAAGGTGGGCTTGGTGGTGTTGATGTAGAAGATGCCGGTGAGGATCTCGTCCTTGCTGCTGGACTCCATCAAGGTGCGCACGGCGTTGGCCTGATCGGTCGGGTCGTAGTCTTCGAGCAACTTGCGGAGACGAAGGTTTGAACCGTCGTGCATTTCCACTTCATAGATCTCGCCGGAATTGTAGTCGACGTCGATCTCTTCGAAGCTGGGCACGAAGCCGAGTTCGTTGATGGGCTCGTCATTCTCCTGCATGAACTTGTAGCTCTTGGTCGAGCCTTCATGATCGTTGAAGGTGACGCAGGGGCTGATCACGTCCAGCAGTACCGTGCCCTTGTGGGCGATGGCTGCCTTGAGCATGGAGAGCAATTGCTTCTTGTCGCCGGAGAAAGACCGGCCCACGAAGGTCGCGCCGAGCTGGATGGCCATGGCGCAGGTGTCGATGGGAGGCAGGTCGTTGACCACGCCGGTCTTGAGCTTAGAGCCCAGATCGGCAGTGGCGGAGAACTGGCCCTTGGTCAAACCATAGACGCCGTTGTTCTCGATGATGTAGATCATGGGCAGATTGCGGCGCATCAGGTGAACAAACTGGCCCATCCCGATGGAGGCGGTGTCGCCGTCGCCGGAGACGCCAATGGTGGTGAGTTGGTGGTTGGCCAGGATTGCGCCGGTGGAGACAGACGGCATGCGGCCATGCACGCTGTTGAAGCTGTGCGAGCGGCTGAGGAAGTAGGCCGGGCTCTTGGACGAGCAGCCGATGCCGCTCATCTTCATGACCCGTTCCGGTTCCACGCCCATCTCGAAGAGAGCATCGATGATGCGCTCGGAGATGGCATTGTGACCGCAGCCGGCACAGAGCGTGCTCTTGCCGCCACGGTATTCTACGATGGGAAGGCCGATGTGATTCAGCTTGGGGCTTGGAGTAGCGGTCGCCATTTAGAGGCCCTCCTGATGGACGAAGTCTTCGGTGATGCCGCGCGCATCCATGGGCAATCCATTGTAGTGTAGGATGCTGCGCAGCTTGGTGTGCTGATCCGCGGGCAGATCGAGCTTCAGAAGGCTGGCCAACTGGGCATCGCGATTTTGCTCGACGATGTAGATGCGATCATGCGCAGCAACGAAAGCGTGGATCGACTTGGAGAAGGGATAGGCGCAGATGCGGAGGTAATCCACATCGAAGCCCTCCTCGTTCTTGATCTGATCGATGCTTTCGCGCATGGCGAAGTCGGTGGATCCGAAAGCGATGAAACCGATTTTGGACGTTCCGTCGCGGTACACGACAGGACCGGGAACCACTTCGCGCGCGGACTCGAACTTGCGGATCAGGCGCTCCATGACTTCCTTGTATTCTCCCGGCTTCTCGGTGTAGACCGCGGCATCGTTGTGGCCCGAACCACGGGTGAAGTAAGCAGCCTTGGGGTGACGTGTTCCGGGCAGCGTGCGATAGCCAATGGCGTCGCCATCGACATCGCGATAGCGAGCGAATCCGCCCAGCTTCTCCAGATCTTCCGCAGTAAGCACCTTGCCGCGATCCAGTGGAGTGGTGGGATATTCGAAGGGCTCCGACATCCAGTTATTCATGCCCAGATCGAGGTCGGATAAGACCAGAACCAGGGTCTGAAAACGCTCGGCAAGATCGAATGCGGCGTAGGTGAACTCGAAGCATTCTTTGACCGAACCGGGCAACAGGACGATGTGCTTGGTATCGCCATGGGAAAGGAAAGCGGCCGAAAGCAGATCGGACTGCTGGGTACGGGTGGGCATGCCGGTGGCAGGTCCGGAGCGCTGCACATTCACGATGACGCCGGGGATTTCGGCATAGTAGCTGAGCCCGGCAAACTCGGCCATCAACGACATGCCGGGGCCAGAGGTGGCAGTCATGGAGCGGGCTCCGGCCCAGCCTGCGCCGATCACCATACCGATGGCGGCCAGCTCGTCTTCGGCTTGAACCACCGCAAAGGTGGCCTTGCCTTCCGGAGTAACGCGAAATTTCTTGAGCAGATCGGCCGTGGCTTCAATCACCGAAGTCGATGGCGTGATGGGATACCAGGCAACCACCGTGACGCCCGCAAACACAGCGCCCATGCCGGCCGCGGCGTTGCCGTCGATGATGATCTTGCCCTTGTTCTCGTCCATGGGCTGGATGAAATAGGGATCGCTCTTGGTGAGGTTGCCGATCGCATATTCATAGCCCGCCTTGACCGCCCCGAAATTGAGATCGAAAACCTTTTGCTTCTTGGAGAACTGGAGGCGCAGACCGCTCTCGACTACACCCAGATCCATATCCAGCAACTGGGCCACGACGCCGACGTAAACCATGTTCTTGACCAGCTTGCGCAGCTTGGGCTCAGGACAGATGGCGGCGGTGATCTTGTCGAAGGGGACGGGATAGAAGCAAACGTCGTTGCGCTCTTCCTCAAGCTTCATGCCGGCTTCATAAATGGCCACGCCGCCGGGGGGAAGGGCCAGGAGATCCGCTTTTGCGGTCTCCGGATTGAGAGCCACCAGGATCTCGAATCCATGCTTGCGTGCCATGTAGCCATCTTTGCTGGCGCGGATGATGAACCAGGTTGGTTGTCCGGCAATGTTGGAAGGGAATAGGTTCTTTCCACCTACGGGGACGCCCATTCCGACAATGCTCTTCAGCAGTACGCTATTGGCGGATTGCGAGCCGGACCCGTTCACCGTTGCCACGTTGATGCTGAAATCGTTGATGACGTGCTTTGCGCTGGTACTTGAAATGCCCCGCTCGTGACCCAGGGCCAGGTCTCCTGTCGCCATGTGGCCGGATTCCCTTCCGGTAAATTTCTGATGCGAGTCCGTTGCGACCCGTGTGTGATTATAGTCACATCGAGCCAACATCGTCCCGCCTCTGTAGATGCGCCAGAGGGTAGAAAGTCTCGCAAATGTGGCCATTCGTCCCATTTTGAGAATGGGAAAGCGCGGGAAGCAAATTCAGGCTCAGGCTATAGCGCCAGCCACCGCGCGTTGCCCCTTTGAATCCCGCTGCCAGCGCCGCAGCAGCGTCGCCGCTATCACGATGAGCGCCACCGTCAGGCCGATCCAGAGTCCGTAGATTCCCCAGTGCAGGACGAAGCAGAGAATCAGCCCCAGCGGCAATCCGAGCACCCAGTAGCCCACCAGATTCGCCAACATTGGCGCGCGCGTCTCACCCAACCCCCGCAGCGCCCCGGTGGTTACCGTCTGGATTCCGTCAAAGATCTGGAATGCCGCCGCCAGCCACAGCAGGCTGGGCCCCACCGCCATCACCGCGGGATCGCGCGTATACAAAGCAATCAGCGGTACCGGGGCCAGCAGAAACACCGCCGCAGCGCATAGCATGAAGGCCGTTCCCAAGCCGAGCGCCAGCCAGCCGGCACGCCTGGCACGCTCCGGGTCGCCCGCGCCGACGGCATGGCCCACGCTCACCGCCGCAGCCGCCGACACGCCCAGTGGAACCATGTAGGTAAGGCTGGCGTAGTTCAGCACGATCTGGTGGGTTGCCAGGGCCACAGGGGTCAGCCATCCCGCCGAGAGGGTGGCCAGGTTCCACGCGCCCACCTCCAGCAGGATCTGCCCCGCGGCCGGCAGTCCCAGCGATACCAATTTCCGGATGCGAGTCAGACTGGGTCCTGCCCAATGCCGGAACAGCGGATGCCCGCGCTTGCGCTCATAATCCCAGGCAAAGCCCAAAAGCGCCAATGCCATCAGAATGCGCGCCAGCACCGTCGACAGCGCCGAACCCCTGACTCCCATGGCCGGGAAGCCAAGCTTTCCGTAGATCAACACCCAGTTTGCGCCCCAATTCAGCAGGTTGGCGGCGACAAAGGTCGCCGTAATCACCCGCACGCTGCCAACCGCCTGCAGATAGCGGCGGCATGCCCCGTACAACAGCAGCGGCAACGTGCTCCAGTTCAGCACGCGCAGGTAGCTCGCCGCAGGGCCAGCCACTTCACGGGCAATGCCGAGCGGCGCGAATCCAAAGCCGGCCAGCCAGACCAGCAGCATGGCGGGCACTGTGACCAGCAGGGCGACGTAGACGCCCTGCGCCAGCCAGCGATGACAGTCATCGTGATCCTCCCGGCCGTAGGCCTGCGCAACCAGCGTATCCAGCCCCAGCAGCAGTCCGAATCCGAAGAGGGAAGGTGTGTAATAGATGGCGTTCCCCAGCGCTACCGCGCCGATCGCCGCCGGACCCAGGCGGCCCACCATAATGGTGTCCACGACGCCTTGGGCCATCCAGCCCAGTTCGCTCAGCACCACCGGCAGCGCCAGAGTCACCATGGCGCGCAACTCCGGCTTCCATTTTGCTTGCCCTGAACTCATCCTTCCAATCTAATGGCTGCGGGCGACGCGCCGGGCATTGGGGCCTGCCATTCAAGTGCGTAAAAACAACGAAAAGCAACCGCGGGTCCTTCGACTGCGTTTGGAGCAAAAAACGCTCCAAACTTTGCTCAGGATGACAGATTTATAGCTCGAGATGACACCTAATTGTTGAACAAACTTCGGGGTCAGGACGCTATGCAAGCGGCCCTGAAACGATACGGGCGACGAGGTCATAGTCGTGGGCTTCGGTGATTTGGGCGCGGTAGAAACGACCGGCTTCCAGAGCTTCGAGATCGCCGAAGTCGTTGATGTAGACCTTGCCGTCGATCTCCGGGGCGTGGAACATGGTGCGGCCTTCCCAGAGGAGCGGGGTCTCTTCGCTTTCGCCTTCGGCAAGCAGAACCACTTCCCTGCCGATCCACTGTTGCTTCGCCTTCTTGGAGATCCCCTGCTGCAGCTTCATCAGCCGCTTGCGTCTGGCTTCGATGGTGCGCTTGGCTACCTTCCCTTCAAGCGGGAACGCGCCGGAGCCCTCCTCGTTCGAATAGCTGAAGACGCCCATCCAGTCGAACTTGGCCGCCTTCACAAATTCTTCCAGCGCCACAACATCCTCCGCAGTCTCGCCGGGAAAGCCCACGATAAAAGCGGTCCGCAAGACGATCCCCGGTACCCGCTCGCGCACCTTGGCCAGCGTATTCAGGAAGATGTCCGCTCCCGCACCCCTCTTCATGCGCTTCAAGACCGACGCAGAGGCGTGCTGCAGCGGCACGTCGAGATATTTGCAGATGTTGTCGTGCTTGGCGATGGTTTCGAGCAGGCGGCTGGTGATGCGGTTCGGGTAGGCGTAGAGGAAGCGCAGCCAGCGCAGGCCCTCGATTCCAGCCAGAGCGTCGAGCAAGTCGGCCAGGCCGTCTTTGAGGCCCAGGTCCTCGCCGTAGCAGGTGGTGTCCTGACCGATCAGCGTGATCTCCTCCACACCCTGCGCCACCAGTTGCCGCGCCTCGCTCACCACCGACTCAAACCGGCGGGAGCGGAATTTGCCGCGCAGGTTGGGGATGACGCAGAAGGTGCAGGGATGATCGCAGCCTTCGGCGATCTTGATATATGCCGACGACTTGGGTGTGGCCAGCAGCCGCGGCGTCGCGTCGTCGTAAAGATAGGTGGGCAACTGGTGCTCAGCGCCGTCCCACTCCGCCCGGCTGAAGCGGCCCTGCTTCTCCCGCAGGTCGCCTTCGGCGCGGGAGCTTGCTTCTGCGCCTTTCCCATTGGAATGCGAGTGCACATGCGTCCCAGCCTGCGACTCCTTGCCGGCGTGCACTTCGACCGCGTGGCTCCCGGTCAGGATGTGGAACGGCGAATTGGCCGCAGCCGGGGCCTTCAGCCCTGCAGCTTCCAAAATCGCCTCCAGTTCGCCCGTACCGATTACTGCATCGACTTCGGGAATATCCCTGCGGATCTCGTCCCGGTAGCGCTCAACCAAACAGCCGGCGACGATCAGTTTCCGGGCGCGGCCCTCTGTCTTGTGGCGGGCCATTTCCAGAATCGTGTCTACCGACTCCTGCTTGGCAGTGTCGATGAACGAGCAGGTGTTCACCACCAGGATGTCGGCCTCTTCAGTGTGGGAGGTCAATCGCGCGCCGGCGCGGTCCAGCAGGCCCATCATCACCTCGGAATCCACGAGGTTTTTGGGGCAGCCCAACGATATAAAACCCACGGTAGGAGCCGTGGGAGGGGAAAGTTTGCTCACCACTCCATTGTACCGGGAGCGAACTTCCGGCGATAGCGCCCGCTGCTGCCTGATCCTTCTCCTTCGCGGAAGAAACGCGCATCGGGTTGGGCCTACAGTCTTTCGTTCCCAACAACACCCTATCAACCCGCAGCTTACGGTTACGCGCCAGACGGCCGATCCTCTCAATTTACGGTTCGAAGTTTTCGAGATCCGGGAACTGCAGCGCGGACAGTAGCCCCTCGCGGTTGTCCCGCTCCCGCTTCCGCCAGCTACGCACGATCGTCGCCCGGAACAGAAAACCGGGAGACCCTTGCGGCCTCCCTGAAAGGCTTTCAAATTGAATTTGCTCAACATCCATGCGCTATCGCAGCGCTGGTCGATTGGGCAAGGTGGGCATCTGCATATTCCGATGCCCCATCTCGTGATGAGCGGTGAGCGCCAACGCGATAACCGCGGCGAACCCAACGATCGTGATGGCCCAAAAGCTTCCTTGCGACATGCCCATCCGCAGCTTCACTACATCGCTATAGCGTATGGGTGTAACTTCGGGGTAGTTATGCAACTGCAGCCCGAATGTCTGCTCATCGATCCTGGCAACTCTTCCCCATAAGGCGATGCCGTTGCTCTCTTGCACCCATACGGCGTTTCCGACACCCCTCTTCACAATGCGGTTGCGCACGGTCTGCTCATCCAGTGGCTTCGGGGAGGCAAAGCCCGCGGACTGCGCCATCAGTGCGCAGATCAATGCCACGCACATGCATCGAAGAAATACTCCAACCTTCGGTCTCACGGTTGTTCTCCCTTCCTCCATCGACTACTCTCCCTTACAAACCGCGCCGCCCAGGATTAGTTGCGCGCTGCAAAAAAGAATGGCGGGATGAGCCGATTGCTCATCCCGCCATGTTTCAACTGTTTTCCAACTGTCTGCCGAACTTTTCTCTACGCGTAGAATCCGCGCTGCTTGATGGTGAACGCCACGCGGTCGATGGCCAACATGTATGCGGCAATTCGATTGTTGACGTTGTGCGCCTCGGCGTAGCGGACCACGTCGTCGAAGCTGTCACGAAGAATGGTTTCCAGTTGGTCGTTGATGACCGCTTCCTTCCAGAAATAACCTTGGCGGTCCTGGACCCACTCGAAATAGCTCGCCGTCACACCGCCCGCGTTGGCCAGGATGTCGGGAACCACGAAGATCCGCTTGTCCATAAGAATCTCGTCGGCAACCGCTGTGGTCGGCCCATTCGCGCCCTCCACCACGATCTTTGCCTGAATTTTGTCGGCATTGCGGCTGGTAATCACGTTCTCGGTTGCCGCGGGGATCAGGACTTCGCACTCCGACACCAGCAGTTCATCGCTGGGCATCGCTTCAGCTCCCTTGAACCCCAGCGTCGTTCCATTGCGCTGCTTGTATTCAATCAGCGCATCGATGTCGATGCCGTTCAGGTTCGAAAGGCCGCCATCCTGCTCGGCGATTCCGACGATTTTGTAGCCCCGCTCCATCATCAGGCGCGCGGCGTTCGAGCCCACGTTGCCAAAGCCCTGAATCACCACGCGGCAGCCTTCCACGGGCACGTTCAAATACTGCATCGCCTCATCGGTGACCACCAGGACTCCGCGCCCTGTTGCCTCGCGACGGCCTCGCGATCCGCCGATATTCAGCGGCTTGCCCGTTACCACGCTGGTCACCGTGTGGCCCATGTGCATGGAATAGGTATCCATGATCCAGGCCATTGTTTGCTCGTTGGTGTTCACGTCGGGCGCAGGAACGTCCTTCTCCGGCCCGATGAAATCGATGATTTCCGAGGTGTACCGCCGCGTCATCCGCTCCAGTTCGCCCTGGCTCATCTTCTTCGGATCGCAGATCACTCCACCCTTCGCGCCCCCAAACGGAATGTTGACGACTGCGCACTTCCAAGTCATCCAGCTCGCCAGCGCGCGCACTTCGTCCAGGGTCACATCCGGCGAATAGCGGACCCCACCCTTGCCGGGACCGCGCGCAATCGAATGCTGCACGCGAAAGCCGGTAAACATCTCGATGTGCCCATCGTCCATGCTGACAGGAAAGTGAACAATGATTTCACGCGCTGGGGAACTGAGAACCTTCCACAAACCTGGGTCCAGATTCAGCTTGCGTGCCGCAAATTCAAATCGCGCGCTTTGCGCTTCCCAGGGATTGATCTCCTGGTCCAAAGAAACAGTCGGTGTTGCTGGCGCCATGCATTTCCCCCATTCAGGTTTTCTGCCGCCCCGGTGTCTACACCAGGGGAGGAAGGGCTTTCCCTTCACTTTATCCTGAATCTGCAGCCCGGGCGCGCGGCTTCCGCCGCAAAGGCCCAAACCCCAGTGAGTCTAGGCCGGGATCCTTTCGAGCGTCAAGCAGGGTAACCACCAGACGCAACACCCGCGGGCGCTCGATTCCCGTTTTAATATCGGACCCCGGCTCAGAACTCCGCATGCTGTTTCGGCCCGGTGCAGCCGGGCTTGCACTCGCACAACTTGCCCCTGCAGACAGAACCCGCCGCTGGCCGTCAAAATAGCGTATGGCCCACCGGTCCCCCTACGATTGTGCGAACGGGGAATCCTTTTCCCGACAAATTGCTTTGCGCCGCTGCGCGCGACACGTCATTCTCGCGGGCGCGGCATCCCTTTTGCTTCTCCCCGCAGTTCTAGCAGCCCAACAGTCCGATCAGCCTGAACAGCCCGCCGAAAACGAAGTCGAAGCCCCCACCGTGATCGACCAAGCGGACCCTCCTCCGCCTCCCGCGCCTATTGCCGCGAACACATCTACGACCACTCTTCACGGTATCGTCCGCAATTCCGTCTCCGGAGGTCCCATTTCCCGCGCATTGGTGCGTATCGAGGGCGACGCCACGGCTGGCGCGCTCACCGACACTCAAGGCCACTTCGAGATCCCCGAGGTCGCCACCGGACCCCAGTCCGTCCAGGTCCTCAAGCCCGGCTTTCGCGATTCCATGGCCCTGGCGCAGCAGATTCCGGATGCCGGCGCCAGCATTGCCCACAACGTTCTGGTCGCGGCCCCCATGCCGGACGCGGTCTTCGACCTCACTCCGGCTGCTTCCATCCACGGCCAAGTCCAGCTCTCCACCGGCGACCCCGCTTCGGGCATCTCTGTGAGCTTGCTTCACCAGATGATCCAGCACGGCCGCCCCAAGTGGATTGAAGCCAAGTCAGTTCAAACAGACACCGGGGGAAACTTCCGCTTTGGCAATCTGCCGAGCGGCGTCTACGCCGTCTTCGCCCGCCCCGAGCTGGAAAGTGCTCCGGCCACGACCCTCGTCGAACCGGGAAAGAGCCGGGACGTCCTGCGCAACGGCTACCCCGTCGTCTTCGCTCCCGATGCCCGCAATCTCTCCATAGCCTCGCGCATCCGTCTCAATCCCGGCGATGCGGCGCAGGCCAGCATCTCGCTCACCCTGGAGCCGTTCTACACTGTCACCGCCGCGCTTCTGGGACCCGACGGCAAGCCGATGCAGGCCGAAAATGCCCCCGGCGGACAGCCCGCACGCCCCATTCCCCAGATTCTCGACGCCGACAACCATATCCTTCCCTACATCGCCACCTACGACGCCGCCACTCAAACCGTCCAGGCCACCCTTCCCGACGGAAACTACAACTTGACCGTCGTACTTCCCAACTTCCACGCTGGAAGCCGGGTACCCGACACCGGCGAATCGCATCCAGTCTCGCTCGTAGGCGCAGCTCAGTTCACGGTTGCCGATCATCCGGTTAACGATCTGCTCATCCCGCTCTTTGTTCCTCACAGCTTTCCGCTCGCGCTGCGCGCCTTGCCCAGCGCCGTCGCTGGCGTGCAGTCTCTTCCCCGGCAGAGTCTCACTTCGGCGGTGCATGTTGCGCTCGAGCCTTACCAGCAGTACATCGCCGCCAACGAAGTGAGCGCTCTGCCCTATGGCCCCGACACCCTCGACTTGATGCTTGCCCCGCCCTATGAATTCTGGGTTCACACCCTCGTCATGGGCAAAGGCCTGTGTGCCGGCTCGTTCCAGGCCAACGGCCCCAACCTCGCCCGTGAGCCACTCAGCCTCTCTTTTTCCGGTTCCTCTTCCACCGCCGAGTTCACCCTCCGCGGCGACTGCGCCACGCTGAACCTCTCGCTGCCGCCCGCCCTCTCCGCCTTCGTGCCCGGCGTCGAGCCGTTCTATACCGTCTACGTCGTTCCCGACTTCGACACCACCGAAGATGTCGAGCCGCAGACCCTGCGCCCATCCTCGGGCGGCAGCTTGTCCATCGAGTCGCTCACCCCCGGCAGCTACCACGTTTACACCTTCGCGACTCCGATCGAGCTCGAATACAGGAACCCCGACGCGATGGCTCAACTCGGCGTCCCGGGGCAAGCTGTGAGACTGACCCCGGGAGCAACCGAAAATCTCGTGCTCCAGGTTCCGGAAAGCCAATGACACCTCCCGCAAGATCGAATCCGCGCCTCGGCTTGCAGAGCCTCTTCGGCCTGGCGCTCCGTTTTCTTGCCATCCTCGCCGCACTCCCTGCCAGTGGGCAGACGGCTCCCGCTCCGGCCTCCGCGCACGCATCCCCAGGCCTGTACACGATTGCGGGAACGGTGGTGAACCTCGTCACAGGCGATCCCGTCCCCAATGCCTCGGTGGCCGTTCTCTCCTCGGCCAACAGCCACGCCATCGAGTCGGTTCTGGCCGGCGAGGACGGCCGTTTTGCACTGCCCGGCCTGCCCGCAGCCAAATACCAGCTGACGGTATCCAAGCGCGGCTATCGAACCTCCTTCTACGAGCAGCACGAGAACTACCTCTCCGGAATCGTGACCGGTGACGATCAGCAGACGGGCAATTTGGTCTTTCGACTGTCTCCCGGCGCATCGCTCCGCATCGAGGTGACCGACGAAGCCGGAGAACCGGTCGAGAAGGCCAACATCGGACTCTTCCAGCGCACCCGCGAGGCCGGCATTGGCGAACGCGTCGTCGAAACCCTTCGCGCCGTCAGCGACGATACGGGATCCACGGAATTCTTCAACCTCGAACCGGGCAAATATTATGTTGCGGTCTCGGCCGAGCCCTGGTATGCGATGCACGGCTCGTCCGCTGCCGCCGTCAGCCTGGGCGCTGCCCCCAAAACCAACCCCGTTCTCGACGTTGTCTACCCACTCACCTTTTTCGACGGCGCAACCGACGAGTCCGCCGCCACACCCATCGTTCTGGCCGCCGGAGGCCGCGAGCAGATCTCCATCCATCTCACTCCGCTTCCGGCTGTGCACCTCTACGTCCCCATCCCCAAGGACGGCCAGGAAGCCAATCCCCATGTGGAACTCCAGCAAACGGTCTTCGGCATCAAGTCCGGTAGCGGCCCGGCCTACCCAGACCAGGTGCGCGACGGGATCGCCGAATTCACCGGCGTCTCCCCTGGCCATTACCAATTGCTCCAGGGCGATCCTCCGCACATCGTCGAAATCGACGCCGCCAACAGCCAACAGATTGGAGCCAACTCCGGCATTGCCACCGTCCCGGTTCATGTGTCTCTGCAGGCCGATTCCAGCGCAGACTTGCCGGAACCGCTCATCGTTTCTCTCGATTGGGCCGATACCGGACCTCCAAGAGAACCACTGCGCGCCGCCGCAGTTGACGACGGTTTCACCTTCGATGCGGTCCCTCCCGGCGTTTGGCGACTCCGGGTCGAAAACGACACCGATACCGAAAACCGCGTCCTGCCCGTTCAATCCATCTCCGCCGGCGGCTCGCCGCACACCGGAAATCTGGTCACCGTCAAAGACCACGCCCTCTCGCTGACGGCGACGGAGGCTCTCGGCACCACCCGCATCGAGGGCTTTGCTCTCAAGAACGGCAAGGGCCTCGCCGGCGCGATGATCCTCCTGGTGCCCCGCGACCCGGCGGCCAACGACGACCTTTTTCGACGCGATCAGTCCGACTCCGACGGCAGCTTCGCCCTGGTGGACGCCGCTCCCGGCAACTACACCGTCGTCGCCATCGAGGATGGCTGGGACCTTGACTGGGCAAAGCCCCAGGTCATAAGCCGCTTCCTTTCTCAGGGAATCCCCGTCACAATCACTGGCAGTTCGGGAAAGCTTATCCGTCTCACCCAGCCGGTTCCAGTGCAGCCGGTCGCGGCCGAGCACTGACCGCGCGAGGAAATGACCGCACAGGGGAAAGATCGCCGGGACTTCTTCGAAACGGGGTCGAGAGGATAGTCTATGAAGGTACCGATTCATACATACGGCTACGGGCCCCAGCGAATTCCTGGGTCCGGAAAATCCGCCACAGCACGGTATTGAGGAGAGTCTCCAGTTGAGGAAGAAGTTTCTGCTTTCAATTTTGGCCATGGTTCCGGCCGCGTTTATGCCCTTGGCGGCAACAGGTCAGGCTTCGCCAGCCGCGGATCGACCCGAGCCCTCTTACAAGTACGAGGCTTATGCGGGCTATGCCTACACCAGCCTGAACCAGGTCAACCAGTCCCGCTATGGCCTTCAGGGTTTTAACCTGTCTATCACCCGCGACTGGGGTAAGTACTTCGGCGTCATCGGCGAAGGCTCCTTCTACAAATACCCTTCGAGCAGCGCCACCCCCGGCAACCCTGGGGATCCCAGTGTTTCCGCCGTGCTATTTGGGCCCACCGTGCACGCCCCGCTCTACAGCCACCTTTCCTTGTTCGTGGATGTCCTGGCAGGCGGCGAGCACACCGGGGGCGAGAACATCACCCCCAAGGTCTCTTTTGCCGGAGGATTCGGCGGCGGCCTCGACTATAGGCTCACCTCCCGCATCTCCATGCGTGCCTCCGGAGAAAGAATCGGCGATTCGTTCTCTCTCAACGGCAACACCCCTGGATTGGCCTATTCGCCGCATCTGCACTGGAATGCACGCGCTACGATCGGCGTCGTCTACCGTTTCTAAGCTCGGCTCACGTTTTCGGAAAACAACCGGCAAATGCAGAAAGGCTCCCGTTCAAGATGGGAGCCTTTCTGCATTGCCGTCGATCCTACTGCTGCGGCGCTATTGGCTGGGCCGGACTCGACCCGAATCCAGTGCCCCCGCCAATCCCGTTAAAGCCGCTCGTTCCGGTACCTGCCCCTGCACCTGTTCCGGTGCCTGTCCCTGCACCTGTTCCGGTGCCTGTCCCAGTGAGTCCGTTCGTCGAGGTCCCATTACCGCCGACCGGGACTGCGCCCGAGCCTGCCCCACTCATACCGCCCATCATCATCCGTTCAATCGCCGGGTCGTAGACAAATTCCCACTCGTTGTAGTGATTCTTCTTCTTGTAAACCAGGATCGATACTTTAGGGCTGTTGGGCTCGAACCCGATGATCCCCAGGCCTCCAAACGTCTGCCCCCCGGTTCCGAAAGTCGAGGTAGATCCCGGGGCTCCCCCCGCATCCGTTCCTGTTGCGCCTGCCGTTCCCGGTGCGCCCGTCTGCCCGGTTGCGCTGGTCGTCCCACCCGAGTTGTCCGTAGTGCCCGTCGCTCCCGCACTGCCAGTCGCGCCTGGGCCAGCCATAAACGCGCTGCCCGCGGACGAGGCTCCGTTTACCCCGTTCCCGCCCGCCGGACCAATGCCGGCCAGCGTCGATCCGGCCAGCGGCTGCCCGAAGAACCCCATGGCCGTCGGAGCCTTGTTCTGCCCAAAGTGAATCGGCTTCCACTCCTCTTTCCCGGTCGTGGGGTCCACATATTTCTTGCGCAGAAAGCGGATCTCTCTGGTCTTCACCAGAGCATCGATATTCGGCGGATAGGCATTGAACTTCCGGTAATACAACTGGATGGCGCGAATGTACTGCTTGCCCCGGTGCATCGTCTCCAGTTCGCGGTCGCGCTGGATGTCCTTGGCCACCTTCGGCGCCGCCACCGCCAGCGCGATGATCAGAAGCGCCAGCATGAAGATGACAGCAACCAGGATGTAGCCCTCTTCCGAAGGCCGATGCATGTGCCGAGTTGGAGGCGATGGCTTCATTGTGTTTCGAGATCCCGTCCCGAGTGTAGACCGCCAGAAATCCTGAACGTTATTTGGGTCAGCGCCAAGAACATTGAGTGGCAGGGGCTCAAGCCCGAAACTTCAATATCCCGCCGTTTTCGGCACGACTAAACAGGCTGCGGAAAAAGGCGGAGTTGGGGCACGATTCCCTCAAAGCATCCCTCGGGGCCTAAAGGCCACGGTCATTCTGCTGCACTTATGGCACGGCTGAAGCCGTGCCCTTTCAAAACTGGGGCTGAAATCGAGTTTTTCCGCAGCCTGTAAAGGCCCCTGCTCCCTCCGCAAAGCAGAACATCGTAGGCGTGTTTCATCCATCGCGGGTCGGAAACACCGGTGCTGGACAGTTACAAAGCATGGACCACCAAATTTGAGGCGGCATACGCTAGTTCGCTGTCAGGGCCAGCGACTCGGTGTTGTTGTAGCTCAGGTCGGTCACCTGCACGCTGCCCGGCATGATCGCCCCCACTTTGTAACGGTGATCGATAATCTCGCCGCTCTTGGCCACAAAGATGTCCTCCCCGTGTACAAAGAAGGCCTTCAGCGACTTGTCCCTGGCCTGCGCATAGCCAAAGTACTTCAGGTCGATCGCCGGCGGGCGCGGCGGCTGGGGACGCGTCGGGATGGCTGCCTGCATTTGCTCGTTGCGGGGACTCTTGATCGGCGCTTCGATGCGCACCGGGGCCGATTCCGCCGAAAAGATATTGCGCCCCGCGCCGCCATACTCCACATCCTCGCTCAGCGCCAGCCTTTCGAAGTGCAGCGTCGGATCCAGGTCCGCATTCGACAGCTTCTCCGCCTCCGGTCCGGCCGCCGGGGCCACCAACGTCGCCGCGCGCCCCGCAGCCGCCTTCGGAATTGTTGGGAGCGCAGCCACGGGGCGCACCGTTACCGGCGTCGGGGCAAAGAAGTAGGTCTTCACTTCCCAGCCCGCTCCAGCCACAATCACAACCGCCAGCACTGCCAGCAGCATTACTTGACGTTTATTCTCGGTACCAGCTTGAAGGGCCATCGCTATTCGCCCACCCTTCCCGGTCTCGCCGGCTCTTCGGTCTTCTCTTCGCCAGCCTTCTCTTCGCCCGTTTGCGGCAAACCACTGGCCGCCGCGTCAGCCGGCCTCAGCCATGTCGAAATCCGGATGCGCAGATTCACCAGTCCACCCTGCTGCCCTGTCAACGCCATGGCGCGAATCACAAAGAAAGTCTGGTCGCGCTCGACGGCGTTCACAAAGCGCATGATCTCCGGATAACCGCCGCCGATGCCCGCATCCATCGAGATCTCCGTCAGGTCTTGCCCGGGAAGCCCCTGCGTGTACTGCACTCGCGTCAACCTCACCCCGGATTGAACCTGCAGCTCGCCGATACGCGTCGCAATCAGCGAATAACTTGCGGGAATACGTTTGTCCATGAAGTTTTGATATTTGATTCCGGCGTCCGCTACGCGCCGGTCCAGTCCGCGCAGCGGAGCGGTTTCCATCTCCAGCGCCTTCAACTCCATCTGCTTGCTGGCCAGGGCATCGGAGTGTCCGCTGTTGGTCGCGGCCCAGTCCAGGCCCACGCGAACCCCGAGCACGACCACCAGGATCGCCAGCACCGCCGTCCCCGCGGCATGCCACAGCACTGGAGAAGCCAGCCGCTCACGACCTTCCGTCTTGGCTTCTTTGCTCATGGCTGCCTCCCTGTCCCCTGGCTTCCAGAAATTGGCCTGCCAGGAAGACCTTTGCCTGCATTCGCTCCCGGAGGTCCGATGTACGGGGGACGAGTCATCTGCCCTCCAACCGGTGCGGCTCGCAGTATCGGAGTTGGCTTTCTCGGCTCTTCCGCCATGCCCGCCGCCGACTTTGCCGCCTTGTGTCTCTCCCGCGCTTCGGCGGCCGGATTGTAATCGGCCAGCAGATCCACGTTCACGCGGTTCGAGGCGCTGATCGGCTCCAGCCGTTCTCCCGGCCCACCGCTCGCCTCAGCGTTCTCGCCCACCATGCGCGGCCGCAGAAAATGCTTCGAGCGTTCCAGGTTGCGCATCAGCTCGATAGCCCGGTCACGCGGCCCCACCACCCGCAGATGCAGGGTGATGCTTCCATCCTTGTCGCGCACCGGCTCCAGATTGTTTACCTGCACCCCCGCCGGCAGCACCGTCTCCAAGTCTTCCATGGCCAGCGTCCAGGAGAACATCTTCTGGTCGAAGAGCTGGTTCAGGTTGCCGATCCGCGTCAACAACTCCGCGTTGGCAGGCTGCTGCATCAGTCTCCGATAGCCCAGCCGATCCTGCTTTACTCGTTCGATCGCCCCGTCCAATGAGTGATCGCGACTGCGCGCCTCTTCCGCCTTCACATGCAAGGCGCGCAATCCCAGGCTCAGGCCCAACGCCGCCACCGCCAGCACCGCCATGGCAATGCGCAGGTTCTTCAGCGCCGGTCCAAGATCGGCATACGGACGGGATGCCAGATTCAGTGAGATGCGCATCGGCCTACCTCGCCCCCGCCAAAGCGCCGCAAATACCGGCCACGCTTGGATTCCCCATCGTCGTCGCGATCCCCGTCTCCGGCCGCTCCACCAAGCGCACCACGGTCATCTCCCGATCCCCCAGGAGAGCCGAGAACGCTTCACTGTCGTAGCTGCCGGCAAAATGCAACGTCAGCGCGCGCGCGCCCAGTTTGTCTTCGTAAAATGCCGCGGCCACCGCAACTCCGCGCCGCACTTCGGCAAGGCGCAGGTCGAGATCCTCGGGCAGATCCAGCGTGCGATACAGCAGCAGGTCGCAGCCGTTGGCGATGGCGGTCGTCATGGATTGCCCGGTCAAATTCGCCATGAGAACCGCACCCATCGAATCGATCGCGGCGAGCGCGGCAAGGCTCGATGGCAGCACCGCACCCGGTTCGTAACCGGCGGCGCGCACCGCGCCCTCATACTCCGCCAGAATCGCGGCTGGAATCACGGCCACCAGCACCTTGACATCATTCTTGCTGTGAGTGAGCACCTGGTAGCTGAGCCCGGCGTGCTCCACATCGAAGGGCAACATCTTGCGCAGCCGGAAGCGCAGCACCGTATTGGCTTCCGCCGTGTTGGCTGGCAGGGTATCGAAGTCCAGCATGAAGACTCGCACCGCCGAGTCCGGCACCACCACCGTTACCGCACGGCCACGCGGATTCACCTGCCCCAGCGCCTCGCGAATGGCCTCCGCTACGCTCTCCGGATCACGCACGTTCGCCTCACTTATGCCGGGAACGATTGCACCAGCCGCGAGCGCCTGGAACGCGTACACCGGCGACTGCCCTTTGCCGGGCAACGCGGCCGCCAGAATCCCTTCCGGAGTGAGGTCCACGGCCGTCGCCGGGCGGCTCACCACCTGCTCTCCGAATTGCGCCTTCCTGAAATTCGAAATCACTATCTTGACGCCTCGATGAAGGTAACCTTGTTGATCTCTTTGAGGGTGGTCAGGCCGCGCCGCACTCGGTCCTGCGCGGACTCACGCAGAAAGCTCATGCCTTCCTTTTGCGCCAGCTTCCTGACCTCGGAGGTGGGCTTCTTTTCCAGAATCAGTTCGCGAATCGGGTCGGTCAGATCCAGCAGTTCGTGGATCGCGGTTCGCCCGCGGTACCCGGTGCCGCCGCACTCGATGCAGCCAGCGCCCTCGCGGAATTCGAATCCGTGCCACTCCGCCGGATCCATCCCGCTCACCGCAAGCACATCGTCGGAATAAGTCACCGTGCGCACACAGTGCTCGCAGATGGTGCGCACCAGCCGCTGCGCCAGAATGCAGTTCAGCGCCGAAACAAAGTTGTATGCTTCGACGCCCATGTTGATGAAGCGCCCCAGGACGTCCACCACGTTGTTTGCGTGGACCGTGGTAAATACCAGGTGCCCGGTGAGCGCCGAATTGATCGCGATCTGCGCCGTCTCGGTGTCGCGGATTTCGCCCACCAGGATCTTGTCGGGATCGTGACGCAGAATCGACCGCAGCCCGCGGGCAAATGTCAGCCCCTTCTTCTCGTTGACCGGAATCTGTGTAATGCCGCGAATCTGGTATTCAACAGGATCTTCAATCGTGATGATCTTGTCTTCGTCGCTCTTGATCTCGTTCAACGCCGCGTAGAGCGTCGTCGTCTTGCCGGATCCGGTCGGGCCGGTCACCAGCACCATTCCATACGGCTCGCGGATGTAGCGGCGGAAGCGCTTCAGATCCGCGTCGGCAAAGCCCACAACGTCCAGCGTCAGGTTGTGGAACTTCTCGCTCATCGACTCCTTGTCCAGTACGCGCAGAACGGCATTCTCGCCGTGCACGGTGGGCATGATCGATACGCGGAAGTCGATCAGGCGCGACTTGTAGCGCACCCGGAAACGGCCGTCCTGCGGAACCCTTCGTTCCGCAATATCCAGCTCGCTCATGATTTTGATGCGGCTCAGAATGGTCGCATGGTGTTCGCGCGCAATGGGCGCCATGGCCATCTGCAGCACGCCGTCGATGCGGTACTTCACCACCACCGAATCGTCATTGGTTTCGATGTGAATATCCGAGGCCCGGCGCTCCAGCGCGGTGAAGATCGTGGTGTCCACCAGCCGGATGATCGGACTGATGTCCTCTTCGCTGGTCAGCTTTTCGATCGAGATGTTCTCGTCCGAGTTGTCGTCACCGGTCAGCACGTCGAAGGTCAGCCCTTCGCTGGCTTCATCGAGCACGCGCTGCGACTGCTCGGTCTTCTTCAGCAGGTCGGTGATCTGCGAAAGAGTTGCCACGCGGGCTACGATGCGGTGCCCCAGCAGACCGGCGATCTCGTCCAGCACCATCAGGCGCGAGGGATCGCTGACCGCAATCACCAGCGCGTCCTGCTGCTGCTCAATGGGCACAAAGTTGTAGCGGAACATCAGCTCCACCGGAACCGTGCGCAGCAGATCGTGCTGAATCCGGAAGTTCTTCAGGTCCACAAACTCGGCGCAATAGCGCGCCGCCAGGGACTCGGCCACCGAACGCTCGTCCTGCCCGTTCAGCAGCCCAGATGCGGGCAGCGGAGTCGGAAGCGAAATGTGATTCCCGTCAGCCATGTCTTATCCCTGCCCCCCGGCAGTCGCCCCCAGAGAAAAGATGGGCAGATACAGCGAAATGAGGATGAACACCACCACCACGCCCATTACAACCAGAATGGCGGGTTCAATCAGCGCCAGCGCCGCGGTCAGCGCCGTGGAAACGTCCTCTTCAAAGAACTCCGACACCGAATTCAGCATCTGCGGCAACGCGCCCGTCTGCTCGCCCACCGCGATCATCTCCGTAGCGAGGTCCGGAAACACCCTGGCCTGGGTCAGCGCCTCGGCCAGGCTCTTGCCTTCGCGAACAGTGGTAATCGAGGAGATCACTGCCTTCGAAACGCGACGCGATGAGATCGACCGCGCGGCGGTTTCCAGGGACGGCACCAGCGGCAGTCCGCCGGTCAAGAGCGTCGCCAGCGTGCGCGCAAACAGCGCAACCTGGTACTTCAGCCAGATCTTGCCCAGCACCGGAACCTTGATCCTCAGCCCGTCGACCATATCCCGCCCGTTTTCGGTCACCGCGTACCGGTACAGAATTAGACCCGCCGCGCCCCCGACCAGCGCCATCCACCAGAAGTTCCGGTGCAGCCCGGTGCCGAAACTCAGAAGATAAAGCGTGATTTTCGGCAGCTTCGACCCAATCTGTTCATACAACTCCGCAAACTCCGGGATCACCACCGCAAACATGAAGATCATCAGCGCGGTCACCAGCGTCATTAAGACGCAAGGATAGATCAGCGAGCCCACCAGCTTCTTGCGGAAGGTCAGCGACGTCCGCTGGAAGGTCACATACCGCTCCAGCACCTCCTGCAGGTTGCCGGAACGCTCCCCGGCCATCAGCGTGGTCGTATACATCACCGGGATCCCGCTCTGCGCCTCAAAAGCTGCTGAAAGCGACTCACCCGTTTTCACGCGCCCCGCCACATCGTTCAACTGGGCGGCAAAGTCCGCATTTTTCTGGCTGCGCGCCAGCATTTCGATCGATCCCAGGATCGGCAGGCCGGCCTTCACCAGGGTCAGAAACTGCTGGTTGAAGATAAGAAACGGCTCCAGCTTCACCTTGCGCTTGCCGCCCCCCCCCAGCCCGGTGCGCGCCTTCACCGAGAAGACGTGGTAGCCGGCATGCACAAAGCGGGCGCGCAGTTCCTCGGCGGTCGCCGCCGTCTGCACCTGCTCCTGCACGCGGCCGCGCTCGTCGGCCAATTTGATTACAAACTCTGCCATATCTCCGGTCGCCGGTGGAGGAAAATCTGCCTCACAGAGCGGCTTTCCTCAACTTTCAGCCTACCAGCTTTGGCTTCCTGGCTAGGTAACGGATAGACGTGAAAGGAAAGATCAACGCTCAAAGCTGGTATGGAGCGGACGGATGAAACTCCCTGAACGAACAGGCTCGGGTTTGGCAAGTCAGAAGGACGAATCAGGCGAGAGGCGACTTCCAGATGGAATGAAAAGAGCTATGCGCCTCAAACCAGGAGCAGGTAATCGGGCAAATCCATCGCAAGGTCTCCTGGATTTGGGCATATTCCGCTGCCAAGTCAAGGTGCAAAATGCACTCGTGGTGTGCGATTCGATTGCGCAGTTCACGAATGCCATTCAGGCTTTGCTGGACCTCCATGCGCCCCAAACGCTGATGGGGGAAAGCCTTGTGTAGGTGGGGAATCCAAAGCGAAGCGCTGTACTGTCTTCTTGTGATGCCGCACCAGAACCCGAAAGTCAGCTCTGCTATGACCCGGCCGGGAACGAGTTGTTTCTTGCGGGCACGAATCTGGTGCTTGGCCTTTTCCAGTGCCGCCGTCTCGGGATGCATCCAGGAAAACGGCACGCGGTCATACCAGGTATCCGACCGGAACGCTTGGGTGAGGGTGATATGGACAGAATTGCGAAGAGCGACTTCCAGACCACCAATGGATTCAAAGAGCGAGGAGGAGAGGCGCAAGTTTTGGATATAGAGCCGAAACGCTTTGCTCTTGTCTCCTCCGGCATGGCCGAGGTAGGTTGAGAATCGCTCAGCGGAGATAAGCCGCTCGACGGCATCGAATTCCGAATTCGTGAACCCGAATAGGGCTGGCATCGACGAATCGTGCTATACTACCCGATGTAAGCCTCAATGTCACCCCTGCGTTGCCTTGACCGGCGGCGCATATGCTTGAGGTAAAGCACACAAAAGCCATCCCGCAAGGGATGGCTTTTGTAATTTGCAGTCAAGCCCTGGCTTCCGGGGAGCGCCTTTGGGAATCTTTTTCCTTTCTTGTGGGTGAGCCGGGGTGCGGTGACCACTGTTGAGCAGACTGCCTCTCGCCTGTAGCGTCCACTTGAGTTCACTTCGCTCAGGCCTGTGTGCCGAGCAGCGAAATCGTTCTACGGAGGAAAAATGGGGATCGCAATGAGCAACGAGTTGGCGCTGGCGCATGTGCAGGGCCTTCGATTCTTGGAAGATTTCAGCAGCCGCGACTTCACATGGCTGGTGATCGGGGTATTGCTGGCCATGGCGGCGACGTGGGTCATCTCGCGCCGAAGGCGGCGCTGGTTTTAGATCCCAGACAGCGGAGGGCACGGCTCCCGTCGTACCGCTCGACGCTCCAAAAAAGAGCGAACACATTGTGATCGCATTGTTGGACGTGCGCGAATCCCTGAACCAAAACCAACGCGCCCCGCGCCGTGGGCGCAACGTTCGTTGACCCGGCGCTTCAGCGCTGGGTGAGCACCCCGCCAACCTCCCCGAGTCCTGCAGGAACGGCGCTCTTTTGCAAACGCCAAAACTACCGCAGCGCCCCAGCCAACCTCACCGCCTGCCCTGTATCCTGTTTGCGTTCCGATTTTGCCTTCCGGCCAGCTCTGTAGCGACCGGGAAAGTCCTGAATTCGCGCAAGGGAGCCGCAATTGAGTCAGCAGATAGGAAGCACGCAGGGCCGTTTGGCCACAGGATTCGCCTCGGAGTTCGGCCCCCGCGTCAAAACCGCCCTTCGCCTGCACAAGGGACTCGCGACCTGCGGTTCGCTCGCCTTCGCAATCGCCTTGGCGACCCTGATTCTGCCCGGATTGCGCTCCACTCGACTTGCCGCCGCTCCAGCGCCCTACCCCCATCCGCTGGCCGAGGTCAGCTTCGCCGTGGCTGGCGACGTTATTCCCCACGAGCCCGTGCGCGCCGCGGCGGCCGCCGGTGGAGACGGAGTGCAAGGCTGGACCGCACTCTTCAGCGACGTCTCCGACGTTTTCCATCGCGCCGATTTCGGCTTCGTCAACATGGAGACACCGGTTGCGCCCGCCCATTCACATGGATCGAAACCCTTCATGTTCGACGCCCCGGTTGCTCTGATCGACGCTTTGAAGGCCAGCGGCATCAAGCTCGTCTCCTTCGCCAACAACCACGTGATGGACCAGGGATGGCCGGGCTTTGCCGAGACCCGCGAACACCTCAAAGCGGAGGGAATGCTCTTCGCCGGCTCCGGAGACACCGCCGCGGACACCTGGAAGCCTACAATTGTCGAGGCCAACGACATCAAGGTCGGCTGGCTGGGCATGACCCGCTGGCTCAACGGCAATCGCAATCCCGACAAGGACAGCCTGCCGCACGTCAACTTCTTCCCCTATCCGGGCGAATCCGGCGGCGCAACCGGGGCCGACGAAGCCGCGGTTCTGGATGCGGTGAAAGCCGCCCGCGCCCAGTGCGACTTCCTTGTGGTCTCCATCCATTGGGGCGTCGAATACGCGACTACGCCCCGTCCCGAGGATGTCGAAGCCGCCCACAAAATGCTGGAAGCGGGAGCCTCGGTCGTTGTCGGACACCACCCCCACGTGCTGCAGCCGGTGGAAACCTACCGCACCGCCGATGGCCGCAATACTGTCATCTTCTACTCGCTGGGAAACTTTCTCAGCAACCAGTCGCGCAGCTATGTGGACGGCCTGATGCCCGACAAGGACGGCGATCCCCGCGATTCGATGATCGGACTCTTCTCTGCCATCCGTCAGGACTACGGCCCCGCCGGCGTCCGCGTCGAGTTGGGCCACGTCGGCATTCTGCCCGTCTGGGGAGAGAACAACCGCAACGACCTGGCCAGCGGCAAGGTGAAGGCCACCGTGATTCGCCCGCTGCTGATGGACCGCGAAATTCCTCGCCTGCAAGCCCGCGTCGACGAGTTGACGAAGCTGAGCACCGCGCCAACTTCAACCGGCGGCGCAACCGGAGCCGCTTCGGGCCTGTCGGACGCACAAAAGAAGGAATTCATTGAGGTGAGCAACCGGCTGAAGCTCTTCACCGACCGCCGTGCCCTGCTGCTGGCCCGCACCGGCGACGAATATTTGGTGGACCCGCCCAAGCTGCCCGCCAAGCCCTGACCCGCGCCGAGCCCCTGATCCCTGCGTTGAAACAAACGCAAGAAAGAAGGAGCCCAAGCTCTTGTCATGCTTGATCGTTCTTGTTTGCGGGCTTCTTTGCGGGAATCGCGGAGCCGCGCTCTTCTGCTTCACGCTTCAAGCGCACCACCCAGGCAAGCGCAGGGCGCGAGCATCCAGCACCTTGCCGCTCCACCTCAGCCGACCGCCCAGTGTAGCGAAAATAATCGCGCTGGGCTGCGGTGATTTTCAGGCCAATCTCTCCGGTGGACTTCATACCCTTCTCACCCCGGCCATTCTGTTCCCTATTCCCTGATCCTTGTTCCTTGTGTTTCAGTACCCGTTCGCCACGAGCCAGCTCTCGCTCAGATCCATCTCCGGCTTGCGGGCTGCCATCATCTGCGCGTGCGCCAGTTTCACCAGCACATCCGCCTCCACGTTGACCGGCGCGCCCGGCTTCAGCGTGTGCAGGTTCGTCCTCCAATACGTGAGAGGAAGAATGGCAATCGTGATTGCCTCGCCATCAAAGTCGGCAATCGTCAGGCTGATCCCCTCAATCGCCACCGACCCTTTGTGCACCATCCATGGCCGAACGTTCTCGGGAACCTTTACCTTGAGCGTCCAGTCGGTCGTCTGCTGGTCGAATCCTGCACTGGACTCGGAAATGACAGGATCAAGGGAACGGAGTTCACCGCAGCCGTCCACGTGGCCTTGCACAATATGTCCGCCCAGCGGACTTCCGGCAGCGGTCGGCAGTTCCAGATTCACCTTTGCACCGGGAGCGAGCGCACCCAACGACGTCTTGTCCAGCGTTTCCTGCGCCAGGTCGGCATAAAACAGCGTCGGGTTCACGTCCAGCGCGGTCAGGCATACGCCGGATACTCCCAACGAATCGCCCTCCCGCAGCCGGCCCGCCAATCCCGGAGCCTGCACCGTAATCCGCCGCACGCCACCCTTGCTCTTCACACCAACCAGCGTGCCCGTCTGCTCAATAATCCCTGTAAACATGACTCCATTCTATGCGACGGCTCTATGCGACGGCCTGCCCCGCCTGGATTCGCTTCCGGGCTGGGCCCAGCGTGATTTCGCTTTCCGAGAATTCCTCGTCCCGCGCCGTAACTTGCTCAAGAATTGCGTGTCCAAGCATTCAATAGCCTTCGCCGCCCTTTGAACGGAGCCCGACCTTGAACGCATTCAGCCTTTCGTCTTTTTCCTCCGATTCCCGGCTCCAGTCCCTGCATTCCGCCGCCTTCGCATGGATCGCGCTCGTCGCGACTCTCGCGCTGACCGGCTGTGCCGCCCTCCAGGTCAAGATGGGCATGAAGGTCTATCTCGCCAAAACCTCCATCGCGACCATGGATGTGGTGCAACAAAGCGGCCCCGGCATCGCCCCCGGCCAAAAATCTTCTCTGGTCGTGCTCTTCACCCAGCCCGGCGGCCTGGCCTTGCAAACCGAGGGAGCCGGGAGCGGCAAAGTCATGTGGCGCGACCTTGTGGTTAGTTCCACCGTCGTCTCCGTGACCCCGAAGGGCGTAATCTCCCTGCCCCACGATCCCCGCAAGACAGACCGTCAGATGCCCCACGTCACCGTCACCGCGCCCAGCCATCCCGACCTCCGCGCCGATCTCGACATTCCCCTCCGCTACGACATCGAATACCGCACCGATTTCTCCGCCAGCGACGGAGCCAAAGGCATGGACGGCAGCAGCGGGGCAGACGGCATGAGCGGGAGCATGGGCTCCATGGATCCCGACCACCCCTCCGCCGGCGGCAACGGATCGAACGGCGGCGATGGCGGCGATGGCCAGAACGGCTGGCCCGGTGGCGACGCTCCCCCGGTGCAGATCGACATCGCATTTCGCCCCGGCGATCATCCCCTGCTCGAAGTCGGCGTATTCGCCCCGGGACACAAGCGCTATTACCTCATCGATCCCCAAGGCGGCTCGCTCTCCGTTCGCGCCGACGGCGGATCGGGCGGCAAGGGCGGCAGCGGCGGACGCGCCGGTCGCGGCGGCTCCGGAGGCATCGGATCGCCCAACGGCAACAGCGGGCTCGACGGCCACGCCGGCTCGGATGGACGCGACGGCTCCGACGGCCGTGGCGGCCTCATCACCGTCACCTGCGACCCCAAGGCCATGCCCTACCTCGACATCCTCCATCTCTCCAGCCGCAACGGCCCCCGCCCGGTTTATCAGCAGGCGCCCGTCGCGGCGCTTTGGTAAGCCGGTAAGCGAGGCCGAGCACCGGGGAGCAGCGTAAAGGAAATGAGGATTTGAAGAGCGTAACCGGAGAAGTGTTCGCGGACTTTGAAGGAGCTTGAAACAGCCTCAGCCGTGTTGGGGCCACGGGTCTTTCAGGAGCGAGCAAAGCCCCAGGTCGTTCCCATAGCGCTCCACTTCGACCTCCGCCATGCGGATGGCGTGGCTCATCCCACGGAAGGCAGGAACCGCGTCCGAGCCCATGATCTGCGGAGAAACGAACAGATGCACGCGGTCCACCAGTTCTGCCGCCAACAGAGCTGTATTCAGTCGCGTACCGGTCTCTGTCAGCATGGTCAACACGCCTTCCTCACCCAGCTTGTCCAGCACCTTGCCCAACGGAACCCTGCCCGCCTCCCACCCCGACGACGAAGACCTGTCGCCGGGGGCCCCGGTATCAGCTGGGAGAACTTCAACACGCACGCCGCGCTGGCGCAACTTGTTGGCGCGGGCCTCGTCCGTGCTCACCGTGAACACTACAACGTCGCCCTGCGCCGACCGCACCATCTTCCCGTCCAGCGGCATGCGCAGCGCGGAATCGAGGACCACGCGCAACAGCGGACGACGCCGCCGCAGTCCGCTGCGGTCGGTCAGCATCGGATCATCGGCCAACACGGTGTCCACGCCCGTCAGCGCCGCGTCGGCCTGCCAGCGCAGAGTTTGCACCGCGGCCCGCGCCGCCTCGCTGGTGATCCAATATGGCTCCCGCACCAGGTGTTGTCCGGCGGGCGGAGCAATCCGACCGTCCAGCGTCATCGCCACTTTCATCAACACCAACGGACGCCGGTGCTGGATCCAGCGCGCAAACCCCTCGTTCAACCGCCGCGCCTCCGCTTCGCAAACGCCGACAACGGCCTCCACTCCAGCCGCACGCAGCTTTTCCATTCCATGCCCCGCAACCAGCGGATTGGGATCGATGGTCGCCGCCACCACGCGGCCCAACCCGGCTTCGATCAGCGCTTCGCTGCACGGCCCGGTGCGCCCAGTGTGGTTGCAGGGTTCCAATGTTACGTAAGCTGTGCCTCCCTTCAGCCGCTCCCCGGCGTGCTGACGCGCCACTCTCAGCGCCACTACTTCGGCATGGTCGAGCAGGTCGTACTCGTGCCAGCCCTCGCCTGCCACCTGCCCGGCCCGGTCCAGAATCACGCAGCCCACCGCGGGATTGGGCGAAGTCACAGCAATCCCCCGCCGCGCCAGTTCCAGCGCCCGGTGCATCCAATACCGATCCCGTTCCAAGACTTCCATCCTTACCCCAGCAGCGAATTCACAAAGTCGGTCGACGAGAACTCCAGCAGGTCGCCCATCTTTTCGCCGACCCCTACGAAGCGCACCGGCAGGTTCAGCTCCCGGGCGATGGCCACGGCGATACCGCCCTTGGCCGTACCATCCAGCTTGGTCAAAATGATTCCCGTCACTCCGGCCGACTGGGTGAACTGCCGCGCCTGGGTCAGGCCATTCTGACCGGTCGTCGCGTCCATCACCAGCAATACTTCGTGCGGCGCGCCGGGGATCAGTTTGGCCGCCGTCCGGCGCATCTTTTCCAGCTCGTCCATCAGGCCGCTCTTGGTGTGCAGACGCCCGGCTGTATCCACGATCAGCTCATCGATTCCGCGCGCCTTGGAGGCCGACGCCGCGTCGTAGAGCACCGCAGCCGGATCGCCTCCCTGGCGGGTTTTGATCATCTCCACGCCCGACCTGGTGGCCCAGATGTCCAACTGCTCGATCGCCGCGGCGCGGAACGTGTCAGCCGCACAAAGGAGAACGCTGCGGTTCTGGGCGCGATACCACGCCGCCAGCTTGCCCGCCGAAGTGGTCTTGCCGGTCCCGTTCACACCGACCAGGAAGGTGACAACCGGCGTCTCCGCCGTAAGCACCGGACGCGGCGGAGCGTCGAGAATCGCCCGCAACTCAGCCTTGAGCAGCTGGCGCAACTCCCCGCCTCCCTCGATGGCCTGATGGCGGGCGCGCTCACGAATTGCCGCGAGGATGATGGCCGTGGTCTGCACGCCCAGATCACTGGTCAGCAGGACCGATTCCAAATCGCCGAGGGTCTTCTCATCCACGGTGCGCGTGAGCGCGACCAGGTCGTCAATCTTCGCCGACAGCGTCTCGCGGGTGCGCGAGACGGCGTGCTTCATGCGGCTGAAGAGGCCCGCGCGCGGCGCTTCGGATGGAGCTTCCGCCGCCTGCTCCTGGCCGGGCGTTGCCGTCTCCGTTGCCTCGGCATCGGGTGTTACAGCATCTTTTTTGCCACCAAATAACTTGAACATAGACTTATCCAACTCTGAGTCTAGAGCATCCGGACAGGCCCAAAGCGGTTCCACAATTGCTGTTCCCCGGAACCACTGAGCTGAAGAGGCTTATTCCTCAAGGAATGGCTACCTTTCGAGGAACCACAAAGGGCACGTGAATTGTGGAACCGCTCGAAGGAAGCTCTGAACAAGGTTTGTTTTTCACAAAACACCCCTCAGGGGCTAAAGCCCATAGTTGATTTTGAAGCATGCGCGGCCCGGCTAAAGCCGTGCCCTTTCAAAACATCGACTTAAGCAGAGGTTCCCTAAGACCTCGGGACCGGGCCCTCTGATCGGGCCAGCAACAAAATCAAAAAAATGTTGGCATTGTTCGCTTTTTATTCGCTATAATGCGCCCATGGCTGTCACACGCAGGCAAAAAGAGATTCTCGACTTCCTCGAGTCCTTTGTGAATCGCAACGGATACTCCCCGTCGTTTGAAGAAATCGCACGCGGCTTGGGGCTGAAGAGCCTTGCCACGGTGCACAAGCACATCACCAACTTGGAAAAGAAGGGTCTTCTGGACCGCGTGCACAACCGCAGCCGGTCCATCGACGTGCTGCCGCCGGGAACGCGCACGCGCACCAGCGACCGCCTGCCCCTGGTGGGGCAGATTGCCGCGGGACTGCCTGTGGAAACTTCAGAGATTCCCGATAGTATCTCGCTGCACGATGTGGTCGGCAATCGCGACGTCTTTGCGCTTGAAGTGCGCGGAGAGTCGATGCGCGACGAGCACATCATCAACGGGGATTACGTCCTGGTGGAACGCACCCGCACCGCCCGGCAAGGCGAGATCGTTGTGGCGCTTGTTCATGGCTCCGAAACCACCTTGAAACGCTTCTACAGCGAAGGGAACGTCGTCCGGCTGCAGCCCGCGAATTTCGAGATGGAACCGATTTATGTTCCCGCCAGCCAGGTGGCCATCCAGGGCCGGGTTCTGGGCGTGCTGCGCAAGTACAGGTAGCTGAACGGGCAAGGCACCGCTTCAAGACGAAAGCCCGGAAGATGAGAGTGTGGATGGGCCGAAGTTGAAATTCGGCCGTCACGCCAGATCGCCCGGTGCTGGAGCGACTTAGCCGGTGTGCCGCGCCTCGACGATCAATCTTGGCTGGATGAACCTCGGAAACCTTCGGAATCGCATTGCGATTCTCGCGCAGGCACCGATGGGAAGATTCATCTTGTGGCGTTGCGGCGGAAGGGCAGGTTAGCACTCTCCCGCCGCAAATCATCACAATTCGACCTTTGAGTGGATCCTATTTATCGCCCAAGGAAACACTTTGAGCCGCAGCGCTCGAAGTGGCACCGTCGACAGAGCCCCAGGCGATGTTGGCTCCATCGATGGAGCCCCAGGCAATGTTCGCGCCATCGACAGAGCCCCACGCGATGTTTGCGCCATCGAGCGAGCCCCAGGCAATGTTGAGGCCGTCGATCGAGCCCCAGGCGATGTTCTGTGCGGAGTCAATCGATCCCCAAGCGATATTGGATGCGCCGTCGATTGAGCCCCAGGCAATGTTCGAACCGTCGACGGTTCCCTGCGCGATGAATGCGCCATCGATCGATCCCCAGGTGGTGTTCGAGCCATTTGCAGAGCTCCATGCAATTAACGAACCGTTGACCGGCGCCCAGGCGATGTTTTGGGACCCTAGAGTTGAACCCCAAACGATATTCGGCTCGCCGTCAACCGATCTCCAGGCAATCTTGACGCCGGTCACATTGGGATTCAACACCAGAACGATATCCCCATTGCTGTCTGTGGTGGCGTAGGGAGACATCGCGCTGCCCATCGCCGGCGGCGCAAACGAATGGACGGCAAGTGCGGCCTGAATATCCAGGTAACCCGCGCCCACAGTGAACATATCGGCCGCAACGCTTATGGACTGCCCGGTAGCAAGATTGGTGGCAAAGCCGTTGGGAACCAGGCTGCGGAACGCACTTTCCATCAACACCGCTTTCACCTGGTCCGGGGTAAGGTTTGGATTCTGCTGCAGAAGCAGCGCCGCAGCGCCGCTCACCATGGGCGCGGCCATGCTGGTTCCGCTCAGAATGTAATAACTTCCCGATGCTCCCGTCGCACCATTCGTCCGATAGAGCGAAAGCGACACCTCGTTGCCCGGATCCTCCTGATTGAGAGTTTCCATCGGGGTGTACAAAGATATGATCGCGTTGCCGGGCGCCACCAGATCGGGCTTCATAATCAGGTCGCCCAAGGTCGGTCCCTTGGAACTATAACTTGCCGGCAGGTCATCGGTGCGGTCCGCTGTGCCATGGGTGTTCATTGCGCCGACCGTGATGACATAGGGGTCGTTGCCGGGCGCGGTGATCGTCCCATAACCGTTTGTTCCCGCCGAGTCGTCGCGTCCGTCATTTCCCGCGGAAGTTACGACCACAATTCCTGCCTGCCATGCTTGCTCAACTGCCTGGCAGAGCGGGTCCTGCGTGTAGGACTCGTACACACCGCGTCCCAGCGACAAGTTAATGACGCGGATGTTGTATTTGTTCTTCAACTCGATCGCTCTTTCGATCGCCGCGATCACTTCACTGTCGGTGCCGCTGGCATTCGCATCCAGCACGCGAAGGTCGATCAAGTTCACATTCGGAGCAATTCCATGGAAGGTATAGGAGAAACTCCTGCCCGTCGAATTGCTTCCGTTGCCGGCGATGATGCCAGCCACATGCGTGCCATGGCCGAAAAGATCTGTCGCGCTTCCTCCGTTGTCTCCGACGAAGTCCTCGCTGTAAACAAGGTTGCTTAGATCGCCCACACTCGCGACGCCGCTGTCAATCACGGCCACGCCGACACCCGTGCCATCCAGTCCCAAAGGCACGGCTGCGGAGGCGTTGATGGTTTCCAAGTGATAGTCGAGCAGTTGAGATGTGGATGCCGTTCCGGCGCTCTTCAAATGCCGGTTCGGAGAGATATAGACGACGCTCGGATCGGAGGCCAATGAGGCCAGCGCCGAAGCCGGCACCGAGTAAGTGGCTCCCTTCACCGAAGGAAGCTCACGCCTCAGCACGCCACCCCAACTCTGCACCATTTGGTGGTTACCGACGTTGGGAACATGGTTGAACTGCACAATCACATTCACCTGTGCAGGCAGGGTTTTTCCTTGCAGGTCGCTCGACATTTTGTGATTCGTTGCCGGGCCGGCATAAGCCAGGATGGCACTCAACAGAATCGCGCTCAACGTCAGGAGAGTTCGTCCCCAGGTCGCGCTCTTGATTCGGTTCGATCTCATTGTTGTTTCTCCTTTCGATTTACCTAGACTGCAGATTCTCTCTCCTGCTTGAAGCAAGGCCCGGTTTACCGGGCGAGCAATTACGAGCGGTAGGGAGGGCCCTGTTTCAGCGCAATTCAGCGCAATCAACGCGGCTCGGGCGGAACAAGATCGGTGGCAGCCATGCATATCAACGCCGGGGCCCCCAATTGACTGCCATGGAAGAGCGCAATTACCAATCCCAAAGATAACTTCGAACATCTAAGCGCAGCGCGACCCAGATGCGCGCAGCTCTCGCTACGCACTACGCAGCCAATGCTTGATTGGCGGCGCACTGCCAAGACTCAGCTTCCTCGCCCGCATCGCATCGGCAGGCAAGCCAAAGTCACAACAAAACTTCAGTAGGGGACCCGGACCGCAGAACAGCGTCGTGCAACAACTACCAGAGGAGTGTTGACCGTGTGCTCACAAAGGGTATTGCATCCGTTGTAGCGCATATCGATCCGGGATTAGAAAAACTTTAAGAACCAAAGTACCCGATTAAGAGTTTCCGTATGACTTACGGAGACAGAAAGATCGGTTTCGACTTTCGAACCGTTGCACAGGTCGATTTGTTCACTCAGTTTCGTTATGGGCGTTGCGCGACCCTTCTGGGATGTGGCAGGAAGGACAATTGCAACTAAACCTTTCGTAACTTGAGAAGGAGTTATCTCCGCCGATGAACCGAGACAGGATTCATTGTCCATTTGTGCTCGGGCGATTTATGGAAGACGCCGCCGACCAACAGGCATGTGGAGCGTTTGAATCGTCTGGGCTGTAACTTTAGCAACCGAAAGAGCCCATTCGATGACAGATTCCATACCCATCCGCGCAAGATTCTTTGTCGCCTTCACGATTGCAGTCGGGGCAACTGTATTCGGGATATCCCTCTCGCACTGGCATTCCAACGATCTGGTCAAGTTCGTCTGCTATTTTGCCATCGCGCTTCTCTCCTCCATGCTCAAAGTCAAACTTCCCGGGATGGATAGCACCATGTCTGTCCATTTTCTGATTGTGCTGCTTGGGATCCTGGAATTATCCCTTGCGGAGACGCTGGTTATCGCGTGCACGGCAGTTCTGGGGCAGACAGTTTGGAACAATCGGCAAAAGGCGGAGCCGGTCAAGATCGCCTTCAATTTCTTCAGCAGCAGTTTCTCAATATGGACGACATACTACGCGTACCACCTGTCCGGCACGGTTCTAAGGAACAGCGTTCCGCTTCTGCTGCTGGTCGCGGCAGTCACGTACTTTACGTGCAACAGCCTCCAGATCGCCATCGTGATTGCGCTTTGCGAAAACCGTTCTGTACCCAAGGTCTGGTCCGAAACGTTCTTCTGGAGCCTGCCCTACTACCTTTTCGGAGCCGTTCTGATCGGGGCGGTGAGCTTTGTCGACCGTTACATCGGATGGCAGAGCGTGCTGCTGATTGTTCCGGTGATGTATTGGATCTACCGGTCCTATCATCTCTATCTTGACCGTTTGGAGGACGAGAAGAAGCGCGTCGAGATCGAGGCGCGCCAGGTGGAGGCCGAGAAGCGGCACGTCGAGGAGGTTTGCGCGCTGCATCTGCGCACCATTGAGGGATTGGCTCTGGCCATTGACGCCAAGGATCATACGACGCACGAGCATCTTCACCGGGTGCGGACGTATGCAGTGGAGATCGCAACTGAAATGGGGTTGAGCGACGCCGAGCTGGATGCCTTGCGCGCCGCGGCGTTGCTGCATGACATCGGCAAACTGGCGGTGCCCGATCAC
>Ga0181529_10000609_pt1 | contig 51409 bp, 33 predicted proteins | sample PEATcosm2014_Bin_36_FD_119763 | JGI IMG/M metagenome (GOLD analysis project Ga0181529, IMG submission 119763) | Peatland microbial communities from MTU Mesocosm Facility, Houghton, MI, USA - PEATcosm2014_Bin10_30_metaG | ecosystem: Environmental > Terrestrial > Soil > Wetlands > Peat | place...
ACTGGCTGCGCTGAATCTCAAACGATCCGACTTTCACGGTGAATGGAACTACACCCTCATGCCGTCTCTGAAATAAATAAATCAGTTTATTGTGACGCGATGCCTAAGCAGCTGTAAGCAGCTGACAGATCGAAATCTCCGTCCTTCTCGATGCCGGCTCGTGGCGCGGGTGCGGCGCGTGCGCGTATTCTTATACTCGTTGCACCACTCTCATTTGAAGACAAGGAAGATCATGGCGGATACAGCCGTTGAGATCGTCGAAGCACCTGTTGCGCAGTTGCCCAATGTCCGCGTAGCCGTTCTGGGCGCCGGCAAGATGGGCGGCATCCTGTTGCAGGCCTTTCTGAAGCAGAATTTGTTTGCCCCTGATCAGATTCACGCCACCGTCGGCCATGCCGAACGCGCGCTGGCTCTGAGCACGCAGTGGGGCGTGGACGTGACGACGAACAATTTGGAGGCGGTGCGCCAGGCCGATCTGATTCTGCTCGGCGTCAAGCCCTTCCAGGTGCCTGACCTGATCGCCGAGATTCGTCCCGCGCTTACGCCGGCCAAGACGCTGATCTCGTTTGCGGCCTCGGTCAAGACACGCGCCATCGAAGAGGCCACGGGCCTGGAGATCGCGGTGATTCGTGCCATGCCCAACACGCCCTCGGCGCTGGGAGCAGGCGCGGCCGCTCTCTGCCGCGGGCGCTTCGTCTCGCCGCAGCAGATGGAGATGGCCGAGCGCATCTTCCAGACCGTCGGCCGCACCGTTACGGTGGACGAGAAGCACATGGACGCCGTCACCGGCCTCTCGGCCTCCGGACCGGCCTACATCTACATCATCATCGAAGCTCTGGCCGAAGCCGGCGTGAAGGTTGGCCTCTCGCGCGACGTGGCCACGCAACTGGCCGCGCAAACCACACTCGGCGCTGCCAAGATGGTGCTCGAGACCGGCTACCATCCGGCGATGCTCAAGGACGCAGTCACCACTCCCGCTGGCTGCACCATCGACGGTATTCTCGAACTCGAAGAAGGCGGCCTGCGCGTCACGCTGATCAAGGCGGTCATGCGGGCTACGCAGCGGGCCAAGGAACTGGCCGCTGGGTAAAACACACGCTCTGTGGTCCATGGGTGGCCCAGGTCTCAAAATCGAGAGCTGGGCCACCCAAGCTAACACGCTGACTTGGTTAACCGCTAACTCACTGGCTCGATTCCTTGCCCATTCAACGCCCAACCTGGCTGCCCTCCTATCTTCCTGAACTCGACGGCCTGCGCGGACTGGCGATTCTGGGGGTGGTGATCTATCACTGCCAACCGCTGCTGATGGGCACCTGGCTCTATCCCGCCGCGTTATGGGGATGGGCTGGAGTCGACCTCTTCTTTGTTCTCTCCGGCTTTCTGATTACAACGAATCTGCTGGGGGCCCGCGACAAGCCGCGTTACTTTCACAACTTTCATGCGCGCAGGGCGCTGCGCATCTGGCCGGTGTATCTGCTGGTGCTGGTGGTTGTTTATCTGAATGCGCCGTGGTTCATCGGCCCCAGCGTGGCCGATGCGGTCAGGTCAGCTCCGTGGCTGGCCTACATATTCTTCGTTCAGAATCTCTTTCATATCACCATGCCTCCGGCTATCGGGCCGACCTGGGCGCTGGCTGTCGAGGAGCAGTACTACTTTTTCTGGGCGCCCCTGGTGCGATTTCTCCGCAGGCCGTGGATGCTCGGGGTGGTTCTGACTTGCGCTTTGTTTGGCTCTCCGCTGTTGCGCCACCTGAATCCGCATTGGCTGTGGGGACTGCGCACGCACACGCTGATCAAGCTCGACGGAATCGCACTGGGCAGCCTGATGGCACTGGGGCTGTACAGGCTTTCACTGAGCCGCCGCGTCTGGTCTTGGATTGGCCTGGGCGCATTTGCAGCCGGCATCGCATCGGCAGCCACAATCGCCGGAGGAACCTCGCTGCTCGACTCGGCGCTTACGGTGGGCTTTGGCGGCGCAGTGCTGGCCGCAATCGCGTCGACCGGGGCCCGCAATCCGCTGAACCTCGCGCTGAGCCGCGGACCGCTTGCCTTCTATGGCCGCATCAGCTATGGCCTTTACATGATTCACATCATGGTCTTCATCTATTTCGGCTGGTTCGATCTGCGCATGAGCCAATACGGGATAGCCGGCAACCTGGCAGTGGTGGCCTTTCGCCTGGCCGTTTCCACTGCGGCCGCCGCCGCGCTGTGGTATGGCTTCGAGTCGCAGATCCTCAAACTGAAGCGCTATTTCTAAAACAAATCCACTCGCATTCCACCCGAGACGGCATAAACCGAAGATAATGGTTCACGAAAGGGCTCAACCATGCATTCGCTTCGCCCGATCGTCCTTCTTGCGCTTTCTTCCGTCCTGATCCATCCATCCGTTTCAGCGGGACAGTCTAATCCTGCCCAGACTTCGGCGGTCCAATCCGCTCAACCTGCGCCAGACGCGGGCGCTCCGGCCACGGCAGCCAACGCGCCGGCGACCATACTTCACGCCAATGCGAATCTCGTTCTCGTGGATGTCGTGGTGACCGACAAGGAAAAAGCTGTGCATGGCCTGGAGCGCCAGCGCTTCCACGTCTTCGAGGATGGTCGCGAGCAGGCCATTGCCTCTTTCGATGAGCACCGGCCTCCCAACGTCGGCAAGGCGGGGCTTGTAAAGCCGGCTGCTCTTCCTCCCCACACCTATACCAATATCCCCGAGTATCCCGAAGCGGGCGCAGTCAATGTATTGTTGCTGGACAGGCTCAATACCTCTTTTCTCGACCAGGCATATGCCCGCCACAAGATGATCCAGTACATCGGCAAGATCAAGCCGGGCACCTCGCTGGCGATATTTGTCCTCTCTTCGCGGCTAGGGATGATCGCGGGCTTTTCGACCGATCTGGACGCGTTGACTGCGGCGTTGAAGAACCCCAAGACCGCGGCCCAGCAATCGGGGTTGATTGATCCGGAAAACACCGTGCAGGACGTGGGTGTCGCGCCCTCCAGCCAGGGGGCTGCGATCGCAGGCTCAAACGGCAGCGCCCCCAGCACGCCCAGTTCGATTCCGGGTGGCGGCCCCATGGATGCCGTCGCAGCGGCGCAGGAGTTCCAGGCCCAGATTGCTGCGGGTTTGATCGACCAGCGAGTGCACATCACCCTAGATGCCATGCAGCAGTTGGCACGATACCTGAGCGCCATCCCTGGACGCAAGAATCTCATCTGGTTTTCAGGCTCGTTTCCCTCCCTGATCCCGCCCGATGATTCGCAGGGTCTCCAAACATTCAGAACCACCTTCAGTTACACGGATGAAGTTCGTGAGACTGCCAAGATGCTCTCGGATGCCCGCATCTCCGTTTATCCCATCGATGCGCGAGGGCTGACAACGTATTCCCAATTTAACGCGGTCAATGCCTGCCCTACTGGACGGTGTCAGCCAGGACCTTTGCCCCCATCCGCGACAGCAATGCACAACGAACGTGACGAGATCGTGCGCGAACAGGCCACCATGCAGCAGATGGCCCAGGACACAGGTGGCAAGGCTTTCTTAGACACTAACGACTTCGGGGATGACGTGGCAGAGGTGGTCGAGAACGGTTCGAGCTATTACACTATCGGATTTGTGCCGTCCAGGAAGGCATTCGACGGACGCTTTCACAAGTTTAAAGTCCACCTGGACGATGCCTCCTACAAGCTTGCGTACCGGAGCGGCTATTATGCTGACCCTCCCGACCAATTCTCGAAGCATCATCCCGGCGAAGCCAACGTGATGCTGGCCGTCTCCAGCCACGGTGCGCCGCTGGCCACGCAGGTTTCATTCGTTGCGCGAGTGCTGCCGGCTGACGATCCGCTGCTTCAGGGAGCGGTGCTCACCAAGGGGCCAATCGGCAGCCTCGCCGCTACGGTGAAAGTGCCTGTCCATCGCTACGTCGTTGATCTTGTCCTGGACCTGCACGGATTCGTTCTCGACACGACAGCCGACGGGAAGCATGTCGCCAATATCGAGCTTGCCTTGGTGGCCTACGACGATGAGGGTACGCGTCTGAACTATCTGGAGCACGGTTTCCAGATGGCGATGACGGCTGACCGCTACCCAAAGCTGATGACCACAGGCGTCCCGATCCGCGCGGAATTCGATCTTCCGGAGGGCCAGGACTCGCTGCGCATCGCGATCCACGATCTGACGGGAGGTCGTGCTGGATCGCTGGAAGTTCCGGTCGAGGTAACATCCCATCAAGGTAACATCCCAATAGAACCCAAGGAGCCCTCGCTTCGGACACGAGGAACACCCTTTCCTCAGTCGGCACCGGCACACTGATTCCCATTATGTGAACCCCCGTCTCACCGGCCTGTGACATTAATCACCCATTGCTGCAACCTGTGGCTGCTAGGCTCTAACCTATCAGCGGAACTTTCTTGAAGGAGGACTTGTGAGCGAAGCAACGAGCAAAGGCCCCCTAAGCCCGGAGCAGTTGGCCAAAATGAACGCCTATTGGCGTGCCGCCAACTATCTCTCCGTCGGCCAGATCTATCTGAAAGACAACCCGCTGCTGGAGCGTCCGCTCACACTGGACGATGTGAAGCCGCGCCTGCTGGGCCACTGGGGCACCACGCCGGGGCTCAACTTCCTCTATGTTCATTGGAACCGGCTGATCCGCGAGCGCGACCTGAACATGCTCTACATCATCGGTCCAGGGCACGGCGGTCCGGGCCTCGTGGCCAACACTTACCTCGAAGGCTCGTACTCCGAGATCTATCCTCACATCGAGCAGAACAAGGACGGCATCAAGCGGTTATTCAGACAGTTCAGTTGGCCCTACGGCATTCCCAGCCACGTCGCTCCGGAAACGCCGGGGTCAATTCACGAGGGCGGCGAGCTGGGCTACTCGCTGGTCCATGCCTACGGCGCGGCCTTCGACAATCCCGACCTGATCGTGGCCTGCGTAGTGGGCGATGGCGAGGCCGAGACCGGCCCGTTGGCCACCAGCTGGCATGGAAACAAGTTTCTCAATCCAGCGACCGACGGCGCGGTGCTGCCCATCCTGCATTTGAATGGTTACAAGATCGCCAACCCGACGGTGCTGGCGCGCATTCCCCATGCGGAACTCGAAAGCCTGATGCGGGGCTACGGCTATGAGCCATTCACGCTCGAGGGCGACGACCCTGAGACGATGCATCAGCAAGCCGCCGCGGTCTTCGACACCATGATGGACCGCATCGCCGCCATTCAGAAGGCGGCCCGCGAGGCTATGGCCAATGGCGAAACTATCGAGCGCCCTGCATGGCCGATGCTGATCGTGCGCACGCCCAAAGGCTGGACCGGCCCAAAGTTTGTCGATGGCAAGCCGGTCGAGGGCACGTGGCGCGCTCATCAGGTTCCCTTCAGCGAGTTGCGCGAGAAGCCGGAGCACATGCGGCTTCTTGAGGACTGGATGCGCGGCTACAAGCCGGAAGAGCTATTCGACGAAAAGGGCGCTTTCCGCGTGGATTTGGCCGAGATTGCGCCCAAGGGCCGGCGGCGCATGGGCATGAATGCACATGCCAATGGTGGTCTGCTGCTGCAACCATTGAAACTCCCCAACTTCCGAGATTTTGCGATCAAGATCGAGGGCCGCGGACAGAAGGATGTCGAGTCCACACGCGTTCTCGGTCAACTGCTGCACGCCGTGATGGAGGCCAACAAGGAGCACAAGAACTTCCGCGTCTTCGGACCGGATGAGACGGCCTCCAACCGCCTCGGCGACGTGATCATCGGAACCGGCAAGGAGTGGATGGCCGCGACGCTGCCGGTGGACGAGAATCTCTCGCAGACCGGCCGCGTGATGGAGATCCTGAGCGAGCACATGTGCCAGGGCTGGCTCGAAGGCTATCTGCTCACCGGCCGCCACGGCTTCTTCTCCTGCTACGAGGCCTTCATCCACATCATCGACTCGATGGTCAACCAGCATGCCAAGTGGCTCAAGGTGACCCGGCACATTCCCTGGCGCAAGCCGATCGCGTCTCTCAATTACCTGCTCTCTTCGCTCGTCTGGCGGCAGGATCACAATGGCTTCAGCCATCAGGACCCCGGTTTCATCGATCATCTTGTCAATAAAAAGGCCGAGGTGGTGCGGGTTTATCTTCCACCCGATGCGAACACGCTGCTCTCTGTCTCCGATCATTGCCTGCGCAGCAAAAACTACATCAACCTGATCGTGGCCGGCAAGCAGCCCGCGCCGCAGTGGCTCACGATTGACGAGGCTGTGGCTCACTGCACGACTGGGCTTGGGATTTGGAAATGGGCCTCGAATGACGAGGGCAATCCCGATGTGGTGATGGCCTGCTCGGGCGATGTGCCGACCATGGAGGCGCTGGCCGCCGTCATCCTGCTGCGAACGCTCGCGCCCGACCTCAAAGTCCGGGTCGTCAACGTGGTTGATTTGATGGCGCTTCAGCCGCCGTCCGAACACCCGCATGGTTTGCCCGACGAGGACTACGATCAGATTTTCCCGCCCAACGTGCCGGCGGTCTTCGCCTTCCACGGCTATCCCTGGCTGATTCACCGGCTCACCTACCGGCGGCATAACCACGACAATCTCCACGTGCGCGGCTACAAGGAAGAGGGCACTACGACCACGCCCTTCGATATGTGCGTGCTCAACAATATCGATCGCTTCCAACTTTCTCTCGACGCCGTTCGGCGCGTGCCGCGGCTCCGGGCGCAAGCCGATGCGGCGGAACAGTGGTACTCCGAGGCCATCCAGCGGCACAAGCTTTACGTAGCGGAAAACGGCGACGATCTGCCGGAGATCCGCAACTGGCGCTGGCCAAAGGACTAGGGCACACGTGGGAGGGGCCTGGAAATATGTTGCTGCCGCCCCTATAGTGGTACCGCCATGACTAAGAGGAGATTCGCTTGACAGATGCAGTCGACAGAGCATTTGCATCCTTTCAGGGCCTTCGAGAGGAAGCTTTCATCCGCCGCAAGTTGCCCCCTGAAGTGATTGAATCCATTGAACGATTAGCCGACGCTTTTGCCTGCTCCGACCCTAAGGAGCGAGAGGAAATGGTGGGGCAAGTGGAAACTTCATTTCGTTTCATCTTCGAGGGCTACGCATTTCATGCTGCTCAGGAAGCGATCCGTCGGAATGACCATGGCTTAGTGAAACGGGGGTTGATCGCCTTAGCAATCGAAAACACGTCTCGCGATTGGCGCGATATTAGTCCGCGTCTGGCGTTACTTTACAGAAGCGCCTGCAAGTTGAATATGGATGCCTCGGAACTCTTTTACGAAGTTGCGCAGATTGCATTCCCGCCCTTTCGCAAATTGATCGAGGGCTATGATGGGGAACGCAAACGAGGATTCCGCCCAATCGAATCCTTTTGTTACAAAGAGACCGGCGAAGGGAATACCTTCGCCTACGAATATGTTCCGCCGCCCGGTCTCAAAATAACAGGCGAAGGGGAGACCTTCGCCTGGAAGTTCGTTCCGTCCCACCGCCGGCCCTCGAAGACGAAGTTGAGGTTGGAACGGCTCCTTCGGCGGCTGAGAAACCTCTTCCCCGGAATCACGGGGTCCGGGTGACCCAAGTCTACGCGGATGAAAAGCAGTTACCTCGAGATTTCGATCCTGGAGTGTTCACCGCAAAAGTTCACATACGCGCCGGGTGCCCCAGGTCTCGCTTTTGAGACCTGGGATATCTATAACTTACTAACCCGCTGACTCATTCAGCACTAACCTCAGAGGTTTTCATTCATGTCTTCTTTGCCCGTCCTGGTTTTAAACAGTGGTTCCTCTTCCATCAAGTTTTCAGTCTACGAAGCTGGCGACGGCCAGCGCACCAAGCTCGTCGAAGGCGCGGTCGACGGCATCGGCACCGATCTGGGCAAGTTCTGGATCAAGGACGCCGAGGGCAAGAAACTAGTCGATCAGACTCCGGCGCTGCCCACACGCGCGGTGGCCTTCAAGCTGGTCGCCGACGCCCTCCACTCCGGCGATTTTCCCGCGCCTGTCGCCATTGGCCATCGCATGGTCTGCGGCGGCCCGACCGTTCAGGAAAACCAGCTCATTACCCCGGAACTGATCGATGAGATGGAGCGCTACACGGCCTTCGCGCCGCTGCACACGCCCATCGCCGTCTACATCATGCGCGAGTCGCTGCGCCTCTTTCCCGGCGTTCCCAACTTCGTCTGTCTCGACTCCTACTTCCATCGCACCATGCCCGAGGTGGTCACGCATATGCCCATCCCCGAGGAGTATTCGGCAATGGGCGTTCGCCGCTACGGCGCGCATGGAATCTCCTATGAGTCGATCGTCCTTCAGTTGCAGCCGAAGGTGCCAAAGAAGCTGATCGTCGCCCATCTCGGCAACGGCGCCTCCATCTCCGCCATTCGCGACGGCCAGTGCCTTGACACTTCGATGGGTCTCACACCCACTGGCGGCATCATCAGCGGCACACGGACCGGAGACATCGATCCCGGCGTACTCTTGTTCATCCTGCGCAAGATTGCCGAGACCGCTGCTAGCGCAGCCGAGGCGGCCGACAAACTGGAAGCCGTCGCGAGCAAGAAGGCGGGACTTCTCGGTGTGAGCGATCTCTCCAACGACATGCGCGACCTGCGCGACGCCATCAAAGGGGGCAATGCCAAGGCGAGACTGGCGGTGGACAAATTCACCTGGACAATCGCCAAGTGGATCGGTAGTTATATCGCCGAGTTAGGCGGATTGGACATGCTGGTTTTCACCGGCGGCATCGGCGAAAACGACATCGCCGCCCGCGCCGAAATCTGCGCAGGCCTGAGCGCTCTGGGCATCATTCTCGATCCCGTCCGCAACAACGTTCGCGGCGCGGCCGTCATCTCTTCCGAACACTCGCCAGTCAGGGTGTGCGTGATTCCGCCAGCTGAAGATCTAATCATCGTCAACCACGTCGTTCGCCTGCTGAGCGAATGAGCGTTCAAAAGCACTCATCAAAGTCAACCTGCCTTGACTTCTCAAAGGTGGGCTGACAATTGAAGGTAGTGGGTCAGTTTCCGGGCCAAGCTCTAACCAGTCATAATATTTGCGGAACGCCCGGTGCGCAGACGAGGAAGAAGCTTTTTGCCTTCTGGGCGGGAGGTGACCATGCCGCTTAGTGGAGACAACGGGATCATAGAACTTCCAAGCAATTACTCGGTAGACCAGACCGTGGAAAGGCTCAAGGGAATCTTGGAAGCAAAGGGAGTTACTCTCTTCGCCCTTGTTGACCATAGCGGAGAGGCGCAGAAGGCGGGGCTGACGATGCCCCCCACTAAGTTATTGGTTTTCGAGAGTCCCAAAGCTGGAACACCCGTTATGCTTGCCGCTCCGAGCATTGCCCTCGATCTGCCGCTGAAGGTTCTCGTCTCTGAAGATGGCCATGGAAAAGTCTGGATCTCTTACAACAGCACGACATATTTGCAGCAGCGCCACAGCGTGCCGGCCGAGTTGTTACGCAATATCGCAGTTGTGGAGACATTGGCGGCAAAGGCCGGAGTGTAAGTTGGCATAGTTGGTCTGTCTGGAGACGCTTTTGGAAGCTCGAGAAATGAGCCTAGGCTTCCATTTAGCCTTGTCTCGCCGCGAAGGCAACGGGAATAGCGATAGCTGCGTGGATGCCGACGGCGACGACTGCTCCCGCCAGATGCATCCACGTCGATCCAAAGGCCGATTGCTGAATCGCCGCGACGCAATAGCCGCCTAGCGAAACAAAGAACAGTAGGGCAGTGACCAATCCAGGGTTGTATCCGCGCAAGGCGATCGCGCTCACGATGTGAATAACGGCGTTGAGCAGCAGCAGATAAGCCGCCATCAAACCGAATCCAGGATTCAACGCCGCGGCAAGCCAGAATGAAATGGCTGTGACTCCCCAGACTCCCGGAACATTGATGAGAAAAACCGCCATCGACGACAGGATTTCTCTCCCCTTGCCGAAGTTCTTGTTGAAGTAGTCACGGAACCGGTCGCTATCATGCTCTTCGTACTGGTGAAGCATGTAGGCAGGCAGACAAAGAAAGGTTGCCAGAAGAGCCGGCGGCCAGTGGCGGGCGAGAATTGGCGTGATCAGAAGCAGAAGAAGGCCCGCCAAGAATCCTCCCTTCACCCAGTTGACGACCAGTCGGTTCAGCATAGGCTCCTCTCGGCTGGGCATAGGTTACGCCGGGGCGGCGTGGAACTCAAGTGTCTTTGCGCATAGCCTCGCCGTGTGTTCTACACTGGTGGGTTCAAGATGGAGCCTACATTTATGTCTGCTACCGCCGTTCCCGTTACCGCTCATCGCCTGCCCTCGCCCGGCCTGCGTCGCTTTGCCTGGGGCGTGCTGGCGTACTTCATCGCTGTGATTCTGTGGGGTACTCTGGTGCGCGCCACCGGCGCCGGCGCAGGCTGCGGCAATCATTGGCCGCTCTGCAACGGCACCGTCCTGCAGCACTCGGCGAGTGCGAATACCATGATCGAGTTCACGCACCGGATCACCAGCGGCTTGTCTTTCTTCGCCGTTGTGGGGCTGCTGGCATGGACCTTCGCCGGAACCGTCCGCGGCCACCTGGCGCGCACCGCTGCCGTCGCATCAGTCGCATTTACGCTGATCGAGGCGGCTCTCGGCGCGTTCCTCGTCAAGCTCGGCCTGACAGCGCAAAGCCTTTCGCCGCTGCGTCCAGCCTACCTGGCGCTGCACCTCACCAACACGCTGCTCCTGCTGGCCGCGCTCACCCTCACCGCGCACCTGCTCAGCCGGCGCAAGGGCTGTCTGCGCGGCAACGTGCGCATCGTCGCCCCGTTTGGCGCTTTCGCCAGCATTCTTGTTGTGATGATTGTTGGCGTAACCGGTTCGTTGGCCGCACTGGGAGATACGCTCTTCCCAGCCGGTTCGCTGGGCATGGCGCTGGCCCAGGATTTTTCCCCGACCAGCGGCTGGCTGGTGCGCTGGCGCTGGATGCATCCGACGGTTGCATTCGTCGCCAGCATCTTCCTCATCTGGCTGCTGGTGCGCGCAGCCCGGCGCGACACCCACTGGGACAATCGCGGCCTCTCCGCACTGGTGCTCCTGCTGCTGGCCGGCGTTTATGTCTTGGGCCTGACGGACGTGATCTTGTTGGCCCCGCTGTGGGTGCAGGTGGCGCATCTGCTCGGCGCGGATACGCTCTGGGCGGCGCTGGTCGTTCTCACGGCTAGGCTGACGCTCGAACCGGTAGAACCAGGAACTGGGGACTAGGGAACTGGGGACAGTTCCGTCCTTGGGGAAAAGAAAGAGACAATGATGATTCCCCTTGGCTACATGGCGAAGTTTATTTACGGTAGCCCCGACTCCTTCAAAGCACCATGTGTCGTTGATATTTTCTCAGTAAGTGCGTGTATTTCAGAGTTTTTCCTCAACGATTACATCCCACTTTGGAAACACAACGGCTACTGGCTCTTCGACTCGCCTGAAATCATTCGGACGGCAGCGAAAGAGAGTTCCATCGACCTTCAAGAGACGATGTTGTTTTACTATGAAGCGCATGAGATGGAGTTTACGGGCGAAATATGGAGAACTTTCTCTCCAGAGGCTTCAATTCCAGTCAACATCATCCAGCCTGCACAGAAGAAACTGGAAGGATTCGACGTGGTAGCTTTCTCTGTTGGCAGGTCGCCAGAGTGCTCTCCCCTCTCCTGCAACGGTTTGGCCGAGGATTTACCTACAAACTCCCATTGCCTCTTCGAGACGTTTGAAGAGGCCGAATCAAATCTTAGCGCTGGAGAATTCGTGAAGTGTGAGGATGGACCATATCGCATCCTTGCGGTCTACTCCGTCGATTGGCCTTGATCATCGTTGTCTGATCCCTGATCCCTGTTCCCTGCCCTACAGGCACTTCTGTTCCCAGACCCGCACCATCAGGTCTCCGCTTGCATGGCGGAAGGCCACGACCAAGGAGTCCTCGGTCTGCGGCAGCCCGCAGAATCCCTCGGCCTCGACTGCGGACTCAGGAACGTTCATCGTGCAGGGCCGCGGCAGCGAAGACTTGATCGTTCCGGCGATCATGTTGGCGATCTCCTTGACGGCATCCAGCGCATCGGCCTCGCCTACCGTCTCCGCCGGCTGCATCAGCATCGCCGCCGTCGCCTGGTATGCCAGCCCCTCGGCCAGCCTCACTTCGATACGGCCTGCCCACACACCGCCCAGGTTGACGCTTCCCAGCACATGTCCGGCGCCCACACAGAACTCCCCGGACGCCGCCAGAGTATCCAGTCTCATGGCCAGCATCTGCTCCCAGAACTGCGTGTTGGCCTTGATCACGGATTGTTCGTCGAGCAGGGCTCGCATCTGCCGTTCTCCCGGTCGCACAACTGTCCACTATTCTAAGGTGCTACTGATCTTATCGTGCAGTTTTCAGAATCCGTTAATGCACTCACGGCGCGAGGTCGATTCTGGAGGGTTTTGGCAATGGATCACCCAGCCTGCCAGTGTCTCGGTCCCGCCCTCGGTCCTCGCTGCGCGAGTGCAAATGAGGAACCTGTTAAAATCCTCTCAAGTTCCATGGCATCAATACCTGGCCTGGGAAGAAGCATTCCTTTTGAAACGGCCGCGGGCGTGGGAATATGAACGGCGACTTGGCAGTCGAGCCCATCACGATTCATTCCGTTGAAGACGCCGGTCTGCCCGTGAATCCCGATCCAATGAAATGGCGGTTGATCGCTTGTCTTTGAGCTACACCTCGATCGGTTCCGTCTTCGGCGCAAAGCGTTCGCGCGGCGCCGGGTTGCGGGGACTTCTTTTCATCCTGGAGTGTGCGCTGGGAGTTCTGGCCGTAGTTCTTGTCTCGGCCCTGGCGCACTGGGCAGGGTGGCTGCTGCCCGTCGCCCTGTTGCTTTATCTGCTGATCGTCGTGCCCACCGCCTTGCTCTATGGATTCTGGCAAGCGGTCATCGTCTCGCTTGCTGCGGTCGTCATGCACGCCTTCTTATCAGCGCATCAGGCCCAAACGGCTAGCCAGTCCAATCTGGCGGCCGATCCGGCCAACTCGGTTGCGTTGCTGGTTTTTGTGCTGGTGTCTCTCGTGGTAAGCCGGCTCTCGGCGCGGGTGAACCAAAACGCCAAGGAAGCCGAGTCCTGGGGCGGGCAGATGCACGACCTCTACGAGTTCACCCGTCGCACCCTGGAGATGAACCTGCACCTTGAGCCGGGACCGCAGTTGGCCGAGCTGGTCCATGACATCTTCGCGCTGGAGGCGGTTGCGGTATTCGACGCGGATCTGCACGAGGTCTACCCCGCAGGATACTGGGGCGTGAGCCCGCAGGAGCTGGCGCAGAATGTCTACTACTTCGAAACCAACGACGATGACGCTGAGACCGGCCTGGGAAGGCGCGTCGTCCGCCTGGGAACGGTGCCTGTGGGCGCCCTAGTGGTGCGCGGCGATACCAGCCCGTTGACCAACAATGCCATCGCGTCGCTGATCGCAATTACATTCGACCGCTACCGAGCCTTCGCCAACGAGAGCCGCATCGAAACCGAGCGCCGCACTGAACAACTGCGCGCGACCGTGCTCGATAGCCTGGCGCACGCTTATAAGACACCTCTGACGGCCATCCGCGCGGCCTCAACCGGGTTGAGCGAGATGGGCCACCTGTCGGCGGCGCAGGGAGAACTGGTGGGCCTGATCGACGAGCAAGCCGGCCTGCTGGCCAATCTGACCACGCGTTTGCTGACCACGGCGCGCCTCGATGCCGGCGAAGTCGCCGTTCACGTTACGCCGGTGGGCGTAGCCTCGCTGGTTGAAGAGGTAGTGGCCAGCCTACGCGACAGACTGGCAAGCATGAAGGTGGCCATCGACCTTCCCGATGACGGTCTGGTTCTCAATTGCGACCGGCAGTTGATGGTTATGCTGCTCACGCAGTACATTGACAATGCCTGCAAGTACTCAATCTTTGGCACCACCATGACCATTCGTGCGGCAAAGGCCAACGCAGAAATCATCTTTTCCGTGCATAGCCATGGGCCGGTGATTCCCATCGCCGACCGGGAGCGCATCTTCAACCGCTACTATCGTTCCTCCAGCCACTCCAACCGCGCCGCGGGCACCGGAATCGGCCTTTCCGTCGCCAAGCGCGTCGCGCTCATTCATGGCGGCTACGTTTGGGTCACCAGCGATGAAATGGAGGGGACCACGTTCTTTGCCGCTATTCCTGTCTCCGCGCAGAAGAGGGGTTCATGATGAACAAGCCTATGATTCGCATTCTTCTTGTCGATGATGAGTCGGCCATTCGGAGGGCGCTGCGCCCTCCGCTGCTCGAACTCGGCTTCCAGGTAGTCGAGGCTTCGCGCGGCGAAGAGGCTCTGCAGATGCTGCGCGCCGGCGGCTTCGATGTCGTGCTGCTCGATGTGAATATGCCCGGCATCGGCGGCATTGAGACCCTGCGCCGCATCAGGGCGATGGCGCCCCGGCTGCCCATCCTCATGCTGACTGTCCGCGATGGAGAAGAGGAGAAGGTCGAAGCGCTGGAGCTGGGCGCCGACGACTATGTCACCAAGCCCTTCAGCACACGCGAGCTGATTGCCCGCATCCGCACGGCGATCCGCCGCGTACAGGCTCCGGCTCGCGCCGAAGACGCGCCCATCGAGATTGGCGAATTGCGCCTCGATCCGGTCAAGCGCGTGGTCACCAAGCGCGGCCAGCCGGTGCATCTCACGCGCAAGGAATTCGACATTCTCCACTGCCTGATGAGCAGGGCCGGACGCGTGATCACTTATGCGCGTTTGTTGACCGCCGTCTGGGGAGCTGATAGCCGCGAAGAGGTCGAATACCTGCGCACATTCGTTCGCCAGTTGCGCAAGAAGATCGAGGACGACCCCGCGAATCCACTGTATTTGCTTACGGATGTTTATGTGGGTTATCGCTTCGCCGACGCGCAGATGTTTGCCGAGGAGACCGAGACCCAGGAAGCCGCATCGCAGGACGCAGTGCCGGAAGCAACGCCGGAGCCCTAAGCGGCGAATATGCCAGGGGCCCCAGGTCCAGATTTTGAGACATGGTAGCCACGAACCTCATGCGAGCGAGAAGCGAGCCGCTGGCCCCACCGCAGGTGGCTACTCGTCGTAGTGCAGCAGGCTGAAGACGTCATACTCTTTGAATCGGTCGCGGCCTTTGAGAAAGTCGAGCTCGATCGCGAAGGCCAGTCCGGCGATCTCCCCGCCCAATTGTTTAACCAGCTTGATCGTGGCCTCCATGGTGCCGCCGGTGGCCAGCAGATCATCGACCAGCACGATGCGCTGGCCGGGCTGAATCGCGTCCAGATGAATCTCCAAAGTGTCGGAGCCGTACTCGAGGTCGTAGGTCACTCTCGCTACGGGAGCAGGCAATTTGCGCGGCTTGCGCACTGGCACAAAGCCGGCGTTCAGACGGTAGGCCAATGCAGGCCCGAAGATGAATCCCCGCGCCTCGATGCCCAGCACCAGATCGATCTTCTGTTCGAGGTAGTGTGCCGCCAGCGCATCGATCAGTCGGGCAAAACCTGTTTTGTCCTTGAGCAGCGTGGTGATGTCGTAGAAGAGAATCCCCGGCTTGGGAAAATCGGGCACCGTGCGCACCAGCGCCTTCAGGGCTTCCACATCGATGGGCTTGACTTTTTCGGGCATGAGGCGAGTCCCTTCCTGATTGATGCTTGACCAGAATCCAAGGAAGAGAACATGCAGATGCGGTTCGGCTTCCCTATCGATTATAGCGGGACGCAATCAAGGACCATCGAATTGGCAGAGGGCTCCGGGGAAGACAGGTTACCAATTAATTTACTGCAACCTGAGCCACTTGCAAAATACCCTACGCACCGCGGCGTTCCACCCCAGCGCGCAGAATTCGCACGCCGGGGACCCCGGGTCGCGGACGAAAATCGCGCCAGACCGGGGCCCCCACGGACAGGTCGTCGTCCGTGGGGTGGAGGCGAGGCGGAATCCGAAGGCTGTGGCGAGACCACCGTCGAGGATGACAACGAAGTATGGCGCGATTTGCGCCGCGATCCGGAGGGCTGGGGCCAATTTCCCTCATTTCGTCGTCGCTCGTCGCTCGAAGATACTCCATATTCGTCGCTCCTCACTCCTTGAACTGAGAAAAATTGGCTCCCAGCGCCGCCCGCGGGAAAGTTCATAACAGGCTCTAGATCATCGGCAGACGCACGGTGGCTCGCGCGCCTTCGCCGTCTTCGCGATTCACGAGGGTGACCTCGCCGCCGTGGGCGCGTGCAATCTGTTGGGCCAGAGCGAGGCCCACGCCGCTGCCAGTCGGCTTGGTTGTGTAGAACGGGACGAAGAGATTCTCGGCGTTGGCAATTCCCAGACCGCGGTCCTCAATATTGACGAACACAGATGAATCGGCAATCCGCCAGCTTGCGCGCACCTGTTGCGCTCCATTGGCAAGCGATGCATCGGCGGCGTTGGCCAGCAGGTTGATGAACATCTGTTCCAACTGGTCGGAATCGGCCTGCAGAACAACCGCAGGGCCGGGGTCAAGCTGAATTGGCAGTCGCTGCTCCAAATGCACGATGCGCTCCAGCAACGGTGCGAGCGGAACCGGCCTGAGCTGCGGCGGGGGCAACTGGGCAAGCTTTCTATAAGACTGCACGAAACGATGCAGCGCGTCTGCGCGGCTCTCGATCACGCCCAGACCGCGGCGGAAGTCGCGCAGGACAGCGTCGTCGCCTGGCATGTTCTCTGCACGCGCCAGCAGGCTGCCGGCGATGGACTTGATGGGCGCAAGCGAGTTTGAAAGCTCGTGACCGAGTACGCGGATGAGGCGCTTCCACGATCTCTGTTCTTCTTCTTGCAGCGAAAGACTTACATCGGCCAGAAGCAGCAGAATATGCGGCGCGCCGTCCTGGCGGAAGGCCGCCTTTCTCAAGAGCCAGCGCGAAGACTTGGCCCCGAAGGAGTGAATTGTCTGGTCGGGGGCGGCGAGCAGGCCGTCAAGGCCCAGTTCGTGCGCGTTGCCGCCGATCGAGCGCGCATGTGTTGACCCTAGCAGCTCGACTCCCGCGTCGTTCACCAGTTGAAGTCGATCGTCGCGGTCAAAGGCAAAGATCGGCGCATGCATCACTTCAAGGATGCGGGCCAACAGGGCGGTGGCCTCAAGCGACCGGACCCTGAGATGCTGCAACAGATCGGCTAGTTTGTTGACTTCGGCGGCAAGCTCGCCCAGCGCGTCGTGCGAACCGGCACCGCGCGCGCGAAAGGAGTAATCTCCCTCGCGCAGCGAAGCCACGACGTTTGCCAAGGTCTGCAGGGGACGTGCGATTCCGTCAATCAGTGCTGCGGCCACCAGCACCAGGTAAAGCAAGAGACAGCCGACGACGAGAAGAGCCGGGGCGAGAGAGACCTGTTGCCAGAAGAGAAGAAGGCCGGCAGAGAGCAGCGCGGGGAACGCGAGCAAGAGGCAGTAGACCCGTACCCGGCCGATAGCCGAGAGACGCCGGCGAACAGCTCTGTCAGAGGCCATACTTCTCGATGCGGCGATAGAGCGCGGCGCGGCTCAGGCCGAGAGCCTCGGCGGCCTGCGAGATATTGCCTTCGCAGCGGCGCATCATCTTGCGGATGAGCAGCGCTTCGACCTCGTCAATGCTCATGTTCTCAAACGACGGCGCGGAGGAGCGCGCGGCAACGATGGCCAGGTTGGCCGGTTCAATCTCCTCGCTGCGGCAGAGCAGCACGGCACGCTCTACGGTGTGTTCCAACTCGCGCACGTTGCCCGGCCACGCATACTGCATCATTTGCTGCATGGCTGCGGGAGAGAAGCCGCTGACCTGCTTGCGATAGCGGGAGCGGTTGCGAGTGAGAAAGTGCTGGGCGAGGAGCGGAATGTCTTCGCGGCGATCGCGCAGCGCGGGCAGGTGGATCTCAACCGTGTTGAGGCGGAAGAGCAGATCTTCGCGGAAGTTGCCTGCCTTGGCCTCTTCGTGCAGGTCGGCGTTGGTGGCGGAGAGGAGGCGGACATCGACCCGCCGGGTCTGCGAAGAACCGACGCGCTCCAGCTCTCCGGTTTCAAGCACGCGCAGCAGCTTGGCCTGCTGGCGCAGCGGCACATTGGCGATTTCATCAAGGAAGAGTGTGCCGCCGTTGGCCAATTCAAAGCGGCCGATACGATCGGTGCGCGCGTCGGTGAAGGCGCCTTTGACGTGGCCGAAGATCTCGCTTTCAAATGTGCCTTCGGGAAGTCCTCCGGCGTTGACCGCGACGAGAGCCATGCGGGCGCGAGGCGACGCAGCATGCAGCAGCTTGGCGACGATCTCCTTGCCGGTGCCGTGCTCTCCGGTGATGAGCACGTTGGCGTCGGAGGGTCCGACCTGTGCGATCAGTTCCAGCACCGGCTGCATGGCTGGCGCGCCGGCGACAAACTCCGGCATTCCTTCGGCGCGGAGCAGGCGGTTTTCGAGTTCAAGCTGGCGGGCGCGACGCAGCGCCTGGCGCAGCTCGGCGTGAACGCGCACGAGCGAGAGCAGTCGCTCGTTTTCCCAGGGTTTTTGAATGAAGTCGCGTGCTCCGCGCTTGATGCATTCGACGGCCAGATCGACGTTGCCCCAGGCGGTCATGACGATCACGGGCAGGTGCGCGTCGTAATCGCGGATGCGGGCCAGAAGGTCGAGACCCTCCTTGCCGGAGGTGGTGTCGCGCGTGTAGTTGAGGTCGATGAGCACGACATCGTAATCGGCCTCGCCCAGCGCCTCCAGCATCAACTGCGGCGAGCGAACGCAATCGACATGAATTCCCTGCGGAGCCAGCAACAGCTCGACGGCTTCGAGGATGTGCGGTTGATCGTCGGCGACCAGAACGCGTATTGGCTCACTCTTACTGGAGATGATCGGCCTCCACTGTGCCGGCTTTGGCGTCGGCGATTGAAATTCCGTACTCCTCAAGTATGGAGCCCGTGGCGCGTTTGACTTCAATACGCGCCTTCTCGTATGCCGTTTCGGCAGTGACCAGCGCGGACTCGGCCAGCGACAGGTCGTGTTCGGCGCTTAATGTCTGCTGATTCGATCCGGCGCCCAGTTTCTGCTCCTTCTGCATGATATCCAATGTCTTCTGTGACAGGTCACGCGCCTTGCGGGCTGCTTCCACGCGGCTAGCGCCCTGTTCAAGAGCATAACGCGCGTTGCGCACCTCGATATGGATGCGTTTCTTCAACTCCTCAGCGTACACCTGCGACTGCCGGTATTCCAGTTCCGTCCGGTATTGATCGGCCTTGGCAATCCGGTTGCGCAGCGGGATGGTCAATTGAAGGCCAACCTGGTACTCGGGCGCGCTGTTATCGAACGCGCTTTGCACCGCTCCTGAATAACCCGTCGGCAGAGTGGAGGTAATCCCGGCACCGCTTGAGGTGTAATTGGAACTCTTCTCTCCTGCCAGCCCGGTTCCGGAGTAGACGCCATAGACGCTCAGCGCGGGCAGCAGCGCATTGCGGGCGGTCTTGCGGCTTAGTTCGCGGTTGTCGAGATCGAGCACCGACTCGGCAAGCTCGGTGCGGTTTTTGAGCGCCAACTCGATCATCTGCTGAACGGGCTCCGGGGACCCGGTTGCAATGTTGCCGATGCTATCGGTCGGCACCACCGGCATCTCCTCCAGAGCCGGATCGTCGAGACTGCGGGTAATGGCGTTCTTCATGTACAGTTCCTGCAGTTCCAGATCTGTGCGGGCCACGGTGAGGTCCTGCTGGCGCGCGGCCAATTCCCCTTCCGCTTTGAGCACATCCATCTCTGGAATCGCCTGCAACTCAAGCTGCTTGCGGCTCGTGTTCAGGGTCTCGGTGGCAAACCCCACTGAATGTTCCTGCACCTGCTCGTCGTCGTAGGCGCTAACCAGATCCCAGTAGAGATCGCAGATCTGAGTTACCGTGGCGATTGCCTGGGCTTTGAAGGCGATGTCTGAGATCTTCTGGTTGGTCCGGGCAATGCGGAGAAAGCGCAGGTTGGGTCCGAATCCAAAGCCCGCCAGCAGAGGCTGCGATACGATGGCCTGCATCTTCGAGTTCAATTGCGGAGAGAAGAAATCATAGACGCCGTTGGAGGTTTGGCGGGCGTTGAGCCAGTTCACTTGCAGGCTGCCACCGGTCGAGAAGGCCTGGCTGTAGCTCACGCTGCCAACGATGCTATTGACCTTGTAGACATTCACTCCCTCAAGCTGAAAGTTGGATAGTTGCGTCGCGGTGTGATCCACATCCCCTTGCGCAGAGAGGATGGGATCGTAGCTGGAGACCGCGGTGCCGGTTCCCAGAGTGGAGGAGACAATGCCGGATGCGCCCGCGCCCGCGCCGCCCGCACCACCTGTCGTGCCTCCGGCGCCACCGCCCGCGCCGGATGCGCCCGCACCACCGCCGGGGGTTCCCTGCACGACGCCGGTGTTGACGCCGCGCACCTGGCCGCCCGCCTGGGTGCGGAGAATGTCCATCTGCGCGATGGGCAGATTGTAGCGCGCAATGACCAGATCGAGATTGTTTTCAAGGGCCAGATCGATGGCATCGTGCAATGAGAGGTAGAGCTTGTCATCACGCACCAGGGAGCCGAGGCGCATCGAATTGGCAAGCACCGGCGGCGATGCTGTCTTGCCGCGATAGGCATCGATGGGATTGCGTGATGGGCGCAACATTTGATCGAATGGAATTGTGCTGCGAGCAGCCTGGGCAGGCGCGGGAGTCTGCACGGCAGGCGCCGAGGCCGCGGCTTCGGCCGCCAGCGCGAGGCTCGCCTGCAACAGCAATGTTACAGCCGCCAGCAGCGTGCGTTTTGAAAAGCATCTCTTCGAGCAGTTCACTTGACGCTAACCTCCGCGGCCTTTGCCGCAAGCGCTTCGTCGCGCGTCATCCATCCGTCGCGCAGTACGAGGATGCGCTTTCCGTATTGCGCGTTGACCTCTGAGTGCGTCACTTGCACGATGGTCGTGCCGGCGCGGTTGAGTTCGCAAAACAGATCCATGATCTCGCGGGCCTGTGTGGAGTGCAGATTGCCGGTGGGCTCGTCGGCCAGCAGCAGCGCGGGCGCGTGAACCACGGCGCGGGCAATGCCGACAAGTTGCTGCTGCCCGCCGGAGAGCTGCGAGGGAAAGAGATCCTTCTTGGCGACGATCTGGAAGCGGTCGAGAATGTCGGCCACCATCCCCTGCCTCTCTTTGGCAGGCAGGTTCTTGTAACTCAGGGGCAGATCGATGTTCTCGGCAACTGTGAGATCGTCGAGCAGGTGATAACTCTGGAAGACCATGCCGATTCGCTGACGAGCCAGGTCGGCGCGCTGCTTGCGATTGAGCTTGTGCACGGCCGTCTCGCCAAACCAGTACTCGCCCTTCCAGGCGTCGTCGAGTAGCGCCAGCACGTTGAGGAGCGAGGATTTTCCCGCACCCGACGGCCCCATTACGGTGATGAACTCGCCTTCGTTGATGGTGAGTCCGATGCGGCGCAGCACCCAGGTTTCAGTGGGTCCGGTCTTGTAACTGCGTTCTACGTTCTTCAGTTCGATCATGGTGTTACTCCGATCTTAGAGGCCAATCCTGCGTTAGGGTCATTCAGTTCGCAAAGCTTGCATGGGATCGATGGAAGCGGCGCGGCGGGCGGGGATGAATCCGGCGGCCGTGGCGCAAAGGGCAAGCATCAGCGGCGCGCCGGCGAGAGCTGTCCAGTCGTAGCTGGCGACGCCATACAGCAAGCTTTTCATCAAATAGCCGGCGTAGAGCGAAGCGGGAATGCCGAGGACGAAGCCGATCAGAAGTTGACCCATCACTCCGTGCATCACCAGGGTGACCACGCTCGATCGCGTTGCGCCGAGTGCCATGCGGATGCCGATCTCGCTGGTGCGGCGGGCGACGAAGTAGGACATTACGCCGTAGAGGCCGACCGAAGCAAGAATGAGCGACAGGATTCCGAAAAGGCTTGTGAGCTGGGCGATGAGCCGTTCCTGGATCATGTTGCCGGCGACCTGCGAGTCGAGAGTGCGCAGATCCATGACGGTGAGATTCGGGTCGACGGCGGCGAGTGTCTGACGGATAAGCGCATTTGCATTTGGCTGCGATGAGTTGAACGAGAGCACGATCGCGCTGATGAACATGGACTGTGTCTCGGAGCCGCGCATGCCCGGCTCCGTAAAGCCGGAGTAGAACTGACTGAGCGGGCGCAAATAAACGGGTTGAACTTCGTCGTGCGGATCTTCCAGTTTGAAGTCATGGAATACGCCAACGATTTGCCAACTGCCTGAGTACTTCGCGATATCGATGCCGAAGTGCTGGCCAATCGGATCCTGGTTGGGGAAGAAGCGCTTTACGAAGGTCTCGTTGACAACCGTGACCTGTGGAGATGTGGGAGTGTCCTGATCGGTGAAACCGCGGCCACGCACAATGGGCACGCCGATGGAGTCAAGGAACTGAGTGCCGACGCGGTCCCATCTGGCGCCGCACTGATCGCCGGGGCGCGGAGCCGGATGGCCCTGCTGGATGACGCAATCGCCCCAGCCGCCGCCTTCGAGAGGGCTGTAGAGAGCCATGCCGACATGAGTAACGCCATTGAGCGCGGCGAAGCGGTCTTCGAGCTGGCGGTAGAGCGCGGGCAGGCGGTCGATGGTGTAGCCTGCGCCGGCTGGGTCGAAGTGGAGCACATAGCGGTTGGCGGAGACAATACCCAGGTCCTGGTGTTCGAGGTTGGCCAGGGATTTAGTCATGAGGATGGCCCCGGCGAGGAGAACGAGCGAGAGCGCGGCCTGAAAGGCGACAAGAGACTTCTGCGGAATGGTGGAGCGGTCGCGGGTGGAGCGGTTGGCGCCGCGCAGCACCTCGGCAAGCTGCGCACGAGAGGAGAGCCAGGCAGGCGCTGTGCCGAAGAGGATCCCTGTGGTCAGCGAGACCACGAGCGCGAAGCCGAGAACGGGAAGCGATGGGTCGGAGCTGACGGGCATGTTTGTGGCATTAGGGAATGCGAGCAAAAGAATAGTGCGCGAGCCGGCATAGGCGACGGTCAGGCCAGCGAGGCCGCCCATGATGCTGAGGATCACGCTCTCGGTGAGGATTTGGCGCGTGACGCGGCGGCGGCCAGCGCCAAGCGCCATGCGGACAGCGATCTCCGAGCGGCGCGCCGTGCTGCGAGCCAGCATCAGGTTGGCGATGTTCGCGCAGGCGATCAGCAGCACGACCGAGGAGAGGATCATGAGCATCGTGAGACCCTTGCCGGTCTGCTGCTGCAGGTTCTGGATTCCTCCGCCGCCGGGCGAGAGGACGACATGCATTTTGGGAATGATGGCAGCGCCGCCATTCGATGTGTAGGAAGAACTGGCGGAGAGCCACTGGCGCAGCGTCGCAGAGAGCTTTGTCTGCAAAGCGCCGATGTTGGTCCCAGGACGCACCCTGCCGAGAGGATAAAGCCAGTGGGAGTCGGGGTGATGGAGGATGGCGCTGTCGCCACGAAGATAGGGTTCGGTTTGGAGCGGCATCCAGAAATCAGGGGGGGTGTCGGTGATGCGGTCGCCGTAAAAACCGGGCGGAGCAATGCCGGCAACCGTGAAGGGCCGCGCCTGAATGTAGATGGTGGAACCGACGATCGATGGATCGCGGGCGTAGTCTCTCTGCCACGCCTGGTAACTAAGCACCGTCGCGGGTGAGGCATTGGGCGTGTCGTCGGAGTCGGCGAAGACGCGGCCGGCATATGCGCCGACGCCAAGCGTGGAAAAGTAGTTGCCCGAGACGAATTCGCCATGCAGAGACTTGGCCATCTGCTGACTGCGTCGCACCGCCCACTGGCCTTGCCATGACTGCACCGCGGCCAGTTGCTCGAACTCCGGCGTGTTGCTGCGCAGGTACTGGTAGAGATCGAAGGAGAAGATGGAAAAATCTCCAGTATCGCCAGCGCCGCCGGGGAAGCCCCCATCGATGCAGCAATCGTGATTGTCGCCAATGCGGTAAAGCCGCGCGGGATCTGCCACTGGCAATGACCGCAGCAAAATGCCGTGGATCAGCGTGAAGATGGCGGTGTTGACTCCAATGCCTAGCGCGAGAATCAGCACCACAGTCAAGCTGAAGCCAGGCGACTTGCGTAACTGGCGCAGCGCGTAGCGAACGTCCTGAAGCAGTGAGTTCATCTTCGTTTCTCCCGTTTGAGGATTCGGACAGATCGTTATTCGGTTCGCAGTGCCTGCATGGGTTCGACGTAAGCGGCGCGGCGCGCGGGGACATAGCAAGCCACGAGCGCGACGATACACAGCGAAATTGATACGGCTGCAAACGTAATCCAGTCTGTGGTTCCAACGCCAAAGAGCAAGCCACGCAGCAGGCGGGTGAAGGCGAAGGAAACAGCGAGGCCAACGGCGAGACCAGTCAGCGTGAGGCGAAGCCCTTGCCGCAGGATCTGGCGGAAGACATCGCCCCGCGCGGCTCCGAGGGCCATACGAATGCCAATCTCGTGGGTGCGCTGTTTGGTCGAGTAGGCAACGACCCCGTAGATTCCGACAGCCGCCAACAACATGGCCAGCAACCCAAAGGATCCGGCGAAGACCACGACGATACGCTCAAAGACGTTGCCGATCTTCATATTCGTCTTGAGGGTGGTGACGTTAAACAATGGCAGGTCGGGACTGAGATCGTGAACCGCCTTGTCGATGGCGGCGGAGTATGCCATCGGGTCGCCATCGACGCGCACATGGAGGGTCACCAGATCTTCATAACGCTGCGCCAGAGGCGTAAGAAAGAGCGGGGCCGAATCGTAGGTCAGACGGCGGTATTTGCCGTTCGAGGCAACACCGACCACCGAGCTCCAGCGGCCGGAAATCTGAACTCGCTTTCCGATTGCGTCCTGGCCGGGCCAGTAACGATTCGCAAAGGCCTGATTGACAACGACCACCCGCTGCGTCTCCGCATTGTCGGCATCAGTGAAGTCTCGCCCGGCGAGCACTGGTGTTCGCAAGGTCTGGAGATAGCCGGGTCCGACAATTCCTCGGTCGACCTCAATGGATTCATGTGGACGGGGAATGTAGCCTTCGGGCAGCACGCCTTCTGAATGGATGGTGAAGCTCAAGGGCGAAAAGTCGGCCAGTGTCGCGGATTGAACTCCGGGCAGCGACTTGACCCGTGCCAGAATCTGGCGATCGAGTTCAAGCGCCTTGGCGTTGGGGTATCCTAGCGGATCGAGGTCAAACGATGCCAAATAGACATGATCGGGATCAAAGCCAAGATCGGCTTCCTGGGCTTTGTTGAGACTACGGACGAACAATCCGGCGCAGACCAGCAGGGTCAGTGAAAGTGCAACCTGCATGATGACCAGTCCAGAGGCTAGGCGCGACTTGTGCAGGCCGCCGGAGGTATTGAGCGCTTCATCTTTGAGCACGGCGGCGGGAGAGAGAGAGGATGCGCGCAACGCCGGCACCACGCCGGCCACAACTGAGGTCACGGCAGCGATGAGAATCGTAACCAGAGTGACGGTCCCATCGACGCTCGCATTGATGTTGATCGGAAGAGTGGTAAAAGGCAAGAACGAGCCTAGCGTGCGTGCGGTCCAGAAGGTGATGGCCAGCGCGACCCCGCCCCCGGCCAGGGCGAGCAAAAGATTCTCGACCATGAGCTGCCGAACCAACTGCCAGCGGCTTGCTCCCATCGACAAGCGGATGGCGAATTCTCGACGTCGCCCGACTGAGCGAACGAGCAACAGGTTGGCCACATTGGCGCAGGCCAGCAGCAGCAAGACGGCCGCCAGAGCCAGCAGAATCGGCAGACTGCCATAGAAGTAGACGTTGGCGCCGAAGGGCGAGCGCCACAGCGGGTCAGTGCTGATCTGGTTGGCTCCCTTATGTGAATCCGGGTAACGATCGGCGAGACGCTGCATGAGCAGATTGAGTTCGATTTCGACTTGCCGATGATCGGCGCCCGGCCGAAGCACGCCCAGAACATTGAGCCAGGACAAGCTGCGATCTTCAATGCGTGTCGAGCCCCACACTTGCCGGTCCATGCCGAGGGGAATCCAAAGCTCTGTGCGCAGGCCGCTTTTGCATCCCTGAAAGCCGCGTGGAGCAACGCCGACGATGGTGTACGTGTGAAGGTTGATTTGTGTCGTCTGGCCTATGATGGACGGATCGCCGGCAAAGCGGTTCTGCCACAAGTCGTAGCCGAGAACGACCTCCGGCGAGCCGGCACGTTCGTTTGCGCTGGAGGCGAGCAGCGTTCTACCGAGAATGGGTTTGACACCCATCACCTCAAAGTAATTCGCGGAGGTTAACGCTCCGTAGATGCGCTGCGGCCTGCCGTCGCCGGTGAGGGCAACGTAGTCATCGTGATAGGCAAGCAACCCCGACAAGGTCTTTGATCCATCGCGCAAGTCCGCATAATCCAGGTAAGAGAAAGGCGGGCTGGCATGCTCGCTTCTCTCGCCGCGCTGGAGCGTGAGCATGTTGGATGTGCTTCGAACACCGGGTATGGGATTGAATAGGGTCGAGTTGATCCAGCTGATGATTGTCGTGTTGGCTGCGATACCCAGGGCCAGCGTACCCACTGCAAGGGCAGTGAAAGCTGGCGACTTGCGCAATTGCCGTAAAGCGTATTGCAGATCCTGAAACAGCATGATTACGCCTCGACTTCCGCTTCGAGCTTCTTCAATTCAGTTTCAGAGACGACCTTGCCGTCGAACAGGTGCACTTCGCGCTGGGCGTGCTTGGCGAATCGCTGATCGTGCGTCACCATGCAGATGGTCGCGCCCTCGCGATGGAGATCGGCGAGCAGATGCATTACCGCTTCGCCGTTCTTCGAGTCCAGGTTGCCGGTGGGCTCATCGGCCAGCAGAATCGACGGTGCGCCTGCCAAGGCACGCGCCACTGCCACGCGCTGCTGCTGACCGCCGGAGAGCTGGGCCGGATAATGCCTCATACGATGCGCCATGTTGACGCGCTCCAGTGCTTCCTTGACGCGTTTTTTGCGCTCGGCCGAAGGCATGCCGGCCCGATAGGTGAGTGGCAGCTCGACATTCTCTTCGACCGTGAGATCGCCGATCAGGTTGAAGCTTTGAAAGATGAATCCGATCTCCTGGTTACGAATGCGCGAACGGTCGCCGAAGCTCAAGTTCTCGACCGGACTGCCGTTGAGTAGATACTTGCCGCCGGTGGGCGTGTCGAGCAGGCCGAGAATCGAAAGCAAGGTGGATTTGCCGCAGCCCGACGGCCCGGACATGGCCAGGTACTCGCCGCGCGAGATGGTCAGGTGAATGCCGGAGAGCGCGTGCGTCTCCACTTCGTCGGTGTAGAAGACCTTGGTCAGATCTTCTATCTCAATCAGCTTATTGTTCGATTCCATTCCAGCCCCCTCGTGTTGTCAGAAATTGGTGATCTGCGTTCGGTACTCTTGCACTTGCGGTCAGGTGTCAAAAACCATGGCGTCGCCTACCAGTAAACAAGCTTGATCTCGGTCGTCGATTGCGGTTCGCTCAACATAAATGTCGTCTCCTCGTATTTGGGCGGGCCAAGTCGTTTGGAGGGGTTGTTTGAAAAACCATACCCCTCCTTCGGAATTCTCAAGAAACTGGAATCCAACTCGCCGTTTTTGTTCTCGTCATGAAAGAGCGACACCGCGTAGGCGCCGTACGGAAGCCTGGCGAAGACTGTTTGCGCGGTAAGCGTTTTTGCGTCGATCTCGACCTGTCGCATCTCGACAACCTTTGAATCGCGGCTCAGTTTCACGCGGAGGTTTCCTTTCGCGTTTCGAATCCCAGTGATGCGCACGGTAAGTGTCGATGTAGCCGGGGCGCCGGATTCCCCGGCCTGGGTCTGCGCCGCGGCGTGCATCGAAAAGATCGTCGAGAGCGCGCAGCAGAACAGTGGCAATGCTACCAATCGACTTAGCGCCATGCCGGCTTTCATCGTTCCGGTTTCCCTTCTGGAGCCCGTTGCCGGTCTCCGCTTTTACTCCAGCCGGATGCGGTCCACGCTGTCTTCCTTTGACATGTCGGAGAGGATCACCGTGTCGCCATCCTTCAACCCTTCGATCACCTGAATGCTGTTGACCGAGGCCCGGCCCACCTTGACCGGCACTCGCACCGCGCCCTTTTCGTTCGTGTCCAGCTTGAAGAGGCTCAATGTCGAGTTCTCGTTGCCCAATGCAGGGCGGCCTACATAAAGCACATCGGCCATGCGCTCCAGATCGATGGTGCCGTCCACGCTCAACTGCGGAACCGCTCCCGGCGGCAGGGGCCCATCGAGCGCTACGTCAACCGTGCGCGTTCCGTTCACCACGGAAGGGTCGATTCTGGTGACGTGGCCGGGAATGATGCCGTTGTGCGTGTCGATCGAGGCGGGTTGCCCGATCTGGATATCGCGAGCCTGGGTTTCAGCGATCTGCAAAGCGGCCTTGAGTTTGTCGAGCTGAATGACCTCGGCCACCGAGGTTCCGGCGACGACGTGCTGGCCTACTTGCAAAGGAGTTGCAAGCGGAGCCATGGCGCCGGAGATTCCGGCTCTGACTTCGAGCGCCGCCGCCTGCCTTTGATAGAGATCCAGCAGCGCCTTGGCCTGGTCGATCCTGGTCTGCGCCGAGGCAAGCTGAATCTCGATCGCTTTCTGGTTCACTTCGAGTTGTTGCCGGCTCAGCTGGTGCTGGTCAGTCAACTGGTCGGCCGTGTTTTTTGACTTGCTGTAAGCCAGACCGGAGATCACGCCCAGATCGTAAAGCGCCTTGTCGGTCTGCGCCTGCAACTGATCCTGGGTATAGTCGGAGTTCACCTGGGCCGCTGCGGCCTTCTTGTCCATCAGCGTGCTTTCGAGCGTGGCCTGAAGGCTCTTGTAGTCCGATTGCGCGGCCTTGAGCGCCAACTGCGCGTTGAGCACTTCCTGCTGAAGCTGGGGATCGGCCAGGTCCATCAGAATGGTATCCGGAGTGACCTTGGCGCCCGGCAAGACGCGTATGCGAACGACGGTCGCGTCGGTCTGGGCGGGAATGAGCTCGATCGAGTCCTCGCGGGGAACAAGGGTTCCCGTCGAGCCGCGCACCTGCCTGACCATCGGTCCGCGCTTGACCGTGTCCGTCCAAATGGTCGAGCGGTCCACTGTGGGGGCAGCCGGCTTGAGCCGGTAGACAGCGGTCGCCGCCAAAGTGAGTGTTGCCAAAGCGACAACGGCGAAGACCACCAGGCGGCGTTTCCTCTTAAGCGATAGATCGGGGCGTGCGATATCCATGACGCTAGGAATCAAAGCACCTGGCGTGCCAAAGGCCCTCTGTTTTTTCCTGCTGAAAACAAACAGTTTATCAGAGGAAACATTGGGGAGTCGCACTGGATAGTGGCCGTTTTTCGATTTATAGTGTTCGATTCCGGACAGATCCGGGATCTCTTGCAGCAGGCCTTCCATGCGCCCGCCCCATCCGCAAGCCGACCGTGCAAGGTCTCATTCTGCAAGGGATCACTGTTGAACCTGGCCGCCGGCGATTGCGTAGGATGCGGTTGAGGAACCACGAGAAGCTAAATCCGCCGAAGTGTTTGTTCATTAGCGGACATTTCCCGGCGAAACTGGACACCATTTCGACTGCCATTCTTTCGGCGGATCGCGCAAAATGCTTTGTTCTCATGGAGTTGTAGAATCCTCCTTTTGGCTGTCGAAGTGCTTCTCGTTCAACCCATAGACTCAACGTCACCGGAGGCCGAACATGACCAACCTGTTGCAGGATCTGCGATTCTCGCTACGCCAGTTGCGCCACTCGCCCAGCTTCACGATGGCCGCCGTGTTGACGCTGGCCTTGGCCATCGGCGCAAACGCCGTGGTCTTCGGCGTGATGAACGCGCTGATCCTGCGCCCGGTGAATGTGCCCGACGCGAAGAGCCTTTACGCGATCAATCACGCGAGCAACGACGATTGGGAGTCGTATCCGAACTATCTCGATCTACGCGATCGCAACCACAGCTTTGACGGAATCGCCGCGCTGGCTCTCTCTGAAGTCGCGCTCGACACAGGCAAGGATCCCTCGCGCATCTGGGGATTGGAAGCGACGGGAAACTACTTCGACTTACTGGGCATTCAGCCCTATGTAGGGCGCTTCTTCCATCCATCCGATGAAAAGGGAATGAATAGCGCTCCTTATATTGTGCTCACTTATGCCTATTGGCACAGCCACTTTCAGGACGACCGGGGTGTGGTGGGCCGCGTGGTGCGCGTGAATGGTCATCCCATCACCATTCTGGGCGTGACGCCGCCCGACTTTCGCGGGACATTCATTTTCTTTGCCGCCAACTTCTATGTTCCCATGGTCAACCAGGATCAAATCGTTGGCGATAGTAGATTAAGCAATCGAGCGCACCGCGGGGTGATTCAGGTGCTGGGGCACCTTCAGCAAGGAGTGACACGCGATGAGGCAATCGCGGATTTGAACACGGTTGGCGCAGGGCTTGCAAAAGCATACCCCAATGAGGATTCTAAAGAGAACTTCGCTCTTGGCCGGCCGAGTTTGCCCAGCGCTATTGGCCGTCCAGTTCGCGCGTTTGTCTCTGCTCTCATGCTGCTTGCCGGGCTGATTCTGCTGGCCGCCTGCGCCAACCTGGGCAGCCTGTTTGCCGCGCGGGCCAGCGACCGCTCGCGCGAAGTGGCTCTCCGATTGGCGCTGGGGTCGAGCCGCACGCGTATTCTGCGCCAACTGCTGACCGAGGCCGTGCTGATCTCGGTTGCCGGAGGCGCGGCCGGACTGCTGGCCAGCATCACTCTGTTGCGCCAGCTTGACACCTGGCAGCCGTTTTCCGGAGTTCCCATCCATGTGCCCGTGCAGCCGGACGCCAGTCTCTATCTGGTGGCGCTTGCTCTGGCACTGGTCAGCGGCTTCCTCTTCGGCATCGTGCCCGTGCGCCAGGTGCTTGCGACCAACCCCTATGAAATTGTCAAGGCAGGATCGACGGGAAACGTGGGACGGCGAATCACGGTGCGAGATGTTCTGCTGGTGGTGCAGATCGCCATTTGCGCGGTGCTGGTTACATCGTCGATGGTCGCGGTGCGCGGACTTGCGCGTTCGATGAAGAGCAACTTTGGCATCGAGCCCAACAATGTGCTCATGGTTGAGACCGACCTGAAGATGGCCGGCTATAGCCCGGCATCCATCCCTCCCATGCAACGGCGCATGATCGATGCATTGGAGTCGATACCGGGCGCGGAGCATGTGGGACTGGTGAGCTTTGCCCCGCTGGGCAGGGGCGGAAGCTGGTCGTCGGATGTCTTTCGCGATGGAACTACGGACCTGCGTCCGGCCAACGCGGCGGCCAACTCTTACATGTATGTGATCTCGCCCGATTACCTCCATGCCGCCGGAACGACGCTGCTGGAGGGCCGGATCTTCAACTGGCATGACGACAAGGGCGCGCCGCCGGTAGCCATTGTGAATCGCGAGTTTGCCGCCAAGATTCTTGGATCGTCAGTGAACGCCGTCGGGAAGTATTTCAAGGTGAAAGACGGAACGCGGGTGCAGGTGGTGGGCATCGTAGAGAACGGAAAATACATGAGTATTACCGAGGCACAGCAGCCGGCGATGTTCTTCCCCGTCACGCAGCAAGACCCACTCGGCGAGCAGTGGCTATTGGTACGATCGCCGCGCGATCCGCAGCAGCTTGCCGCGGAGGTGCGAACCAGGTTGCGCTCATTGGATTCGGGGATGCCTCTGGACATCCTGACTTGGAACCGGGAACTCGACTTCAGCATGTTCCCCGCGCGAATGGCCAGCCTGTCACTGGGTGTGCTGGGCGCTCTCGGAGCAATGCTGTCGATCACCGGCATATTTGGAATGGCTGCGTACTCGGTGAGCAAGAGGCTGCGGGAGCTGGGCATTCGCATCGCTCTCGGCGCACAGCGAGGTGAAGTGTTGCAGGCGGCGCTGGGGCGGGCATTCAAGCTGCTTGCGATTGGCTCGGCTGCTGGATTGCTCCTCGGGATTCTCGCCTCCAGGGTGCTGGCATTCATTGTCTATCAGGCAACGCCGCGCGACCCGCTGGTGCTGGGCGGCGTGGTTGTGGCGATGGCCTTGCTGGGCCTGGTGGCTACCTGGATTCCGGCGCAGCGCGCGCTGTCGGTCAATCCTCTGATCCTGCTGCGCGAGGAGTGAAGCAGCCTGCTGCAAAGGAACTCTCTTGTCGGTTATTCGGGCGCGGGCCGGCCTTGCCGCTGGTCCCGTGGATTCGGCAGAACCGGACTTGGACTCATCGCAGGTTTGACCGTGCCCGCGGGTTTGGCTGAAGCCGGTTGAGGAGGCAGCGCAGGCTTTACGAGAGGCTTGGCTCCGGCGGCTGGCTGCGCCGAGGATCGTCCGGTGGGTTGTGCTGGCGGTTTGGGTGCCGCTGCGGCCGAGGCTGGAGTTGCAAGCGGCTTGGAGGGCACATCCGCCTTGACGGCCAATGCGGATGAACCGGCTGCAACCTGCTTGCCGGGCAGCTCGGCTGAGGCTTTCAGCGTGGAGTTGTCCGCCGTATCGCCGAGGAACTGCTCGTTCTCCTTGCCCAGGATGGCCTGACGCATCACTGTCATCCAGATGGGAAGCGCGGCCTTGGCCCCAGTCTCTTTGTCGCCCAACGACTCACGGCTGTCGAAGCCCACCCAGACTCCGCAAGTGACCGAGGGAGAAAAGCCCAGGAACCAGGCGTCGGTGTAGTCGCTGGTGGTTCCGGTCTTTCCTCCCAGCGGGTGGTTGAGTTGCGCCGCGGCCTGGCCTGTACCGTGCTGTACAACGGCGCGCAGCAGAGTCATCATGGTGCGCGCGGTCTGCTGGTCGATCACATCGTCAACGGCAGGAGGGTCTTCCCATAGCGTGATGCCGTCGGCATTCTCCACCTTACGAATCAATCGCGGCTTCACGCGCAACCCGTCGTTGGGAAAGACCGAATAGCTGGCCACCTGCTCCTGGAGCGTGATCTCGACGGCGCCGATGGCCACCGGCAGGTAGGCGGGAATATTTGAAGTCACGCCGAAGCGATGGGCCACGTCGATGACCTTGTGAATACCGACGCGCGCAGCCAGCTTGAGGGCGGGAATGTTGCGCGACTCGGCAAAGGCGTTGGTCAGCGTCATCGCGCCCTTGTAGTCGTTCTCGTAGTTGTGTGGAGTGTAGCCGCCAAAGCTGACCGGCCCGTCAACGATGATGTCGTCGGGTTTGGCGCCGTCCTCGATGGCCGCGGTGTAGTCGTAGATCTTGAAGCTGGAGCCGGTTTGCCGCTCGGATTGGATCGCACGGTTGAACTGCGAGAGCGCGTAGTCGCGCCCGCCCACCAGGGCCAGTACGTCGCCGGTGGTGTTGTCCATGGCCATCAGAGAGCCTTGCGCGCCTGAGTCCTGTTCAAGAACGGCGCGGCGCGTCTTGCCTTCCATCGTATCGGCCAGATGCACATAGATCACGTCGCCGGGTTTGACGAGGGCATCGGCGAAGCGCTGCCCCGTCCACTTCCAGTCGTCCGGCATAAGGACGATCTCGCCGGAACCCACGCGGGCATGAATCTCCAAGGGCAGCACGCGTGTGACCACGGCATGTACGTAGTCGCCGGGCCCGGTCTTCATTGCCCAGTCAGGGTGCTTGTAGTCTTCGATTGTGTTGCCGCCGGCGAGGACATTTTCCATCTTGCCCTGCTGGTCATGACCAAGCCAGCCCCGCCGCCGCTCATAGGTCGCCAGTCCATCCAGTACGGCGGCATTGGCCGTCTTTTGCAGGTCGAGGTCGAGCGTGGTTTCAACCTTGAGTCCGGCCTCATGCACCTCTTCGGCGCCGAAGCGCTTTTCCAGCTCTTGCCGCACACTCTCCTCGAACCATGGGGCGACAGACATCTCCGGTTGGGCGATGTGCAGACCGAGCGGGGCGGCGCGGGCCTGCTCGGCATCGTGGTGCGAGATCACCCGGTCAGCCTCCATCTCGGTGAGCACAAGATTGCGCCGGCGCAGCGCCTTCTCGGGATTGAGGATCGGAGAGTAGGCCGCAGGTCCCTTGGGCAGGCCGGCCAGCAGAGCCGCCTCGGTGAGCGTCAGATCGCGGGCATGCTTCGAGAAATAGTATTGCGACGCGGCCTCAAAGCCGTACATTCCGCTGCCCAGATAAATCTGATTTCCGTAGAGGGTGAAGATCTGCTGCTTGGTGAAGGCGCGCTCGATCTGAATGGCGAGATACGCCTCCTGCACTTTACGGCCGACGGTGCGCTCGGAGGAGAGAAACAAATTGCGCGCCAACTGCATGGTCAGCGTGGATGCGCCCTGGGCTCGTCCATGGCTGCGCAGATCGTGCCATAGCGCTCCGGCGATGCGCAGCACGTTGATGCCCCAGTGCGACTCGAAGCTCTTGTCTTCAATGGAGATCACGGCCTGGCGCAGCACCGGCGCAAAGTCGTCGTAATCGACCACCTCGCGCCGTTCCAGGGCAAACGAGCCGATGATGCGGCCCTTTTGGTCATAAAGATCGGTCGTGGTGGAGGGCCGGTATCGCTCAAGATCGTGGATCTGCGGCAGATCGACGCTGTAGACCAAGGTCAGTCCGGCCAGCGAGCCCGTAATCACAGCCAGAGTGAGCAGCGCGGCGAGCGCGAACTTGCCGGCCAGCTTGCGCCTCTGATGCTCGGGCACCGGCTCGGCCTGAAGCCGGCGGGGCCGTGCAAGGCCTCGGGATTCGGGAGGCTGAATGGGAGTGATAGCCAAACGGTTCAAGCCTCAAGGGCGCTTCTCTCTAGTGCGGCGGAGAGATGCCTTAGCAAAAGGCTAGCACGTGTGCGCTTGCCTGGTATGCATGGAGTGGCTATTGCGAACCAATCGGCATAAGAGCTTCAGCCGTTCTTGGCCTTCAGCAGTCCGAGAGCCTTGTCGAGCGGCTCGTCGCCCTTGGGTTGCGGAGCATCCTCATCTTCGTCATCGAGCGCCTGGCCTACGATCACGTTGGGCGTCACGGCATCGTCCTGGATTTTCTTGCCGCTGGGGGTCTGGTATTTGGCTACGGTCAACACCAGAGCGGCGCCGTCGGGCAGTTCGATGGTCTTCTGCACCGATCCTTCGCCAAAGGTGCGTTCGCCCACTACATCACCGCGCTTGTCGTCTTCTATGGCCGCGGCCGTCAACTCGGCAGGGCCCGCGGTGCCGCGGTTGACCAGGATGGCCAAAGGAGCGTCGGTCAGGGATTTTGCAGGGTCGGCCGAGAAAACCTGGCGAGGATATTTCTGCCCCTCAAGCGCGGCCAGCGTGCCCTGCTTCAAGAATAGATTTGCCAGCCGCAGCCCCTGCTGGGGGTCGCCGCTGGAAGAGTCGCGCAGATCGAGCAGCACCTTGCGGGCCTTGGAGGACTTGATGGCAGCAGCGATTTCGTCTACGCGGGAGGCGGTCAGCGCGCCGGGCTTCAGATAAAGGATGGTCGAGCCATCAAATTGTTGCTCGGCAAGCGCCGGCACCGAGGCGATGGAGCGAATCAGAGTTATCTTTTCCGGATCGGGCTTGCGCGGCCGCACCACCGAGAGGGTCAAAGCGGAGCCCGGTTTGCCTTCCAGCAGCAGCCGGATCACCGCCAGCGACATCTCGCGCGTGGACTGCTCGCCGATGGACTCGATCACGTCGCCATCCGTCAGGTGCTCCTTGTCGGCTGGCGAACCGGGCAGCACGCTGACCACGGTGGCATAGCCAAAGCGCTTGGATACAGTAATGCCGACCTGCGCGACGCCGGTCGCCGGACGTTCCTTGTAAATCTTGTACTCGGTCGCGGTGAGGTAGCTGGAGTCGGCGTCGAGGGACTCCAACAAGCCATGCAGCGCTCCGGTGGTCACGTCATCGATATTGGGCTCAGTCACATAGTCGGTCTGGACCCTCTTCAGCACGTCGTCGTAAACGCGCATCTGGCGGTAGGCGCCATCCTGCTGGCCGCCGGCATGGACGCCGAACAGCCCGAATTCGCCCAGGACGAAGCCCAGGCCGAGGGCGGCAAAGATCGCCACGGAAAGAACAAAGACAAATCGCTGAAGGAATCTCGACACAATCACCACCGGGGCGGCCCTACGGGGACACGGGCCGCTCACCCCTTAGACGCAATGATAGCGCAAGGGGTGCGCGGCGCGGGCTTTTGTGACGGTTTTGAAGATAAAAGGGGGCCGGGCGGGAAAATGCCGGTGAAGGCGGGTGCTTCCTGCGGCACTTCGAGGGGCTGCGGGTCTAACGACGGTTCCTGGGATCTGCCACGACAACGCTGGCACGGCCAGAGAGGCCCCTTCCTCAACGGAAGAAGCCGAATCCCTTCTTCTTCCGCGTGGTTGAGGATTGGCCGCTGATGGACCGGGTCATTTCCCGGATCGCCCGTGAGATCTCAGAATCATCTCGCATGAGCGAGACAGCCGTGTTCTGCATCCGGCGCACGGCTGCATAGTTGTTGGGGATCTTCCAATCAGGCGGTCTGGTGAGAGCCTTTGTAATCTGTTCTTCGGCGATTTCCAGGCTGCGAGGATCGTACCTGTTGAGTATGACCTCGAGTTTGGGTCCTCCGGCCAGGGAGAGCCGTGCAATCAGGCGATTGGAGTTGCGCAGTTCGGCAATGCCGATCTGCGCGACCAGGTAGATGTTGGCGGATTTGTCAAAGACGCGCGTGCTTTGCAGGTCGAGTTTCGATCCGGCATCGACCACCACATAATCGAAGTCCTGGCGAGCGACTTCCAGCAGCTTGTCGATAGCCTCATCGGAGACGTGCGTCGGAGCCAGTTCGCTGGGCGCGGCAAGCACGAATAAGCCGGAGCCATGTTTTTCGAGCAGGCTGAAGAGAAAACTCGAGTCAAGCCTTTTGAAATTCTCAAGCGCTGCCACCACGGAGTGATCAGCCCTGATTCCGAGATTGATGGCCGCGTCTCCCAGGGGGAGATTGAGATCGATCAACAAAGTCCTTCGGCCGGAATCCTGGGCCAGTGAGACAGCAGAATTGCAGGCCAGCGTGGTGACTCCGGAACCGCCCTTGGCGCTGAGAAATACAAGCAGTTTGCCGTCAGTCCTTGGCGCGTGCCGAACTGCCGATCGAAGAGCCGAGGCCCGCCCCAGTGCCTCGGCCATTGCGCCTTGTCCGAAGGGCAATGTGAGAAACTCGCGGGCGCCCGCTCGCATCGATCGAAGCAGCAGGTCCTGACCGGTCTGCTCGGAATAGACAATGACGGTGGCCTGGCCGTTGATACAGATGTTCTTGACCAGGTTGAGGGCATATTCCGGGTCACTATCCAGATCAACGAGAACAACGTCGAAGTCGCGGGTGAGCATCTGGGGCACATCGTTGGGGTTGGGAGGATAGGAGGTGAACTCCCTGATGGGGCCGCTCTGGCATTGGATCAGAGCATCGGTAGCGGCGTTCCTGCGCCGGCTGTCGGGGCTGATGATCGCAACGGACAATGTGCCTGAGCTAAGTAAAAGATGCGCAGGACTTTCCTCACCTTTGATTTGAGTCCGGCGGCCGTCCAACTCCTGGGACTTCACCTGCCCTTTATCGCCGCGCGGCAACTCCGACGGCTGATACGCGTCGGCCGCGGCGTACGGTTGGGCGCCTTCCTGGGCCCGTTGGTTCTGGAAATTGCGCTCACCCTCGGCATTCCCGATCGAGGAGGACGCGTCGACGATCTTTGCATCCGTTCTCGGAGTGGTCGAGACTTGGATGCCCTGCGCCTTCAAATGGCGATTCACCCTGGCCAGCATCTCCCGGTCCAGATTGTTCTCTTCCAGCAGTTGGCGAAAATCGCGGATCGCCGTTTCGTCCGGCGCGGCGGCCACATTCAGATCGATTCCCGTGAATCGGCGCAGCACGGGCGACTCATAAAGCGCCTCTTCCGCGGCGGAATCGGAAAGGTTGAACCATTGCTGTGCAAAGTAAGTCCGAAGCAGGATCGGCAGCCCCGACGGAATCCGCTCGCCTGTCGCCGCCGGATCATGCGGCATCACCAGAGCCAGCAATTCTCCCCACGGCATTGCCTCATCCATGCGGTCGAGATACACTTCCCGCTCGCTCTTCCGGCCAAACCTTTCCGAACTCGCCCGTGGCGCCATTGTCTTCTGCTCCCCTCGCCCTCACTGTTGACCGGCCGTCTTATCCGTGCCCGGTTCATGAGCGGGACTTTTACTGTGTTTCCTGGGACGATCCCGTCCCTTTTGGATTCAGCGGATTTCAAAATCTGCGAAAGCTGGGGAAACTCCGCGATTCTGAATCTGCCGCTTGCCTCGAACGCCGCCGAATCCAAAGGCTGCGTCCTGATGGTGCGAACATGCCTCAGCGACTCACCTGAAGAGGCTGAAGCCCTTCTTTTTTTCCGGTACAGCGGGCTGCCCCGTAATGGATCTGGTCATCTGACGGATCGATCGTGCAATCTCAGAGTCGTCTTCCGTGAGCGGCGTAGCCGTATTCTGCATCTTGCGCACGGCTGCATAGTTGTTGGGAACCTTCCACTCGGCCTGCTTGGTCAGAGCTTTCGTGATTTGATCTTCAGCGATTCCCATGTTGCGAGGATCGTATCTGTTGATCACGATTTCGAGTTTGGGGCTGGCGGCAGTGGAGAGCTTGGTAATCAGGCGATTGGAGTTTCGCAGCTCGGGAATGCCGATCTGCGTAACCAGGTAGATGGTGGCGGATCGATCGAAGAGATGAGTATGCTGCAACTCAAGCCTCGATCCTGCATCGACGACCACATAGTCGAACTCCTGGCGTGCGACCTCCAGCAGTTTGTCGACAGCCTCATCGGAGAAATGCGTAGTGGCCAGTTCGGTTGGGGCCGCAAGAACGCTCAGGCCTGAGTCGTGCTTCACCAGCATGGTCGCAAGAAAGCTGGAGTCGAGCCGGCTGGAATTCTGAAGCGCGCTTACGGTCGAATATTGAGCCTTGATTCCGAGGTTGATCGCCGCATCTCCAAGCGGAAAATTGAGATCGATCAACAGTGTCTTTTGTCCCGATTCCTGGGCCAGCGAGACCGCGTAGTTGCAGGCCAGGGTGGTCACACCGGAACCGCCTTTGGCGCTGAGAAATACAAGTAATCTGCCGTCTGTTTTCTTGGGTGGGCGAATCACCGTGCGGAGGGCCGAGGCCCGAACCAAAGCCTCGCCCATCGCGGCGGAGTTGATCGGCATGCGGAGAAACTCACGCGCGCCGGCGCGCATCGATCGAAGCAGGGTGTTCGGATCATCCCCTGACGAAAAGACCATTGCTGTTCCCAGGCCATGGGTGCAAATGCTTTCCACCAGATCGAAGGCGCTCTCCGGATCGCTGTCAAGATCGACAATGACAACATCGAAGTTGTTTCCCAGCATCCCCGACGCATCGTTGGGGTTGGCGGGGTAGGAAGTGAACTCCCGGATCTGGCCAATCTGGCACTCGCCCAGAGCCCCCATCGCGGCTCCGCGGCGTTGATCGTCCGGGCTGATGACCGCAACCGACAATGTGCTTGCATTCAGGGCATCAGTGGTTTGAGAAAAGCCTGACATGTCAGAGTTTCTGCTCCCATTTGTATCGTGCGTTTCCGCGGATTCACATCCGCTCAAGTTGCCTTTTGCGCCTAGTTTCGCAGCGCAGGCAAGACGGCTCACCCTCCCCGGGTAAACTCGACAACCGCTCACTCAGTCTATCGGCATAGCATAGATCCAAGCTATCGTCTTTGAGAATACTTTCGCGGGAAACGGGGTAGCTCTGCCGCCAAAGCCACCGAAAAAGGCACTTTGGACTCATCTCGCGGCGGCTTCATCTCACAAACGGGCATTCCATATCAGCACTTGACATTGCGTCCCAATTTACGGAGACTGAAAATGGATTCAACGAGTGAAATGAGGGACCGCAATGCGAGATTCTACGCCGCAAGGCACCTATAAAGTTCAGGCCCTGGACCGGGCATTCGCGGTACTGGATCTGCTTGGCGAGAGCGACACGCCGCTCGGCCTGGCGCAGGTTGCCTCTTCGCTCCAGTTGCACAAGAGCACGGCGCATCGCTTTCTGATGGTGCTGGAGAGGCACCGGATGGTGGAGCGCACCGCCAGCGGCAAGTTTCGCCTGGGGCTGAGGCTATTTGATCTGGGCAACCGCGCCATCGAGCAATATGACCTGCGCGACCGCGCGCAGCCTCACTTGCGCCGATTGGTTGCCGAGACCGAAGAGACGGCGCATCTCTGCATACTCGAGGGCGCGCACGTGATCTACATCGACAAGATCGAGCCGGCCCGCTCGGTGCGCATGATCACCCGCATCGGCGCCAGTAACCCGGTGCACTGCACCTCGGTGGGTAAGGCCATTCTGGCGTTTCTGCCCGAAGAGCGGATTGCCGATATTCTGCACCGCATTCGCTTCGAGCGCTTTACGCATCGCACCATCGCCACGGCAGAGGCATTGCGGGTGGAGATCGACAAGACCCGCCGTCGCGGCTACGCCGTGGACGATGAGGAACTGGAAGAGGGCCTGCGCTGCATCGCCGTGCCGGTGCTGGATGCGCAGCGGCTCCCGGTAGCGGCGGTGAGTGTCTCCGGGCCGTCCTTCCGCGTCACCGCGCAGAAGCTGCCTTCGATCGCCAATCACCTGCTCAAGTGCGTGCGGGGAATCTCGGTGGATATGGGATTTGTTTCAAGCGGGCGCGGCAATCGCGCAGTCTGGTCGGCCTGAGAGGTTCTGAACAAGTCAAGTTCTCCGACGGTCTCCATGGGGAAAGCGGGGGTTCCGCTCCTGGTCCAGCCTCTCAGCGAGCGACGCCCATTTTACCCGGACGCAAGCAGACACGAGACTCTTAACCGTCACGTAGTTTTGCCGAACGAGTGATCGATCTCGTCAAGAGCGCACGGGATATATTTAAATGAATCTGGGCTCAATGCCAGCGAACTCCCTGGCTGCTGTCCATTCCGTGTTTGAGCACGGTTCAGGCCGGCCATTTCCTGTCGCTTGAATTCTGGGCAAGCTCTCAATCCCGTTCGAGATACCAGGGGATGTTGACCACAATGATGCGCCGGTTGCCGCGGAGAAGCAGGATGACCTTCAGCATATCCGCGCGGCGGTTATGGAGCAGATTCTCCCACCAGTGATGCACCACCAGCTCCGGTACGAGTACGCAAACTTTGCGGAAGGTGGACTCTTGCTCCACCGCCAGAATGTAATCGACAATTGGCGCCAGTACATAGCGGAAGGGCGATTGCAGGGTATCGAGATTTGGGACGCATCTTCCGGCCTCGCGCAATGGGGCGGCCACGTCCTTTTCCCAGACCTGGCAGATCGGGTCCGGCTTGTCGCCGGTCTGCACGTGCACGCAACGAATATCGCAGGACATGCCGAGAGCAAAGGATAGAGCCTTCTCTGTAATCCGGTTCCAACTGTCGACGGGCAAGACCACGATGGGCTGGCTTATTTGGGCGGGAACGATGGGCCGGTCGCAGGCCGTCTCGCTGTCCACTCCGGCATAGTGGCGCTTGACGGCGCGCATGAGCAGGATCATGAGCGCAATCAGCACCGCCGTGATCCAGGCGCCATCGGCAAACTTGGCCACCAGAACCACGATCGTGGTGACGCCGGTTGCGACCGCGCCCAGGCCGTTGACGAACATATGCAGGCGGGCATTGCCTCCTGGGCTCCGGCTGTCAGGTCCTGGTCCACGGGGTGGAACCTGGCGCTTCCAGTGCATCACCATGCCGGCCTGGGAAAGTGTAAAGGCCATGAATGCACCGATGGCGAAGAGCGGAATCAGGCGGTCGGTCACGCCGCCGAAGACGATCAGCAGGGTTGCGGTGAGAGCCACCAGGACATAGATACCCCAGGAGTAAAGCAGCCGGCGGCCACGCAGCAGAAAGACATGAGGCATGTAGTCATCAAGGGCGATAGCGCGAGTGAGCCTTGGAAAATCGGCAAAGGCTGTGTTGGCAGAGAGCGCCAGCACCAGCAGCACCGAGCCGATGGTTACGTAATAAAACCAGCCATGGCCCATCACCGCGCGCGTCAGCATCGAAAGCACGCTCTCATAGCCGGGTCCGTCGGGGTTGGTGGCGGCAATGCCGTAGGCGCGGCACAAGAGAGCAATGCCGGCAAGCATTACCGCAAGCAGAACGATAATGATCGTCAGCGTGATCTTGGCATTTTTGCGCGTGTCGTCGCGAAAGGCCATGACACCGTTGCTCACCGCTTCGACGCCCGTCATTGCCGTGCAACCGGAAGAGAAAACTTTGAGCAGCAGCCACAGGCTCACTGCGGCGGTGGCCGCAGGCATTGCGGGCAGCGCCGCGACCGGATGGGGATGGCCCCCGCTGTTCAGAACATGCCAGAGACCGGCTCCGATCACGGTCAAGAGGGTGCCCGTAAACAGATAGGTTGGAATCATGAACACTACGCCGGTGTCGTGGACGCCGCGCATATTGATGATGGTGAGAATGGCCAGCACGGCGAGGCAGAGTTGTAAGGTGTAGGGCTGCAGGCCAGGCGCGGCGGAGATAAGCGCGCCGACGCCGGCCGATATGCCGACAGCGGCTGTAAGTGTGTAGTCAATCATCAGCGCGGCCGCCGCCAGCAGTCCCGCGCCCTCGCCCAGGTTTTGGCTCGCGACGGTATAAGAGCCGCCGCCCTTGGGATAGGCCTCGATGGTCTGCCGGTAGCTGAAGTAGACGATGACCAGCAGAATCACAATGGCCGCGCTTACCGGCACGATGTATTTCACGCCGAGCAGGCCCAGAGGGATCAGCAGCGTGAGCGCGGCCTCCGGGCCGTATGCGGCAGAGCTGAGGGCGTCCAGGCCGAAGACGGGAATGCCTGCGACAGGCCCGATGTGCTCCGCGCGCTCCTCACTGGTAGCCAGCGGCCGGCCGAAGAGAAGATTCAATGCGCTTGAAGATAAAGCCATGCAATGTTGTCCGGCAGCCGCAAAGTTGGAGCGGGGAAGGCTGTCGAGGTCATTGTCTCATGAGCCCGCCAGCAACAGCGCTCGACATCAATAGGGCCTCTGGCTCTCTGTAATTCCGGGCCAATCGTCTGTCCGGAAAGGCGCTGCCGGCAGTCCTGCCAAGTTGAATAATGTAGCAGCGGGGTTGGATTGCCATGCGTAACGCACTTCTTTTGGGTTCGCCACCGACGGAGATGAGACAACGACGGTATCGCCGTCTATGCGTGCATCGGCCCAAGACCACCTCCGGTCCTCACCCGCTATCGCGAACTCTTCCAGTTTTGATCCCTTTACCACCAGGCCGCCGTCGGCGTTTGCGAAGTGCAGGCGGATCGAGCCTGGAAGGCGCTCGACAGTCTTCAGAGTCGGTCCCGAATACGCTACTTTCTCGCCGTAGTTTTTTGCCAGCGCGCACAAGGCCAGCCGCTCGCCAACAGGCTGTTTGTCCTTGGGGTGAATGTTATCCGGATCGCCTGTATCAATCGTGACTGCAAGGCAGGAGTTGGGAACGCTGGCGGCCGTGATCGCCTGTGACTCCCGCGTTTCAGCCCATGCGTCGTCCACCGGCGTCGCGCTGCGATGTTTGAAGGCCGGCAGGCTGACGATGTAGAAGGGGAAATTGCCCTGTCCGAATAGCCTTCGCCAGTCCGCGACCATGACTGGAAGGATTTTGCGATACTGATAGCCCCTCTCAGAGTTCTGTTCTCCCTGGTACCAGAGAGCACCTGTAATCGCGAGCGGCGCAATCGGCGCCAGCATTCCTTCGTACAGAACCGAGGGCATCACCGGCCAATTCTCAAAAGCAATGGGTAGAGGTTGCGGAGGACGTGCATCCACGCTCAGCTGGCCCTTCCACTTCCCTGCCAGTTGGACGATCGACTTGTCGCCCAGCATCAGGTGAAGCTCTTCCGGCTTTCCCAGGAATCCACCGTCCGGCTTTGTCTTCAGTACGCGAATCGCGAGGGTGTTCCGTCCAGGTTTCAAGAGGCCTTCGGGGACAAAATAGACCCGAGGGTTCTCCACCCATGCGCTGGCGCCGACAAACGTACCGTTGATATACGCCGTATCCATGCGCTCCACCGATCCGAGGAACAACAAAGTGCGGCCCGCCGGCAGCGGATCGGGCAAGACAATCTCCCTACGGAACCAGGCCAACGCCGGAGTCTCGGGCACACCCAGATCAGCAAATCCGCCCGGAATGTCGACGGGCTTCCAACTCGAATCGTCCAAATCCGGAGCAGCCCAGTTGCCTTTGAGTCCGATGTCGTACTGGTCATACCAATGCATCACGTAGTTGCCGTATTCAGGCGCGCCCTCTGAAGACAGCCTCTCCAACTCAGCCAGCGGAATATCAAAATCGTGAAGAGGGCGAAGCGCCGCAGCGCTCGTCCAGGCCTCTGCGGGCGTTCCGCCCAGCGCATCCACGATCAGGCCGATGGGAACATGAATATCCTGCTGGACCCTGCGCGCGAAGTAATACGCAACCGCCGAGACCCGGTCTGCCGTCTCGGGCGAGACTGCCTTCCAGCTTCCCTCTACAACGTCGGCGTGCCGGTAGGCAGTTTGAGAGGCGACAGAGAAGAAGCGAATCTCAGGATTGTTAGCGGCTTTTACGTCGGCAGGCCCGGTGAACGTCATCCCAAGCCCGACCTGCATGTTCGATTGCCCGCCGCACAGCCAGACATCGCCGACCAAAACGTTGTGCAACTCCACCGTGTCGTGGCCGGTGATGCGAATCGTATACGGACCGCCGGCAGGAGGAGGCTGAATGCTTACCTGCCAGCGACGGTCGGCTCCTGCCACGGCAGATGCCGTCTGCTCCCCAATCCGTGCCACGACATGATCACCCGGTTCAGACCAGCCCCAGATAGTATTCGGTTTCCCACGCTGCATGACCATGTTGTCGCCGAATATGGGGCTCACAAACGGGAGCGGCTTGGCGGCTGATTCGGGGGCACCCTGAGCAAAAACGCAGCAATTGATTGAAAGCAGGATGCCCGCCGCAACGGATATTACATCAACATGTTTACAATTCATAAGTTGACAACCTCTTTCAAGCAGTTAATCCCAGAGAATCATCGAATACGCCTGTCATGGGTCGCAGCAACACGGGAGAGCACACTCAAGATGCTAGCACCAACCTGCTTATGGGATTGATGGCGATTCGGTCATTCCTCGCAACGGCAGGAATGGTATCAGCTCCCGGCGGCGCACCCGGCCCGGACTCGCCTTTTTCTGTCTCTTCGGTGGCCAGACCGAGGCCGGCGCTTCGTATAATTGTCGTCATGAAAGCAATCGCGACAACCATTGCCCTGTGTGCAAGCCTTCTCGTTCACGCCCAGACCCCGTCTGCCAAAAGCGCTCCCGCCCAAAGCTCCACGGCCAAGACCGGCGCCGCGCACACCTCAGCCCGTCCGCGCCCGTCCCTGCTCAATCCGGCATCGCTCACGGCCAAGGCGCCAGCGGACTTCAAGGCAAAGTTCTCGACCACAGCGGGCGACTTTGTCGTCGAGGTTCATCGCGACTGGGCGCCCCTTGGCGCAGACCGCTTTTACAATCTGGTACGCAACGGCTACTTCACCAACGCGGCCTTCTTTCGCGTCGTTTCCGGCTTCGTCGTGCAGTTCGGGCTCAGTGCCGACCCCGCCGTCAATAAGGTCTGGCATGAGGCAAGAATCCAGGATGACCCTGTCGTGCAGAGCAACAAGCGCGGAACCCTCGTCTTCGCCACGGCCGGCCCCAACACCCGCACCACGCAGCTCTTCATCAACTATGCTGACAACACCCGCCTCAACGGCATGGGCTTTGCGCCCTTCGGCACGGTTGTCGAAGGCATGGACGTGGTCAACAAGATCTATCCCGGCTACCGCGAATCGCCGCGCCAGGATCTGATCGCCGACCAGGGCGACGCTTACCTGAAGGCCAATTTTCCCGACATGGACAAGATCAAAGCAGCTCGGATTCTTCCCGCACTCCCGCCCGCTGCAACCGGAGCCAAATCGGCGGCTAAGCCAGCTACCAAGCCCGCCCAGCACTAAGGAAGCTCTGAACAAGTTGCTAGTGCGGATGAGCATTCCCTCGGAGGCTAAAGCCCGCGTTCATTCTGCGACGATTACGGCACGATTAAAGTCGTGCCCTCTCAGAACATCCCCTTGTTCAGAGGTTCCCTAAACCATGGAAGGGTGTCAGGCCAAATTACTGTGAAACATAGCTCCACGACAGCACATTCTGTGTTGCGGAGGTGCTTCCCGTGCCGGCGGTGAAGCCGGCGTAGGCCGTAGTGCTTCCCACCACGCTGGGAATATTGACCGGGAAGACCTCGGTCACCGTCGCACTGGTCACCGTATCGGTCAACGTCATGGTCAGATTGGTCCCGTCATAGACCATGTGCGCGTGCATCACATCCCCGCTGTGAAGATTGATCCCTGTCGAACTCAGATTGACTGCCGGAACCGTCGGCGCCGCACCGTCGGTGTACAAGCCGGTTGAATCCGGACCCTCGCCCGCATTGCTGAATAGATCGAACTTCACGGCCACGCTGTTGGGAATTCCCTGGTATCCAAGACCGCCTCCGGTGTCACCCTGTGTCCAAATGTTGTGGTTCTGAATCGTAAACGTCATCCCATCCGCGGAAGCATTCAATTGCTCGAAGGTGAAATCGGTCGTGAAACTCCCAACCGGAACCGGCGTCTTGAACCATGCGGATGGGTTTTCGCCGGTTCCGCCGTTAGTAAGCTCCAGCACTCCTCCGGTCGCAACGGTCGCAACGCCATTCAGGCTAAGAGAAGCGGCTGTGAAACCTCCGCTCGGGTAATTGATGTTCGTGGTGCTACCCGTGCTGATGGTGTAGGCCGCCGTAGCCACTGGGCTGTTGGTGAAGCCCGTCTCAACCGCGATGGCCTCCAGCGTCTCCGTTGCGCTTACTGTGATCGCATTGCCGTACTTCGACGAAGAGGTCGTTGGCGCGGTACCATTGATCGTGTAATAGATGGTCGTCCCGCTGGTCGCATCGCTGATGGTGACCGACTGCGACGTGCTGTAGGTTCCGCCCGCAGGTGAGAACGTCGGCGCGGGCAGCGTTGCCGGAACGATGGTGTAGGCCGCCGTGGCTACTGGGCTGTTTGTGAAGCCCGTCTCAACCGCGATGGCCTCCAGCGTCTCCGTTGCGCTCACTGTGATAGCGCTGCTGTACACGCTCGACGACGTGGTCGGTGTGGTCCCATTGGTCGTGTAATAAATGGTAGTCCCGCTGGTCGCATCGCTGATGGTGACCGACTGCGACGTGGTGTAGGTTCCGCCCGCAGGTGAGAACGCCGGCGCGGGCAGCGTTGCCGGAGTGATGGTGTAAACAGCCGTAGCTACAGGGCTGCTGGTGTCGCCGGTCGCAGCCGCGATGGCCTCCAGTGTCTCCGTTGCGCTCACAGTAATCGCACCGCTATACACGCTGGACGACGTCGTTGGCGTGGTCCCATTGGTCGTGTAATAGATGGTTGCCCCGCTGGTCGCATCGCTGATCGTCACCTTCTGCGATGTGGCGTAACTGCCGCCCGCGGGGCTGAAGGTTGGCGCGGCAACGACGCTTCCTGCTGGGCTCACGTACGTCCAAGACAGCACATTCTGTGTCGCGGTGGTGCCCCCGGTGCCGCCCGTGAATCCCACCCAGGCGGTGCTGCCTCCGACAACGCTGGGGATATTCACCGGGAAGACCTCGGTCACCGTGGCATTGGTCACCGTATCGGTTAGCGTCATGGTCAGATTCGTTCCGTCATAGACCATGTGCGCATGCATCACATCAGCGCTGTGCAGATTGATTCCCGTCGAACTCAGATTGACTGCCGGAACCGTCGGCGCCGCGCCGTCGGTGTACAAGCCGGTTGAATCCGGACCCTCACCCGCATTGCTGTAGAGATCGAACTTCACGGCGACGCTGGTGGGAATTCCCTGGTATCCAAGTCCCCCTCCCGTATCGCCCTGCGCCCGAAGGCTGTTGTTCTGAATCGCGAAAGTCATCCCGTCGGCCGATGCATTCAACTGCTGGAAGGTGAAGTCGGTAATGAAACTGCCGACGGGCACCGCTGTTTTGAACCAGGCGGACGGATTCTCGCCGGTTCCGCCGTTAGTAAGCTCCAGCACTCCTCCGGTCGCAACGGTCGCCACGCCATTCAGACTAAGAGAGGTTGTTGTGAATCCGCCGCTCGGGTAATCGATGTACGTGGTGCTACCCGAGCCGATTGTGTAAGCTGCAGACGCCACCGGGCTGTTGGTGTCTCCGGTCTCCACCGCGATGGCCTCCAACGTCTCGGATGCGCTCACTGTAATTGCGCCCACGTACTTCGTCGAAGATGTGGTGGGCGTGGTTCCGTTAGTCGTGTAATAGATCGTCGCGCCCGAAGTTGCGTCGCTGATGGCGACCGACTGCGTCGTGCTGTAGCTCCCGCCCACGGGCGAAAACGTCGGCGCACTTACCTGCACGGAGGCAACATAAGTCTCGGAGGTCACACCGCTCTGAAGGAATCCTGAAGCGATTGCCATCGCCTGGATCGTCGTTGTTGCCTTGATGGTGATTGGAGTTGTATAAACCGTAGACGACACGGTGGGTGTGCTGCCATCCAGGGTGTAATAGATGGTTGCACCGGCCGTCGCATCGCTCATGCTTACAGTGAGGCTGCCGGTAAACGATTCAGCGCCAGGACTCAACTCGGGACTGGCTGCCGTCTGTTGTCCGCTTAGCAGTCCAAAGATGCTGATCTGATACTGCGCTCCGACATAGACTTTTCCATTTGCCACCGTCGGCACACTGAACTTGACCGCGTTGCCCGGATTGTCACGCGATGCGTTGGTGCTACTCGAATAAAGCGTAGTGCCGGGAGAGGTCGCGTTGTGGGCCTGCAACTGAGCGGGTCCTGGGGGCGGACCGAATGCCTGCGAGTCGATGGTCCAGACAATTCCCTGAGTGTTGCCGTTGGCAGAGATCGAGGGATTCGCGCCGGGAAAACTGTAAGTCTCGGAGGAGACGGCGGTGGGGCCGGTAAGTTGTCCATTGACCAGCGGAAACATCTTGAGCGTGTCGTTGACGCCCCAATAGTAGACGTTGCCGTTCCAGTAGGCGGGCATCGTCCATGTGCCCACGCTTCCTACCTCAAACGGAAGCCCTTGCACCACCTGATCGCCGGAGGTGTTGTATCCTCCAAGATTCTCGCGATTGAGCAGATACACTTCCCCCGATTTTCCGGCTTGTATCAACAGGTGCGGGAAGCTGCCGGTGGTCTGAGTGGGGAGGATCAAAAGCCCGCCGGCTCCCTGGTCTCCATCGTTCTGATCCTCTGAGGCCTGGATCGCAGGCGTGAAGTTATCCTCAACAGTGAACACACCGTTAGTAAGGTCCAGATTGAGAATAGTGTCTCCAAAGTCCATGCCGGCAGCGTATGGTTTGGCCGCCGTGTAATCGCCATTTCCGGTCGCAACGAACATGCGTCCAAAGGGATGTCCTGCTAGATCGTTGATCTCCGCCGCCAGTCCCGCCCCACCCATCCAGATGCCTCCATCTTCACCATTCGGAGTGACACAAAACGCGCCGGTTTGTTTCAGAGTCTGAGCGTTGTACGCGATGATCCATCCATGAAAGGGGCCACCGTCCATGTGGGCTGCGAATCCAACGTAGACAACACCGTTGAGCAGCAGAAGACCGGCCCGCTGGTTCTCCCACTCGGGATCGAAGGTCATTGTGCCCCCGGCGCTGCCATTTCCGGTGCCGGAAACAGAAGCCGTGATCACCACAGGACCGCCGAATTTTTCCGCTCCCGAAGTTACATCCAGGGCATGCAGCCGCTGGACATAGGTGCTGCCCTCCTGCGTCGCGCTCACCACATACAGCGTGCCGCTCGCCGGATCGATCACCGGGGTTCCCGTGATGCCAATCTCCGGATAAATGTCGTCTCCCGTGCTGGCGAAAACTGTCGTTGCTCCAGCCGCCGCTCCGTGAGCCGCGGTGAGCATTGAGGCAAACCACAAGGGACTCGCGTTGCTGCCGGCGTTGTTGTCGGCGTCAAAGGCATACACGCTATCATGCTCGGTGGCAACAAACACCACGTTATGCGACTCTCCGCCAATCGTCAGGTTCGGAAGATAGAGCGGTTGGGTGTAAACATAACCGTCAACCGGCTGGGAAAACAGCTTGCCAAACTGCGTGGCGTTTACATTCGAAGTATTCAGGATCGTCTCGTTCAGGTTCTGCCCGGTTCGCGCAATGTCGTTGTGCCAGGTGGTGACGCTGACCTGAGCATCCATCAATAGACTGCCGATGGCTAGAAAAAGCCCGGTTCCGAGGAGCGTTCGGACGCTGCCTACAACTTTGCGCATTTCACATGGATTGGACACGATTGGATACCCTCCCCGCTGGTTCACATGAGAATTGAGCGAGGACCAGCATCCTCCGCCAAATGTCTGCCACCGCTTTGCGCCGACTTGCGGAGCGCACTGATTTCGTGCCTGGGACGTTCTGCTCGGACGCGTCCAGCCAAGCTGGTTGTCCTATGTTCTTTCGGCGGCCTTGAGCAATCGACCGCTTCAAACGAATGAGCGGCTCAATCACATGCTGCCGCGACAGATTTTTACTTGCATTTTATCGAGCAAAAACGATTCGAAGAATAATCAAGGTCCGACGACAGATCGGGCTCAGTCCCGCCCATATCATGATTTCTGCGCCTGCTCCGGCTTGCGAACTGATTGTCACTTGCCTGTGCGATGTATGTTGTATCAAATTAGACAGTACGTTTGAATTATAAATGCCTGGTTGAAACCACAGGTTTCATCGTGCGCTTCAACTGCGTGGGATTTCCGGCAGGAGTTGGCCAGGTTTGGTCACCGGTTGGCCCACCGTTTCGGCCCCTTCTGCCCAGCTCAAGGCAGGCTTTTGGATGGAGGTTCGAGGTTTATGGTCTCCCACCCTTTCGCCAAATGCGCGAAAGGATGGGGTACCCGGCTAGACCTGAGAACTGACACGCGCTTACTTGCTCAACTGCTTCACAAAGAACTCCGCCATCAGCCTGTTGGCTTCGATTGACTCGGGGAGATTTGAGTTATACCAGAAGGCATGGGGCAGCGCATCGTAGACGACCAGCCGCGCATCGACGCCTGCGTTCAGATAGGCCCTGTGCAGGTTCACCGTGCCGCTGAGCAGCAGGTCGCGGCCGCTGGTAACAAACAGCGTCGGCGGCAGCCCATGCAGGTCGGAGTAAATCGGCGAGAGGACCGGATCTTTGGGGTCTGTCGCGGCCACATAGTACGGATCGTGCGGGCCTGCACCGGGCGGGTTGAGCGGTCCGGCCAAACCGCGCAGCCCATAGAGCGCAATCGAGTCGCCGTCGCGGGCAAAGTCGCCCATGCCGCTGAAGATGCCCAGAGCCGCCGGCAGCGGCAGGCCCATTTGCTTGAGTCTCGCGGCTACTTCGGCAGTTAGAATCGCTCCCGCCGATGTGCCGTAAATGACCATGTGTTCCGGCTTGTAGGTCTTGAGAAGTTCTTTGTAGACGGCCACCGAATCGTCCACGGCCGCGGGATAGGGATGCTCGGGGGCAAGACGGTAGAGCACGGCAACGACTTTCATTTTGGCGTAGCCGGCGATGGGGATGCTTTCGGTGTAAGAG
>Ga0181529_10000610_pt1 | contig 51394 bp, 50 predicted proteins | sample PEATcosm2014_Bin_36_FD_119763 | JGI IMG/M metagenome (GOLD analysis project Ga0181529, IMG submission 119763) | Peatland microbial communities from MTU Mesocosm Facility, Houghton, MI, USA - PEATcosm2014_Bin10_30_metaG | ecosystem: Environmental > Terrestrial > Soil > Wetlands > Peat | place...
ATCGGCCTCTTTTCGCTGGCCTCCCCGCCGCCAACCACTTCACCGATGCGCGCGCCGGAATACGCCAGAAATTCGACCAAGTTTGCACCGTCCTGGCTTTTTTCCTGATTGTCCTTTTTGCCGTCGGACTGCCGTATGGCACTGATTAGTTGCTTAAACTGATCCAGGCTGGGAACCACAATCTGTTTGGAAATGATTTTCCGACGTTTGATGTGCCGGGCTGGATTGGAAAGAATCAGGCCGCGATGAAGGGCAAAATCAAAAACCGAATTCAAAACGTCCAACTCGTGGACAAAAGTTTCAGAAGCCAGGATCGCCCCCCGCTCCTTGACCCAGCGGTCGCAATTCTGCTCGGTGATGTTCCGGACCGGCAAATTCTTGAAATATGGGGCCAGACCCTTGATATACATTTCCCGGCGTTTAACCGTGCCGGAACTGGCTGCGTGCCGGTTCGTTTCCAGCCACAATTTCGCGGCCTGCTCGAAGTTCAATTTTGCGTCCTGGGAAATTTTCAAACAGCCGATTTTTGACCGCAAGTCATTCAACCGGCGGTCGGCCAGCTTTCGGTCTTTGGTTTTGAGGGAACGGCGAAACTGCTTGCCTCCCCGCTTCAACAAGGCATAATATCCGTTCGATGATTCGAGCCGATACAGGTTCTCTGCGACTTTATGAAAAGCCGGTTTTTCAACCGGCTTCGGTGTGTTTTTGCCCGTCATTTTCATGCAAAAACATAGCACAAACCCGTAGGGTGACAAGTATGGGTTACAAGTTGGGGGTTGAAAGCATCGCTATTTCTTCAGAAGTCATTAATAAACAATAGGATGGGTTGGTAGCTCAGTTGGTAGAGCAGTGCCCTTTTAAGGCATTGGTCCAGGGTTCGAGTCCCTGCCAACCCACCACTCCACCAGTTTTGGTGGATTCGACGAGTAGTGACCACGGTTTGACGCAAGAACCACGGGCTTTTTTGCAGTCGAGGACAAGGTTCGAGCGCAGGTGGGCGAGAACGCACTAACCCAATGCGCTCCAAGCCGCGACCCGTCAGGCCGGCTTCAGCAAACCATGCGCAATTTTCCGCGCTCGATGAAAAATGTCGCCGGCAGATTCCCCGCCCATTCGCCGTCCAGTTGAAACGCCGCTGCGGAGTCGCAAACCAGTTCGAATTTTTCCGCGCCAAAACGCCGGACAACTGTCTCTGGCAGCTTCCGCCGCGCGAGGAAATTTGGAACGCAGCGAAACAGCGTCGGGAAATCCACACGCGGAAAAATGCAAACCTCCAAAACCCCGTCGCGCAAATCCGCCGACGGAAAGATACCGAACGGGCCGCCGTAAAATTTCCCGTTGCCGACCAAGATCAATTCTCCGGAAAAACTTCTGCCGTCCGCCGAAACTTTGATTTGCGCCTTTTTCTCCCGCAACGCCTTCAATCCAGCAATGACATAGGCCAGCGGCCCGATTTTCTTCTTCACGGAAAAATCCACCAGTTCAATCGCCCGCGCATCCAGCCCCGCGCCCGCCAGTTGCGCGAAATAGTTTTTTTTGCGGACGCCATCCGCGAAAAATTCCACGCACGGCAGGTCAATTTTAATTTCCCGCCCGCGCCGCAAAATTTCCCACGCCCGCTCCAGCCGCAGCGGAATTTTCAGTTCGCGCGCAAAAACATTCACCGTGCCCAGCGGCAAAACTCCGAGCCGCACGCTTTCAAAACCATCCGGCGCGTCGCCGATTCCGTTGAGCACCTCGTTCACCGTGCCATCGCCGCCAGCCGCTACAATCAAATCAAACCCGTCGGCGATTGCATTTGCCGCAAGCCGCCGTGCGTCGCCCGGCGCGGCCGTCGCCTTCAGCGCCGATTGCCCGCCAATCTCGTCGAGATGTCGCCGAAAATGCCGCGCCTTGTTGCCGCGGGCCGCCGGATTGAAAATAACGCAAATGCGCACACGCGGATGATTTTGGCGAGTGCGCATTTAGTCGAGGAGAAACCGAATTGCCTTTGCCGCGATTTTTGCCGAGACTGCCATGATGACCGACACGACAAACTGGAAAATCGCAAAATGGCCATTCCTGCTTGGCGATGCGCTGCTGCTTGCCGCCGCATATTATTTTATTTTGCACGCCCCCAAACCGTCCGCGCAATGGGAGATTCCCGCCGCCTGCGTCGCGCTCGGCGCGATTCTTGGCTGCCTGCCGTTCATTCTGGATTACCGCGCCATCGTTAAGTCCATCGAGGCTAGCGCGCTCGGAAACATCGCCGAAAAAATCCAGAACCTCGAAAAGCTCGCCGCGCAAATCTCCGCCGCCACGAACGAGTGGGCGAACGCTCAGTTGCAGGCCGAAAAAACTTCCGCCGGCGCAAAGGAAATTTCCGACAAAATGGCGGTCGAAGTCTGCGAATTCACCGAATTCATGAAAAAAATGAACGACAGCGAAAAATCCGCGCTGCGCCTCGAAGTCGAAAAATCCCGACGCGGCGAGGCCGAATGGCTGCAGGTTGTCGTGCGGATTTTGGACCATGTTTTTCTTTTGCACGCCGCCGCCGCGCGCTCCGGCCAGCCGAAAGTCGCCGATCAAATCGCGAATTTTCAAAACGCCTGCCGCGATGCCGCGCGGCGCATCGGCCTCACGCCCTTCGCGCCCGCGCCCGGCGAGAAATTCAATGCCGAGCGCCATCAGCTTCTCGACGGTGAACCAAAACCGGACGACGACGCGCTCATCGCCGAAACCATCGGTGCCGGCTACACGTTTCAGGGAAAGCTTTTGCGCCCTGCGCTCGTGAAGTTGAACGGAAAAAATTCCGTCGCCGAAATTGAAGAACCCGCCGGAGAAAAATCCGCCGGAGAACTTTCCCTGCAGTCGCCGGACTAAATTTTTACGTCTTCCGTTTTCCGCGCCGCCAAAAAATGCAGCGTGCATTTTGTGACCGGGCGCAGATAAATTTTTGCCAGCGCGCTCGCATAAAGTTCCAGTTGCGGCGAATACATTTTTATTTTCCCGGCCAATTCATCCGCGCGCACCGCGCCGGTCTTGAAATCCACCAGCCAGATTTCATTTGGCAGCAGCACAACCAAATCGGCGACGCCTTGAACGACCACAAATTCAATTTCAAGATTCGAGCCGGATTTTGTGCCCAGAATCTCGTCCAGCTCCGCCGGGCTAAATTTTGCGGTGAACGGCAGTTCACGCTTCACATTCGCGGCGTTCGCCAGGATTTTCTTTCCAAGGCCTGAATTCCAAAACGCCGCGACCCCTTTCAAATCCAAAACGTCGCGCTCCTCAGCCGACAAAAAACTTTCCGCTTCCAGCCGCACGGCCTCGGTTTCAAGCGATTTCAAATCCACCGCCGTTTCAAAATTGAAGTGCTGGAGAAACTTATGTGCCGCCGTGCCCAAATCCGCCGCCGATAATTTTTGATTGCCGATTTTCGATTTGCCACTTTGATCCTGTGGGGCGGGCGTCCTCGCGAGCCGCTTCGAAAACCGGAAGTCGAAAACCTGCTCCGCCTCGTCTTCCAGTTCGTCCGCCGCATGCCGCCGCAACGCCGTGACCGACGATTTCGCCGCCCGCTTCGTGGCGTCCTGAAATTCGTAATTCCAGTTCAAAACATCGCTCAATTTTTCCTTCGCCATATCGTCGAGCGGCGGCGATTCAATTTCTGGATTTGGTTTTTCACCTTCAGTTTTTTTAAGCAGTTCCTCGTCCCCAAAAATCCGCCAGCGCAAGTGCTGCAATTCGCCTTCCGTTTCGCTGTGGACTTTGTGCTTTGGAGTTTGGACTTGATTCACAAACCAAAGCCCAAGCCAGTCCGCGTGACTTTTGGCCGCCAGAATTTTTTGCGGCGTGATTTCTTCCGGCATTTGCCACGCCTTCCATTTCCTTTCAGATATGCAGCCAGCCAGGATCAAATTGTCGCGCGCACGGGTCATGGCAACATAAAGCAGCCGCAATTCCTCGCCGCGCAATTCGCGCCGCTGGTTTTTTTGCGCGAGCCAGTAAGACAAGCCCGGATAACGCCCGCCGGTTTTTGGCGGCTGAACACGTGGGCACAGGCCAAATTCCTCGTCAAAAATAATTTCGCCGCGTAAATCCTGTTCGTTGAAACCTTTCCCCAAATCCGCGAGCGCGACGATTGGAAATTCCAGGCCCTTGCTCTGGTGAATGCTCATCAGCCGCACGGCGTTTTCTTCCGCGACCGGCGCGACCTCCGGCTCGGCCTCGATTTTGCGCTGCGTCTTGATGAATTTCAAAAAGCGAAAAAGCCCCTGCCGCTGAAATTCATCGAATTTTTCTGCGAGGTTCAAAAAACGCCGGACATTCGCGTGCCGCTGCAATCCGCGCGGACGCGATTTAAGCCAGTCGTCAAAATGCGTTCCGGCCAGAATTTCCTCCAGGCATTGCGAAAGCGAGGATTGCTGCGCGAGTTTCCGCCAGCGTTGAAACCGATCAAGAAATTTTTCAATCTTCGCGCGCGTTTCGCCCTGGACTTTGGACTTTGAACTTCGGGCCTGGTTCAACGCAAACCAAAAATGCCCGCTTCCGGCCAGCCGGATTTCCGCCAGTTCATCGAGCGACAAGCCGACGAGCGGCGAGCGCAAAACCGCGATGAGCGGAACGTCCTGAAGCGGATTGTCGAGCAGCTCCAGCACGCCCAGCAAATCCAGAATCTCGCTGTTGTCGAAAAATCCACCGCGCTCGACGACCAGCGGAATTTCCGCGCGCGAAAATTGTTTCGCAAAAATCTCCGCCTTGCCCGACGGCGCACGCAATAAAATTGCAATGTCGCGCCATTCGACGGCGCGCAGGCGCTTTTCGTCGTCATCCCAGATTTCATGCCCGGAATTTTTCAGTTCCAGCAATCGCTGCGAAAGCATCCGCGCTTCCATTTCAGATTCTTCCAGGTCGGCAAGGCCGCCTTCGCCTTCGGTTTCTGAATTTTCGCCGCGAACATTTTTAATCCGCAATAGCAGTTCAGCGCGCGACGACGAATCTTTGGCTGCGCTGAAATCTTCGCGCGTTCCGGGCGAGCCGAATTTTAATTTCGCCTCGTCGTCATAATCCACGCCGCCGATTTCTTTGCGCATGAGCGGCTCGAAAAGCGAATTGACGAAATTCAAAAGCGGTTCACGACTGCGGAAATTTTCCGCAAGCGGGATCGTCTGGCCATCTTCGCCGTGCCAATCTTGAGCGTAACCGCGGAAAATTTTCGGGTCGGCAAGGCGGAAGCGGTAGATGCTCTGCTTCACGTCGCCAACAAGAAACCGGTTTGCTTGGTGGGGCGAGCGTCCTCGCGAGCCGCCTTGTTTTGTGGAAGACGGCTCGCCGGGAGTCTCACCCCACCATTCGTCGCGCGAAAGCGCGGAAATGATTTTGTCCTGCGCGGCGTTGATGTCCTGGTATTCGTCCACGAAAACGAACTTCAATTTTTCGCGCCAGCGTTCCGCGATGGGCGTCGGCTTCTCCGTTTCAAAATTCCAGAGCAGCTTCAGCGCGAATTGTTCGAGGTCGTGAAAATCCAAAACTCCGTCGTCACGCTTGCGCGCGGAAAATTTATCCTCAAATTCCCGCGCCAGTTGTAACAGCGTCTTCATGTGCGTGCGGCTCCAGTTCCAATCCTCGGCGAGCGGGTCGTTGTCGCCGGTTGCGGCAAGTGAATTCAAAAAATTTGCGTCGTCAAAAAAATCTTCGAGCGGCTGGCGGAGCGCCGTGTATTTTCTGGGTGGAAAATTTTCCTTGCCGTCGGCGGCGGCAATTTTTGTTAAAACGGAGGCGTCCCGGCGAGCACGTGTTTCCAGCGCGCCGCCTGCGCTCCCCAAAATTTCCAAACATTCGGCGGCCTTGGGATTTTCGTTTTTTAGATTTTGGAGGATTGGCAGCCATTCTTTTTGCCAGTTGGAGATGGCGGCGGAAAACCATGCGCGCCATTGGCCCGGTTCGACGGCGGAAAAATTTTCGATTTGTTGCGACAGCCAGCTTGCGGCGTCGGCGCGCGTCTGAATGTGGTTGTGCAGGCGCAAAACCAGCTCGCGGATTTTTTCGTCGCGGCCGTTGCCGTAAATTTTTATCAAGTCCTGGACAGCAAGGGAAAATCCGTCCGTGTTTTCATAGTGCGAGTCAAATTGTCCGGCAAGCGTTTCACCGGCGAGCAGGCGAGATTCGCCCTCGTCCAGCATCGTGATTTGCGGGTCGAGGCCAAGCTCGTGGAAATGTTCGCGCACGAGCTTGAGGCAAAAGCCGTGCAGCGTGCCAATGTGCGCGGCGTCAAAAAGCGCCAACTGTTCTGCGAGAAACAGATCGGGATTTTCCCGCGAGCTTTTTTCCAGCGCGGCGCGAAGGCGCTGTTTCATTTCGGCGGCGGCGGCTTCGGTGAAGGTGACGATCAAAATTTCGTCGAGCGAAACTTTTTCCACGCAAATCAAATCCAGGCAGCGCGCGACGAGCGTGTGCGTCTTGCCCGTGCCGGCGCCGGCCATGACAAGGATGTTGCCTCGGGCGACGACTACTCGCTGTTGCGACGGCGTGAGATTTTGCATTTATGATTTACGATTGATGATTTATGATTTTCACGGCTTTCGGAATGCGGTTCAATCATAAATCGTAAATGACTCTTAAAGACCAGCCGGCCAGCGAACGTCCGCGCGAGCGGCTCGCGTCGCTGGGCGCGGACGCGTTGAGCCACGCGGAACTGATCGCGATTCTTTTGCGGACGGGTTTGAAGGGCGCGAACGCGGTGGAAGTGGGCAGGCAGGTCTTGCAAAAATTCGGCACGCTGCAACTGCTCGCGCAGGCGTCGGTCGCTGATTTGCAAAAAGTCCGCGGCATCGGGCGCGACAAGGCGGTGACGCTGGTGGCGGCGTTTGCGCTGGCGCGAAAGATGGCGGGCGAGCTGCAATTTGAATCGCCGATGCTCGACAATCCCGAAAATGTCGTGCGGCTGCTGCGCGAGCAGAATCTTTTGAAGCGCACGGAGACGTTGCAGGTTTTGCTGCTCAACACACGGCGCAAATTGATCCGCGTCGAGGAGATTTCCGAAGGCACGCTGGACACGATTCTGGTGCATCCGCGGGAAGTTTTCAAAAGCGCCATCGCCGCGAACGCCGCCGCAATCGTGCTCGCGCACAATCACCCGAGCGGCGACCCGACGCCGAGCGAGGCGGATTTGAAAGTGACGCGCGATTTGATCCGGGCCGGACAACTTTTGAAAATCGAGGTGCTTGACCACATCATCATCGGGCGCGCGACAAATGAGCGCGCAAAGGATTACGTCTCGTTGCGCGAGCTGGGGCATTTTTACAAATGAAGGCAAATGCTTTGAGTTGAAGAAAACTGGATTTAACGGTCCGCTGCTGCAACAATTCCAAAACATGATTCATCCGACCGCCATCATTCATCCGGGAGCGAAGCTGGACGCGACCGTGCAAGTCGGGCCGTATGCGGTGATTGACGAGAGCGTGGAGCTTGGCGCGCATTGCGTCGTCGGGCCGCACGTTTATCTGACCGGCAGCACAAAAATCGGATCGCACAACAGATTTCACGCCGGCTGCGTCATCGGTGACACGCCGCAAGATACGAAATACCACGGCGAACCGACGCGCCTGCGCATCGGCAGCCACAATGTTTTCCGCGAGCACGTCACGGTCCATCGTTCCACCACGGCGGACGGTGAAACGACCATCGGCTCCCACAATTTTCTGATGGCCAGTTGCCATGCTGGCCACAACACGCACATCGGCAGCCACGTCATCATGGCCAATGGCGTTCTGCTGGCGGGGCACGTCACCATCCACGACCGCGCGTTCCTGTCCGGCACCTGCCTTGTGCATCAGTTTTGCAACATCGGCACGCTGGCGATGATGCAGGGCGGCGCGGTCATCACACTGGACTTGCCGCCGTTCACCATTGCGGCGCACGGCGTCAACAAATTGTGCGGCCTGAACATCGTGGGTTTGCGACGCGCGGGTTTCACGCCCGCGCAGCGGCTGGAATTGAAAAAAATCTACCACCTCATCTTCCGCCGCAAAAAAAACCTGGCGGCGGCCATCGAGGAGGTGCAGAAAAAATTCTCCAGCCCGGCGGCTAAAACCGTGGTGGACTTTGTCCTCGCCTCGAAACGCGGCGTCTGCACGGGCACACCGCGTTCCCTCTCGCAAACCAAGGATGAATGACCATGTATAAAATCATCGGACAGGACGGAAAAGAATACGGGCCGGTCGGCGGCGAACAATTGCGCCAGTGGATCGCCCAAAACCGCGTCGAAAGCCGCACGCCGGTTTTTGCGGACGGCGCGAACGACTGGACCTTCGCGGGCCTGCTGCCGGAATTTGCAGCCCTCTTTGCCGGCGGCATTCCACCGGCCATCGCGCCGCAAACAATCGCACCTCCTGTCCGGTCGAGAAAAATACATGGCTTTGCAGTCACCGGGCTGGTCTGCGGCATCTTGTCCCTGACGCTTTGTTTGTGCTGCGGTGGAATCCCGACCAACATCCTCGGCCTGATTTTTTCCATCATCGCGCTCTTGCAGATCAACGAGAATCCGCAGCTTCACGAAGGACGCGGCATGGCCATCGCAGGGATTATTTTGTCCGCAGTCAGCTTCCTCATTTTGCTGTTCTCGATGGCGTCCGGCCACTCGCACATCATCATCAACAACGGCTCATTCTGACCCATTCCCATGCGCGCCGCGTCACAAGCCGTCCCGCCGAAAATTAAAACCGGCGTGCCGCCGTCGCTGGCAATTTTCGCGGGAGTCGTCTTCGGAACGGCAATCGTCGGCACCGGAGCCGTAGTCTTTTTCTTCAATCCCAGCACGCACGGATTTTATCCGGTTTGCATGTTTCACCAGTTGACCGGATTGAACTGCCCCGGCTGCGGCGCCACGCGCGCATTTTATGCGTTGCTGCACGGAAATTTCCAGCTCGCGATGAAAGACAACGCGCTTTTCATTTTCACACTCGCGGCACTGGCCGCGCGCGGCACATGGTTTGCGGCAAAACATTTTATCAACAGACCCGCCGGACAATTCATCTCGCCGAAAATGTTGTGGACGTTTCTGGCTGTAGCCGGAATTTTCACCGTGCTGCGGAATTTCCCGGCGTTCTCATTTTTCTCGCCATAGAAATACGGCTTTGCAGAGAAGAATCAAACCACAGATTAACCCGGAATTGACGCTCATAAATTTGGGCGCACATTTGGCGCGTCATGGCAACCGGAAAACACAAACAGTTTGCCGGCCAAAACAATCAAAGCGGGCGGCCACGGCGTGACAGGCGGGGAAAACATGATGCGCCTTCACGAGGGCACGGTGCGTTACTTCAACTTGTTCGAGGGCAAACGCATCCAGACCTTCCACGACGATTATCAGACAACGGGAGCATGGACACGCGCGCCGCGTCTTTGGCCACCCCATCTGATCCGCCTTCATCCGATTTCGGCGCGATGAATGCGGAGAAGGAATTGTTTTTTGCAAATCAGTTTTCCAGATGGAACTTGTGCAGGAAGCGGTGCAGCACCGGCGCGAACACAACGCCCATGCTCGTGATGAACGCCAGCCCGCTGAACAAGGCATAGCACCCGGCAAAAATTTTCCCGGCGTCCGGCTCGTTTTGCGTCATCGGCCCCATGCCGGACAAAATCATGGCCGCGTTTTCAAACGCATCCAGCCAGGGCAATTTGTCGAAATGATGATAGCCCAGAATGCCGATGCCCAGTGCGATGGCAACAATGGACGATCCGAGCGCAAAGTTCCGCGCCAGTATTTTGAAATAGGCGGCGCGTGACAACAGCGGGCGTTTATGCGGTTCGCTCATCGGACGTGCGCCATGATGCGCCGGGCGGATAAAATTTCAAGCGGCAATAGACGCCTTGCTCCCGCCGGAATTTCCGCTATAACACCGCGCGATGTTAAAACAATTGTTCCAGCCGCTCATTGCGTGGTATCTCGGCGCGCTCAAAACCGGCGGCTTTGCGCTCGTCGCGCTGCTGATGGCTTTGGAAGGCTCCTTCCTGCCGCTGCCGAGCGAATTCATCATCCCGCCCGCCGCGCATCTCGCGTGGACGGATGGATTAAATCTTTTTCAATTCCACTTGTCCAGCTGGCCGGCGGAAACCGGCGTCGTCCTGGCCGGCGCGTTCGGTTCGTGGCTCGGCGCGTCGGCGATGTATTGGCTGGTGCGTGCCGCCGGGCGTCCGCTGATGCTGCGTTACGGAAAATTGTTTTTCTTCCCGGCGGCAAAACTGGAAAAGGCCGAGCAATGGATGGCGCACTACGGCGCGATGGGCGTGCTTCTCGCGCGGATGCTGCCCGGCGCGCGGCAACTGGTCGGCATCCCCACCGGCATCGCGAAATTCAACTACGCGAAATTTTCCATCTTCACGATTCTCGGCGCGCTGATCTGGTGTTCGGTGCTCTGCTATGTCGGCGTGAAAATGGGACAGGACGAAGGCCGCCACATCACGATCTGGGTCGGCGGCGCGGCGCTGGTGTTCGGCGGACTATATTATTTTTTCGTCCACCGGCATTTGAAACGGAAGGCGGAATAAAAATTCCTTTGCACCTTTGCGCCTTTGCGTCGAAATTTAGCCGTGCCTGTCACCGAAGACATCCGCAAAAAATTGAGCGCGTTGCCGCACAAGCCGGGAGTGTATCTGCACAAGGACCGTTTCGGCACGGTCATTTACGTCGGCAAGGCGCTGAACTTGCGCAAGCGTGTGAGCCAGTATTTTCAATCGTCGCGGCGCATGGGCTGGGACTTGAAATTCAATGCGCTCGTCGAGGCGATTCATGATTTCGATTTTCACGCCGTCCGCAGCGAGCCGGAGGCGCTGTTGCTCGAAAGCAAGCTCATCAAGGAATTCAAGCCGCGCTACAACATCAGCTTCCGCGACGACAAGCGGTTTTTGATGTTGAAAGTGAATCTGAACGACCCGATTCCGAACTTCACCTTCGCGCGCTTCAAAAAGGCCGACGGCGCGCGCTACTTCGGGCCATTCTCGGATTCCGGCGCGCTGCGCAGCACGCTGGCGCTCGCGCGGAAGCAATTCAATCTGCGCGGCTGCCGGGTTTTCACGCCGGGCGAGAACGATTACAAGCATTGCCTTTACGCGCACCTGAAATACTGCACCGCGCCGTGCGTCGGCAACGTCACTCGCGAGCAGTATCTCGAACAGGTCAAGGCCGCGTGCAATTTCCTCGAAGGCCGGTGCCGCGAAATGCAGCCGCAGCTCGAGGCGGAAATGAAAAAGGCCGCGGCGTCGCAGGATTTTGAAAAGGCGGCGGGCTTGCGCGACCTGCTGCGCGATCTGAAGGCGACCTGGCGCAAAACGGAAAAGTTCGAGCGCATTCCGTATTCGCTGCCGGGAAATGTGCGGCCGCAAAATGATTTGCTGGCTCTGGCAGAGGTTTTGAATCTGCCCGCGCCGCCGGTGCGCATCGAGGGTTTTGACATTTCAAACATCAGCGGCACGTTCGCCGTCGCGTCGCTCGTCAGTTTCAAGAATGGCCGGCCCGACCGCGCGAATTATCGCCGGTTCAAAATCAAGACGGTCGAGGGCCAGGACGATTTTGCGAGCATGGCGGAAGTTGTGCGGCGGCGTTACACGAGAGTTTTGAACGAGGCCAAAGCCCAAAGACCAAAGACCAAAGACGAGGGCGGTGAGGCCATTCCGCAGGAATTGCAAAAACTGGTGAACGAAACGAGCCGGAAAGTTCGCAATGGAATTCCTGTCAAAGACGCCTGTGCTGAGACGATGCCTGGATTGATTTTGATTGATGGCGGCAAGGGGCAATTAAGCGCGGCGGTCGGCGAATTGAAGAAGCTCGGCCTCGAAAAGATTCCGGTCATCGGCCTGGCGAAGGAATTCGAGGAAATTTATCTGCCGGGAAAAAGCGAGCCGCTGCGGCTCGGCCTCGATCATCAGGCGGTGAAATTATTGCAGCGTATCCGTGACGAATGCCATCGCGTGGCGAATTCCTACAACGCGCAGTTGAGGCTCAAAAAAATTTCCGAGAGCGTGCTGGATGAATTTCCCGGCATCGGCCAGCGGCGAAAATCGGCGTTGCTGAAAAAATTCGGCTCGGTGCAGCGGTTGCGGACGGCGACGCTGGAGCAGCTTGCCGCGGTGCCAGGTTTCGGCGGCAAGGCGGCGGCAGAGTTGAAAAAGTTTCTGGAAGCCAGATCGGTTTTCGCAATTTGATTCTACAAATCGATTCAAAGAAATAGCTCTCGTTGCGTTTCAAACTGCGCTAGACTGCCAAGGTCAAAAGACATTGAATGACTCCAAAATTATTTTCCGAACTCGGCCTGTCCGCCGAAATCCTGAAGGCCATTGAAAAGCTCGGCTTTGAAAAGGCCGCGCCAATCCAGGCCGAAGCCATTCCCGTGCTGATGAGCGGACGCGATGTCGTTGGCCAGTCGCAGACCGGCTCCGGCAAGACGGCGGCGTTCGCGATTCCGGCGATTGAGAAGACCGACGCGAATTTGAAGGCGGTGCAGATACTGATCCTTTGCCCGACGCGCGAGCTGGCCGTGCAGGTGGCCGAGGAATTTCACAAGCTCGCTCTTTTCAAGCGCGGCATCACGTCGCTGCCGATTTACGGCGGGCAATCTTATGAGCGGCAGTTTCTCGGCCTGCGGCAGGGCGCGCAGATCGTCATCGGCACGCCGGGCCGCGTGATGGATCACATGCGGCGCGGCACGATCCGCCTCGATAAAATCAAAATGGTCATCCTTGACGAGGCGGACGTGATGCTCAACATGGGTTTTCGCGACGACATTGAAACCATTTTGAAGGATGCGCCGAAGGAGCGGCAGACGGTTTTCTTTTCCGCCACGATGCCGCGTCCTATCCGCGACCTCATCGAAAAATATTCGCGCGACCCGCAGAATGTCAAAGTCGAGCAGAAGGCGATGACCGTGGCGACCGTCGAGCAGGTTTATTACGAGGTGGACCGCCGGTTCAAGGTGGATTTGCTCACGCGGCTGATTGACATCCACGATCTCAAGCTGGGAATCATTTTCTGCAACACCAAGCGCATGGTGGACGACCTGGTGGACCATCTCGAGGCCCAGGGCTACATGGCCGACCGGTTGCACGGCGACATGACGCAGGCGCAGCGCGACCGCGTGATGGGCAAGTTCCGCAAGTCCGGCCTCGAATTTCTCGTGGCCACGGACATCGCGGCGCGCGGCATTGACGTTGACGACGTGCAGGTGGTTTTCAACTATGACCTGCCTTACGACGCGGAGGATTATGTGCATCGCATCGGGCGCACCGGTCGCGCCGGGCGCAGCGGTCGGGCGATTTCATTCGCCGCCGGACGTGAAGTTTTTCAGATCCGCAACATCGAGCGCTTCACGAACATGCGGATTCAGCGCGGGAAAATTCCGACAGCCGACGAAGTCCATGAAGCCCGTGCGAATGTGTTCCTCGAAAAGCTCCGCGCTCTGCTCAGCAGCGGTGAATATCAAAAGCACGACCGCCTCATCGAACGCCTGCTGGAAGAAGGATTTGCCTCGACCGATGTCGCCTCGGCCTTGATTCACTTGTTGCAACACGGCGAAGGTGCTGCCGCCAAGCCGGCTAAAACCGAGGAATATGAACGCCCGGAGCGCGAGGAGCGTCCGTCGTTCCGCGACCGCGATGATCGCGCGCCGCAACGCGACGACCGTCGTCCAAATTTCGACAACCGCCGCGACGAGCGCCCGCGCCGGTTTGAAGACCGTCCGCCACGCACCGAATCAAAATTTTCCGCGCAACCAAAATCCAGAACCGCGCCGTGGAAAGCCGCGCCTGCGCCCATGGCAAAAAAAAATATTCCTCCGGTGGAAACCATGCCGCCCGCCGAAAATCCGGCGGAAGCGGTAAAAACTTTTTCTGACGCCGAAATTCTGGCCTCGGTCAAAGCTCCCGAAACGAAGCCCGCGTCAAAATTGTTCATCAAGCCGAAGCCCGCGCCGGCAGCCGCGCCAAAACCAAAAGCCAGCCGGGCCACGCCGCCCGACCAGACGCGGCTTTGGATCAGCATCGGCGAAGCGCAAGGCGTCAAGCCCATAGATTTTGTGAACACGGTTGCCGGCGAAACCGGCCTGCCCGGAAAAGTTGTCGGCACCGTGGACGTGCGCGAGCGGCATTCATTTGTGGACGTTGCGAGCGAACATGCCAACGGCATCATCGCCAAACTGAACCGCGCGGAAATCAAGGGCCACAAGGTCAAGGCGAAGGTGGCGTGATGAGCGGGGATGTTCCAACCCCGCTGGTCGAACAATTATTCGACCTGGCGGTGCAATCAAAGCTTCTGCTGATCGGGCGCGAAGCGCTGCGCCGGAGCAAAAGCCGTCTGCATTTTGTTTTGATCGCCACGGACATCATCGCCAACCACCGCGAGGAAGTGCTGGCCAGCTTCGAACATTATCCAGTGGTGCAGCATTACACGGCGGCGGATTTTGAACGGCTGTTCAAAATCAAAGGTGCGAAGGCGGTCGGTTTTGCGAAATCCGATCTTGCCAAATCCATCTACGCCGAACTCAAGGCGCATCGCATCAACCAGCCTTTGCATCCGTCGAAGCCGAGCGCACCGCCTCCAGCTCCTCCCAGCGGGAATAAAGCTGCGTGACATTTTTCTTCGCCGATTCCAATTCATCGGTGAGCCGGTTCACCTGAGCCGCGTGCTTACGGAAAAATTCCGGGTCGGCGAACAACCCTTCGATGCGCGCCACTTCGGCCTCGACGGCGTGAATCTGCGCCTCCATCCCTTCCAACTCGCGCGTTTCCTTGAAGGACAATTTGCGCGGCTTTGATTTCTGCGTAGCGGCGTCTCGGGAGAGTGCCGCTGATTTATTCGTCGCGAGGATGGCGGCGCTCTGCCGAGACGCCGCTACGATCGCTTTTTCTTTTTTCTCCAAATAATAATCGTAGTCGCCGACGCTGTGATGGATTTTGCCGTCGCCTTCAAACGCCAGAATGTCGGTGCAGACGCGGTTCAGAAAATAACGGTCATGGCTGACCACGCACGTCACGCCGGGAAACGCAATCAGCGCCTCCTCCAGCACGCGCAAGGTTGGGAGATCAAGGTCGTTCGTCGGCTCGTCGAGAATCAGGAAGTTGCCGCCGTTTTTCAAAATGCGCGCGAGCAGCAGCCGGCTGCGTTCGCCGCCGCTCAATTTTTTCACCTGCGTCAGAATGCGGTCGTCCGCAAAGAGAAACCGCTTCAAATACGAGCGCACGGAAAGTTTGGCGTCACCCCATTGCACAAACTCCGTGCCGTCGGCCACTTCATCCAGGACGGTGCGCTCCTCGTTCAACTGCAACCGGCCCTGGTCCACGTAATTAAACTTGGTGAGCTGGCCGGTTTTGACCGTGCCTTCGGTTGGCGCGAGCTGGCCGATGAGGATGCGCAGCAACGTGGATTTGCCGAGGCCGTTGCGCCCGCAGATGCCGACGCGCTTGCCGTTTTCAAACGTGAAATTGAAACCGGAAAACAGTTTCTTCCCGGCGATCTCCATTCCGAGGCCGGCGACCTCGACGGTCCGATTGCCAAGCTGCGGCGGCGGCGGGATGACGAGTTCCACGTCCTCCTCGATCACCGGCCCGTCTTTCGCGGCCTCGTTGTAATAGCGCTCGAAACGATCTTTTTGTTTGCTGCGCTGGGCCCGCGGGCCTTGCCGGACCCACGCGAGTTCCTTTTTCAGAAACATCTGGCGCTTGTGCTCGATCACGGCGTCGGCGGACTGGCGCTCGGCCTTGTCCAGCAGGTAATCGGTGTAATTGCCGGCGTGCGAAAAAAACTTGCCGTCGCACAGTTCAAGAATGCTGGTGGCAACGCGATCCAAAAAATAGCGGTCGTGCGTGACGACGAGAAACGAGCCGCCGAAATTTTCCAAAAATTCCGCGACCCACTCGATGGACTCCGGATCGAGATGGTTGGTCGGCTCGTCGAGCATCAGAAAATCCGGGCGCGAGACAATGGCGCGGCACATCGCCACGCGACGTTTTTCGCCGCCGGAAAGCGTTTCGATGCGCCGCTCGCCGGCGGGACAATTCAGGTGGGACATGGCCACTTCAATGCGGCGATCCACCGTCCAGCCGTCGAGCACGGCAATGCGCTGCTCCAGTTCCTCGTGGCGCTTGGAATCGTGCGGCAGCGCTTCAAATTCCTTGATCAAATCCAGCACGTGCTGCGCGCCGTCGTGGATGTTTTCGGCCACGGTCTTCGTGGCATCGAGCATGAAATCCTGTGGCAGATAGCTGGCGACCAAACCGCGTTGCCGGGAAATTTCGCCGCTGTCCGGCGCCTGCAGGCCGGCGAGAATTTTGAGGAAGGTGGTCTTGCCGCAGCCATTGCGACCGACGAGGCCGATGCGGTCGCCCTCCTGGATGCCGAGCGTGATTTCATCCAGCACGGTGTGCTCGTTGTAGCGCACGGTGAGGTCGGAGGCGGAAATGATGGTGGACATGGGGGGCGAATTATGAATGCAGAATGATGAATGATGAATGATGAATGAAAACAAGGCGCAGACACGGATAAACACGAATGCCGGTGGGGCGAGCGTCCCCGCGAGCCGTCTGCGTCACTTGATGTGCGGCTCGCCGGGAGTCTCGCCCCACCGGTGGCAGCCATTCCAACATTTCCCCATCCGTGTTTATCGGTGTCCATCCGTGGTTTATTCCTTCGCCGTCTGCACCGGCAGCGCGGACAGCGGACAGTTCTTGTTCGTCTCGCCAAAATAGTTTGCCGACCAGTCGTTTTGAAACAGCACGACGGGATTTTTGCCAAGGTCGTAGGCGAGGCGCGCGCCGGTTGGGAGCGAGAGCGCGTCGAGGTCGTCTTCCTTGATGTCCGTCGGCAGCCAGCGGACAACGGTCCACGGCGTGGCTTCCAGCCGGGAGGCGGCGCCGTATTCGCTTTCGAGGCGGAATTGGACGACCTCGAATTGCAGCGGGCCGACGGCGGCGAGCAGCGGCGTCTTGACGGACGAGTTGCGCAGATACAACGCCTGGATGACGCCTTCCTGCAAAAGCTGATCCAAGCCCTGGCGGAATTGCTTGTATTTTCCCGTGTTCGGATTGTGCAGGTAGCTGAAGGCTTCCGGCGTGAAGCGCGGGATTTCCTTGTAGAGAATTTTGGGATCGGTCGTCAGCGTGTCGCCGATGCCGAAACCGTCGTGACCGACGAGGCCGATGACGTCGCCGGGATAGGCCTCGTCCACGGTCTCGCGTTCGTTGCCAAAAAGTTTGTGCGAACTGGACAGGCGAACTTTCTTCTCGGAACGCGAATGATGCACCGTCATGTCGCGCTCAAACCTGCCGGAGCAAACGCGGACGAACGCGATGCGGTCGCGGTGGCGCGGATCCATGTTCGCCTGGATCTTGAAAACGAAGCCGGAGAACGCCGGATTTTCCGGCGCGATGAATGTGGTGGCACAGGCACCCTGCCTGTGAGTTTCAAAGGCGCCCGGATTCTGCGGGTCGGGAATCCCAGGTTCCGGAACGGACAGGCGGGACGCCTGTGCCACTACTGCCGCGTTTCGGCCCTTCGGTCCCGGTGCATGTTTCAGGAAACCGTCGAGCAAAAGCTGCACGCCGAAATTGTTCACGCCGCTGCCGAAGAAGACCGGCGTGGTTTTGCCCGCGAGCACGGAGGCGTCATCCCAGTCGTGCCCGGCGTGTTCGAGCATTTCCAGCTCCTCGACGGTTTTGTGAAACGTCTGCTCATTCAACCGCCCGCGGATTTCCGGATCGTCAATGCCGCCGACGGACACCGGCGCGCGATATTTGCCGCCGACCGTGCGGTCGAACAGGTGAAACTGTTTCACCTGTCGGTCATAAACGCCCTGAAAATCAATGCCGTCGCCAATCGGCCAGTTCACCGGAAACGCGCCGATGCACAGCACGCGCTCCAGTTCATCCAGCAGTTCCAGCGGATTTTTCATCGGCCGGTCGCACTTGTTCATGAACGTGAAAATCGGCACGCCGCGCTGGCGGCAAACTTCAAAAAGTTTTCGCGTCTGCGGCTCGATGCCTTTCGCGGAATCAATCACCATCACCACCGAGTCCACGGCGGTGAGCACGCGGTAGGTGTCCTCGGAAAAATCCTTGTGGCCGGGCGTGTCGAGCAAATTGATGTGGTAGCCGTCGTAATCGAATTGCAGCACAGTCGAGCTGATGGAGATGCCGCGCTTTTTTTCCAGTTCCATCCAGTCGGAAGTCGTGGCGCGCTGGTTTTTGCGCGCGGTCACGGAGCCAGCGAGCTGCACCGCGCCGCCATAAAGCAGCAGCTTTTCCGTCAACGTGGTCTTGCCCGCGTCGGGATGCGAAATGATGGCGAACGTGCGTCGCCGCTGGATTTCTTCTGCGATGCTCACAGGGGCGCGGAAGGTAGCAGAAAAAAGTGCGGGAACAAGTGGAGCTTTTGCGGACGTTGCCACTTTTGACTTTTTATTTTGCCAGCGGTGAAAGATTATTGTTTCATCATGAAACGAATCCTCATCTTGTTTGCTTTCATTTCAACCTGCCTTGCCGGGCGAGCCGATTTGGTGTTGCAACAGCAGAGCGTCATGCCCGGTTGGACAAATGATGTTGTCGTGAAAATTCACGGAAACAAAATGCGCGCGGATGGCAAGACAGCAACTGGTAAAATGTATCAGATTGTGGATTTGATAACCCACGATTCTTGCTTGGTCATGCCGGAGCAAAAAACTGTTCAAAGAACCAGCAGCGAGCAAATCGCCAAGGCAATGAAGGATTTCGGTCTTCCGACAGGAAATGATTATGCACCGCCAAAACCGGTGGACACCGGAAAAAGCGAGCTTGTCGGCGGATACAAAACTGAAATTTACAATTGGACAAATAAAACATCTGGCGGCAGCGAAGACCGGCAAATTTTGTGGGTGGCCGAGGACTTCCAAAATTACAAAGCAATTCAGGGCGAACTTCTCCATCTTGATCGGTTTCATGATTCGGGCTTTGATCGCGGAATGTTTCCTGATTTGAGTTTGTTGCCGGGAATGGTGGTGAAAACTGAGGAAACAGTAGAAAACCAGAGCCGCACAACAATTCTTATCTCCGCAAAAGTCGAGCCAGTTGATCCGTCGGAATTTGAAATTCCAAGCGATTATACCGATTGGAAACCAAAAGCGTCTCCCATTCCAATCACGACAACGACAAATTCAAACAAGTAAGTTTTTAAGTTGTGAGTTTTTGACAGAAAGAAGTTCGTGCCAATTCCTGCAATTCGTGTCTTAATTTTGGCATGAACATTCAAGTGGCCGTTCTTTGTGATGCCGCGAATGAGGATAGCGGCAAGCTCAACCTGCTCGGTTCGTTCGACACGATCTTCGCGCCGCAACTGCCCGCCGTGCATCCGCAATGCTCCGTCGCGCTGCGCGTGACGTTCATGTCCGGCGACGAGGGCGAGCACAAGTTGAAACTGAACTTTGTTGACGCCGACGGCAAGAGCATCATGCCGCCCATCGAAATCCCCGTGTCGGTGACGCTGCCGGAGGACGTGCATTTTCTCACGCGCAATTTCATCGTGAACATCCAGCAGTTGAAGTTCGCCGAGACGGGCCTGTATTCCGTGGACGTGCGGTTGGACGACGTGTCGCAGGGCAACATTCCGCTTCAAATCAAACATATGCCGCCGCGCGAGGCGGAGTGAGAGAGAACAGGTTTTCACAAATAAAAATTCTGTTAATTCTGTCTGGAGATATTTAACTTTTCGGCCATGAACGAACCTATTTTGCAACTCGATCTGCCCGGCATCAAAAAAGTCCGCTCCGGCAAAGTCCGCGAAGTCTTTGACCTCGGCGAGAGCTTCCTGCTCGTCGCCAGCGACCGCATCTCCGCCTTCGACGTCATCATGCCCAACGGCATTCCGCGCAAGGGCGAGGTGCTCACGCAAATCTCGCATTTCTGGTTTGAAAAATTCGCCGCGCTCGTGCCGAATCATCTGCTGCGGCACGCCCATGAACCGCTCGGCGTTCCCGCGTTGGCCGGCCTGCCCGCCGCGCAGCTCGCCGACCTGCAACGCCGCAGCATGATCGTGAAGAAGGCCAAGCCGCTCGCCATCGAATGCATCGTGCGCGGCTATCTTTCCGGCAGCGGCTGGAAGGAATACAAGAAATCGCAGACCGTCTGCGGCATCAAGCTGCCCGCCGGCCTGACCGAATCCGCCGAACTGCCGGAACCGATTTTCACGCCGTCAACAAAAGCCGAGGCCGGGCACGACGAAAATATTTCCTTCGAGGAAGCCTGCAAGATTGTCGGCACCGACCTCGCCACGCAGGCGCGCGACCTGAGCCTGAAAATTTACAAGGCCGGACGCGATTACGCCCGCCAGCGCGGCATCATCATCGCCGACACGAAATTTGAGTTCGGATTGTTCGAAGGCAAGTTGATCCTGATTGACGAAGTGTTGACGCCCGATTCCTCGCGCTTCTGGCCGGCCGACCAATATGCGCCCGGCAAAGGCCAGCCGAGCTTCGACAAGCAATTCGTCCGCGACTATCTCGAAACGTTGACGTGGGACAAAACCCCGCCCGGCCCGCAACTGCCGGCAGACGTCGTCGCCAAGACGAGCGCGAAATATCTTGATGCTTACGAACGATTAACTGGTCGGAAGCTTTGATGCACACGCTCATCAAACATTTTCTGCAATCCCTGTGCCATGACCTCGCGAAACTTTTCAGGCGCTGGCAATATACGGCTGAAGTTTTATTCAAACCGCTATAGCCCGCAGTTTCAACTGCGGGTTGCCAAGAAAAAGAACAGCGAGTGCTGATCCGGATGGAAGAGACGACCGAGTTGTGGCCGCAGGAAATTTGTCCGCATTGTGCCGCCAAGACGGTGTGCGGCTGCGACCACGCGCCGGAGCGGCGGTGGCGGCATCTCAGCATTTGCCAGTTGCAGTCGGAAATCGTGTGCGCCCTGCCTTTACAAACGTCGAGGAACCTTTTAAGTCTTCTCCACACAACAAAACTTGGCTTCATTCCGGCTTCCGTCATAATTCACCGACCAGATGCAATTCATCCGCGACATTTATGCGGCAAAACGGGCGGCCAAAAAGCCGGTCGTCTCCTTTGAATTTTTCCCGCCCAAGACCGACGAGGGCGACCGCAACCTGCTCGAAAACCAAATCCCCGCGCTCCTCGAAACTCGTCCGGATTTTTGCTCCGTCACCTACGGCGCGGGCGGCACCACGCGCGACAAGACGCTCAAGATCGTTGACTGCATCCAGCGCGAGCACAAGCTGGCGGCGCTGTCCCACTTGACCTGCGTCAACCACACGCGCGAAGAAGTCGGCACTCTGCTGGAAAAAATCCGGGCGCTCGGCTGCAAAAATATCCTGGCATTGCGTGGCGACGCGCCCGGTGGCGGCGAATTTCAGAAAACGCCCGGCGGTTTTGAATTCGCGTCGGAACTTGTCCGGTTCATCCGCGAAAAAAACAGCTTTTCCACCGGCGTGGCCGGATTTCCAGAAGGCCATGTTGCAAACAAAGACGGCAAGTTCGACGACTGGAAGCATTTGAAGGAGAAAGTGGACGCGGGCGCGGACTTTGTGCTCACGCAGCTTTTTTTTGACAACGCGGATTATTTTGAGTTCCGCGATTTTGTCGCCGGCAAACTGGGCGTCTCCGTCCCGCTCGTTCCGGGCATCGTCTCAATTTTGAGCGCGGCGCAGATCACAAAATTCACGCAGCTTTGCGGCTCAAAAATACCGCCGCCGCTGCGGAAAAAGCTGGACGAGCTTGGCGGCGACGACGAGGCCGCTGCGGAATTCGGCATTGAATACGCGACGCGGCAGTGCGAGGAATTGCTGCGCGCGGGCGTGCCGGGGCTGCATTTTTACACGCTTAACAAGGCGCGCTCGACCGTGCAGATTTTGAAAAATCTCGGCCTCGCTTAAAACAAGTTGTTCGCCATGATGCCGAGGACGCTCAACGGCCCCTGGTCTTCCAGGCTGTCGGTGGCCTTGTCCAGCTTTTGCAGCGACAGCTTTGCGTTCTTGTAAAATTCCTGGTCGTTGACGAGCTTTCCAACCGTGCCCTGACCCTGGTTTATTTTCAGGAGGATCTGGTTCAGGTTGGTCATCGAGGCGGTTGTGGAATTGTAAAGCGTCTCGTCGGTCACAAGCTTGCCGATGGTGCCCTGGCCATTGGTGATGCCGCCCATGATCAGGCGAGCAGATGCGATGGTGGACTGGAGGTTTGAAACGGTGTCCATCGCCGAATTGTAAAGCGTCTGATCGTAGATCAGTTTGCCGACCGTGCCCTGTCCGCTGGCGATCTGTCCCGTGATGTTGTCAATGTTGGATATGGAACTGCCGATGTGGCTGCTGTTTTGTTTGACGAGATCCGTCAGCGGGCCGAACAGATTGTTGATCGTGTCAGGCGTGAAGCTCTTGGTCAGATTTTCGATGCCGCTGGTGGCCTTGTCAAGTTTGGCCATGACGGCGTTCAGGTCGGGCTGTTCCTCGCTTTCCAGAAGTGCGCCCTCAACGGCGGGCGGCGCGGACGGCGTGCCAAAGCCGATGGCAACAAAATTCTCGCCCATCAAGCCTGTGAATTTGATGACGGCCTTGCTGTCTGTCTTCACGATGGCACCGGGATGAATCTTCATGGTGACGTTGACCTTGTTGTTGGTTTCGTCGAGCGAAATGGCCTCGACGCGGCCGACCTCGACGCCGGCCATTTTCACGCTGTCGCCGACCTTCAGTTCCTGCACGGTGTCGAACTGCGCGCCGACATGGTAGCCGTGGTGGAACAAATCCACCCCGCCGAGAGTTTCGATGATGGCCCAGGCGGCGAAGATGACAATGACGACAAAAATGCCAAGATTGGTTTCAAGTGAATTTCTCATAGGTTTTTGGAATTGGGTTCGCGTTTGAAGTCTGCGTTCAAAAATTTCTGGACGAGCGGGTCGCCGGATTTCTTCACCTCGTCCGGCGTTCCGATGGTGATGATGCGGCCTTCGTTGATGACGGCGATGCGGTCGGCCACCCCGAACGCAAGGTCGCGGTCGTGCGAGACGACTATGGACGTGACGTGAATCTGATTTTTAAGCTTCAAAATCTCCTCGCCGATGTTGACGGCGGAAAGCGGATCCAGCTCGCTCGTCGGCTCGTCATAAAGGATCAATTGAGGCTCGATGACAAGCGCGCGGGCGATGGCGACGCGTTTTTTCATGCCGCCGGAAAGTTCAACCGGCGATTTGTCGGCGACGTCCTTGAGCCCGACCGCCTCCAGTTTTTCGGAAACGATTTTTGAAATTTCCTCCGGTGGTTTGAGGCGATGTTCGGCCAGGTAAAGCCCGACGTTTTCGCCGACGGTGAGCGAATTCAGGAGCGCACCGGATTGAAACACGAGCGCCATCCTGTATTTGCTCGCAATTTCCGGAGTCTGTATGGATTCGCCGTTGATGAGAATTTCTCCGTCATCCGGCGGATCAAGGCCGATGATATGCCGGAGCAGGACGCTTTTGCCGCTGCCGCTGGGTCCCATGATGACAAAAATTTCCCCCGCCAGGACTTCAAGGTCAATGCCCTTGAGAACTTCCTGCCTGTCGAAGCTCTTGCGCAGCCGGCGCACCTGCACGCCGACGCCTTGTGAATTGTTGGCGGGCGGATTCATTTGTTGATGGACATTAAAATTCGCGTGAGGACGTAATCAAAAATCACGATGAGCACGATGGAATTGACCACCGCCTTCGTGACGGAACGCCCGATGCCGCGCGGCCCGCCGATGGTCATCAAGCCCTGGTGGCAGGAAACGACGGTGATGATCAGCGCGAAGCAAAAGCTTTTGAAAATGCCGTTGGCCACATCCTGCGATTCCACAAACTGGCGCAGGCTGAAATAATATGCCTGAAAAGAAATCCCGATGTGGTTGTTGCCCTCCGCGACGACCGCGCCGCCAAACCAGCCGACGAGGATTGCGATGATCACCAGCATCGGCAGCGCGAAAGCCATCGCCACCAGCCGCGGCAGGACCAGATAATGAATCGGGTTGATGTTCATCGTGCGCAACGCGTCAATTTCCTGATACACGCGCATCGAGCCGATTTCCGCCGCCATGGCCGACCCGATGCGTCCGGCGATGAGGATGGACATCATGATGGGAGCCAGTTCGCGGCAGATCGAGTAGCCCACGATGCCGCCGAGGTAGCTGCCCAGACTTTTTTGGGTCAGGAGCGGGCCGGTCTGCAACGCCAGCACGCCGCCGATGAAAAACGAAAGAATGCAGACCATCAGCAGGCTCGCGTTGCCAATTTCGAAAAACTGCTCAAAGACCTTCTGCCGCTGCCGCCACGCGAGCGGCAACGCCCGCAGCGTGCGCCAAAACAAAAGGACGATTTCACCAATGTTCTCAAACATAATCCGTGCGCAATTTCATTTTTCCTGCCCGCGCGGCTCCGGCACGGGAATATAAAACAGGCGGAGTTTGTTCGTTTCTCCGATGGATTGATACTGAAAAAGGCCGAACAGGAGCGAGATTTTTTTTGAATCCGATGTCTTGTCGCTCCGGTAAAGATTCCACAGCAGAGAGCGGCTGCTTGCGCCCGTCTTCGGATTGTTTTCTGCGCGCCACACCGACCACAGCGGTGACCAGTTGTGTTCAATGCCTGGGTTGTCCGGCAGCACCGGCTCGATCAGGGCCAGAATCTGCAGGCGCGAGTTGCCGTTGAAATCGCGGTGATAAGTGAAAAATGGCAGCATGTCCACCCGGCGCTTTTCCGCGCCGGTCTCCGTGTTTTTTTCCGTCGTGTCGTCATATAAATAAAACAACACGCGCGTGCGCTGCCGGTCAAGGGGATCGGCATGAAGCCTGTGGTGCTGGTAGAGCGGCCAGAAATACGAATCGCTTTCCAATTCATTGTTGTGCGACCGGCTGAAAAACGGCCAGACGCGCGAAGTGGTCTTGCCATCGCCCCGCGCGTAGATCACAAACGGCCATGGCCCCTGCCATTCGCGATATTTTTTTTCGCGATCGTCAATCAATGTGAAGAACGGCCACAGCACGGAGGCGGAATCGCGCATGGGCGAGCGTGACACCGCGTAAAACGGAATTGAAGCGCGGAATTTTTCGGGATTGTCCGTGCCGATGCCGTTGTTCTGGCGGAAATAAAACGGCCAGAGCACAAAGGACCTGTCGTAACCGCCCACGGTTTCAACGTCGCCAAAGCCGTTGGTCGTCGTGGTGATGTCTTTGTGTTCGCTTCCGACGAACGGCCAGAATTGCCAGCCGTGCATTCCGTCGCCGTGCCGGACGTTGAAAAACGGATAAAGGTAATTGTCATTCACGACATCACGCTTCCATGTCTGGCCGTAAATGGGAAACATGATGAAGAAAATCTTGTCGCGGAAAAGCCGGCCGTTGATGTGGCCGTAAAACGGAAAGAGCGCGGTGTAATTTTCATTCGTGTCCGGCGAGCGCTGCTGAAAATAAAAAGGAAAAATTGTGAACTGCTTTTTCGCCGAATCATCGGGATTCCTTCCGCCCGCAATGCTGAACAACTGGATGAACTGCCAGCGATATTCCGCGCCGTATTTTTCATAAGTCATCAGCGGATAAAGAAAATTGCATTCACTGTGTTCGATGGCCGGGTCGGTTTCGTGAAAAAACAGCGGCGGAACCGCCCATGTCATTTGCGAATCCTTTTCCTCCGCGTAGAAAAACGGCCCGGCGGCTTCCGCGCGCCCGCCGAAATCCAGCGTCAACTGGAACCGGTCGTAAATCGGCCCGGCATGGGAAAATTTTTCGTCGGCGCAAGCGCCTGATGCAAGCATCAGAAGGGAAGCGCAAAGACGCCCGACAAATTTATTGGAACCGAAAGGCATAGTGCATTAATCGTTAATGAATGGCTTAAATTGAACTTGGAACGCTTTTCATGGAAATAGCATTATCGTTATTGTTTCAAATTTTAAGGTCAATTAGAGCTATTAGCTGTTGTTTTAACATTGATGTTGACTTTCAATGGATTTACTTTATGTTTGTCGCACTTCGAGGTTTTTACCTCGGTTCCTCCTGACCCAGTGTCGGTGATGTTTTGCCGGCACTGGGTTTTTCAATTTTTATAAGCGGACGCCAGCGTCCCAGCAAATTCAGCAACGCGGGCAAAATGGTCAGCGCCGCGATCATGCACGTCGCGATTCCGACCGACATCACGCAGCCCAGACTGTGGATGCCGCGATGCTTGGCAAGAATCAAACTGCCGAATCCCGCGATGGCCGTCAATCCCGACACCAGCACGGCTTTGCCGGTGCTGCGCGACAAAATGCCTGGTGTTTTTTCCTCGGCGAAACGATTCAGGATGTGAATGCCGTTTGTGACGCCGATGCCGATCACCAGCGGCAGCGTCATGATGTTCGACAAATTGATCGGAATGTCGAACCATCCCATCAATCCCGCCAGCCACACCGTGCCGATGCCGACGGGCAGCAGCGCCAGAAACACCGCGCCGAAGCTGCGGAAATGGAAAAGCACCATCAGCGCGATGGCCGTCAGCGAATAACGCGCCGCCTGGACGTAGCTGTTTTTCATCAATGTTTCGTATTCGTAGAATTGGACGGGATCGCCGGTGACATCGGGGTCAATCGTCCGCAATTCGGCGACAAATTTTTCCTGGTTGGTGCGTTCCCATACATCGTCCTTGGGATACACCTGCAACAGCAGTTTGCCGTCCACGCCGACATAGCGATGGTGCAACGCCGGCGGCAAATCTTCAATCCGCAACGGCATGTTGTCGTCCTGATTTTGCAAAAGCCTGAACGTGCCGTCCAGGTCGGCAAACAGCGCCTGTTGAAACAGCGCCAGCTTTTGCGCGTGTTCTGCGCGTTCGGAATCCTCGCCTTGCAACATCGTCTTGCGCAGGTTCAAAATCGCGTCGCGCAGGGAAACCAGTTGCGCGGTCAGGTTCGTGTCGCTGTCACCGACGGCGACGAGCGCGTTGCCGAGATAGCCGGAAAGCCCGTTAAGCGTCAGGCTCAAATTGTCAATGTTCACGGGCCGCAAGTCAGTGGGATTGAACTGGAGCGCGGCGATTTCCTTTTTGATGCCGCCGATCAATTTGAATTTTTCCGCCGGGTCTTCAAGGAAGTTTTTGTAAAATGGCGGCTCGACTTCCGCGACGACCGGTAAATTTGTTATTTCGCCGGTCAATTCAACCGCGTTCGTCAGCGAGTCCGCGATGACCGCGCCGTAAAGCAGCGATTTATCCGCCGAATCCAGCAGCTTGTGCGCGAAAATCACCGACGGCAGGTTCTGGCTCTGCATTTTGATCAGGTTGTAATCGAAGCGCACCTTGCGCGCCTCAAACAGCGCCCCCGCGCACAGCACCGCTGTGATGCCGATGACGAGCACCGGGCGTTGCAGCCAGATATTTTCGATGCGCTCGCGCGTCGCGTCTTCGCTGGTTTTGTGGTCAATGACATTTTGCCGCCCGCGCAGCAGCATCGCCGGCAGCATCGTCATCATCGGGATGAAACAGATGAGCAGGCCGCCGCCGCAGATGATGCCCATTTCCTGTATGCCCTTGAAATTCGTGAACGCCATCGCCAGAAACGCACCCGCCGTCGTCAATGTGCCGGTGAAAATCCCCTGGCCGGTGAATATCATGGCCTTCGTCAGCGCCTGTTCCGCCGTTTTGCCGTGGCGCAATTCCTCCTCGTAGCGCGTGATCAGATGCACGCCGTAATCAATCGCCAGCCCGATGAGCATCGGCACGAACATGATCGTGAGGACGTTCAGATGCCCGACGGTCAGCGCCGTGAACGCCAGCGTGTAGCCGAAACCGACCACCAGGCAAATCGTCGCCTTCACCGGCCGTCCGGTTTCGTTGTAGCCGTAGATGAAGATCAGCGCGCACAAGACCAGCGACAGGATGCTGGCAAACGTCGCGTCCTTTTCCGATTGCGACATCTGGTCGTAATCCAGCACCGGCTCGCCCGTGATGCCGACGTTGACGCCGGGCACCTCCGTTTTTGTTTCCAGCACCAGCTCGCGCAGCCGGCCAATCGCATGGCCGTTCAAATCGTCCTGCGTCACGGCGGAATTGGTCGCGACAGTCGGCGGATGGGTGGTCAGCAGAAAAATCCTGCCGTTGGAAAACGTGATGTAGCTGTCCAGCACGCTGCTTTCACTGTTGCCAAATAACGTCATGACGTTGGGCGATGGCGGCACGCCGGGCCGTTGCAGCGAATCCGTAGCCTCTGTCACGATGCGCGTCAGCGCAGGCAGCGAATTGATCAGCGCGTCCGTGTCCGCGTTTGTATCCTGCGACGCGGTGCTGAACGCCGTGTTGATCTGCTCAAAAAAAGAATCAAGATTCGTCGTTCGTGTGAATTCCTGTATGAACGGCTGCGCGGCGTGCAACATTGACTTCAATTGCACCAAATCTGATTCCGATGCGTAGAGCAGCGCATTTGAACCCATCATCATCGGGCTTTGCGCAAAGAAAACGTCCTCGAAATAATTCGTCTCCCCTTGCAATTTCGCCCCCAGCCGCTCGACAAACTGCCGGTTCTTTTCAATGTCGCCGCTCTCCACGACCACCACCAGGTCGTCCTGCTGTGGAAACTCCTTTTCCAGCCGCAGAAAATTCTGATGATACTTCTGGTTCGGCCCGACGAGGTGGTCCTGGTTCGGGTCGAACACCAGATGGCCGTAAGGCTCCGGCAGCGCATAAACGACGCAGACGGCAAACAGCGCGATTTGCGACCAGAAAAACCAGCGCGGATGGCGGCAGACCGCCGCCGCCAGCCTGCCCAGCAGCCGCGCCAGAATGGAATCTTCGCTCAACGCCTTCATTTGTCAGGCTGCGCTCACGATTCCGCCGATGCAACGTTTGAACGGTTCACGATTCAACGGTTTGTTTCCGCCTCGACATAAACCGCCGTGCCGTAGCACAGCACCTCCGTGATGCCCTGCGCGATTTCCGTCGCGTCGTAGCGCACGCCGACCACCGCGTTCGCGCCGAGCTGCCCGGCGTGCGTGAGCATCAGGTTGTAGGCGTCCTCGCGCGCCCTCTCGCACATGTTCGTGTAGAGCGAAATGTTCCCGCCGAAGATGCTCTGGATGCTCGCGCCAAAATTTCCGATGATGGATCGCGAGCGCACGATGATGCCGCGCACCACGCCGAAGGATTTTGTGACGCGGAATCCGGGAAGCTCAAACGTCGTCGTTGTCAATGGATGTGTCAGACTCATAGTCCGACGATTGAACACCACCCTGCGCGGCGGCAAAAGAGAAAAGTTCCGCATTTGCGAATCAAAAAACAAAAACCGCCGGAACAATGCATTATTCCGGCGGCGTGTGAAACTGCGATTTGAAGTTGGATTACTTTGTCGGCGCAGGTTTTTTCTTGTTCGTCTTGCCGGTGGAGCGTTCGCTCTTGCGAACGTAGCCCATCGCCTCTGCGCCTGAAATTTATCGGCGTAATCGGCGGTTAAGAAGTTTTCGACACCTCACCCCGGACCTCTTCGTTGAAGAATGATTTTGCCGCGACGACCCTCACCCGTCACTTCGTGCCGCCCTCTCTCATCCGACTTGCCGCGCAGGCGCTGCTGGCGCAGCGGGTGGGCAAGGGGCATGGTTCGCGGTTTGAAATCTTCCGGATGAATCGCGCTTGCTGCTGCGCGGCGCATTTCCCATGCTGGAGGCAATGGCCGAACATACCGCTTCCACTTTGAACAAACCCGACGTGGCGCTCGAAATGACGCTGCGTCCATCGCTCTTTTCCGATTTCACCGGCCAGCCCAAGGTGAGGGAGCGGTTGGAGATTGCGGTCGAAGCAGCGAAGCAACGCGGCGAAGCGCTTGATCACATCCTGCTGTCCGGCCCGCCCGGCTTGGGCAAAACCACCATCGCCAACATCCTCGCCAAGGCCATGGGCGCGAACGTCAAGGCCACCAGCGGCCCGACCATTGAGAAGGCCAGCGACCTCGCCGGGCTGCTCACCAATCTCGAAGAAGGCGACGTGCTGTTCATTGACGAAATCCATCGCCTGCAAAAAACCATCGAGGAATATCTTTATCCCGCGATGGAGGATTTCAAGCTGGACATCATCATTGACCAGGGGCCGAACGCGCGCAGCGTGCGCCTGAACCTGCCGCGCTTCACGCTCATCGGCGCGACCACGCGCAGCGGTCTGCTCACCGCACCATTGCTCACGCGCTTCGGGATGCGCGAGCGGCTGGATTATTACGTCGGCGAAGATTTGCAGAAAATCGTCACCCGCTCGGCGCGTTTGCTGAACGTCGAAATTGAAGAAGAGGGCGCGCATGAAATCGCCCGGCGCAGCCGAGGCACGCCGCGCATCGTGAACAATCTGCTTCGCCGCGTGCGCGACTATGCGCAGGTCCGGCACGACGGCCGCATCACCGCCGCCGTCGCTGACAAGGCGCTGGCGATGCTGGAAATTGACGAAAACGGCCTCGACGAAATGGACAAGCGCATTCTTGAAGCCGTCATCGTGAAGTTCGGCGGCGGACCTGTCGGCGTGAATTCCCTCGCCGTCGCCGTCGGCGAGGAGCCGGACACGATTGAGGAAGTCTATGAGCCGTATCTCATCATGGAAGGCTACCTGAACCGCACCTCGCAAGGCCGCGTCGCGACGGAATTGAGTTACAAAAAACTCGGCTTGAAACCGGCGACGGGCAACCAGTCGAAATTGTTTTAGCCCCGAACGATGCAAACCGGTTTGAGTTGCAAAAATGAACTGTCCGCACTGCCACGAACAAATTGCGCCAGAATATTCCGCGCCGTGGTGTCCGTTTTGCGGTAAGAACTTATCTGCGCCGCCAATTGATTACGCCAAAACGCAAACACCGCGCAGATTTGGATGGTTCTCCTTTTGGCTCATTTTGTCTATTCCAGCCATTACACTTTGGGTTACGCCTTCCGTGTTTTGGGGTGGGATGAACGGGTTGGGCATCATGATTCTGATCAGCGTTTATGGCAGTGCGGCTTCCGGCGTGGGTTGCGGAATTCTTCTGGCGCGCTGGAGGGGCGGCACGATTGCGGAACAAATAATGACCGGCATCCTGTTTTCCGTGTTGTGCGCGATAGCCAGCTTTACCATCTGTTGCGCCAGTTGCGCCGTGCCAGCGCTCATTCAAGGAATGGTTCGTTGAACACAAAATGAATCCAACCACCCCATTCACATCCTTCAAACTCACCGACGAACTACTCAAACGCACCACGTCGCGCTGTCCAATCTGCCACGCGCAATCTCCGGCGGAAGTCTGGCGCACGGGCGGAATCCAATCGAAAGTTTTTCTCAAGCGCACCTGTCCCGAACACGGCGAGGCGAGCGTGTGCATCGCGTCCGATGCGCGCTATTACTGGCTCGCAAAAGGAAAATCGGAGAATGCCTGTTGCTCCGCCGACGGCTCAAACGTCGGCACGCTCGGCCGCAATGCCGAACCCGGCGACGCGCTCGGCGTGATGGAAAAACTTTCCACCTGCCTCGCGCTCATCGAAATCGTCAACTCATGCAATTTGAGCTGCCCGACATGCTACGCCGATTCGCCGCCGGGCGTCGCGCAAAAAGTGGACGCCGTGCCGCTCGATGATTTGAAGCGCCGGATTCAAGGCGTCATTGATCGCAAGGGCGGCATCGAGATTCTCCAGCTATCGGGCGGCGAACCGACGTTGCATCCGCAATTCTTCGAGCTGCTCCGCTGGCTGCACGCGAACCCGGGCATTGATTGCGTGCTGCTGAACACCAACGGCGTCCGCATCGCGCACGACGACGCTTTTGCCGCCGGGCTTGCCCAAACTTTTCGCTACGGAAAATTTCAGCTATACCTCCAGTTCGACGGCGTGCAGGAGGCGGCGCAGAAAAATCTTCGCGGCGCGGATCTGCGCGCCACGCGCGAACGCTGCCTGGAACGCTGCCGTGAAATGAAGCTGCCCGTCACGCTCGCCATGACCGTGACGCCGGAAAACCTGCCGTTCCTCTGGGCGACGGTTGAGTTCGGCCTGACTTTTCCCAACGTCCGGGGAATTTGTTTTCAACCAATGTTCGGCAGCGGACGGATTCCAAGCTCGCAATCAAATCGTTTGAACACGGCGGATATTGTTTTGTCCGCTGTCTCGCAATCCTCCGGCAAGCTGCGCTTCGAGGATTTCACGCCGCTGCCGTGCGGCGACCCGAACTGCGCGACCATCGGCTACCTGCTCAAGGTCGGCGGGCAACTCCGTTCCGTCAGCGACTTTGTGGATTTCAAAAACGTGCAGGGATTTCTCGGCACAAAAATCCGTTACAAGCTGGAAGACCTGATGAAATGCGGCTGCGAATCCGAGCCGCTGGGCGAACTGCTCAAGCAGTTCGAACTGGACGAATCGCACACGTTCCGGCTGTTCATCAAGCCGTTCATGGACGCCGCGACGTGGGACGAGGACCGCATTGACCGCTGCTGCACCCACGTCATCCGCCCGGACGGCAAGCTGGATTCCTTCTGCCGCTACTATTCCGGCTTTGCGGATTGCAAAACGAAATAGTCGAGTTTTATGAACGAACTTCCAATCAAACCTGTCCCCCCAAAGAAGCCGTTTTGGCCGTGGGTATTGGTTTCGTTTTCGCCTGCCGTATTTTTCGCCATAGAAGGATTCATTTTTAGACCTTTTTCTAGGGGATTCACGCCGATATTTCTTGCTGAAGCTACTTATGCCTTTGGTTTCATTCTGGCGTTCTTGTTTTTCCGATTCCGTGAAAAGGAGCGAATCGTTGTTTCTTTATTTTATTCTTTTTGCGTTGGTCTGATAATTTTGGTGCTGAATGTGATTCTGTTCGTGTCAGTATTTTTCATAGGCTGTTTGTGTGTCATGGGCGGTGGGAGAATTGCTCCATGATTTTTGACTTCATATTTCAATCACAGCACTCCACCGCCTACGGCTGGCTGATGCTCGCGGGCATTTTCGTGAGCATCATTTTCTGGTCGCGGCTGGCGCGTCGCGATGAACGGCTAGTGCTGATTTACGTTGCCGTGCTCGTCGCCGCGTTCGTCGGCGCGAAGCTCGTCTACCTCGGCGCGGAAGGCTGGCTGCACTGGCACGACGCGAACCGCTGGGTGATCCTCGCCACCGGAAAATCCATCACCGGCGCGCTGCTCGGCGGCTACCTCGGCGTTGAAATCGCCAAACGCCTGCTCAATTACAACGGCGTCACCGGCGACTGGTTCGCCATCATCGTGCCGGTCGGCATCATGCTCGGTCGCATCGGCTGCATGATCAACGGCTGCTGTCTCGGCAAAGTCTGCGAGGCAAACTGGTTCACGGTCAACGACGCGAACGGCATCCCGCGCTGGCCGGCGTCACAGGTGGAATTTCTTTTCAACGCGCTGATGCTCGGCGTGATTCTGCTGTTGCGTTGGGGGCGGATCGCGCCGGGACAACTGTTCCACATTTACCTGATGGCCTACGGTATTTTCCGTTTCTTCCATGAATTTCTACGTGACACGCCGCAGATCATCGGGCCGGTTTCCGGTTATCAAATCGCTGCGCTCGGTATCTTCGTTCTCGGCGCCGCCGGTTATGCGCGCCGACGGCAGTTGACAATCAAGCCTGCGTGATTCAAGACTTTCAAATGGCCACCGCTTCCCAAATGCTTCAGCAATTGCAGACGTTCAAAGGCTGCGCGCGATTGTTCGTGACGCTTTGCACGGTTTCAGTCCTGACCGCCGTGTTCATCAATTTCGTGCTGGCGGGAAAGGACCGCGCGGTTCAAAGCCGGCGGAGAAGTGCCGTCGCCACCGGATCCATGCTGGCATTTTTCGCCGGCATTTATTTGCTCATCCGGCTGCGCATCGGTGCTCGTGAAATTCCCGGCATTTATTATCCGGCGGCGATTTCTGGGCTTATGCTTTTGTTTCTGGGAACGGCGATAAACATCATGGGCCGGTTTTCGCTCGGCCGGAATTGGGGAAACCAGGTCATCATTTACCAGGACCACAAACTGGTCACCGGCGGAGTTTATCGAATTGTCCGGCATCCGCTTTACGTCGGGCTGATTTGGATGTTCATCGGCGCATCGCTGGTGTTTCAAAACTGGGCCACGCTGGCGGCAACGGTTTTCATTTTCCTGCCAGCGATGTTTTACCGGGCAAACCTGGAAGAAAAAATTCTTGTCGCGCAATTTCCCGGTTATGTGGAATACCGCAACCAGACCGGAATGTTTTTTCCCATTTCGATGGGGCCGGAAGTGGCGCGGATTCCCCGGCCTGCGTTTGCATTTTGCCGGATTTCCCTGACCGCGCTGCTTTGGTTGGCTCTGTGGCTGAACAATGTCTGGCTGGTGGCGGCGGTGTTTTTTATTTTGGCGCTGTCGGTGATTTTGAAGGTTCACCGCTCGCCGATGATCCAGCTTTACCAGCAGACCGCGTTGCGGCTGTTCGTCACGGAGCATTATGAAATTCTGGATGTTCCCGCCATGCGCTTTGCCCACGGCATGGGCGCGGCCATGTCGCTGGCGGTCGTCCTGGCAATGCTGGCGGCTCCGCAAGCCGGATGGTATTGTCTGACGGCGCTATGCATAATCAAGACCATCGCCGCCTTGGGTTTCTGTCCGGCCTCGAAGCTGTTTGTCTGCATGAGGAACGGAGGCTGCTGTGCCCTGACCCGAAACAGCCGGTGTTAGATCCGTTTCTCACAAACGCGAATCAAGCTTGACGCGGGCGTGATTTTTTATTGGACTGTTGCCATGATGAAAACAAAAATTTTTGCGGCGTTTGCGGGAATCGTCCTTGTCACCGCCGGTTGCGTCAAAACGGTCAGCGGCACCCGGTCGCCCGCGCTCTGGTTCGGCAAGGATTCCGTCCAGGGCCGTTACGAACGCCCGCTTGACCAGGTTTATCAGGCCGCCGTCGCCGCCATCAAAACGGACGGTGTGCTGCTCACCGAATATATTCCGCACGATGCGACCAATTCCACGCTGTCATTTTACGGCAAGGTGAACGATCACAACGTCTGGGTCCGCGTCGAGGCGATTGATCCGAGAATCACCGAAGTCACCGTGCAGTCGCGCACGCCGCTGGGCAACACGGACATTGACGTGGCGCACGAGGTGGAAAAGGAAATCGCGCTGCAATTGCAATCAGCGCGGTGAGCCATTCTCCGCGTCCGCGATTTAAGACCGCTGTTGGTTGATTCGATCCGGATGTCGCGCGCGGCTGACGGCGGTGTCATAGGTGATCTGGCATTTGCAGTAAAGATCGTAAAGACAGTTGTCCATCAGAACCATTCCTTCCTTGCGTCCCATCTGCATGGAATTTTCCAAATGATGAAGCTGGTTCTCACGGATTAAATTGCGAACAGCTCCGCTCGCGATCAGCAGTTCATAGCCGAGAACGCGCCTCGTCCTGTCCGCTGCCGGCAATAAATCTTGTGCAATTATTCCCTGCAAGGCGTTCGCCAATTGCAGGACGATTTGCCGCTGCGCGCTGCCTTCAAAAACACCTATGATGCGTTCGAGCGCGTGAGATGCGTTTGGCGAATGCATCGTGGCCAGAACAAGATGCCCCGTTTCCGCCGCCGTCAAGGCGGTGGCAATGGCTTCATGATCGCGCATCTCACCGACGACGATCACGTCCGGGTCCTGCCGAAGAACGTGAATGAGCGCACGGTTGAATGAACGGACGTCGGTGAGGACTTCCTGTTGCACGACAATGGCGCGTTTGTTCTGGTGCACGAATTCAATCGGGTCTTCAATCGTGACAATTTTGCAGCGCCGCTCGCTGTTGATGAGGTCAACGAGGTAATTGAGCGTCGTGGTTTTGCCCGCGCCGGTCGGCCCGGTTATCAAGACCAGGCCGTTCGGCTTGCGCGCCAGTTCGTCGAGGGTTTTTGGCAGGCCAAGCTCCTCGCGCATGGGAATGCGATCTCCGCAAAAACGGAAACTCATTTCCGAATTGCCGTTGCGCCGGTAAAAAGTCATGCGGACCCGCCCGGCGGCGCTGTGCAGCAGCGAAATGCAAAGCTCCCAGTCCTGCTCAAACTTTTTTTTCTGCTGTTCATTCAACAGGCTGTTCGTCATCGCCGCGAGTTCCTCCTCGGTCAGCGCGTCTTCGTCCGCAATGATGATTTCGCCGTTGACGCGGAACGCGGGCGGAACGCCGGCCACCAGATGCAGATCGGAGGCATCATAATCGTTCGCTGCGGACAGCAGCCGGTTAAGCATTGTCTCGTTCATCTTCTGAAAAGTTGCCCCAACCTGTCGCGCGTGCGCGACCAGAACCCGGTTTGCGAAAGCCGCGCGAGCGCGGCGTCGGCCTCGCTGCATTGCGGATTCAAATGGCGCGCCTGCATGTAGGAATTTTCCGCCAGCCCGATGAAGCCGAGCGCGTGCTGGCACTGGCCGAGTTCCAGCCACAAACGAAAATGCCCGGCGTTCCATTCGACGGCCTGTTGCAGCAATTTCAGCGCGAGCACAAACTGACTGTAATAAAAACGGATGCGCGATGCGAGCCACGCCGTGAACCAGTCTTTCGGCGCGAGCAGCAGCGCCTTTTCAAAACAATAATCGGCGCGATGTTCTTTGCGCGCAAGCATCACGTCGCCGCGCGCGAGCCAGACATAAGGCGTGTCGCCGCGCTCTTCAATCGAGGCGTCGGAAAATGCCAGCGCGCCCTGCAAGTCGCCGCCGCGGGCGAGGGCGACGGCCTTGGCTGCGAGCAATTCGGGAAATTGCGGAAATCTTTCCAGCGCCTTGTCCGCCCACAATTTTGCTTCGCGAAATTCACCGAGTTCGACCAGCATTCGCACCTGCGCCGTCCAAGCGGCGGCATTTTGCGGATTATATTCCAGAACCTTCGAGTAAAAACGCAATGCCTGCTCAAAGTCGCCGTTCTCAAACGCCGCGCGCGCCTCGCCAAAATAATAAGTCTCGTCCTTGGCCAGTGGCTTTTGCTCCTGCTGCCACTGGTTTTCGGACTCGCCGCCCAGTTCAAGATTTCCGAAACGGCTCATGGTAAAGTTTGTTTCCGCCAGAACCAGCGTTTGAACGGTTTGCCGATAATTTTACTTTCGGGAACATCTGCCAATTGCAGCATGGCGGATGAAATGTCCGCTTCACCCACCTGCCAGTTGCCGCTTATAGCAAGATTCGGCCAGATGAACCAGTGATTTTCCGGAACCACAAAATTTCCCGAAGCCGGCATATGCGGCAGAAGCGGCTGCGGAACGCCGTTCACGGTAAAATGATTCGTCGAAAATTCCACACGGTCACCAGCCGTTGCCAGCACCAAACCCACGCCTATTCCCGCCTGACCCGAAACGCCCTGACCGCCGTGGTTTGAAAAATAATATCCTGAAAGTTCATAGGCGATCCGGTCGCCACGTTTGATGTCGTGCGCGAAGGGAAATTTTTCCACGATCACCGCGTGACCGTTCACGCGCAATGGAAGCAGCCAATGCGTTCGCAACGGCATATAAATAAGCAGACCCAATCCCAACATGACCCCGATTGTCAAAAATATCCGGCACATCAGCGATTCGTTTATCAGCCACGGACTGCAATAATAAACGAAGCCGGTCGTATGGATCGAAAGCATTAGTCCAAACGCATAATTCCCAATTGGATAACCCATCCATACGATGAAAACGGTGAACAGCAGCGCGTAAGCCGCCACCGCCAGCTTTCCGTAAAATCGCGGGCCGCGAAGATAAACCCCCAAACCGGGAACCAAAAAACTTCCAATGAGTCCTCCAATGGTTATTTCTTTTGGAAGATAAATCCGGTCCAGTGCGAGGCCGTGGCGGATTGCGCCGCCGAAATAAAAAATGCGTCCATACCACCGCGCACGGCGCGGATAGTAAGGCGAAGTGAATTTTTCGCTGGAGTTCAAACTTCAATGCCGCTGGTCAATGTTATAACGCACCACTTCTTCCGGCTCGTAAAATTCACCAGTCTTCTGTTCCGATTTCAGTTCACCGACAATCTGCTCGAACATTTTCATCGCTTCGAGACAGCCTTTGCCTTTGTAACCTTTGACGTGCAGCTCCACGCTGCCGTCCTTGCCGATGGTGATGTCAAATTCGCGTTGTGGCATAAAACTAGGGATTGATTTGTTCGGATAAAAGCATGGAAATTATTTTTTCAAATTGCCCATCGCTGGGCCGAAGCACCCTGTCGAACCGGAACAGGCCGTTTCGATCCACGAAGAAAATGTGTGGAACACCACCAATGCCGAATCCGACGGTAAATTTATTGTCGAAAAAGTTCTTGCCACCGAAAAATTGCGGCCACGGAATTTTGTGGCTGTTAATAAATTTTCCCAACACCTCTTTGTCTTTGTCGCAACTGATGGCGATAATTTCCAATCCTTGGCTGTGAAATTTATCCCACACCTCCTTTAAGCGCGGCAGTTCTTTTACACAAGCTCCGCAGCGCGTTGACCAAAACTCAACGAGCACGACCTTGCCCCGCATTTGTTTCAAATCCACCAACTGTCCGTCGAGCGCGACAAATTGCATTTCCACTGGTTTACCGCCCGCATCCAGTCGGTTCAGGAAACCCTTCGCCCACAGCTTGCAGTTTTGAGGCGCAGAACTGGCAACCAGTTCTTCAGCCAAAGATCGAGCTTTGGCTGATTCGCAGCAACTTTCGTAACTACTAATAGCCGAAATTATATACAAATAGCCGTATGCTTCGTCTGGAAAATCCCCAATGAGCAACCACGCGCCCTCGACAAACTGATCGGTTGCGTTGGGCAAGCCGGATTTTAGGTTTTGCCTCCACTGATAAGCTTTCTCCTTGAATTGCTTAAAGCAGTCCGCGTCCGGTGGTGAATCAGCCTTGACCGTGATGTTGCCGCTGGCGGTTTCAAATTCACGTTGGGGCATAAACAAGTGTATCAGGCTTTGCTTTCATCCTTTACCTTCGGGTAAAAGTATCGTTCGTGGGTCACCAAGTCTTCCGGTGTCCCGGCCGCCTCAAGCTTTTCGCCGTTGACGAGTGTGATGATGGAAGAAACTTCATCAGCTCCACATGCCGCCAGTTCGATTTTCACAATATGATTGGCATTAAGGAAAATGGCATTCTCATGTTTTCCTTCCAGATCGCGACAAAACACCTTTACGAATTTTAGCATGGGTTGATCGCTCATCGGTGGATCCCACTATTGAATGTTGGCTGTTGGATGTTTCCCATAGTTTCAATTCTCCCAATGCCGCACTTTCATCCGTATCGAGCGGTCTTGATTCGTTTCTTCCTCAACGACGTTAAAGCCGCGCGCGCGCATTTCGTCCGTCAACTTTTGATAAACATATTGCTGCACGACCGCCTGGCTCATTTCTTCGCCCAGTGCGCGCAATGTTTCCTTGTCATGCCCGTCGCCCGTCACGCAAAGCGCCGCCTTCCCGCGCGCGTCGCGAGAAAATGTGATCGTCACGCCGTCGCGCGTCACGGCGATGCGCTGCTCCCGGCCAAGCTGATTTGTGACCACCTCGCTGTTTTCGATTTCAAGTTGAACCTTGTTTGAACTTTTATCCGCGACCGCCGCGTCTCTTTTTAGATTGGAAGCTTCGGCGGCGATTTGATAGCCCATCGAAGCCGCTGCCGCCACGACCGCCGCGCTGAACGCCGGCCACGCCGCTATGACGACGGGAGTTAAAATACAGACGCAGCTCATATTATTTTGTATTCACCAGTTTTGACCGAGCTTTGCGCATTTCGTCACGCGATAAAGGTGAAATTTCGTAACGCTTGGGGCGCCGCGTGCGACGGCGGCGGATCATTGTGGCAATTCCCGCGACCAATAACACAACGATTACCGGCATCACCCAAAGTAAAACCCGCAGAATTTTTTCCGAATCGAAATTGAAGAAACCAATTTCTGAAAACAATGCACTCAAGAATTGCGGCAATAATATGATCGCGAAAAACACCAGCAGCGCAGGCATAAAAAGCCATGCGCTGCGGCTCTTGAAATGCTCAAGCAGATTGGCCCAAAAATTCATAACTGTTCAGTTAAAATTCCATCCGCCGCATCGTGTCGCCTTTCTTGGCATCGCGCGCCATGCTCGCATTGCGCGCGCGGCCTTCCGCCCAGCTTCGCAGGCGGTTGATCTGTTCGTCCATTGTTTTGGCCAGCGGCACGGTTTGCGACAACGCAGTTTTCACGTCGTCCATCGTCATTTCCTGTTTGGCGTAAAAAGCGTCATAAAGAGCGCTATTGATAGCTTCCTCGATTTCCGCGCCGCTGAATTCCGCGCTGCCGTTTGCCAAAGTTTCCAAATCAAACTTCGTCGCGTCGCGTTTCCGTTTCGTGATGTGAATTTTGAAAATTTCCTTCCGCTCTTCGGGACTCGGCAAGTCCACGAAGAAAATTTCGTCCAACCGCCCCTTGCGCAGCAGTTCCGGCGGCAATTGCGAAATGTCATTGGCCGTGGCCACGACAAAAACCGGCGCGGTCTTTTCCGAGAGCCACGTTAGAAAAGTTCCGAAGACACGCGCCGTCGTGCCGCCGTCCGTTGAGCCGGAACCTTGCGAACCCGCGAACGCCTTGTCAATTTCGTCCACCCACAAAATCGCCGGCGCGACCGATTCCGCCACCGCGATCGCGCGGCGCACATTTTCTTCCGATGAGCCGACCAAGCTTCCGAACATCCGGCCCATGTCAAAACGCAGCAACGGTAGCTGCCACAAGTTCGAGACAGCCTTTGCGCAAAGGCTCTTGCCGCAGCCCTGCACGCCGAGCATCAAAATGCCTTTCGGAAACGGCAGGCCGAACTCGCGCGCTTCATTCGTGAACGCGATGGAGCGTTTGCCCAGCCAGTCTTTCAAAACGCTCATGCCGCCGACGTTCGTAAAACTTTCGTCCGTCGCGTAATACTCCAGCAAACCGCTCTTGCGGATGATCTGCTGTTTTTCGGCAAAAACATCGTTCACGTCCTCCGCGCTCAACCGCTCGTCCTTGACGATGATTTTGGCGAAGACATTTTCCGCCTCGCCAAGCGTCAAACCAAGCGCGGCTTGCAACAACCGTTCGCGTCCCGCGTCATCCAGGTCAATCTTCACCTGATGAAACTGTTTCACGTCATTGATGATTTTGTCTAGCAGCGCGGCCAGATCGTCACGCGAAGGCAGCGGATGGTTGAGCAGCGTGATTTCCTTTTCCAATTCCGTCGGAATTTCCATCACGGGCGAAACCAGCACGATCGTTTTGAAACTGTTCTTCAAATGCAGAGCGATTTCCTTGAGCTTGCGAGTGACGGCAAAATTATTTTTTGTCAGGAACGGATGAAAATCCTTGAAAATAAAAATCGCCGGCTCGACTTGTTCAATGACCTGGTCCAGCGCCATCAACGGGTCTTTCGTCGCCGCGTTGCGATGCTTTTGCGACTGGATTGAAGTTCCCGCCGGCACGATGCCCGTGCTGAAACTCCATTCAAAAACCTTTTTCTGCCGCTTCTGCGCAATCTCGACCACCAGACTTTGCACGCGCGACTCCTCGCTGCTCAAAATGTAAAGAATGGGATAACGCGCGCGGATGAGCGTTTCTAGTTCGGTTTGGAAATTTACGATTGTTTGCATGTTTTTTGACCCGGATTTCGCCGGTTGCCAATCCCTGCGCGCGACGCAATTGTTTTATCTTTCGGATTCAATCTGTTCAAAAGTTCAGCCATTGGCTGCGTCAAATTCTGAACCAGAATCCGCCCGTCCGGCAAAATCAAAAGTTCAGTGCTCAATTCGATTTTACCTTTTTTCATGGGATCAAATTCAGTTCGCAACTCCTCGCGATTTGCAAAGCCAGTTCAGCTTCATCGGCGGAAACTGTTTTGCGCAATTCCGAATGCCGCGCCGATTTCCACGCCGGCCAGAAACCGGAGCGCAAATTCACTTTGATGCCGGGCAGATTTTCCGCCAGCCACTTTGCAACCGGCTTCCAGCAGCAATCAATGTGTCCCGGCATGAGCAAATGCCGCACAATCAATTCGCCGTGCTCGTCCGCCCAAAGTAAATTTTCCTGAACGACGTGGACGTAATCTGGAATTTTCGCAAGCCGCCGCGCGCAATCGTCGTTGCCGAATTTGAAATCCGCCAGCCAGACATCGAACATCCCGTCCAGCAGTTCGCGCGCCTGCGCCGAGCCGTGAGCGTTCGTTTTCCAGATCAATTTCGCCGAGTCCGGCAATTCAGCGACAAGCTCCAGCGCGGAGGGCAGATAAATCGTCGGCTCGCCGCCGAGAAGCATGATTGTGCGCGATCCGTTCCGCAAAGCCTGTTTCGCCTTTGCCGCCATTTTTTCTGCGTCGAAATTTTCACCGGCTCGCGGATTCCAGCTTTCTTTTCCAGTGATGCAAAAATCGCAGCGCAAATCGCATCCGCTCAACGCGATTGCAAACGTCGGAACCAGTTCCAATTCGTCCGAGACTTCAACTTGCGCGGAAAAAAATCGCGGCGCGGCTCCGGCGCGGCACAAGCCAAATTCTCCCGCGAGCCGGTTGACGCCGCAATCGTGCGCGCAAAACCGGCAATCGGCCAGCATCGCGCGCGCAACCGCCGAGCGTTTGCGCGCGAGTGCACGGCGCGTCGGGGTCGCTTGTGAGATGGTGGCTGGCGGAGTGCAGATCATAGCTCAAGCCGGCTGATTCTTTCCGAAGGAACAACCCGGCTGTCGCGGCTCATCAGCCATTTGTGCCATCCCCAGACGTAAAGCCATCCGCTCAAACCGCCTGCCGCCATCACTGTTGCCGTTTGCCATCCTGCGGAAATTGACGTGAATAAAAGACTGGCGGCGGCGGCCACCAAAGCCAGTTGCCGGACGGTCATTTCGCCGAATGGAAATACGGAAACCTTTTCGTGACCGCAATGAAAATACCATGCTGCAAGCAGGCCAAACATCATCGGCCCCGCGCCGGACAGCGGGGCAAATGGCAGCAGCACGGCGGCGAGGCCGGCACCGGCCGCTGACACGCTGCAGATGATCCACAGTTCGCCTCGCGACCGGACTCGCTCCAGCCAGCCGCCCAGCAGGATGAGCGCAAAAACATTCAAAATAAAATTCAAGATGCCCGCAGGCAGCAAGACATAGGTCACGAGCCGCCAGATTTGCCCGCGCCAGAAATGTTGCGCGGTCAACGCCAGCCAGCCGTCCAGATTGAAATCGCCGGTTGCTTGGCCGATGAACGCCGCCAGCGCGGTTGCCGCCAGCACGGCCAGCAAAATCCGCACACCGGGAGTCAGCGCGGCCAGGAATTGATTCCAGAAACGGCTCATGATTTTGAACCGAATAGATTCTTCCACCACGGCCGTGCCGCCGGTGGATTGATTTGCGCCGCCGATTTCTGGAGGCGATCCGCGATTGCGGGCGGCACGGTTGTCTGTCCGGTGTCGAAGCGCAGCAATTCTTCGACGGAGGCGAATTCACGCGCCGTTGTCTGCCGCGATTGCGTTTCAGAAACCTGTTGTTCCTGTGAGGAGAATTTTTTTTCGTGCTTCATAAATCAGGCGGTTTTTTGGAAATGGGCGGCGAAGGCTTTGCGCGCGCGATGCAATTTTCCGCGCACGGCGTCGGGCGATTGCCCGGTCAGATTTGCGATTTCGTCGTAGCTCAATTCCTCGTTCGCGACCAGCAAAAGCAGCAGCCGGTATTCTTCGGGAAGATTGTCGAGCGTTCTTTGAATCCGTTCGCCAAGTTCCTTCGTTTCCAAAACGCGGAGCGGAGAATCATATTGCGCGGCTGCATTTTCCCAAATTGCATCGGCGGCGTTGGTGACGAGATTGCGGCTGTGCCAGCTTTGCCGGAGATTGCTGCAATGGTTGATGGCGATTCGATAAAGCCAGGTGCGCGCGGAAGCGTCGCCGCGAAAATCGTCCCACTTTTTGAAGGCTTTGAGAAAAACGTCGTGCGTCGCGTCCTCGGCTTTTGCGTCGTCGCCCAAAAGCCGGAGCGTCAGATAATAAATCTCACGGCTGTGGGCTTGATATAATTCCGAAAACCCGTCCGGCGCCAGCTCCAAAACCGGCTGACGCGCGCGGGCTGCTTCAATTGGATTGTCCACAAGTGATTCCACCTGCGATTAGACACAACATGGCGGTTCGCGTCACGCAAACAAATTAAAAATCAGCCGTAACGAAACGGCTTGCTCATCGCGAATGTGTTCGGCAAATGCCGCACTTCGCGCACCTCGCCGCCGTTCAGCAAAACTTCCACGATGTCGAAGCGGATTTTCACCGCCGGATTCTTCAGCAGCCGCAGATAATCCAGCGCGCATTGCGAAAGCCGCCGCCGCCGCTCCGCGTTGACCGCCGCTGCCGGACGCGACCAGTTTTCGGACGAACGCGTTTTGACTTCGATGAAGGCAAGGCAGTCGCCGTCGCGGAAAATCAAGTCAATCTCGCCGCGTTCGGAACGGTAATTGGCCGCGAGAAATTTCAGGCCGAGCTTTTGCAGATGCTTTTTGGCAGCGCGCTCGCCCAGTTCGCCGCGTCGCAAATGCTCCGGCTTCACCTTGCCGGCAAACCGCGCCTTGAGCTTTTCCAAAAAATTCATTTTCTTGGCCGCAGATTTTCACAGATATAACACAGATGAAGCAAAGCGATTTGTTTCCGGTTTTTAAGAAATCTGTGATTCATCTGTGTGCATCTGTGACTAAAACAGTTTTGGCTCCGGCTGCTTGAGCGGTGCAAAACTTTTCCTGTGTATTGGACACGCGCCGAACTGCGCGATCGCCGCCAGATGCTTCGCCGTGCCGTAGCCTTTGTGCTCCGCAAAACCATATTCGGGAAATTGCGCGTGAAATCCCAGCATCAGCCGGTCGCGTGTGACCTTGGCCAGCACGCTCGCGGCGGCGATGGAATAGCTCCGCGCGTCGCCCTTCACGATGGCCGTCTGTGGCACGCGCATGGTTTTGACCGGCCGACCGTCCACGAGCGCGTGCTGCGGTTGCGGATTCAATTGCTCCAGCGCGTCGTTCATTGCGCGATGCGTGGCCTGCAGGATGTTGATTTCGTCAATTGCCGCCGCGTCCACTTGGGCGATGGCAAATTCGATTTCTTCGCAGCCGGTGATGAATTGAAAATATTTTTCGCGCTGCGCGGCGGTGAGCTGCTTGGAATCGTTCAAGCCGGCGAGTCCGGCAGGCAGACCCGATTCCGCCCAGCGCGACGGCAGGATGGCGGCGGCTGCGACCACGGGTCCGGCGAGCGGTCCGCGCCCGGCCTCGTCCACGCCCGCGACGCGCACGAGATTTTTCTGCCAGAGCGCGCGCTCGAATTCAAAACGGTCTGTCAATTTGGCGCTCATTCTTCCGAATTGGAATCGTCCGTTTTACGTGGAAATTTATTTTCAATATCTTTCTCAAGTTGTTCAGCAAAAGACTTGCCCCAAAGCAAACGATCTTTGTTTCTCAATTTCGGTTGTTCACCTGCCGCGCTCTTTACACGCTTAACAAATTCCTCGTAACCATTCCAAACATCCTCGAATTGCGTTTTATTTTGAAGGTCTTTGAAAGCATTTAGAGCTTCACATACTCTAACGTCATAGATGGTAAACTCGTCTGGATATAGAACCGTTAAAACAGCAGAAGCCATTGGAAGTCGAAACTTCCATTTATCTTTATCCATTATTATTTGCAGTCGTCCTTTGGGTTCTTTTGCGCTGTAAATTGCACTTGTAAGAGTTCTAACCGCCGAATCTAAATCTTTGTGTCCTTGAGCCAGGAGACGGTCGGCTATTTTTGATTTCGCCCGGTTCGCCTTCCAGATGACAATGCAAAAGAAATCAAAAGCTCTGATATATCCATCAGTTCGGAAACGGTTTGAAACATCGTTAAAAAGATATTCCTCAAGATGGTAGTATTTCAGGTAGTCGGTATGATTCATTGCTTTGTTTGCGCGAGCCTACCGCCTTTTCAAAACCTTGTCGCCTTGATTTTTTGCCGGAGTCGCATCGCAACCGAAATTGTTGTCGCGCGAAGAACGCGAAGGATGCGAAGGTTCGGTGAATTTTTCTTCGCCAACTTCGCGGCCTTCGCGCGAGCCCAAAAATCCGTGTGCATCCGCGTCCATCCCGCCTTCGCTGCTTGCTACGGCGCGGCAAGCCGTGGTTAAATTTCCATCATGAAAATCGAAGCATTGCACATCGGCATGAACGTCCGGCATCCGCAATACGGCCTGGGAACGGTCAGGACGATTTCCGAGGTCACGGCGGACATCCAGTTCAACGACGGCAAACGCACAGTGGAGCCGCACGCCGCCGGCCTGGAACCCGCCGAGCCGCAAATGGCGGCAATCGGATTGAATGTGCCGTTGAAGCAATTCATCGAGCAGACTTTGGATGCCGCAGTCAGGAAGCTTGGCCTGGAAAAGCCGGATTCGGTCGTGGAGCAGCTCGGCCTGCGCTGGCACGGCGGCAAGGTGGTGATGCACCCGGCGGACGCGGCGTTGCAGGCGAAGGAGGTGCCGCTGGAAACGTTCTTCCACAAGATCGTGATGGTGCGGAACAATCTGCGCGTGCTGGAGCAGAAAATCAACGCGCACGAGAAATTGTCCGACGGCGAGAAGGTGGAGATGCAGCAATACATCACGCGCAGCTACGGCTCGCTGACGACGTTCAACATTTTGTTCAAGGAGAAGGAAGATCAGTTTTGAGGAAATTCAGCAGGCGTCCGGGTGGAGGGCCGGCGGTTAATTTTTCCGCGAGAGAACTTCGTGGACGGTTTTGAGGAGCTGATCCGTTGTGAACGGCTTGTAAATGAACGCATCGGTTTTGAGGCCGTGCCCGTCAACGGCCTTTTCCTGCTTCGAGCCTGTGGCAACGACGATTTTGAGGTTTGATTTGACTTTGCGGAGGGCCTTGATGGTGGCGAAGCCGTCCATGAACGGCATTTCGATGTCGGTGATGACGAGGTTCACGTCATCGGTTTTTTGGGCGAGACGGACGACGGCCTCGGGTCCGCTGGCGGCGGTGATGACGCGGTAATGATAATTTTCCAGCGTCGTGCGGATGAGCGCGAGCATGGACTCCTCGTCGTCAATGATGAGGATGCACTGGCCGCCGCCGACGGGCGGCGCGGGTTTTTGCGGCGCGGCCTCCCCTTCCGCCGCGCCGATGAGGGCGGGCAGAAAGAGCTTGAATTCGGTCCCGCAGCCGACCTCGCTTTTGACGGTGATGAAGCCGCCGTGGTTTTTTGCGATGGAGAGGGAGGTGGACAATCCCAGGCCGGTGCCCTTGTCGGCGGTCTTGGTGGTGAAGAACGGCTGGAACAGTTTTTCGAGTTGCGCGGCGGGAATGCCCGTGCCGGTGTCCGCGACGCTGACGCAAAGATAGTTTCCGGGCTTCGCGTCGGGAATTTTGGCGGCGGCGGCGGTATCGAGACGGACGTTTTGCGTGGAGAGCGTGACGACGCCGCCTACGGGCATGGCGTCGCGGGCGTTGACGCAGAGGTTCATCAGGATCTGGTGCAGTTGCGTGGGCGCGCCGGAAACGGGGCTGCAATTTTTGTCCGCGTTGATGCGGCACTCGATGTTTTTTGGAAAGGTGTCGGTGATGATCCTGCCCATTTCCTTCACGATCTGGTCAACGCGGATGATGACCCTGCCTGAATCGCCGCCGCGCGCGAAGGCGAGCACCTGCCGGATCATCTCCGCGCCGCGCTGGGCGCTGGATTCCATGGTGCCCAAAACGCTCTCGCCTTCCCGCGACAGCGTTTCTCCGCGCAGGATGCTTGCGCCGATGAGGATGGGCGTGAGCGCGTTGTTCAGGTCATGCGCTATGCCGCTGACAAGCGCGCCCAGGCTTTCGAGGCGCTGTGCGCGGAGGAATTGCTCCTCCAGCAGTTTGCGCTCGGTGATGTCGGTGTTGATGACGAGCAGGGACTGGGGACGTCCTTGCGCGTCGCGAATCAAGGTGGAGCGCGCCTGCACGATGACGCGCCTGCCGTCCTTGGCCACTTTTTGGAGTTCGCCGCCCCATTCATCCTGCCCGAGGGCTGTTTTGAAAGTTTCTTCAATCTGCGGCGTGAGAATTCCGTTGAACAGCAGGTGCAAAACATTTTTTCCAAGGGACTCCTCGGCAATCCAGCCGTAAATCTTTTCCGCGCCCTTGTTCCAGTAAATGATCCGGCCGGCCAGGTCGCAGACCATGATGGCGTCGCTCGCCTTGTCCAGCAGCGCGCCCTGTTCGCGGATGATTTGATCGGCGTGCTGCAGGCGCACGCGTTCGCGGGCGTTGTGCAAGGCCCGGCGGATGGCCGGGACGAGGCGGCCCGGACGCTGCTTGAGGATGTAATCCACGGCGCCATGCTGGAGGCTGTCCACGGCGATGTCCTCGCCGATGCTGCCGGAGAAAAAAACGAACGGCGTTTCCGGGTGCAGTTCCTGGGCGAGTGAGAGCGCCCTCAAACCGTCATAGGACGGGAGGGTGAAATCGGAAATGATCAGGTCAAATTCATCGCGGCGCAAAGCATCTTCAAATTCATCCCGGTTTTTGGCGAGCGTGAACTCGCAATCCAATTCATTGGCGGAAAGCGTCTCCGCCAGGAGAACATGGTCGTTTTCGTTGTCTTCAAGGTGCAGCACGCGCACCCGTTGTTTGTCTGCCTGTGTTCCCATAATTTTTCAACCGCTGCGTTTCACCGCCCCGGGCGGCGGCTCGTTGACGATGGCCCAGAAAAATCCGACCTGCTTGATGGACGCGACAAATTTCTGAAAATCCACCGGCTTGACGACATAGGCGTTGACGCCGAGTTGGTAGCTGCGAACCAGGTCCTGCTCCTCGCGCGACGACGTAATCATCACGACAGGAATGTGTTTGAAATACGGATCGCTTTTCATGACCCGCAACACCTCCAGCCCGTCCACTTTTGGCATTTTCAGATCGAGCATGACGACGACGGGGAATCCGTTGGCGTGCCCGGCGAATTTCCCCCGGTTGTATAGATAATCCAAAGCCTCCGCGCCGTCGCGGGCCACGACGACTTCGTTGGCCAGGTTGTGTTCTTCCAGCGCGGCGAGCGTCAATTCCACGTCGTGTTCGTTGTCCTCGGCAAGCAAGATGCGTTTCAATGGAGCCATAAGTCACCCTTTCCCTTCAGTTGGAGTTTTTGGAAGTGAGAAGAAAAAAGTCGCGCCGCCGCCCACCTTGCCCTCCGCCCAAGTGCGTCCGCCGTGGCGGGAAACGATGCGGCGAACATTCGCCAGCCCGATTCCCGTGCCTTCGAATTCATCCGAACGATGCAGCCGTTGAAAAACACCGAACAATTTGTCCACGTATTGCATATCGAACCCCACTCCGTTGTCGCGCACAAAAAAGACGAATTCACACTTTTCTTCGTTACACCCGATTTCAATCTCCGCCGGGTCGCGTGTGCGCGAATATTTCACCGCATTGCCGATCAGGTTTGCCCAGACCTGACGGATCATGGCCGCATCTGCCTCAATTTGTGGCAGGCTGTCCATTTTCCAGACAACGCGGCGACCACGAATTTCCTCTTGCTGGGCATCCCAGACCTCATGCACTAGCGATTCTGATGCCACTTTTGCGCGGCGCAAATCCATGCGGCTCATCCGCGAAAAAATCAGCAGGTCGTCAATCAGCGCGCCCATCCGCCGGGCGGAGTCGGCGATGATGTCGAGATAGCGACGGCTGCGCTCGTCCAGTTTTTCGGCGGACTGTTTCCGCAGCAAATCCACGAAGCCGTCCACATGGCGCAATGGCGCGCGCAAATCGTGGGAGACGGAATAGGAAAACGCCTCGAGTTCCTTGTTGGCGGTTTGAAGTTTTCCATTCGCGGCTTGGATTTCCTGCGAACTGCGGAAAATTTCCGCCTCCGCCTCTTTTGCCTTGGTTATGTCATTGAAGAGAATCGCCACCCGCCGGTATTTCGGCTCTCCGAAACGAAAGGCATAGACGTCATAAGTGCGGCGCAATTGTTCGGCACGATCTTGAAAACGGACTGCTTCACCCATCATGGCGACGCGCCCATACTTTTCAAACCAGTGCGCTTCATGCTGCGGGGCAATCTCTCGCATCCTTTTTCCAAGAGCGTCATGAAGTCCGGTTTGCTTTTCAAACGACGGGTTGATTTCCAAAAACCGGTAGTCAACAGGCTTTTGTTGGTCGTCGAAAATCATCTCAATGATGCAAAAGCCCTCGTCTATCGAATCGAACAAGGTGCGATAATGCTTCTCGCTTTGCCGCAGTTTTTCCTCGGACTGCCCACGCAATCTCAAATCGCGGCGGATGAACAAAATCGCCACCAATCCGACGGCGCACGCGAAAAAGCTGCCGGCAACAATGACAATCTCGGCGATGTCTGCGCTGGCGTGGACCGTTTTCAGGCGCTGCACGGCTAGATGGTCTTCCGCGTAGTGCATTTCGGAAATGCCCCGTTGGATTTGATCCATCAAATCCTTGCCTTCGCGGGTGGAGACGGCGGTGGCGACGGCCTGCAATCCACGTTCCTGCCGGATTTTTATGCGGTCGTTCAAAATGGCCAGCCGCCGCGAGACCAGCGGCTGCAATTGATCCAGGCGTTTCAATTGCGCGGGATTGTCGGAAACATAATTCCGCAGTTTTTCAAGCCAGCCGTTGACCTGCGCCTGCGCGTTCGTGGAATCCCTCAAAAAAATTTCATCGCAGGTGAGCAGATAGCCGCGTTGCGCGGTCTCGGCGTCGGTGAGGATGGCGCGGCCTGATTCGATGGTTGCGATGACTTTGTAGGTGTGGTTGACCCAGTCTTCCGCAGCCACCAGATGCGTCGTGGTCCGGTAAGAAAGCCAGCCGATGCCGACCAGCGCCAGCACCGATGCCGCGAACCCAAGCACGATTTTATTTTCGACGGAAGTTTTCATGTAACTCGCCGTTGACGTGCAAACCCTTTGATTTTCTTTTACCGAGGCTTGCTGTTCAAAAACTACTCCTGTTCAAAAGAAAAGCAAATCGGGTGCCACTCGTTTTCCCCGGATCGTTCGCCCATCAGGATTGGTCGTTTGCAGTCTCCTCACCGAGGCTGGCTAAATGGGAAAATATGCGATACAGGTTTGAAGCTGCAACCTGTGCTTTGAATTCATCCACGCTTGTTCGCAGATTCAGTTGTTTACCTTCACCGTTTCAAATTCGGAGGTCAAGATGCCCGAGGCGTCCCGCGCAACGACTGAAAGCGTGTGTGATCCGTTGGCTGCGGTTGTCGTATCCCATTTGATTGAATACGGCGGATTGTGGATTTCGGAACCAACGTCCGCGCCATCAATCCGAAATTGCACGCTGGCGATGCCGATTCCGCCGCTGCGATAAATTTTGGCGGAACAGGGAATTGCACCCGACACGGTCGCGAGGCTGGCCGGAGCCGTGATCACATTGGAGAACGACAGGTTTTCCGAAGGCAACACCGTGCGGCAAATCCGAAAACCGATTTCGTCACTTTTTGAACCGGGATTCCACTGCCAATGGTTGGCCGACATTTCGTGA
>Ga0181529_10000611_pt1 | contig 51377 bp, 49 predicted proteins | sample PEATcosm2014_Bin_36_FD_119763 | JGI IMG/M metagenome (GOLD analysis project Ga0181529, IMG submission 119763) | Peatland microbial communities from MTU Mesocosm Facility, Houghton, MI, USA - PEATcosm2014_Bin10_30_metaG | ecosystem: Environmental > Terrestrial > Soil > Wetlands > Peat | place...
TAATTGGGCAAAACTGGTAGGGCGGGCAGTCCCCTGCCCGCCGGACGCGTGGATTGACAACAGGCGGCGCGCACGGAGTGACGCGCCCTACCGGATTATCTGTTATGTGCATAATCCCTCAAAGCATCAGGGAAAATTGATTTTTCCGCGCCGGACCGGAATTTTCCCGAATTGGATTATTATAAAGAAGAGCGGGATTATTCCAGGGAAGAGCCGGACTGGAACAAGGAAGAGCGGGATTATTCCAGGGAAGAACCGGATTGGAATAAAGAAGAACCGGATTATTCCGGGGAAGAGCGGAAAAATGATTTTCCCGCACCGGACTGGAATAAAGAAGAACCGGATTATTCCAGGGAAGAACCGGATTGGAATAAAGAAGAACGGGATTATTCCAGGGAAGAACGGGAAAATGATTTTCCCTTGAGGAGAAACGATTTTCCCTTAAGGGAAAATGATTTCCCAAGTTCGAAAAACCCGGCGGAAGAACGCAAAAACTGGCGGAACCGGCTGAAAATGATGGGTTTAGGGTTGAAATGGTCAAAAAACGACAAATCTGGCGAAACCCATGACCCGATTTTACATGGGGTGTCGGTTGGCAGCGGATATTAATATGTAGGAGCCGACGTGCCTGTCTCGCCGTAGCCGGGCAAAGGCGGAAGGAGGCTCTGACTGAAAACCTTAAATCGGGGATTCGGAATGAGTCCCCGCCGTGCTCGCGCCCGTCGCGGCAGGTCGTCACCTCGACTCCTACAAATGTTGGTAGGGCGGAGCTTGGTGGCCGTCCGCAAAGACCGCCGCCGTGATATTTGGGCTGCGCGGCAACGCAGCCCTGCCGGGAAATGTGTTTTTACACGAATTGAATTGTCGCGGAGCGACGCCGGAAATTAGCCAGCCACGAGGTGGCTGGTGGCATGAATGAATAAATTTTCGTGCCGGAAGGCACGATGGAATTGGCCGGAGGCTTTCCGGTGTCCCTTCAGGACACGATTTTATTTTACGACCTACCAGACACAATGTGTCTGGCTAATTTCCAGTTGTCCCGTTGGGACGAAGCAAATTCGTGCACCACAATTCGCGTAAGCGAACGGCTCAGATTGGGCATCAAACTCGTGGCGGGCTTTGGGGAAGCCAATTCGTGTCTGAAACTTCTCGACACGGTTTGGAAATGGGCGGATTCTGGCGCAAATCATGGAAGCCATCGGGATAACTCTGGTGTGTGTCGCGGCGCTGGTCGTGCCGGCTCTGCTGCTCTCGCGCCGGCAACGGAACCTCGACTCCTACAAATGTTGGTAGGGCGGTCGCTGCTGCGCCGCCGTGATATTTGGTCTGCGCGGCAACGCAGCCCTGCCGGAAAACATCGGGTGGTGGGCTTGGGAAGCCAGAAAATTCTCGACTCGGTTTTGAATTGGGCGTATTCAGTCTCAAATCGGAAAATTCGTGCTTAAATGAAAACTAATGCGCCGAGCGCATGGAAAAGACGCCGAACGCGCGTGATTTGGATTGTCCTTTTGTCAATCTTGCTTTCAGTTTTGTGGTTGTGCGATTCAAAGTTTTTGTCGGAAGAACCCACGGCAAAAGAAGTTTCAACCAACGGTTTACCGCCTCCTTTTGCCAGTCAGAAATTTTCTTCCCAAACGAACCAACCGCCGTTTTCTATCCGAAATAATTCTTCGATTCTTACGAATTCACTAGCGGCAACCGCGCCTTCCGGCACAAATGCAACGAACACAAACTATGACGGTCAAATCAGTGCCGGTGCTTTGAAGCAGATTGCAGCGTTGGAAAAAGAAAAGGAAAGCCGCACTCCGACACAGCAAAAAATTGATTCGCAACTGCTCTACGCCGATAAAATGCGGCGCGGTGTTCCCATTGCGGACGGGGTGCCGGTGCAGCGGGTGGATTTGGACAAAGATGATCAAGGCCGTATTTTGGTGGACATCAAGGCGGATGTTACAGACGCCCTGTTGCAATTCATCAAAACTCTTGGCGGGAACGTGGTCAATGACTTCCCGCAATATCAAGCAATCCGCGCAGGCGTTCCGTTGGCGAACATTGAAGATTTGGCGGCGAGAGGCGAAGTCAAATTTGTTGAACCCGCTGTCCGCGCGATGAATAATACCGTGGACAGTGAAGGAGATTACACTCATCAAACCCATGGAGCGCGCACGACATTTGGCATAAATGGAACGGGCGTCAAAGTTGGCGTTCTTTCCGGCGATGTATCGTATCTAAACAGTTCTCAAATTGCCGGAAAGGTAACAATTCTATCGGGACAAAGCGGCGTGACGACAGAAGGCGAAGGAACGGCCATGCTTGAAATTGTCAATGATTTGGCTCCGGGAGCGCAATTGTATTTTGCCACTGCAAATGGAGGCGATGCCAACTTCGCCAGCAACATTCAGTCGCTTCATGCCGCAGGTTGTAATATCATTGTGGATGATGAGTTGTATGCAGACGAATCGCCATTCCAAGACAGCATAGTGGCGAAAACTGTAAATTCGGTGACAGCAAATGGCGTCCTCTATTTTTCTGCCGCCGCAAATTCAGGGAATAAAGATAACGGAACCAGTGGGACTTGGGAGGGAGATTTTGTTGATAGTGGGGATATAAATGATTCACTATTGCCAGCTAATTCAGGCCATGTGCATAGCTTTGGCGGGGGAATGCTCTTTGATAAAATCACAACCAATGGACCTGCCGGAAACGATTTGACTACCGTTTTATTTTGGTCTGATCCATTGGGGGCTTCGACTAATGACTATGATTTATATTTGCTTGATCCTACTGGCAGTAGCGTTGTTGCATCGTCAACCAATCCCCAAAATGGAACTCAAGACCCTTACGAATTTGTTCCAAACTCAAGCTCTACGACAAATCCTGCCATTGGTGATTTGATAGTAATTGTGAAATTTTCCGGCGCGGGAAGATTTTTGCACCTTTCAACAGGACGCGGTGAACTGGCCATCAGCACACAAGGCTCGACCAGAGGACATGATTGCGCGACAAATGCTTTCGACGTAGCTGCGGTAAATGCTTATATTCCTTTTCCCGGCAGTCCGAATCCTTACGGTTCTTATCCAAACCCCTTCACTGGCGGCGCAGCGAATCCTGTCGAAACATTTAGTTCCGATGGCCCTCGTCGCGTTTTTTTTCAGGCCAACGGCACGCCAATAACTCCCGGTAATTTTTCTTCCACAGGCGGCGCAGTGAGACAAAAACCTGATTTCACGGCGGCAGACGGTGTGACTACGGATGTCCCCGGCTTCGCTCCATTTTACGGCACTTCCGCTGCCGCGCCTCATGCCGCCGCAATCGCCGCTTTGCTCGAATCATACAATACCAATCTGACTGCGCTTCAGATTCGCACCGTTCTCATCAATACCGCTTTGGATATTATGTCGCCCGGCTTAGATCGAGATTCTGGCGTGGGCATCGTCATGGGACTATCTGCGTTGGAAGCAACGCCGCTGCCAAATCTGACAAGATTCACGGATAATCTTAACAATTCGAGTCCTCATACTGGCGATGTTGTGACCGCTTCAATCACCATCACGAATGCTCCATGTTCCGATGGCGGAACAAGTGCTGGAGCTTTTCACGTCGGTTTCTATTTTTCGTCCAGTCCGAGTTTTATCGGCGCAACGCCATTTGTTGCTCCCCTGGTTAGCGGTTGTGCTGCCAACGGGGTAGTCTCAGTGAATCAGAATATCCTTATCAACGCATCGCCAGGAATTTATTATCTCGGCTACAAGATTGATTGTTCCAACGAGGTGACTGAATGCGACGAAACTGACAATGGCATTTATTATTGGATGGTCACGGTTCTGCCGCCGCCTCAACCTGATTTAACTTTAGAAACCAGCAGCCTTAATAATTCAAGCCCACATCCCGGTGATACCATAACCGCTTCGATTACGATTACAAATGAACCATGCACCGGTGGGAGCACCAATGCCGGGGCTTTTCATGTCGGGTTTTATTGGTCAACTAACACAAGCTCTTTAAGCAATTATTTCATCGGCGCAATTTCGGTCAGTGGTTGTGCATCTAACGGAACCATTTCATTGAGTCCGGGAATCACAATCGGCACCGGCACTGTGCCGGGAACATATTATCTCGGCTACGAGATTGATAACTCGAACGAAGTGGACGAATGCAATGGCGGGAATAATCCCATTTATTCTTGGATCGTCACGGTTGCGCCGACAAACACAACACCGCCGACAATCAGCATAACGTCGCCGACAAGTGCTTCAACTTACAGCACATTTTCAAACAGCATCAATCTCGGCGGCACGGCCAGTGATAATGTCGGCGTAACGCAGGTGACTTGGAATAATAGCAGCGGCGGCAGTGGCACGGCCAGCGGCACTTTGAATTGGAGCATCACCGGGATTGCGCTGCAAAGCGGAACAAATTTGATCACCGTTACCGCGTATGACGCCGCCGGAAATAGTGGGAACGCCGCGCTTACTGTGTCATACAATCTTCCCGCACTTGGCATCGCAAATCAAAACAGCAGCATAGTGCTGACTTGGCCGACAAATGCCGTTGGCTTTATATTGGAAAATGCAACGAATCTGCCAGCAGCCAATTGGACGACTAATTCATCTTCACCCTTTATTGTGAACGGGCAATACACCATTACAAACGCGGTCTCCAATGCGATGAAATTTTACCGATTGATAAAACCATGAAAAAAACCATAATTTTGAAAGCACGAATGAAAATAAAATTTTTACTTCCGCTTGCGGCGATCTTTCTCGCCGGTTGTGCCGCACCGATGAAAACAGTTTTGTTTGATTCGCAGCCACGCGGCGCACACGTTTTTATGACGACCGGCATAAATGAGGATAGCGCCAAAGGCGCAAGAGATTATCTCGGCACGACGCCGTTTCAATGGACAACGGAAACCGAGGGCGATGGCACTTTCAAAATTCAGAGCGCGGGTATTCCGTTTTATTCGAGTTTTGTGCAGTCAGTCGTTGTGTTCACCGCCGAGCCGCCAAACGACACTACAAATCTTTACACGAAAAAAGAGGTGTATCACGGCAACGCGCAATTTCAGCACGCCGACCAAGTGCCGCAAGGGATATTCTTTGACCTAACGAAGCCGTAATCAATTTACTGTAAAGGGGTCCTTGAGTTCGTTCGCGTGTTTGGCGTGGTTCGCATTCATAATCCAGCGTGACGGGTCTGCTAGATTATGGTTGGCCATCGTGCGGAGCGCCCGGCGTCATTTCTCGGACGCCGCGCTCAAGACCCCCTCATCCGGCACCAACGTCCAGTCGCTGTCCGGATTGTATTCCTTCATCGCCCCCGCAATGCGCAGGGTCTTTTCAGCAAGATTGCGTTGATACACCTTGCCGTCCTGACCAACGATAAAAGTCATGATGCCCGATTGATCCCAATGTTCCGGGTAAGCCACCAGTGCAAAACCGCCGGTCAAGATGCCGTGGCTCATATAATCCGTTTTCCCGCCGGGCGCGGCCCCGCCCTGCCGGGTCAAAATCTTGAAATAATATCCGTGAAAGGGATGCGGCCCCGCGCTGGTATGCCTGACATAACCCTCGGCGTGGGCTTCCGCCACCAACGGTCCGAAGGGACTGGCCGCTTCGCCTTCCGCCGCCGGCCAGTAGAGGCCGTCCTTCTTGCCGGGCGTGCTCTTAAATTTCTGGGCATAACTTATGACTCCGCCACCAGCGGGGTTTTCGCCGGCATACTGCCGTTGCGCGGTGACATAAGTCCGGCAGACGCCAATGGCGCAGAGTTCGTCCTTGCCGATGTGGCGGTTGATGATCTCTTCCTTGCCGGCCGCCGTGTCGAAATGCCATTGGCCACCCGCTTGCACCAGCGGAATGGGATACGGCCAGTTGTTCGTGCCCACTTCCAATGTGATTGTGTCATCGCCGTCTTTCACCTGATTGCAGTCCTGCGCCATCGCGTCGGCAAACCGCTGCGCATTGTTGGCATCCTGCACCTTGTCGCCGGTCAACAGCTCGGAGAACTCCGGGCCAAAAATTGTCTGCAAGGCCGCCTGATCCTTGGCTTGGACGGCGGTTTGCAGGGCCTTGACGGCGTCATCCGGCGAGGCGAACAATTGTTCCGTGATGGCTGGATTTGCATCCGGCTCCGCCGCATGGAGGTTCAGCAATAAAATACCGCAGGCACCCGCCAGCAATGTAACGGTTGAAATGAAGGCAAAACGTGTAAATTGGTTTGGAAATTTCATAGGGATTAATTTGGGATTATTTTTGTGCGATCCGTTTCGCGGTTCAGTGCCTGTCCCCGCCGCCATGACCGCCTCCGCCGCTCGCGTGTCCTCCGCCTCCACCGCCATGTGCCACTCCACGACTGGCGGCTCCGCGGGCACTATAATCATGCACATCGCGTCCCCGGTCATAGCCGCCGCCCCACCAACCACCCCACCCGCCAACTACAACTCCACCGTCACTGTAACCTCCGTCATCCACGACGCCGATGCATCCCGTCAAGACGATCAGCATCGTAACGGCCAGCCCGGTCTTGATCCAGTTGGCCAGAAGATTCAGTTTGATTTTCATATTCGACAAAATACGCCTGAAACCTTCCCATAGCCATGGGGTGAACACCTGATTCAATCCGGCTCCTCAACCCGGCCCGCTTACATGCGAAGGATGAAGTGAACCGCTAATCCAAAAGTCCTGCGCTCAAAGTCTGCGCGATGAGCGGGAAGCTTCAGCCGGCGCAGATCACCGCCCTGGTTGCGTATGTCCAGTCTTTGAAATGAAGAACCGATTAATCTTTTGAAAAGAAAATTGAAATGGCTTTTCGTCGCGCTCGTCGTAGGCTTCGCCTTGTTGCAACTCACAAATCCCCCGCGCATAAAGCCGCCCGTCGTCAACGATTTGATGGCGAACAACCGGCCGCCGCCGCAAGTTGCTGCGATGCTGCACGCGGCGTGCTACGACTGCCATTCCAGCGAATCGCTCTGGCCTTTCGTGATCGTCCCACGCCGCCGGATGTGCAGAAGGAGTTTGAGGACATCAAGTCGGATGTAAAATGACCCGGGATAATCTATATGACAAACAAATGGGTTAAACCGGCCTGCCCCGACGGGCGCGAACACGGCTAGAGGGGCATTGGAATTATTCGACTCCTCACCCCGGCCCTCATTCGTCCGACGAACGCGGAGAGGGAGAAAACTTTTTGCGTCTTGTGTATTTTTGCGGCCAATGAATTTGTGTCCATCTGTGTTAATCTGTGGTTAAAATGGCGGCTGCGTTCAGTCATCATCGCGGCGCGCGGGTGACGATCTCGTCCAATTTTCTTTCCGGCCTGCTGGAGATGGATGCCATTGTGCTGCATTGCGACGAGCGGTATCGGCCCTGCGGCTGGATGGCGCCGCTGGCGCGGACGGTGGATTTGAAGACGTTTCAAAACCAGACGATCCCCTGCCCTTGTAGCTGCCGATGTGACAAGGCTCAAATTTATTCGGAGTTCGGAATTCTGAATTTTAGATGGAGCCTCCTCACGTCGGCTGCCACCAGCTTCGCTCGCCGCACCTGGAGCTGGCGCTCAAGCAAGCCGCGCTACGGGCGCTGGCGGCGTGGCGGTGACGCGCTCGTCGCCGAATGCATCCGCATTCCTTATTTCCCAAGCTTTGCGTCATACAATTCTTTTACAAACCTTTGACATCCCGATGACAACTCTTCGCGGCAATCGGGCAGAATGGCTGCATGAAAAACATTCTGTTCATGATTGGCCTGGCGGCGACATTCACAGCGAACCTGTTCGCCGGAGAAACCCTGCAACTCAACCTCGTGCCGGAGCGCGGCTATGTCGTAAAAAACACGCCGCAGGAGGTTGTCATCAAAATTGACCTTTCAGCCATCGCCGGAAAACAGAAGTCCAGGCGCACCCCGCTCAATCTCACCGTCGTTCTGGACAAATCCGGTTCCATGGCCGGCGCGAAGCTGGAAAAAACAAAGCAGGCCGCAATGCAACTGGTGGACCGGCTCGCGCCGAACGATATTTTTTCGCTCGTCATTTTCAGCGACGTGGCGCAGGTGCTTGTCCCGGCGCAAAAGGTCGAAGACAAGGAGGCGCTGAAGGAAAAAATCGAAAGCATCGAGGCCGACGGCAGCACGGCGCTCTATGCCGGCGTGAAAATGGGCGCCGACCAGCTTCAGGAATTTTTTTCCGAGAAACGGATCAACCGCGTCATCCTGCTTTCCGACGGGCTTGCAAATGTCGGGCCAAGTTCGCCGCGCCAGTTGCGCCGGCTTGGCGGCGATCTTGCCGAACAGGGGATTTCCGTCACGACCATCGGGGTTGGCGACGATTACAATGAGGATTTGATGGCGGGACTGGCCGAGGCCAGCGACGCCAATTATTATTATGTCCAGGACACGGAAAAACTTCCGGAAATCTTCGCCAAGGAGCTCGGTGAAATGCTCACCGTGGCCGCGCGGGACGTGCGGATCGAGATCACCTGCCCCGACGGTGTAAAGCCCCTTGGCTTCATCGGCCGCCCCGAGAAATTTCAAGACCAATGCGCCACGGTGAACTTAAGGCAGTTCACGACCGGGCAAAACCGCTATCTATTTTTGCGATGCCTGGTGGACGGCAAACAGCCGGAAGTCGCGCGCGTCAACGTGAATTACAAGGATGAACTTTCTGACGGCAGCGACCAATCTGCAAGCGGAGTTGCAAAAATTGATTTCACCGGCGATCAGAAAATTTCCGACGGATCGCTCAACGGCGCGGTGAATGCCGAAAAGGAATTGATGCTCACCGCCGTTGCCAAGGACGAGGCGATTGCGCAGGCAGACGCGGGAAATTATCAGCAGGCCGCGACGATTCTCAAGGCGCAATCCGCCGTGCTGAACGGTTCTTTCGCCGCCGCGCCGCCGGAAGTGCAGATGCAAATCCGCGCGGAGACAAACAATCTTGACGATTTCAGCGACAAAATCAGCGGCGGCGGTTTTGGTGGTGGTGGCGGTGGGGGTTTTGATTCCGCCACGCGCAAAACTCTGCAGTCGCAATCTTACAACACGCGCAATTCAAAATCAGACTAACTCAAAAACACCTGTCAAAATGAAAACACTGCTTTTCACATTTTTTATCGGCACCAGTTCAATTCTTGCCACCGAACCGATTCCAAACCCGCTCATTGATTACAAGGAATTTCAAAAGGTTGTTGTCGCTTCCGCGAGCGAACGGGAATCCCACCGCCTGACCGAACCGCAGTTCATAGAAGCCATGGCCGACAAAAAGGCCTTTCTTTTGGACGCCAGAAGCGCTTCAAAATATGAACTCCGGCACATTCGCGGCGCAGTCAATCTTCCATTCACTGACTTCACCGCCGGGACTTTGGCAAAAATCATTTCGTCAAAAGACGTAAAAATTCTGATCTACTGCAATAACAACTTTGAAGGCAGCCCGGTCTCATTTGCTACAAAAGCTCCTTCCGCCTCGCTCAACATATCTACTTACACCTCGTTGCGGTCTTACGGTTACACCAACATTTTTGAATTGGGCCCTTTATTGAATGTTCACACCACTTCAATTCCATTTGAAGGGACGGAGCTAAATGTCATTTCACCGTCGTTAACAAAATCTTGATATGAAAAAACTTATTCAACTTTTCTGCTTGTCCGCAATTTTGGGAATATTTTATCAAGTTGTCCGCGCTCAAGCCAATTACACCGTTCACGAATGGGGCACGTTCACTTCCGTGTCCGGTTCGGACGGCGTGTTGCTGCCGGGACTCCAGCAGGAAGAAGAACCGTTGCCGTTCTTTGTTCATTCGCATGAAGGGATGGGGCCGTATTTCGTCAAGGGTTGGATTCGCCCACTTCATAATGTGACGATCAAAATGGAGACGCCGGTGATATATTTTTACACGGAGCAGCCTTTTGAGGCGCACGTTCATGTCGGTTTCAATGGCGGCTCCATCAGCCAGTGGTTTCCGCAACGCAGCGGAGGGGAAACTCCACCGCCTTACACTAATTTCGCCATGCCCGACGGCGGCGGCATTGATTTTGAAAAAAAATACAACGGCAGCATTGATTGGGATGTGCAGGTTCAGCCACTGTCGGTGGACGATAATGCGTCAGTTTTCAAGCCGGGCGCGACGCCGACGTGGCTTTATCCGCGCCAGACCGACTCGGCTTTGGTGCGGACGAAAGACGGCGAGGCGGAGAAATTTCTTTTTTATCGCGGATTGGGAAATTTTTCCTTGCCGGTGAAATTCACGTTGCCAGCGGATGACACCCTGCGCATCGAAAACACTTCATCTGCGCCAGTTCCAGCCATGCTCATCTTCAATCACCCGCGATACGGTGACGAAGTAAGGTTTGTGCTGCTCGGTTCGTTGAAGGCCGGAGAAACGCGGATGGTGACACTTGCCGAGCCGGTGACTTCGACAAACTGGCAGCACGAGGTTTACGCGACGATGCGCGGCGCGTTGATCCAGGCGGGCCTGTTTCCAAAGGAAGCCGACGCGATGCTGCAAACGTGGTGGCTCAGTTATTTTGAACGGCCGGGCCTGCGTGCGTTTTGGATCGGGCCCGAAAGCTTCACAAGCTCGGTGCTACCGCTGACGGTTGATCCACCACCAAGCCGTCAGAGGCGCGTGCTGGTGAGCCGCAGCGAATTGCTCACGCCGGCATTCGAGAAGAAATTGCTCGAACAATTCGCGCAGGGAGACCAAAATCAATTTCTCAACGAACGGTTTTTCAAAGCGTATGAAGCGCGCGTCAATGCGCTCAAAGCGGGACATTGAATTCCTGTCGAAGCGTTCACCGGATGAATTGTCAAAATGAGCTTGGTTATGAGCGCGAACTTGGGATATTTCGCACAGAACACAAATGAAAAAAGTCGCACTTGTCTTTGTGCTTGCCGTCATCCTGCCGAGCCTCGTGCTCGCGTGGCTGGCCGTGCGCTCGCTGCGCGACCAGCAATTCCTCATCGAACGCCAGCAGTCCTTGTTTGACCAGCGTGTGACCGATTCGCTCGCGCAAAACATTTCCGATTATCTCGCGCAGCGGCAGCAGGAATTTTCCGCGCAGGTGGAAACCCTGGTAGGCGATAAAGACGCGCGGGAAGTCGCGGCGCAATTTGACAAGCAGCTTCGGCGCAACTGGCCGCTGGCCGAGGTTGGTTTCTGCGTCACGCTGTCGGGGAAAATCCTTTCGCCCGCGCCAAACACGCGCCCCGAGGCGCAGATGTTCCGCCTGGACAACAGCGGATTCCTCGGCAACCGCGAGCCGGTGGAGGTTTATTCGAGCGCGAACAATGCCAACGCCAACACGTTTGGTTTCGGTCGCAGCCAGGCGAACCAATCTTCGTTTGCGCTAAACTCGGTCTCCGCCAGTTCCGCCGGAGCGCCGCAGCAACAGCGACTGCAATTGAAACTTGCCGGACAATCGGACATGCCAAGTGCCGCCGCACCGCCGCCAAACACTTTTGCTTCCGCGCCCTCCGGTCAATCCACAACTTTGGCCGCGAATAATTTTTCCAGCGGCAGAATTGGCGGCGCTGGTGGCGGCGGCGGTGGATTTGGCGGCGGAGCTAATAATTCCAGCAGTGCCAACACAGTGCAACCGGCGACGGTGAACAGTTCGCTCGCCGATTCGATTTCTCCGGCGCCGCAACAAAAAACGGAAATGGCGGTGGCCAAGGATTTGAACGCGCCAGCATCCCCGGTTGCCGTGCCACCGACGCAGGCATTTGCGTTCGACGATATCGCTGCCAGAAAAGACACCACCGGCCAGCCGCAAACCCAGAACACGCTCAATTACAAGGCGGCACAAACCCGCGCGGTCAGTCCGCAGAGCCAGATGTATCAAATCTCGGATACATCCAAGGACGAAGGCGCGGTGGACGGGCAGCAGAAAAATTTATCAAAAGTCATTCCCGCCGAAGCCGAGTTTGCCCAGCTCATCGGCGACCAGACCGACGGGATGCTCGCGCGGTTTTTGCAAAACAAATTAAATCTCATGTTCTGGCATCGCTTGAGCACTCAGCCGGATTTGATTTTCGGCGCACAATTGAATTTGAACCGCGTCGTGGACGGTTTGCGCGGACTTATACAGCCTGATCCGGCGCTGCAAAACGAGATTTGCATCGCGATTCTCGACGACAACGCCAAGCCCGTCGCCTTTTCGCGGTCCAGATTTCAAGCGAACTGGAAGCACCCGTTCGTCGCCACGGAAATCGGCGATGCGCTGCCGCATTGGGAAGTTGCCGCGTATCTCGCGGATCCCACCGCGCTCATGCGAGCCGCGTGCATTGCCAATATCACCATCGGGCTGCTTATCGCCGTGCTCGTGCTGGCCATCGTCGTCGGAAGCTGGCTCATCGTCCGCAATTTGAATTTCGAATTGACTCGCGCGCGGCAGAAAACGGATTTTGTCAGCAATGTTTCTCATGAATTGAAAACGCCGCTGACTTCAATCCGCATGTTTTCCGAACTGCTTGCCGAAGGCCGCGTGAATGACTCAGCAAAACAGAAATCTTATTTGCAAATCATCACCGCCGAGGCGGCTCGGCTCACGCGGCTCATCAACAACGTCCTTGATTTTTCACGCATGGAAAGCGGCGAGAAGAAATACAATTTCCAGCCGTGCGATCTGGCCGGCATCGTGCGTTCTACGGCGGAAACGTTCCGTCCGCACCTCGAAACAAACGGGTTCAAGTTTGACTGCGGACTGCCGTCCGCGCAGGTTTCCATTCGCGGCGACGCCGATGCGCTCTCTCAAATCATCATGAATCTTTTGTCCAACGCGGAAAAGTATTCCAACGGCGGAAAGGAAATCACGTTGCTGCTGACGCAAAGGCAGTCGCCGTTGTCTCACGCAGAAATAAAAATCCTGGATCGCGGCTCCGGCGTGCCGCGCGGCAGCGAGGAAAAAGTTTTTGAGAAGTTTTATCGCGCGCACGATTCGTTGAGCAGCGGCATCCAGGGTTCTGGATTGGGGCTGACGATTGCGCGTCAAATCGCCAGGGCGCACGGCGGCGACGTGGTTTGCGAAGCCCGCGAAGGCGGCGGAAGCTGTTTCATTTTTAGAATTCCACTGGCAGGAGAACCGGCATGAAAACAAAAATTTTAATCATCGAGGACGACCCGCACATTTTGCTCGGACTGGAGGAGGTCCTGAAAAGCGAAGGCTACGAAACCGGCTCATGCAATCGCGGCGACGAAGCCGTTGCAGCCGCCGGCAAATTTCAGCCTTCGCTGATCGTCCTTGACGTGATGCTGCCGGGCGCGAGCGGCTATGACATTTGCAAGCAACTGCGTGCAAAAAAAAATTCCACGCCGGTTCTCATGCTCACCGCCAAGGGCCAGGAAATTGACAAGGTCATCGGCCTCGACCTCGGCGCGGACGATTACGTGACCAAGCCTTTTGGCGTGCGCGAACTGCTGGCGCGGATTCAAGCACTGCTGCGCCGGAGCGGCAAAGCTGACGAAAAAAATTATTCGGAACAGAATTTCAAAATTGGTTCAGCGACGATTGATCCAAAAACCTTTCAGATCAGGCGCGGCAAAACGGTTGAAGAACTCACGGCAAAGGAATTGAAGCTGCTCCAGATTTTTCACGCGCACGCGGGCGAAGTGCTGTCGCGCGACAAGCTGCTGAATGAAATATGGGGCTACAATTATTACGGCACGACGCGCACGCTTGATCAGGTCATTGTCCAGTTGCGCAAAAAGCTTGGCGACAATGATCCCAAACATCTGCTCACAATCCACGGCGTCGGTTATAAGCTCGCCGATGCAACCCATGGCCAGCCATGAAAATTTACAAAATAATTACAGACCTTTCACACGAGCCTCACAATTAGGGGGCTTTGAGCCAATTACAACTTTCCCATGAAAACACTTTTTCAAAACCGCCTCGTGAACTTTACAAAAATCGGAATTTTTGTAATTCTGTCCGCCTCAACGATTGCTGCCTCAAGCCAGCCGACCGCGACGGATTATTCGACGAACAAAGCCGTCGCGGAAAAATTTTACTCCGAAGGTTCTTATGCCAAGGCAGGTGAAATTTACGGCAAAGTGGACGCTGCATCGCTTTCGCAGGAAGAAGCGCGCTGGGTGAATTTTCGGCTTGCAGACACACAATGGCGTTCCGCCGCCGCGACGGACAATTCCGATCCAACCAAACTGGACGAGGCGCGCGACAGTCTTGAAAAACAAATCCGCGATCTCACGCGCGAAGACCAGCACGACCTCATCTGGGCAGAAGACCAGGAATCCCTCGGCGATTTTTTATGGACACGGCGCAACAATTACAACTGGTATGACGGCTGGAACAGCGCGTGGCCGCATTATCAGGCCGCGCTCGACTGGTGGGCGGGGCAAAGCGATCTGGATTTGGCGCGCGAACGGTATTTGAAAATCGTCTGGCGCATGGCGCAAATGCCAAACGATTCTGGCGCCGGTTTTTATGGGGGCAACCGCGTGCCGCTGGAAATTTTCGAGAACGCCGCGAAAATTGCGCAAACGGATGATGACAAATCGCACGCGCATTATTTGATCGCGATGACATTGCACGAGCAGGGCGGCTGGGAACAGCGCGCCCGCGTGCCGCAGGAATTTGAAGCCGCAATCCGCGCCGGGAAAAAAACCGGCTGGTATGACGACGCGCTTTTCAATTACGCGCAATGGATGGAGCAAAATGGCGATTCGACGATGGACAAAAACGGCAACTGGTCTTCGCAGCCGGATTATGTGAAAGCGCTGGCGTTGTTCCGGCAATTCACGGGTGAATTTGCGAAAGGCGAATCGCGTTATTGGGAGCAGGCGCGGAACGAAATTGAAAACATCACCGCGCCGCAAATCAACGTCGGCGTCGGCAACATTTTTTTGCCGGAATCGGAAATCCAATACTCCCTGAACTGGCGCAACGTGAAGCAGATTCAGATCGCGCTTTATCGCGTGGATTTGCCGCGAGCGGTGAATTTTCCGGCCGAGTCCAAAGACCGGCGCGAATGGCTTGACACGATTGACTTGAACGCGCTGGAAAAAATCAAATCATGGACGTGCGACACGCATGACGCCGGAGATTATTCGCCGAGCAACGAAGTCGTGCGGCTCGACGGGAAATTGAGACCGGGCGCTTACGTTGTCGAAGCGCAGGCCGGCGGCAAAAGTTCGCGCGAATTGATTCTGGTCACGGACGCGGCGCTGGTTTTGAAAAATTCCGGGCGGCAGGCGCTCGTTTATTTTTGCAACGCGCTCGACAGCGCGCCGGTGACAAATGCCACGGTGAAGCTTTGGGAAAGCTGGTGGGCTGACGACCAATGGCATTCGCGCGCGTTTGACGGGACGACGGATACAAACGGCATCGCGGTCTTCAATCTGGAACGCGAGCCGGACAACAACGTCACGCTATTCGCCAGCGCGGTTCGCGGCGACCGGCAGGCGTTCAGCGCCGGCAACGGCTACTGGTCGCGCGAGGATTTCGACGCTTGGCGCATTTACGCGTTCACGGATCGTCCGGCGTATCGGCCAAAGGAAACGGCGGCATGGAAGTTCATCGCGCGGCGCTACAACGGATCGGTTTATTCGACGCCGGCGAACGAGACGATTGAATATGAAATCACCGACCCGCGCGGCTCGAAAATCAAATCGGACAAAATCAAATTGAACGAATTCGGCAGCGCGTGGGGTTCGATTGACTTGGACGAAAAAAACCCGCTCGGCGAATATCGCGTGACATTTTGGGACGACGGCCGCCACAACGAAATCGGCGACGCCACCTTGTTCCGGCTGGAGGAATATAAATTGCCGGAATTCAAAGTGACCGTCCAGACGCCGGAGGAAAACGGAAAGAAAAAAACTTTCCGGCTCGGCGAAACGGTCGAGGCCGCGATCCAGGCGGATTATTATTTTGGCGGGCCGGTGGCAAACGCCGACGTGGAAGTGCTCGTGCATCAAAAGCTGTTCCAGCATTTCTGGCACGAGCCGCGCGCGTATCCGTGGTTTTACGACGACATGGACAACGGCAATTCGCCTTTCGGCCGGTGGCGCGGCTGGTATGGCGGCGAGCAGATCATAACGAACGCCGTTTTGAAAACGGACGCGACGGGCAACGCGACCTTGACGTTTGAGACGCCGCAAAATTCCGGGCAGGATTTTGAATACGACATCGAAGCGCGCGTGACGGATTCGTCGCGCCGCGAAATCACCGGCAGCGGAAGCGTGCGCGTCACGCGCCAGCGTTATTACGTTTATGCAAATCCGGCGCACAGTCTTTATCGTCCGCAGGACAGGGTGACGGTGGATTTCAAGGCGCTTGACGCCAACGACGAGCCGGTGCAAACCGAAGGCACCGTCAAAATTATGCGCGATTATTGGTATGAAATCTGGCTCGCGCCCGACGGCCATGAAGTCAAGGGTGACGAACTCAAACGCCTCGAATCTGAAAATAAAATCTGGCCGCCCGCGCCAGCGCGACCGGATCAAAAGGACTGGCGGTTGAAATTTCGCGGCTACGAGCATGAAGAAATACTTACGCGCGATTTGAAGACGGACACGAACGGCGATGCGGAATTGTCTTTCACGCCGGAACGCGAAGGTTATTACCGCGTGGCGTGGTCGGGCGAAGATGTTTTCACAAACCAGCCGCCGCAATTGATTGCCGCCGAAACGACCGTCTGGGTCGCGAAAAATTCCACGACGGAACTCGGCTACCGCACCGGCGGCGTGGAAATCATCGCGGACAAGGACACGTTCCGCGTCGGCGGCACCGCGCCGGTGATGCTCGTCGCGCCGGAAGCGGATCGTTATGTGCTGTTCACCGTCGAAGGCCAAGACCTTTACCATTACGAACTCGTCCATTTGGACGGCACGGTGAAGCTTGTCAACCTGGCCGTGGACGAAAAATATGTGCCGAACATTTTTCTCGGCGCGACGCTCGTTGACGACCGGCAGATTTTCACGGACACGAAACAAATTGTCGTGCCGCCCGTGAAAAATTTCCTGAACGTCGAGGTGAAATCCGACCGGGCGCAATATCAGCCGCGCGACGAAGGCACGCTGACGGTCACGACGAAAAATGACGAAGGCAAACCGGTTTCCGCCGAAGTCGCGTTGAGCCTCGCGGACGAATCGGTTTTCTACATCCAGAACGATTATGCCGACGACGTGCGGCAATTTTATTTCGGCACCAAGCGCGCCGAGCAAATCCAGACGCAAAGCACGATGAACCAGAAGAGTTACGTGAATCTTGTCGAATGGGAAAACAATCAATTGATTGACGACAGGGAAAAGGCGCGATTGGAAGAGCAGAAACGGGAAGAAATAATCCGGGCTGAAAATGGGTTTGCGTGGAAAAAAGATTTGGATTTTAGCGATTCCGTCGCGACTGATGGCTCGGACGATAGAACTGTGGATAAATTAGAAAATGGATTCGGTGGTGGTGGCGGCGCTGGTGGTGGAGGATTGAGACATGTGACAGTATTAGGAGCAATTGCTGAAGATGTTAATGCTGTTACGTTGATGCCGCAAGGCATGGCAGAAATGCCGCCAGGGGCAACGGGTATGCCGGCCATGGGGAGCTTATTTCGGGCGAAAATGCCCCTCGGACAATTTCCCGGCAATCCTTCCACCGGCGAAGAACCTGCCGTTGTCGTGCGCAGTGATTTTCGTTCCACGGTTTTCTGGCAGCCGGACATCCGCACGGACAAAAACGGCACGGCGACGGTGAAAGTAAAATATCCCGATTCGCTCACGAGCTGGCGCGCCACCGCGCGCGCCGTTTCGCAGGCGAACCAGTTTGGCATCGCGGACACGACCACGCGCACGCGGCAGCCGCTCATCGTCCGGCTCGAAGCGCCGAGATTTTTCGTCGTCGGCGACACCGTGACGATTTCGGCGGTGGTCAACAACAACACGGACAAACAATTGGACGTCAAAACGAGCTTTGAAATTTCCGGATTGACGATCTCCGATTCCACCGCGCCGGCGTCCGTCGTGGCCGTTGAACCGCAAAGTGAAAAACGGATTGACGTGCAATGCCATGTCTTGTCGCCCGGCGACGTTAAATTAAAAGTCGCCGCGCGCGGCGGCGGATTTGCCGACGCGATGGAAAAAACTTTCGTTGCCTACGAGCACGGCATCGAGAAATTCATTTCCAAGTCCGGCAAAACGCGCGGCGACGACACGACGGTGGAATTGATTTTGCCGCACGAGCGGAAAATGGATTCCACATCGCTCACGGTTCAAGTCACTCCGAGCATGGCCGTGACGATGCTCGATGCGCTGCCGTATTTGATCAATTATCCCTACGGCTGCACCGAGCAGACGATGAGCCGGTTTTTGCCGACGGTCATCACGGCGAAAACGCTGCGCGATCTGAATTTGCAGCCGGAAAATGTCATGGGCCGCGTTTTTGGCGGCATCGAAACCAATTCCGCCGCCGCAACGCATCCGGACGGCAAAAAGAATCTGGATGAAATGAACAAAATGACGCAGACAAATTTGGATCGGCTTTACGATTTTCAACACGGCGACGGCGGCTGGGGCTGGTGGAAGGAAGGCGAAAGCGATCATTGGATGACGGCTTACGTCGTGTGGGGTTTGTCGCTCGCGCGCGACGCGGGCGTGGAAATCAAGGAAGACGTTTTGCGGCGCGGCGCGCAATATCTGGACGAGCATCTGGTTGACGAGGAGGAAAATCCCGACATGCAGGCGTGGATGCTGCACGCATATTCCGCCTACATCATTCCTTACAAGCACAATTCAGGTTTGCTCGGAAAATTTACCGGCAAAGCCGGAGACAATTTGTGGAATCGCCGCGACCAGTTGAACGCCTACACGCGCGCGCTGTTTGCGCTGACGGAAAATAATCTGGACAATTTTTCCCGCGCGAAAATTCTCGTCGAAAATCTGGAGAACGGCGTCGTCCGCGACGAGCGACCGGATGAATCCGTTCTCACCGGCAGCAATCCCTCAACTCTCAACCCTCAACCCTCAACCGTTCTCGGCGCGGCGCATTGGGGCAGCGACGGCATTTACTGGCGCTGGTCAGACGGCGGCGTGGAGGCGACGGCATTTGCGCTGCGCGCGTTGCTGGCGATTGACCCGACGAACGAACTGGTCGAGCCGGTTTCAAACTGGCTCGTCAAAAACCGGCGCGGCGCGCAATGGAACAACACCCGCGACACGGCCATCGTCGTGCTGGCGCTGAACGATTATCTGCGCGCGAGCGGCGAATTGAAGGCGGACGCTTCGTTCAAAGTTTTTGTGAACGGCTCTCAAATCGCAGACCGCAAAATAAATGCGGCGGATATTTTTAACGCGCCCAGCCAGTTCGCAATTGATCCGAAATTGATCCAGGATACGAACGAAATCCGGATTGTCAGTTCGGGCAATGACAATCGCGCGCCGGCGCTTTATTTTTCCGCGCACGCAAAATTTTTCAGCACCGAGGAACCCATCGCGCCCGCGGGCAACGAGATTTTCGTGAAGCGCGAGTATTACAAGCTCGCCGACCGCCCGACGCTGCTCAAAGGATATGTTTATGACAAGGAACCGTTGCGCGACGGTGAGAGCGTGACCAGCGGCGACCGCATCGAGACGGTGCTGACCGTCGAGGCGAAGAACAATTACGAATATCTGCTGTTCGAGGATTTGAAGCCAGCGGGTTTTGAAGCGGTGGAAGTCCGCAGCGGCGAAAATCTTTACGCGCGGCAATTGATGGCCAGTGCAGTGGCACGAAAATTTGGGACGACCAGCGTCCATGAAATCAAGCCCGGCGAAAGCCTGTCCGTGCTTGCCAAGGCTTACGGAGTGTCCGTTGCTGAAATTGAACAGGCCAATCCGGGCGCAAATCCCCGCCGCCTTCCGATTGGCGGCAGGCTGACCATTCCTGCAACTCAATCAGCGCAGGACATGAGCGGCTACACCGGAGACGAGCGCTGGGTCTATCAGGAGTTGCGCGACCGGCAGGTGGCATTGTTCATTGACCACTTGCCGCAGGGCGTCTGGGAAATCCGCTATGATTTTCGCGCGGAGACGCCGGGACAATTTCACGCGCTGCCGGTGGTCGGTCAGGCGATGTATGTGCCGGAAATTCACTGCAACAGCGCCGAGCTGCGGATCAACGTCGTGGACAAGACGCCTTGATATTGTTTAATGGCGGAAGACGTTGCGGCGCTAGTCGTTCCACGGATTGGCGGTCACGTCAACGAAGAGGTGGATTTTTCCGGCGCGCAAAGCCATCCGTTCCACGCCACCGCCCGGCACGATGGGCGTGCGGAAGTCAGTGGAGAGCTTCACCTCCGGCGTTTGCAGGCGGCAGTCCAGCCCGGCATCGCAGAGGTTGGATTTGAAATTGCCGGTCATGATGTTGAGCAGTTCACCGGCGGCGTCGCGGATTTCATTCGTGTCGGTCAATTCATCGGGACTCAAGCCCAGGATTCCCGCTGCGACGGCGTTGCCGGAGTCAATGCTCATCCGCAAATAAACCTGTCCCACCACCTTGCCGGAGAAATGAATGGTGCCGAGCAGATGTTCGCCTTGCAATGGCTCGGCCTCGTTGGGATCAATCATTTCCAGCTTCAGCGCAAGCATGGTCTGAAAGGTCTTGGTGAGCGCGAGGGCGAGCGGCGTTCCCATGGCGAGCACCAGCACGCAGCCCATGCCGTTGCGCATGAGCGCATCCTCGACGGTCTCGACGGCGTATTCGATTTCGTTTTCGGCGTCGGGATTGGCGACGCGCAGGAGCCGTTTCCGCAGCACGGGATCCTTGTCAATCACCTTGGCAATTTCGTCCAGGTCGGAATCCTGCCGTGACACGAGCTGGGTGAGGCGAGACGCGCTTTCGGGCTTGGGCGCAAAACCGTAGCGTCGGGACAATTCCTGGTAGCTTGCGCCGTCTTGCATGATTGAAAATCAAATTGGAACGGAAGCTGCGGCCGGTGCTGCGGTTTCTTTTTTCTTGAGAGCCACAACACGTCCGACTTTGTCAATCAACTGATCTTCCTTGAACGGCTTCACGAGATAGTCGCGCACCCCGAGGCGCGCGATGTGAATCACGTTGTCGCGGCCGGATTCGGCGGTGAGCATGATGACGGGAATTGCTTTCAGCTCCGGGTCTTCCTTCAGCTTGGTAAGCATCGTCACGCCGTCCATCACCGGCATGGTGACGTCAAGCAGGATGATGTCTGGTTTTTCCCGGACTGCCACGGCAAGGCCTTCCTCGCCGTTCGCGGCTTCGCACAGGATGCAATCGTAGGGCCGGAGCGACCTGCCCACGATGAGCCGGATCGTCCGGCTGTCGTCAACACTTAAAATTTTGATTGGCATAATAAAAACAGATTAATTGGTTTGATTGAATTTGATGTGGACTTCGACGGCGAAACCGGAGCCATCGTGATTGAAAACCAGCAATTCGTGCTGCACATCCTGCGGTGATTCGATGACGAATGAAGTTCCGCGGATGATGGCGGGCGTGCTGACGGCGCAATCATGGCCCTTGTCGCACAAGGCGGATTTTAATCCGCCAGCCAGCATGTTGGTGCATTCGCCGATGACGTCGTTGATGTCGGTTTCGCCGATGGCTTCATCGGGCGGCAAGCCCAACATGCCGGCGGTGATCCGGTTCGCAAATTCTGCCGACAAATGAAGATAGACGGCCCCGGTCACGGTGTTGCCGCCAAAGCCGACCGAGCCAGTCACGCGCTCTGAAAATGTCGGCGGCTGTCCGTCGGCCACAGGCGTTGCTTTCATCGAAAGCATGGTTTGAAACACATCCACCAAATGTCCGTTGATGTAATGCCGGATGTCCAGCGAGGGGGTTTGCACGTTCATATTTTATTTGTAATTGAGATGTTTTGACTGCGGCACAAGTGGTTCAGCGAATGATTTCCTTTATTTTCAGTCAAGACCGAGTGAACGAGCGCATCGGGAATTTCATCCAGCGGCAGGATGCGGTTCACCGCGCCCAGCTCCACCGCCGCGCGCGGCATCCCATAAACGACGCATGTCTTTTCGTTCTGCGCGAACGTCATCGCGCCCGCCGCCTTGAGTTTTAGCATCCCGCTCGCGCCGTCCGATCCCATGCCGGTGAGCAGGGCGGCCACGGCATGATTTCCGGCGCAAACTGCTGCCGAGTTGAAGAGCATGTCCACTGCCGGACGGGTGTAATGCGCCGGCGGACTTTGATTGAGGACGATGCGATAGCCGCCGTTGTTCCAGAGCACCATCATGTGGTAATCGCCGGGCGCCACCAGCGCGAGCCCCGGTCGGACTTCGTCGCCTGAAGCTGCTTCGCGCACTTCAAACGCGCACGTTTCGTTCAGCCGGTCGGCAAAGGCCTTGGAAAAAACGGGCGGGATGTGCTGGACGATGCAAATGCCCGGCAGTCCGTCCGGCAGGCGGTTGAGAATATATTTCAAAGCCTCGGTCCCGCCCGTGGAGGCGCCGAGCAGGATGATTTGCCGGGGATTGAAACGGGTGGATTCCGCGAGACTCGGCGGTTGCAGTGTTGTAATGGCAACCGGGCGGTTCAACGACGCGACCGCTGCGCCTTTCACCCGCTGGCAGAGTTGCGTGCCCAAATCGCCAATGCCCCAGGCCGAAGCGGGCTTGGCAATCACGTCCACGGCACCGGCTTCGAGCACATCCAGTGCGATGCGCGAACCGGCCTGCGTCAACGAACTGACGACGACGACGGGCATTGGCCGGTGCTTCTGCAAAATCCGCATGAAGGTCAGGCCATCCATGCGCGGCATTTCGATGTCCAGCGTCAGCACGTCCGGCTTGAGTTCGAGGATTTTGTCGCGCGCCTCGTAGGGATTGGCTGCGGTGCCGACGACCTCGATCTCCGGGTCGCGCTTCAAGGCGTCGCTGATGGCGCGGCGGACCACCGACGAATCGTCCACCACCAACACATGAATTGTTTTTTTCAAGCTCATGCGAGATTCATGAAATTTTTGACCCGCTCGGACGATTCGCGGATGTTGATCAGCAACGACTCGAATTCCACCGGCGTGATGCCCAGAACCTTGTTCGCGCGCGCGTCCATCCGCACGCCAAAGCTTTCCCAACCGATCGCCGAACCGGCGTGGTGGGCAAGCTGGTCGGCCACATGGATCATCACCGACATTTGCGGCTCCGGGTCAAAGAGCGGATGATGATGATTGAGGACGGCTTCCACGATGGTGCTGGGCAGCCGCCATTTTTCCAACAGGCAGGCGCCGACCTGGCCGTGGTCGGTGCCGAGCACTTGTTCCTCGGATTCAGATTGCGACACCTTGCCTTTGCTGATGAGCGAGCGAATGGCGGTTTGCAATTCAGGGCTGAGAACTTCGTTAAGCGCGAGCTTGCCGATGTCATGCAGCAGGCCGGCCGTGAACGCCACGGAGGAATCAACCTCAAATGGAATTTCAGCCTTGGCCAGATGTTCGGCGGCCACGCCCGTGGTAAGGGAATGAGACCAAAGCTCCTTGGCCTCGATGGCATAGCCCGCCAGCGTCGCGCTCATGGCACCCCCAAACGCTAGGCTCAAAACCATCTGCAAAATCTGCTGGTGTCCGAGAATTAGGACGGACTGTTCCACCGAGGAAACTTTTTCCTCAAAGCCGAAGTAAGGCGAATTGCAGGCACGAAGCAATTTGGCCGTCAGCACGTTGTCGTATTTGAGCACTGTCACGATGTCTTCGTTGCTGACGGCAGGCTGGTCCAGCAGGCTGACCAGCTTGAGGGCGGCGCTCGAAACAGCCGGCAAATTTTTGACTTTGGCGATGACTTCGTTCGGTGTCATAAATGGTAGGCGGCCAGACCGGGGCTGTGGATGGAGACGTTCCCGGTGGCCAGGTCAAAGCGCATCGTGCGGGAGTTGTAACCGCCCGTGTCGCGGGCGTGAACAGCCATGCCGTTGCGCGAAATCATCTCGTCAAACGCCAGGACGTTCCGCTGGCCGATGTTGAACATGCGCTGCTCGTCAAGAAACTGCGCCCCGCCGGCCACCTTGATGATGACGCGAAACCGCTCGCCGCCGAGGTTGAAGACCGTCTTGAAAAGCTGCGGAACGCCCGTGTCCACAAACATGAACGGCGACGTCGCAGCCTTCGCCGGATCAATGCGCGAATCCGGCAGCATGAGATGCAGCAGGCCGCCGACTTTTTTGACCGGATCATAAACCGTCACGCCCAGGCATGAGCCGAGCGAATAAGTGACCATTTCGGCGCCGGCATCGTTGCTGGCCACCATGTCAGCCACGCTCACCACAAGGTTCTTCTTGGGCGCGGCGATGATCCAGCGTGAGGATGCGGGCATAAAAATCTGGACGTAAAAATTCCGTCCGCACGAAAGCCGGAGGCACCATTGCCCGCCCATCCGGCCTTTCGTCCGTTTAAAGTTAAATTCGGCTGTGATTTCAGGACAGATGCCAAATAAATATGTTGTCTGTAGCTTCACACGTTCCCATGGCATATCGGCCAGGAGACCGATTCTGATCACAAGCCTGCGGTCTCAATTGTCCTTCGGCGGAATGCCGCCGGACTTGAGCAGAAAATGCGTTGCCCGCCGTTTTTTGATCCTGCGGACAGCCACCAATTGCGGAAGCGCCGCAGCTTTTTGCGAAACGGCTGTGTCGCGCTTGGCAACGTCGGCGATGCCGACCGATCATCGCTGAACCTGATATTCCTTGCGCTGTGCTGCGTTTGGAGAGTTTTGATTGAACAGAGACTCAGCCGGCAAGACACTTTTCCAAGACAGAATCCATTTCGTGCCGGGATTTCGTCCAAGGAAATGCAAAGATGTTTCGGGAAGCCCATGTCTTATATGGCTGCGGAACGCGTCTTCCTTGTCTGGATTAGAAAACGGGACGATGACAGTGACCGCTGATAGCCGTCCCGCTAGCGTTCGGCGCGTTCCTCGCCGTCTCGACATTTTGCTCCATGACATTTCTGGCGGGGACGCTGTTCTTTCTCTTCCTACCCACCGATCCCGTCAATACGCTCATTCTAGAAACCGCACTGGTGAACCTGCGCGCCAGCACCATGGCCATTCGATTTTCACAATCCATCTATTCGGTGACATGTGGTCACCGGAGATTGTTGGCCGTCTCGCGGATTCATTCGGCGGAAATCTACAGAAAGCCGTTTTGATTTTGTCAGTCGCGTTGATCGTGGCGAGCACACTTTGGCTGGCGCTCGCATTAAAAACAATACGTGGCATCGCCCGCAATTCTACGCACGCATGACCGTTTTATTTATTTTGCGTTGGCCATCTGCGCCTGAAGCCCGCGATGATCCACCTTGCCGGTGCCGAGCTTTGGAATCTCGTTCACCACTTTCAGCTCGCGCGGCGTGCTGAGGTTGGTCAGGCCCTTGGCCTTGATCGCTTCGCGGATTTCGTCCACGGTCAGCTTCGGTTCGTTGGTCACGGCGATGAGCACTTCGCCTTTGTCGGCATCGGGGCGCGTGATGACGGCGACCTGGCAGCGCAGGCCGTATTGCGGAAAGGCCCCGGCCAGCGCGTCCTCCACCGCGGTGAGGCTCACCATTTCGCCGCTCACTTTGGCAAAGCGTTTCATCCGGCCGAGAATGTGCAGGTAACCCTCGGCATCCACGTTCACGATGTCGCCGGTGTCATACCAGCCGCCGAGCGCCAGGAACTGCGCGTTGGCGTCCGCATTCAAATAGCCTTTCATCACGTTCGGCCCGCGCACAAAGAGGCGTCCGCCCTCGGCCACGCCTTCGACCGGCTCCAGCCTGTATTCCATCCCGGGCAGCAGCCGGCCCACGGAGCCGTAACGCGGTTCGAGGGGCGTGTTGACGCTGACGCACGGGGCGCATTCGGTTGCGCCATAGCCTTCGAGGATGCGCACGCCGTATTTCTGCGACCAGGCGAGTGCAGTGGCTTCCTGCAATTTTTCGGCGGCGGAGAACAAATAGCGTAGGCTGCGAAAATCATACGGATGCGCCTTGCGCGCGTAGCCGTTCAGAAAGGTGTTCGTGCTGAGAAACACCGTGCAGTCGCGTTCGTAAAGCGCCGACGGAACCATGCGGTAATGCAAGGGTGAAGGATAGAGAAAGACATAAATCCGGCGCACCAGCGGCAGAAAGGTGCCCACGGTGAGGCCGAAGCTGTGAAAGAGCGGCAGGCAGTTGAAGAGCCGGTCGCGGTCGGTCAAATCAGTGACCGCCAGCATCTGGCGGATGTTGGCGAGGATATTTTCATGCGTCAGCTCAACGCCCTTGGGCACGCCTTCCGAGCCGCTCGTGAAGACAATTACCGCCGTGGAACCGGCAGACTGCGGACTGTGGATTGCTGAGTGCGGAATTAAAATATGCCGGAGCCACATACATCATCGGGCGGATCACGATTTGTCCCTGCGCCGCGACCGGACGTTCCTGAGTCGCGTGCATTCCTAGAATTCCCGTTTGCGGCGGATTGATGATCGGCGTCGAAAGCAATGAGTCGAACGCGCCGCCGTTCGTGATAGTGAACGTGCCGCCTTCCAATTCATCCGGCTTCAATCTTCCTTCGCGCGCTTCGCAAAATCGCCGATGCTTTTTTTCAACTTCCGCAAAACTGGAACACTCTGCATTTCGCAACATCGGAACGACAAGTCCGCGCTCGCTCGCAATCGCGACGCCGATGTCGAAATAATTGCGATAAACAATGTCATTGCGGCGAATCTCCGCGTTGAGCTGTGGAAATTGTTTCAGCGCATCAATCGCGGCCTTCAAAAAAACGACATCAGCCCGAGCTTCACATGGTAACGTCGCTCAAATTTTTCCCGATGCTCTTTGCGCAACGATTGCACAACGGACATGTCCACTTCGTTGAACGTCGTCAACATCGCCATCGTCTGCTGCGCCTCCACGAGATGCTTGGCGACGGTGCGGCGCAGCATCGTCATCGGAATAGTTTCTTCTTCGAGGCCCGCTGAAGATTTGGACGCCGGCGCTTCCGTTTTCTGTTCCGGTTCGGATTCCTCCACCAATTTCTCACCGGCTTCCGTTTTTTCGTCTTGCTTTGGCACGTCGATTTTCAATTTGTCCGCGACTTTGGCTACCGGCTTTTCAACCGCTTTTTCGGGTCTGGATTTTTCAGCTTCGCCGTCCGCTTCAATCTGTGCGACCGATTCGCCGATTTTCACCGTGTCACCGACTTGATACAGAATTTTCGTCAATATGCTGGCACGCGGCGCAGGCAGATCGAAAGTTGTTTTCTCGGAATCAATGACCGCAACCGGCTCGTCCGGCCTCACGCTGTCGCCTTCGGACTTCTGCCATTCGATGATTTGAACCTCCGTGATAAACTCGCCGACGGCTGGAATTTATATTTCGCTGGGCATGGAAATTTTTATTGGCCCGGCTGCACCTGCAACGTGGAAGTCACATCGCGCACGCCGTCCGCTTCGAGCGCGAGCGCGACGGCTTTGCCGATGTCGTCCGGCGATGAAACAGTTCCCGAAAGCGTCACATGCCCCTTGTCGCAGCTCACGGAAGTTTTCCACGCCGAGAGCGGCGGATCCGCGACATATTTGGCTTTTATCTCCGTTATGGCACGCGCGTCCGAGGCGGCGTCCGCAGCCGCATCGCCAATGTCATAAGCTTTGCGGCGGATGACCTCGCCGGTTTTCGCAAGTTCGCTTTTGATTTGATCGCCGTGCAAATCCAGCGTGTCCAGTTTTGCATGCAGCGCGTCCGAAGTGTTTTCGACGGCGGCGGTGGCGTTCGTGCGAAATTGGGCGGCAGCGTCCTCATAACGCTGCTGCGCTTCGGGATGTTCGGCGGCTTTTTTCTGGACATACCAATAGCCGACCGTGCCCAAAATAATTCCTACGATCAATCCATTGAAGAATCCTCTCATAATTTTCCTTTAAATCTTTTGTTGTTTTCGTTTTCGTGAAATTTCGTTTCCGCTTCACCGAACGCCCGGCACACCAGATTTTCCTGCTCAAATATATGCGCGTGGGCCGAGCCTGTCGCCGGGCTTCTGATTCAGAACGGCTGACCAGTGCAAATGGGAATCTGCCAAAAAGTTGTTTGCCGAATTTCTCGTGCAAATAACGCCACGCGCCCATGTTCGCCGGCTCTTCCTGAACCCAAAACGCTTGCGTGTGATCCGTGTATTGCCGGAGCAAGCACTGCGGCGCTCGATTTGTCTGCGTCATTTCCAACCGCCTCGTATGAATATATGGCGTCCATTGTGAACAACATAACGGTGCGGAACCCAGACTGCACTGGGATGTGGCGGGCGATCCCAATGGCCTGCCTCCCACACCCAACGACCGTGCCATGCCCATGCGCCTTCAATCCAATTCCGGGCGCGGGAGTAATATCTTCGACTATCGGCACCGGAGGATCTCCGACGACATCAACTTCCGCCACTGGGCTTGCCGGATAACCATGTTGATCTGGCGCAGCAGCCGACGTGACGGAAACTGGATTCAAAGGATGAAAACAAATCTAGGTGCTGTTCTAGAAAGCGCGGCATCAGGAATCTTTGGCGGACGGTTTCCCTGCCCGCGCGTCCGATGCGTTCGCGCAAACGGCGGTCTTTTAGCAACACCACGATCCGATGCGCGCATTCCTCGACAGACGAAACGAGAAAACCATTCGCGCGTGGATTTTTGCAGAATGACCGCCGCGCGGGTTTGAATGGTGTTGACGAGCGCGGTATCGTCGCCGTTGGGCAGAATCAAAATGCGTTCTTCGCGATGTGCGAGCAGCGATTCATAAATCTTCGCGCCTTCTGGATCGTCGGAAGCGAAATTGCCGAGCAGCACAAGTGTCGAATCAACTTTTCGTCGCGCGAGCTTGAACGCTTCGATGACGCCGAGCGGGTCTTTCCAGCGGTCGAAGCGCGACACTTGCGCGATGATGGGCAGGTCGGTGGGAATTTTGTAATGCGCGAGCCGTCCGTCCATTTCCACTTTTGACAGCTTGCGGTTTTTTTTGCTGAACGGGTCAATCGCGGGCAGGGAAAAAAGCTGGGGCGGTTTCGTTTTACGCGCGGACTCCTTGGTGCTGAAAATGACGGCGTCGTATTGATTGATGAAGCCGGACAAATAATCCCACAATTTGCGATGACCGTCGGTAAGGTCAATGTGGCATCGCCAGACCCACGGACAGTGCCTGCGAAAATGCGCGATGAGCGGCAACGGCTGCGGATCATGCACGACGATCATGTCAAAATGATCGCGGTCAAAATGATTGAACAAGGAATTTTGGAAGACAACCGATTCGTAAATCTGCCGCTTGAGCGCAGTGAAATTAAAATCCATTCCCTGAAGCGCATTGTGCATCCGCTTGGTGATGCCGAAAAAATCCGGCGACCCCTGTAACACGCGCCAGCCGGCCTGGATGCCGAGTCCGTTCAGCAACAAAGTCAGTGACGAGAGCAATTCGGCTACACCGCCGCCGTAGTAGGTAGAATTGATGTTCGCAACGTGAAATCCTTTCAGCGCCCCGGCTTTCTTTAGAATGCGCCCAACGGTCTCTGGGCCGATGAGAGGTTCGTAATCTTCAATTCGAGGCAACTGTAATTTCGTGTTCACAATTTTCCGCAATTTTTCGTTTGGTTTTATTTTATCGCGCTTCGAATTCTAAAAAGTTTTGAGCTAAAGATATGCCACGGACGGCAAGAAGATTTTGAGGTTAAAATTGCGTTCACAAAAAAAGAAAAAACGGTGCGAACTGCAATCTGAACGAAAATCCCAATCGCATTGTGCGCTTTGCACGGTCTTTTGGATTCGTGAATTGGAAATTTGCCAGCAGCACACGCGGCATTGGGTTTGCTCAAATAAATTCAGCGAATGCTAATAATTTATGAAAACAAGCAAATCATTGTCGCTACGGCGAATTTTGGTGCCGATTGATTTTTCAAAAAATGCGAGGCGGGCGTTGCGTTATGCGATTCCATTAGCGGCGCAATTCGGCGTGCGCATCACGATGCTGCACGTCGTCGAGCCGGTGATTTATCCGACGGAAATGGCAATCGTGGTCACGAATGAAAAAATTGCCGTCAATGCATCGCGCCGTCATCTCGCCGAACTCGGACAAAAACTTGTTCCTGATAAATTGCGCGGGAAAATGATTGTGCGCGGCGCCCAGCCATATTTCGAAATCACCGAAGTCGCGCGCGAAATGAAGTCGGATTTGATCGTGCTGACGACGCATGGTTACACCGGCATTAAAAGAGTTTTGCTTGGCGGCACGGCTGAACGAATCGTTCGCCATGCTCCATGTCCGGTGCTAACAGTTCGGATTCGTTAATTTTGAGGTGTCCGTGAAATTTTGTTTATTATTTTAATCTTGTCCTCCAACGCGCTGGCGATGGATCGCTGGACGGCGCTGGCGATGCTGGAGAGCGGTGGCAATGACCATGCAATCGGGCGCGCGGGCGAAGTCTCGCGTTATCAAATCAGCCCCGGATTGTGGCCTGGCGGCAATCCGCTAGATGCCGATGTCGCCTTGTCGAATGCACAACACATCATGACGTCGCGCACAGCCGCGTTTGAAAAATCCCATGGCCGGGCACCGGATGATTTTGAATTTTACGTCTTATGGAACGCACCCGCGCAAATCAACCACCCGCACCGCATTGTCGCCGAGCGCGCCCGGCGGTTTGCGAATCTGATGGAAAGCCAGACAATGCAACGTGCAATTTACCTTCCGCAAAGTTTGCGCGTTGCAATTCCGAATCCGGTTTAATTTTTGTCGTTATGAACAAACCCCTTCGTTTGCAGGCATTCCAATGGGCGGCACGTTCATTGCTTAGAAAATGATGGGCAAGTTTGATTTGATGTTCGATAGGGCGGTCACCTTGCAAAAATGAACCAAGACAATCAACAACCGAAACATTTGTGAATGTCCTTGAAGCTACTGCGCCGCGACCAACTTATTTTTAATAGAATCTTACCGGCGCTTGCAACGGCGCCAACGTCCCCCAAAAGCCGGATCTGCCTGTGATCCGGCTTTTTTATTTTTTAATAAACAACGCGCCTGCGCATGTCATTGTCACAGGCGCTGGAAAATTGGTCTGCAAATTTGCAAAAAGAGGGACGGGCACGCTGATTCTATCCAGTCCGCGCTCGCCTGTTTATTGTTTAGGGAAAATTTGTGAACAAGTAGGAACTCAATTTGTCATTAACCATTCGCGCATCATTCTTTGTTACGGCCAGAGCCGTTCTTTTTTTCCACCGCCGGTCACTTTGTTGACCGTGGCCCATGCATGCTTTTCCGACACCTTGGCGCTCAAGCCGCGACTTTCGTAGCTCTCTTCAATGTGTCCGGCCATACGCTTTTGCTTGTCCGTGTAACTTGATTTGTCGCCTCTGGGCATAAAATCTCTTTCAAATTTATTTCAACCGCATCATCAGGCCGCAAGCCGGAGAAGCAGCGACACCAAAAACAAAACCAGGAAAATAAAGAACAGAATCTTCGCGATTCCCACAGCCGCCCCGGCGATGCCGGTGAAACCCAATACGCCCGCAACCAGCGCGACGATCAAAAAAATCAGTGTCCATCCTAACATAAATTTCCTTTCTCAATTGTGTTCATTGACTGCACGGAATCAATACTGCAAGACTCATGCCAACAAGAATTTTTCAGAAGATCACACCGTTTCTATGTTGGTGGACGAAAAAAATGTGCAAAATGCGAAATCGAATTTATAATTGCTTGCAAACCGCACTTTGACACTTGCCAGTCAAATTTTTGCAGGACCTTCCAGGTCGGCTTTGTATCGCTTCAAACATTTCGGGCAGATGCTGTGGGTGAACACGGCTTCGGAATGCGCGGCAATGTAGGTTTCCACTTGCCGCCAGTAGCCCTGGACGTCGCGGATGCGTTTGCCGGAAGCGCAGATGGGCAGCAGGCCGGTCAGCAGTTTCACATGGCTTAACGCGTCAGAAAGATTTTTGATGAGTTGCTGGCGTTCTTCTTCGTGTTTTTTTTGTTTGGAAAAATCGTGGGCAATGGTAGATGCGCCAATGACTTTTCCTTCGCCATCCTTGATGGGTGAAATGGTCACTGAAACCGGAATGATTGTGTCGTCTTTGCGAAGGCGTTCTGTTTCATAATAGCCGACCAGATCGCCGCGCCTGATGCGCGTCATGTTGTCGAGCAGCTCATCACGCCTGTTCATCGGAAACAAGACGGCGATTGAATGGCCGACGATTTCACCGGCGGAATACCCGTAAATGCGCTCGGCGGCGGCATTCCAACTGATGATTATGCTGTCGAGATTTTTTCCGTAGATGGCGTCGTCGCTGGACTCGACAATCGCAGCGAGAAACTGCTTGTCGGCTTCCGCGCCTGCGCGCGCCGCGCGGGATTTGGCGGCTTCCATTTCCCGCTCAATTGCGGGCGTGAGGCGGGAAAGATTTGCCTTGGTGATATAATCGTTCGCGCCGGCCTTCATCATGTCCACCGCCGCCTCTTCGCCGTAAGTGCCGGAGACGACGATGAAGGGGATGTCGAGTTTACTTTCGCGAAGCAATCTCAGCGCGTCAGGCCCGCTGAACTGCGGCATGACATAATCTGAAATCACCACGTCCCACAGGTGGCGTTCGAGCGCAAGGGTCATTGCCGCGGGAGTTTGGACACGCTCGTGGAGCGGCGTGTAGCCCTTCTGCTTCAATTCCTCCAGCAACAACGTCGCGTCATTTTCAGAATCCTCGACGATGAGCACATTTAATATACGGGCAATGCGAGCCATGAAAGGCTTTCAATTATTGTTAGCAAAGGCACGTCCCGAACACGACGAATCCAGACGATCCGGGACGTGCCGTTTTTTAGGGTAAATAACCGGTCATCGGTGCGGATGCGGGGGTTGTGGCGACAGAACTCGCCTGGACTTCAGCCGGGGCAATTCGGCTCACAACGTTCACGCCGTTGACTTCATCGTAGCTGAAAACAAGTTTGTCGTTCGGCTTCAAGTCGCTCAACTGGCCGTCAGACTTGCCATTGATCACGATGGCGCAATTGTCGGCCACGTTGAATTTCATTGAGGCGAACAGCGCCCTGGCCTTCAAAGTTTTCTCTTCAAGGTCAATCGCCGTCAGCGTGCCGGTGAATTCGATGCTCGTCTGCGCGATTTGCCGCGCAACCGGCCCTCCCTCCGGCGTCTCGTAAGTCACTGTTATATGATTGCCGGTTTGGATGTCGGCAAAAGTGCCGGATTTTTCATCCCGCAACACGACGCCACAGTCGTTCGCAATCTTGAATTTTTTATCAATTCCGTGAACATGCAATGTCAGCGTGTGCGCGGCCGGGTCTATGGCCTGCACCATGCCTTCGTAACGCATCGGCTGCTGCACGATGCTGTCCGCCACAAGCACGCCGTCCATATCCCGGTAATTGATTGCGACCTTTTCGCCGGGTCGCAGGTCGCCGGCCGTGCCGGAGCTGTTATCCAGCAATGTGTAAGTGCAGACGGCTCCGAGGTTGAATTTCCTGTCAAACACAAAGCTCTTTGCATTGAGCGTGTGTTCCTGCAGGTCAACGGATTCAACCGTGCCCGTGTAACTTTTTTCAGGTCTGACAGCCGTTGCCGGCTGGTCCGCAGACGCGCGAATCACCGCAGTCGTCGTCAGAACAGCCAGGCAAACGGCAATCCTGCTGTTTAATCTGCTCGTTTTCATATTGTTCCTTTCGTTTGTTGTTCAAAATGTTTTCTTCAAAACCAATAGCGGACGCCGACACCGCCTTCGATTTCGCCACGGGTGCCGGGTGTGAGATCAAGGGCCGGCGCAATCTCGACGAAAATGTCCACCGGCGCGTTGTCGAACATATATGACAATCCCACCGGCACGCGGATGCCGGCCTCGTTGTCACGGTTGTTGTCGCGGATCCGCACCAGGCCGCCGACGCCGAAATAGACCGGCAGGCGACCGTGCGACACCGGAATCAGGTCAAAGTTGTGCCACAGCACGTCGCTGTGCAGATACAACTCCGTGTCGTCGTGAGACGACCATCCGATGGCGCCGTCAATCGCCATCGTGTCGTTGAAAAAATATTTTAGCGACGCGCCAGTTGGTTCGCCGAGAATGATGCCCGCTCCGAATCTTCCGGCGTAGCTGTCCGTCGAATTCACCGGGCTTGCATTTGTGTTTGACATTACGGACTCATCCGCGCGGACGGATAATCCGCACACTGCCGCCAGTGCCGTCACATAAATGATTTCTTTCATAAATCGCCTTTTGTTTGACACGCCTGTCATTGGTTGGTGGTTGTGCTTCTGGCTGCCGGACTGTTTGTGTCGGGTAGAACGGTCGCCAGCGGCACGGTGGAATTGCTGGTGTCGTTTGCACCGGGCATCGGTTCTTCGGCTGCCGAATTTGTTGTGGCTGGCGTGCTGTTTTCCGATTCGCGCTGGCCGCATCCGGCCAGTGTCATCACGGCCAAAGACAACATGGCCGGAAATATAATTTTCGTTTTCATGATTTTCCTGGGTTTGTGTTTTGTGAGATGTCTTATTTCTATTTCGACTGGCAAATTGGGTGCAAACCGGACGTTTATGTTGGGCTTCATGGCGAGAACGCCCGGTTTGCCGTTTGAATGCGCGCAACTCATTTTTATTAACTGGGTTGTTATCGCTGCATTCATTTATTGCTTTCAGTTGTTGCATTTGTGGTGTTGATTTTTCAGCCCGCGCGCCTTTCAGGTTCGTCCGCCTTTGGCGGGACGTAGTGAAATTCCGCAGGTCGGCCTACCATGCGCGCGAGGCGAACTTTGGCGGGTTCATTTATGAGGGTGCGGATTGTGTTAAAAAGCTTGGGCAGATCGAGCGGCTTGTCCATCAGTGCGCCGGTGCCAGATGCCGCGGCGGGAAACAACTGGTTGGGACGGGCCGTGATCACGATGAAGGGCAGAAGCGGATATTTAGACTTGATCTTCTGAAAAGCCTCCCAGCCGTCCATGACCGGCATGTTCAAATCCAGCAACGCCAGGTCAAATTTTGTGCTCTCGGCGCGTTCAACGGCCTCCACGCCGTTGGCCGCCGAGATGACAACGTAGCCTTCCTCGGCCAGCAGGCGGGTGAGCAATAGCCGGATGGCCGGGTCATCATCAACCAGCAGGATTTTTTCTTTCAATCGCTCCAGGGCTTTCGGACCCGGAGCAGTCGCAGGTGATTTTAGCGCGGCATTCATAACAGCTTTTCTTTCAGTTTTATTTTGCTGGCAATTTTTCATTGCCCTGAAGGCAATTAGCCTGAAGCGTGCCAACTGCGGAAAGCGCGTAGATCCGCCAGTTTCCAGTGAGTTTGTCTCGTCCAACATTTGTGTAGCGGCTATATGGCAATTCGTGTCCCTGTGCCGATAACTTTCCGATAAGTAGAAGTAATAAAATAGTTCCTCAATTTTGCAGAATGCAATTCCTGTCCTGTCATTTTGCAATAGCTGACCTGCAGCAAGAAGATGTTAAAAATTGCAAACCACCCGCTGCATTTTTATTGCCGCGACATAATCCTATGTTGTATTGAAGGCCGGGTGCATATCGGTAAAATTCAGATTTTTCCAATCAAATCTTTGGACGGCCTGCTCGTCGGTCAAGCTCAAATCACATCGGGCGGCATTTTGGCAAACGATCGCATCTACGCGATTTTCGACCAGGACGGCAAAGTGGTGAACGGCAAGCGCACGCCGCGCGTGCATGAGTTGCGCTGCAAATTCGACGCTGAGATTAGAGAAATTCAACTCTGGCAAAACGGCGGGTCTTCGCCAACTCAGTTTTATTTTGACGCGCCTGAAAATATTGAAGGATGGCTGGGCGAATTCTTCGGGTTTGCCGTCACGCTGCGCCACGAACCGCATAAAGGTTTTCCCGACGACCATGAGGCATTTGGCCCGACCATCGTGAGCGACGCCAGCCTGCACGAAATCCAAAAATGGTTTCCCGAACTGACGCTGGAAAGTTTGCGCCGCCGTTTCCGCACGAATCTTGAACTCACCGGCGGCGAGCCGTTTTGCGAGGACCGCCTTTTCAGCGCGCCCGGCGAACTCAAGCCGTTCCAGATCGGCGCTGTGAAATTTTTCGGGCACAACCCCTGCCAGCGCTGCGTCGTGCCCACGCGCGATCCTGACAGCGGCAAGGCCGTCACGGATTTTCAAAAGAGATTTATGGAACTGCGTAAAAAATTTCTGCCTGATTGGGCGAACGCGCAGCGCTTCAATCATTTTTACCGGTTCACGGTGAATACTTCAATCCCGCCGGACGAAGCGGGAAAATCATTGCGGGTCGGCGACGCGGTAGCATTTTAGTTTTCTATTTTTCGAGTTTCGATTTGTTCGCCGTGCGCAATTTGCGACAGGCAAGTCTGTCGGGATTTTCCCCAGCATTTTTAGTCAGCGACAGAAAACCATTGAAATCACTAGGTATTTTCCACAGCCGAAGCTGACGGTGTCATTTGGCATTCGTGATGCTTTGTTGTCCTCATGGCAAAGGAGTTGTCTGAAAGTCAACCGGCGAAATTGGAGGATCAAATTCAATCGCAGCTAAATGCCTTTGGTGCGCGGCTGCGGGGATTGCGACTCCAGCGCGGCTGGACGCTGGAGGAGCTGGCCGCCCGCAGCAGCCTGTCAAAGGCATTCTTGTCGCGGCTTGAATCAGGCGAGCGCCAGGCTTCGATTGCCGCCGCGCTGACCCTTGTAAATATTTTCAAAGTTTCACTGGCGTCGCTGTTTGAATCGCAACTGGCAAAGGATACGAATGTGATTGTGCGCGGTGCGGATGCCGCCGAGAAAAACATCAACGGACTGAAATATGTTCCGCTCTCCAACGCCGGACGTTTTTTTAATCTACAGCCGATCAAGGTGACCGTGCCGGTTTCGCGGCGCGGCGACGAACATTACCATCACGACGGCGAGGAATGGGTTTACGTCATGTCCGGCACGCTGACGCTCTCGCTGGCTGGAAAAACTTATGATTTGAAACCGGGCGACGCGGCGCATTTTGATTCGCGGCTGCCGCACCGCCTGATTGCGAATGGAAAAAAGGACGCAGAAGTTTTGCTGGTCGCTTCACCAGCGGGCAATTCCAGTCAAGTGATGCTTCCGGCAACCGGCCAGCATCGCGCGATTCCGGCGATACGTTTGCTGGATTTGAAGCCGCAAATTGAAGCGGGCGGCTTTACGAAACCGCGCCAAAGAAGGATCAATTTTCCAAAAACGAAATTAAAACCCAAAAATCGAAAGGATATGCCATGAATAAATTAAGACCAAACTGCCTGAACTTTAAAGAACTGCTGGCGCAAAACATTGCGCTGATTTCGCCGACGATGACGGCGGCGCTAATCGTCCCCACGATGTTCGGCACCACCGGCAGCATCAGCTGGCTGTCTTATGCCTTGGGAGCTGTCCTGGTATTATTTGTCGCGTTAAGCTTGAACCAGTTTGCCAAGCGCACGACCAATTCAGGTTCGATGTATAGCTATGCCATGTCCGGCTTGGGATTTGGTGGCGGCTCGCTTTGCGGCTGGTGTCTGCTGTGGGCGTATCTGTTCATCGGCCTGGCCGGCACGACCGGGTTCACCATTTTTGCGTCCACGCTGCTCCAGATGATTCACATCACCATGCCACCCGTGATTCTTTTTGCCTTTTGTTTGGCATCATGTTTCTACATCGCATACAAGGACATCAAGATTTCCACGCTGGTTACTTTGGGATTCGAGGTGTTTTCATGCGCCTTTATCATCCTGCTGGCGTTCATCGTCCTGGGGCATCACCACTTTGCGCTTGATACGACTCAATTCAATTTCAAGGGCACCTCGCTGTTGACCTTGGGCATGGGCGTGGTGGTCGCAATTTTCAGCCTCGTCGGTTTTGAAAGCTCCACGGCCTTTGGCGAGGAGGCCGTCAATCCGCTCAAAACCATTCCTCGTTCGATCATTTGGAGTCTCATAATTACAGCTTCATTCTTTATTTTCATCACTTACGTGGAAGTGCAGGGCACGGCGGGAGCCGCGACCACTTTGGATAAAATGAGTGCGCCACTGAACACGCTTGCCAGCATGTATGGTGTGCCCTATCTGCAACCGATCCTATCGCTCGGCGCCATGGTCAGTTTTTTTGCCCTGGCATCTTCCTGCATGAACGCCGGCGCCCGCGTGATGTTTGCGATGGGCCGTCATGACTTCTTCCCGCAAAATACAAGCTACGCGCATTCGAAGCATGGCACGCCTCACGTTTCGCTGATTGTGATGGCCATCGTGATGTTCTGCGTTGTCACGGCGAGCTATTACGTGCTGGTCAACAATGGCATGGCTGTGCTCGACGAATTCAACGACGCCGGCATCATGGGCGCATTTGGTTTTGTCGGCGCTTACACCTTCATCGTGCTTGCGGCGCCGTTCTTTCTAAAAAAACGCGGCGAACTCAAGGCCGCACATATTCTGCTGTGTGTTGTGGCGGTGATTCTCATGTTGATTCCCATCATCGGCAGCGTCTATCCGTTCCAGCCCCCGCCGGTTCAGTATTTCCCGGTTGCGTTCCTCGGCTATCTCTGGTTCGGCGTCCTGCGCGTGATGGGAATGCGGCATCAGATACCGGAACGCGTCAGCGAAGTCAGCCAGGAAGTCCAGAAACTCCACGCCGTAACAGCCTGAAGTTATGCCCGCGACAAAAATCGGCTCCGTCGCGTCGCTCCATCGTTATCCCGTCAAATCCATGATGGGCGAGGAGTTGAACGCGACGCGAGTCGGCACAAAAGGTTTTCACGGCGACCGCGCCTTCGCCATCGCCGACGTCGAGACGGGAAAAATCGCCAGCGCGAAAAATCCTTCCAAATGGCCGACGCTCTTCAGCTTTCGCGCCGCGTTCGCCGAACCGTTGAACGACGATTCTTTACCGTCCGTCTGGATTACTTTGCCGGACGGCACCACGGTTTCGACAGAGGACAAGAACATCGCCACGCGATTGTCGTCGAGTTTGGGCAAGCCGGTTCGTTTTCTGAAAGGTGCGACGGCCACCGGCACGCTCGAAGAGTATTGGGCTGACATTGACGGCCTCGCAAAACGCGATGTCGTGACCGATGAAGCGATGCCAGCCGAAACTTTTTTCGACCTCGGCATGATCCATTTGCTGACGACGGCGACGCTTGACAGCTTTCGCGCGCTTTATCCCGAAGGCCGGTTTGAGTCGCGGCGGTTTCGCCCAAATCTGGTGATTCAAACCACGCCGGACTTCAAGGGCTTTCCCGAAAATGAATGGAACGAAAAAATTCTTGCCATCGGCAACGAAGTGAAAATAAAAATCACCGGCCCATGCGGGCGCTGCGTCATGACCACGTTGCCGCAGGTTGACTTGCCCAAGGACACCGGCATTTTGAAAACCGCCGCGCGCCATAATCAGGCACGCGTTGGCGCTTACGCCGCCGTGCTGCAAGGTGGCGTCATCCGCACGGGCGATTCGGTGCAAATTGAATCGAACTGAAGTTCTGTCTATTTGCCTTTGCCTTTTGACAGAAAACAGTCTGAACTCCAGTTTTGCGCAATGACTGGCCTATGTTTAATTTTTTGTTACAGCTCAGATCCGCACCCGTGATCGCCTTAGAAAAATGAATTTGAATCACACAGACACTTTCGGACGCACGGTGGATTATTTACGGATTTCCATCACCGACCGGTGCAACGAGCGTTGCCTTTATTGCCTGCCGGAAAATTATTCAAGCTGGCTACCGCGTGGGGAAATTCTTGGTTACGATGAAATGCTGGCCATCGTGCTAGTCGCCGTGCGGCTGGGTTTCAAACGCTTCCGCGTAACCGGCGGCGAGCCGTTGATCCGTCCGGGTGTGGTGGAATTTATCCGCGATTTGATCGGAACGCCGGGCGTCGAATCCGTTCAGCTTACGACCAACGGCACGCGCCTGCCGGAACTGGCCGGGCCGTTGTTCGCCGCCGGATTGCGACGCATCAATGTGAGTCTCGACGCGCTTGATCCAGCGGTTTACCGCAGCATCACGCAGGGCGAAGTCGGGCCGGTTCTGCGCGGCGTCCGGCTGGCGAAGGAACTTGGTTTCGCATCCATCAAATTAAACACGGTGCTGATGCGCGGACGCAATGACAGTGAAATTTTCCGGCTGCTCGACTTCGCGGCCGAACACGACATCGCTATCCGTTTCATCGAATTAATGCCGGTCAGCCTGACTGAAATGTTGAGCGAAAAGAATTTTTTCCCGGTCACGGAACTGCTCGCCGTATTGCGCCGCGAAGATGAACCCGAACCGGTCACAGAATCCTTCGGTTTTGGCCCGGCAAAATATTTTCGCCTGAAAAAACGCGGCGTCACGGTGGGCCTGATTGGCGCATTGAGCGACCTGCATTTCTGCGAGCGTTGCAACAAAATGCGGCTGACCTGCGACGGCAAGCTGCGCCCCTGCCTCGGCAACCACTTGGAAACGGATTTGCAACCGGCGTTGCGCCCGCAGATTGACATTTTGCGCCTGCAGGATTTGATTTGCGGCACGCTGGTGCAAAAGCCGGCAGAACATCTTTTCCGCAACAACTATCAGCCACAGCGAGTGATGACGGCGATTGGGGGTTAAACATCCTGAAACTTCCGGCAATCAAAACTCATGCAGGACCTGAACACATTGAATTGGACCATCCTGTTCTCAGCCGTATTCGCTGTCGCCTTTTTTTATTCGTCCGTCGGTCACGGCGGCGCGACCGGTTATCTTGCTGCGCTCGCGCTCGTCGGCGTCGCGCCGGCCTCGGCCAAAGTGGCGGTGCTGATTGCCAACATCTTCGTCGCCGGCATCGCTTTCTGGCGGTTTTACCAGGCTGGTCTTTTCGACTGGAAAATATTTCTTTCGTTCGCCGTCACGTCCATTCCCCTGGCGTTTTTCGGGAGCAAAATTCACCTTAGCCCGCAAACCTACAAAATCAGTCTGGGCGCGGTGCTGTCGGTAGCCGGACTGGTTCTGCTGCTCCGCTCGCGCTGGCAAACGGACGATGTCGCCGTGCGAACATGTTTTTTGCCGGTCGCCCTGCTCGTCGGCGCGATGCTGGGATTTCTTGCGGGACTCACCGGCATTGGCGGCGGCGTTTTTTTAAGCCCGATTTTATATTTGTTCCGCTGGGTAAAGCCTAAAACGACCGGCGGTATCGCGGCAGGATTCATCGTTGTGAACTCGATTGCCGGACTTCTCGGTGCAGGCTGGGAAAAAATCACGCACGCCGGGCCGCTGCTCTGGCTCACACTACCGGCAGTCGTCGGCGCGCTGCTTGGCACGCACTTCGGCGCGCGCCGTTGGAGCAGCATCACCTTCAGCCGCGTGCTGGCAGGTGTCCTCATTTTTGCCGGCGGAAAATTATTGCTGGAAGCGACCGCTTGAAGTCTCATTCGTCATGCGCGTGCTTTTTTTCGCCCAGCTTCAGGATGTGACCGGCTGTGCAGCCATGGAACTGGCCTCGTCTTGTCCCATCGACCGCGAAAAACTTTGGGCAAATCTGCTGCAAAAGTTCCCCGGCTTGCAGGCGCATCGCGGAAACGTCCGGCTCGCGCGCAACTGGGAATACACCGATGCCGCAACCTTGTTCAACGATGCCGATGAAGTGGCTTTAATTCCACCCGTGTCCGGCGGCTGATATCTTCATGGAAATTGAAATTCAACTGACCCCTTCGCCGATCGTGGAAAAAATTTCTCCGCCGTCGGGTCTTGGCGCTTGGGTGGAATTTCGCGGCGTCGTTCGCGCGGAAGAAAATGGCGCGCCCATTGCCGCGCTGGCATACGAGGCTTATTCGGAAATGGCCGGGCGCGAAATCCGCCGGCTGCTCGAAAATATTTGTGAACGGCATCCCTGCCTCGCGGCGCGCGTAATTCATCGCCTCGGCGTGGTGCCGGTTGGCGAAGCCGCCATTTATGTTGGGGTCGCGTCGCGGCATCGCGCGGAAGCCTTTGCCTTGCTCGGGGAATTCATGGATCGCCTGAAGCAGGATGTGCCGATTTGGAAACGCCGCGCGCTTGAAGCTGTGCCTCCGTCCAGCAAGCCAAATCAAACAACTCTTCGCACGCCGCCGCCGCATATCCAGTCGCTCGACGAAGCCATCGAAAAAATTCAAGCACGCTGCCATCTCCTGCCCGCCGAGCGCGTGCCGCTCGCCGAGGCATTTGGCCGGGTGCTGCGCGAAACCGTTTGCGCGACGGAAGATTTACCGCCGTTTGATTGTTCCACGCGCGACGGCTTTGCAATTTTGGCCGACGATCCGTCAGAACTTTTTCAGTTGGTGGACACGATTCACGCCGCCGGCTGGCAGCCGCGCCAGCTCAAATCCGGCGAAGCCGTGCGCATGGCGACCGGTGCGCCGCTGCCCTGCGGTGGTCTGCGCGTGGTGATGCAGGAAAATGTAGAACGCCACGGCGACCTGATTAAAATTCCGAAATCCGGGAGTGCACCAAATGTTCGACTGCGCGGTGCCGAGGTCAAAGCCGGCGCGACACTGGTGCCCGCGGGCGCGCGTCTGGACGCGGGCCGGCTAGCTTTGCTGGCAACTGCCGGGTGTGTGCAGCCCCTAGTCAGCCCGCGCCTGCGCGTAGCGCATTTCACGACCGGCGACGAGATTATTCCGCCTGATGAAACGCCGCAGCCGGGACAAATCCGGGACTGCAATTCCCTGTTGATCCGCAACCTGCTGCAACCCTGGCCGTGCGAAATATTTCAAGCCCACCTGCCGGAAAATTTTGCGCGGGCGAAACAAGAAATCGAAAGTCGAAAGACCGAAATTGAGCGGGCCGATTTGGTTTTGGTTTCCGGAGGTGCCAGTGTTGGTGAAAAAGATTTTACCCGCCCGCTGCTTGAATGGCTCGGATTTGAGATTGTTTTCTCGCAGGTCAATCTGCGGCCCGGCAAGCCGCTCATTTTTGGCGTGACCGGAAGTCGCGTGGCGTTTGGCTTGCCGGGCAATCCCCTATCGCATTTCGTCTGTTTTTATTCGGCCGTCGCCATCGCCCTCGCGTGTTTGAAAGGGGAATCAGCCCCGGCATTTTTGCGTGGCCGGCTGGCAACTCAATTGGACGAACCGCCCTGCCCGCGCGAAACGCTCTGGCCGGCGAAGTTGGAATATTTTGGCGGCGAAATCCGTTTGCAACCGCTCGTGTGGTCGAGTTCCGGCGACGTGATTTGTTTTGCGGCGGCAAACGCTTTGCTTCACGTTCCCGCCAATCAAAGTCCGATCGCCGCAGGTGCGGAGGTGGATTTTTTGCCAGCGACCAGTATCTTGGGCAAATGACGCGATGAAAAAAAAGCTTTCCCATCTCGATGCCGCCGGAAATGCGCGCATGGTCAATGTCGGCCACAAACCGGTGCAACGCCGGCGTGCGGTGGCGGCGGGAAAATTAACCTGCGCGGCGCCGACCATCCGCGCGTTGAAAAAAAAGGCGCTGCCCAAGGGCGACGTGCTGACGGTCGCGCAGATTGCGGGTATCCAGGCGGCCAAGCGGACGAGCGAGTTGATTCCGCTCTGTCATCCGCTGACTCTGAATCATGTCGAAATCAGTTTCAAAGTGCGCGTGGCCGCTATTGAAATTTTTTGCACAGCGGAGACCAGCGCGCAGACTGGCGTGGAGATGGAGGCATTGACCGGCGTGAGCGTGGCGGCGCTGACCCTCTATGATATGTGCAAGGCGGTGGACAAAACCATGCGGATTGAAGGCGTTTGCGTCGTCAAAAAAATAAAGACATGAAAATCGGACGCATTACCATCAGCGACCGCGCGAGCGCGGGAATCTACGAAGACCGTAGCGGTCCGGAAATTGAGAACGTGCTGCGCAATTTTTTCCCCAAGTCAGCTTTTGAATTGAAAATTGTGCCGGATGAAGTCGGATTGATTTCGGCGGCGTTGAGAAAGTTTGCCGATGAATTAAATTGCGAATTAGTTGTAACGACTGGCGGCACTGGAATTTCCGCCCGCGACGTGACGCCAGAAGCGACGCGGGCGGTGTTGGAAAAGGAATTGCCCGGCTTTGGTGAAATCATGCGGATGCATTCCTTTGCCCGCGTGCGCACAGCGGTCTTGTCACGCGCGACGGCGGGAACACGTGGGAAAACTTTGATCCTCAACCTGCCGGGCAAGCCGACCGCCGTGCGCGAGTGCCTTGAAATTCTCGCGCCCGCGATCCGCGAAGGGATCTCACATTTGCAGGGCGACGACCCGCACGCTCAAAATGATGCTTAAAACCGGCGGCACAATTTCCATCAGGCTGGCGACTTCCAGTGACATCCCGCAGCTTTGCGAACTGCTTGCGATATTGTTCACGCAAGAAGCCGACTTCAAGCCGGACGCAAAACTTCAGGCGCGCGGCCTGCAACTCATCATCGGGCAACCAGAGGTGGGCAGCATTTATTGTGCAACCGATGGTGCCAGCATCCTCGGCATGGTGAGCATATTATTTACCATCAGCACTGCGGAAGGCGGTCGCGCGGCTTGGCTTGAAGATATGGTTGTGCATCCGGATTGGCGGGGGAAAGCTATTGGCGGACAGTTGCTCCAAGAGGCAATCAATCGGGTGCGTCTGGATGGTAACTCTCGAATCACGTTGCTCACGGATTCAACAAACAGCGCGGCGATTCATTTTTACGAAAAGGCGGGGTTTATCCGTTCGGGTATGATTCCGTTGCGATTGCACTTGTGAAGATTACATGAGGCAAGTTGTCATGTCGCCAAAAGATTCTAGATATAATTATGAATAAATTAACACTTTTTGGCTTGTTCGCGGTGACCGCGATGGTGGTTTGCTACGCGCTTGAGGCTCGCAGCCGATGGTTCATTTTTGCCTTCGCCGTGTCATGCGTTCTCGGATCAATCTACGGGGTTTTGCAAGTCGCTTGGCCATTCGGACTTGTGGAAGCCATTTAGTCACTCATTGCCGCCCGGCGGTGGTGGTTCGCATAATCCATTTACGCGTTACATCCGGTAGTTCACTGAACACGTCACTTCGCTCAAATGAGACAGCAAAAGCAGTGCATAAGAATAGCCGGATCAAAAACCAAACTGGACAACGAATTCAAAGAACAGCAAGTCAAGCTTTTGGGCAGCATTTTTTTTCGTGAGCTATTTTCCAATTTGGAGGCTGTGGGCGGTTTTCAACTACCGCATTTTTCAAGAGACAGGCATTTTATTTTCTGACAAATCGACTTAACTCATTGATAATAAGGATGGTGGCTGGGGGCGGAATCGAACCGCCGACACAAGGATTTTCAGTCCTCTGCTCTACCGACTGAGCTACCCAGCCAAACCATTTGAAATCATTGAAGATTTACGACATTCAAATTTCTTCAATTTTGCCATTGCATGCCGTATCGGGTCTGGTTTTATGACAAATTGAACCGACACTCAAACGGCGGATGCAATAAGCAGCCGGAAACTACCAACAAAACTCAAAACGTCAATCAGCAAAGACGGCTAGTGGAAATCGTTTCTCACATAATGCGTGCGGAGGTTGGTCTCTCACCCGTGGCTGTTACCGTGCTCATGGCAAGGCAAGCGACACCCTAAAAGTGTCTCCACAAGTGCCGATTGCTGTCAAAACAAACAAAGGGGCCTTAATTCGGATTATTTTCCGATGCAGAACTGGCTGAAGATCGAGTCGAGCAGGTCTTCCGTCGCCGTTTTGCCGACGATTTCGCCGACGGCGCTGACGGCGATCCGCAAATCCAGCGCCACCAGTTCGAGCGTCATGTCCGCGCGCAACGCGTCCAGCGTGCGCTCCGTGGCTGAGCGAGCGCGGCCAAGAGCTTCCTGATGCCGCGAGTTGATCATCACCTGCAACATTCCCGCCTCGATGTTGCCGGTCCAGACAAGATTCTTGATCGCGTCCTTCAAGCCTTCCATCCCCTGCCCGCTCAAACAGGACACGCTGACGAGCGGCGAGCTACACATGACAGGTTCCGTCAATTGCAATTGCTTTGGCAGGTCAATTTTGTTCAGGACAAAAATCCTTTTTTTGCCGGAAAATTCCGAAATATGTTTCTCATCATCAGGCGTCAGCGGTTCGCTTGCGTCAAGGACGTGCAAAATCAATTCCGCCTTCGCCAGCGATTCGCGGCTGCGGCGGATGCCTTCCACTTCAATTTCGTCGCGACCTTCGCGCAGTCCGGCGGTGTCAATGAAAATGACTGGCAGGCCGCGGATGTTCGCCGTCTCCTCAATCGTGTCGCGCGTCGTGCCGGGAACCGGCGAGACGATGGCGCGTTCGTGGCCGAGCAGTTGGTTTAGCAAACTGGATTTGCCCGCGTTTGGCCTGCCGACAATCGCCGCGCGGATGCCACGGCGCAGAATCTGCCCTTCATTGGCCGTTCGTAGCAGTTCATCCATGAATGCAACGCCATCTTCCAGGCGCTTCAACAGTTGCGCCTTTGTGTCCGGCGAAATGTCCTCGTCGGGAAAATCAATGTGCGCCTCGACGTGCGCAAGCGTCTTCATCAAGTCGTCGCGAAGCCGGTTGATGCGCTGCGACAATTTTCCGGCAAGCTGCTCGTTGGCGGCGGCAAGCGCGAGTTCGGTCCGGGAATGAATCAAATCGGCGACGGCCTCGGCCTGCGCGAGGTCGAGCCGGCCGTTGAGAAATGCGCGGCGCGTGAATTCACCCGGCTCGGCCAGGCGCGCGCCGTTTTCCAGAATCGTGTCGAGCACGAGCTTCGCCGGCAAAATGCCGCCGTGGCAGGAAATCTCAACGGTGTCTTCGCGCGTGAACGTGCGCGGCGCGCGCAGGACGGAAAGCAGCACTTCGTCCACGATTTCACCGCGACGGATGATTTTGCCGTAATGAATCGTGTGCGTCGGCGCGCCGGAAGGCTTCAGCAATTTTTTTCCGCCCGACAAAAAAATCCTGTCCGCGATTGCGAACGCCTCCGCGCCGGAAATCCGCACGACGGCCAGCCCGCCTTCACCGAGCGGTGTGGCGATTGCGGCAATGGTGTCGTCGAACATGGTCGGAGTGTGAAGCGTGAAGGCCGGAGTGAGAAGCCTGAATTCTCATCCAACACTTCCTGATTCCTAATCGCGCCGGCAATTACCCGCCTGATTTTCCGCATCGCGACCCTCCAAATAAAGCCGCGCCTTCCCGTAGCTTTTCTTGTGCAAATAATGCAGCAACGTCGGATCGGCGTTGCGCGGCAGTTGTCTCGTCAATTCGTCAATGTGCGAGAAGATCGGCAGCAAATCCGGTTTTGGATTCGCAGCAGGCATTGATTTGACGGCGGCGTCCAGGCTGACGAGCGTCTCCAGAATTTTTTTTTCAATTGAGCCGGGCATGGCGGTCAAGATGACAGGTGTCCAGTGAGATACGGGATGATTTGTTCAAGCGACGGTATGCGGCCCGCCAGATACCACACCGTGACGAAGCGTTCCAGTCCTGTCACCATGACAAACAACATCGAACACATGATATATAATCCGAAGGCCTGCGACGGATCGGGCTGCATGACGCGCGGGATGCCGTGATACAGAATCACGACACAGAGCATTATGCCAAGTCCCCACGTCAGCCACGGATTGATTCCCGGAAACGTGTCCAGCAGCCGCAGCAGGAACAGCGGGCTTAATCCGCAGGCCGCCACGGTGAATCCCTCCGTAAAACTGTGCCGTGGAAACGACGCATTGCACAGCGCCTTGACGATTTGCGCGCAGGTGAAAACAACCGCGATCATCACCAGCGATTGCACGGCTTCATAAACCGCCATTTCACCGGCGGAAAAAATTTTGATCTGTCCGCTGTCCCACTGCCGCCGGCCCCATGTCATCAGGCTGAAACCTTCCAGCGCCGCCACGGTCAAAACCATCGGCAGCACATAAAACAGCAGCAGAAAAACCAGGCCGCGCCGCGCCTTGATGACGCGATCCCACGCCTCCACCGGCTCAAAAATCAAAAACAACGCCTTTATCATGCGCGTGAATTGATACCCGTTAAAACGAATGCTGACAACAAAATCCGCTTCCGTCCGCGCGCCGCGCGTGCTTAACTCGCGGTGTGAATGTTGACCTCGGCATCTGGAGCAAGCTGACGAAATTTGTCGTCGGCCTTGTCGTGCTTGCCATTTTGCTGCTCATCGGGATGTGCTATCTGCCGCTCATCCATCAGAACGAGGAGTTCCAGCGGGAAAATCTGCGCCTGCAACGGGAATTGGAAAAAGAATCGGAGAAATCAAAGCAGCTTCAAGCGCAGATTGACGCGCTGCGGAACGACCCGAAAACCATCGAACGTTTGACGCGCGAAAAACTCGGCTATGCCAGGCCCGATGAAACCGTCGTGCGCTTTGAACCTTCCGGAACAAATGCCCCGGCGCAATGACCGAAAACTCTATCGGCCAACCGGCATATTCTTTTTGAAACGAATCCGAAACATCCATCCGCAGCAGGCAATTGCCGCGAAGTCCAGCCATGTGGTGTAATTCCATTGAAATGACGCCTGCGCGATGGCGCTCGGCGGACGCACTTCAGGAATCAGCCCCAGCGCCGAAAAAAGCAAGTCCACGATGACCCCCGCGCCCGCCATGGAAACAAACAAAACGGTCGTGATGTAAAACGCCGCCTTCGCGCCGTAGTATTTCCGGTAAATCAGGATCAGCGGAATGATGATCAAGTCGGCGTAAATGAATGAAATGACGCCGCCGAAACTGATGCCGCCCGACCAGAGCACGCCCGCCAGCGGAATGTTGCCGATGGAGCAGACGAAAGAGGCGACGGCAATCAGCGGCCCGACGACGGCGTTTTCAACCAGGCGCAACGGCCCGCTTCCGCGGGCAATGAACAAATTTTCCCACCAGTTTTCTGGAACGAGCGCCATCAGAAACCCTGCGATGAGAAAGCCGACGGCAATTTCCTTCCAAAGCATCCCCGCATCCATGAAAAAGGCGTCGGCGACCTGCGCCCAGTTTTCACCCCGGCGGATTTTTTCCTTGAACGATTCCTCATTTGATTCCATTTCCTGACCGTGCGAATGGCAGCAGCAGGAATTTTCACCTTCATCGTTGTGCGCCCGCGCGGTTTCGACCAATCCTTCCGGCAAGGTCCATTTCACCAGCAGCCACATCACGGCGATCAATACAAAAGCGCCGATGACTTCGGCCAGGACAAATGTCCAGCCGAGCAAAAGCCAGAGGATGAACCCGAGTTCAAGCACGAGGTTGGTCGAGGCGAACATGAAGGCCAGCGTCGGCACCAGCGCCGCGCCTTTTTTGAAGGCGGTCTTCGCCGTCGCGGCCGCAGCATAGGAGCATGACGAACTGACCGCGCCCAAAAATGTTGCCAGTGTGACCGCGCGCAAATCGTCGCGGCCAAACTGCTTTGTGATCTGTTCTTTTTTGAAGAACACGCGCAGGAAAGCCGACAGGCTGAACCCCAAAACCAGCGCCCAGAGCGTTTCCCAGAACATCGCCGCCGATTGAAACAAACTATGCCAGAGCCAATTCATAAGCCATATGCTTACAGCCGGGGTTTCGATGCAAGCTAGTAATCTGGATTTTTATATTTGGGGGCGGCGGTCAAGGCAGGCGGCATCAGCACCGAAACCAAAACGGTCAGCACCAAAATTGATTTTCGGGTTTTCATTGGGGTGCAGTTGCCTCCCAATTGCGCGAACTGTTCGTGTTTGCTACACCACTAAATTCAACAGACATCAGTTCGTCTGGTGTATTATTGATGCCGAACAATAGATGAACCTTGCTATAAACTTGGCCATTGCGGCTTTGAATAAAAAATGCTTTGTCCACTAAATCGGGGCCGTTGTTGTTTCCGAAAGTTCCATTACTTTGATAACCACCATCCGGCGCAGCGTAAGTTACACCCCATTCTCCATCAGAAGTTTCAATGAAGCCGCCGTCAATAACTTCAAAATCAATGCTCCAATTTTGAGGATTATGTTCCGAAACCTCACCTGAAGGACGGCTGACGGTGATTTTAACGTCGCCGCCGCTTGAAACAGTCTTTCCAGCAATCAAATCAAAGTAGATTGGCGCATTTGTGTAGGGCAGCTTGAAAGTCTTATTAAAACTCACAAGCGGCTCTGAACCTTGCAGCTTCCACATTTTTATCACTGTCGGATTATTCGGGTCGGGCGTAAAGCGATTGGCATACATATAGGAGTAGTTATACGACGTGCTGGTCATCGCCCGCACATAACCTTTTTTGCTCGGCATAACAGATAAACTTTCTCCTTTGCCATGACTGATTTGAAAATATCCGTTCCCATCACTTGTCGCCGAAAATCGGTCAACAGTTGACTGAACGCCGTTGTAAATCCGCACACTCGCCGCGATTTGTGCGCCCACAACTGGACTGCCAAACTGGTCTTCCAATCTGCCATAAAAGGCAATGGGCGCGTCGTTCAATACGGACAGACCTTCCTTTATCTGTTCTCCCTTATTTTGCGGTGGGATTGTCATACTTGCCCCTGCCTGTGCCGCTGAGGCATTCGTGGGAATAGATGCGCTGGCTGGCGAACTCGTGACGGTGGACGTTGACAGCGCAGGATTTGTTTCAATGGAAACTGGCGGGGATGCTTCTGTCGGCCTTTTTTCCTTCTGCCATAACAGCAACACAATCAACACCGTAACGACGATGCAGAACCACAAGATTGAGCGTCTCATTTTTAGTTAGTTTTGAATGTTGAAGCCCTCGCTGCTGGAACGCAACAATGTATTCCAATAATTCCATTCCAGCCAAGCGTCGCTGCGAAATTGCGCGCTATGCCAAAAATGAGATTTGTAATCGTTATCAAGCGGATCGGGTGATGGCCAAAGGGGATTTATTGTGCGAGTTAAGTTAACACTTGCAAACGTTGTTATTGGCGTTGCGCCCAAAGCGGTCGAATACGATTGAGCGGCGTAGGCCATAACTTTGTAGAGATTGTTCAAGTTGGTGACTATATCAACCGGGACATCCGTGCCGCCAATAATTGGAGAAACAACAAAATGGTTCCATGGCGAGGGATCGCTCGGACTGCCACTGTAGGCATAATAATTGTTCAGCGGAATGTAATCCGGCTTGGTGATCTGGTCAAAACACCAACGCGGCGCAGCTAGGGCAAAATCATTGGTGTTATAAAAATTGATTCGTTTTTCAACAGCGGCAACATTGTTCGTCAGCCGGTTTCCATAAATGTTTGGGGTGTAAGGGCCGTAATTTTGTGAACCAGCAAGACTCAACAATCCGCTTGGATATGTATAGTTAAATGACAAAAGAAAGGGCGTGGTGACGGTTGCATCATAATCATGGGCTGGAAGAGCCGCTTGGCTGGCAACGTAAGTGTTCGCAATTTGTCCCAATCCATTTTGAGCCGCCAGACGCAACGCTTCGCCAGCCACGACGTTGCCCATGCTGTGAGCCAGCATATAAACATGGCCGGGATATTCCGCGTTCAAATCATTCAGCTTGTTCAACAGTCCTTGAGCCGATTGCCATGCTTGATATTCACTGTTGTCA
>Ga0181529_10000612_pt1 | contig 51354 bp, 34 predicted proteins | sample PEATcosm2014_Bin_36_FD_119763 | JGI IMG/M metagenome (GOLD analysis project Ga0181529, IMG submission 119763) | Peatland microbial communities from MTU Mesocosm Facility, Houghton, MI, USA - PEATcosm2014_Bin10_30_metaG | ecosystem: Environmental > Terrestrial > Soil > Wetlands > Peat | place...
AGAGTCGGAATGCGCAACCGGAAGGGGGAACCAGGTCCGGAAACTAGCCGTTGCGGGCCATACTCGTCCAATGTTCTCAATGGCGATCAAGGCCCCTTCCGGCTAATTTGGACAGCATTGGGGGGACACCCGGTTCCCGGAGGTCGGATGTTTCCAGAAGACGAACGAGAGTTTTCCTTCCTCGGCTGGGCCTTCCAATCTGTGCTTGCCTTCTGTACCGCCTTCGCCGGTTACTTCGCCTTTGGCATCTACGTCGCTACCGCAGACACACCGGTCTGGCAGGTTCTGGATTATCTCATCGTTCTTGCCCTGGCCATCGCGCTGGCGCTGGTCGCCTCTCGCGTGGCGCCCACTTCGACCATCGAGGGGCGCTGGGTCTGGGTGGCGCCGGTTGGCTTGGTTGCCCCGTGCATCGTCTGGGACTTGCTTCTGGGACACACCTCCGAGGCGGCGGAAATGTTCTACCTCGGACCGGATGGAGGTGAGGGAGCCTGGGGATTTATGTTCATCACTATGCCAAGTTGGGGTTGTTGCTGCTACTCAGCGGCCATGTGGTGGCGGCGCAGGAGGCAGCGGGGAGCCTCAATCGGCCTGGCGGAGGGCAGCCAATTACCGACTGAGAGGGCAAGCTAAAGCATGCCCCACTAATGCTGTGGTGGGGCATGCTTTAGCTTGCCCTCGGCTACAATCAAATCAAGTGGCCGGCGTTTACATTTCTTATCCGTTTTGCGCACAGAAGTGTACTTACTGTAACTTTGCCTCGGGCGTGTTTCCGCGCGAGCGGGAACGGCAATACGTGGCGGCGCTGCTCGCGGAGATAGCGGCGCACCACTGGGAATGGAGGCCGGAGACGGTGTATCTGGGTGGTGGCACTCCCAGTAACATGGAAACGGACGACCTGCGCGCGGTGCTGGGCGCGGTTCCCGGGCGGCCATGGAGCGAGGCGACCATAGAAGCGGCGCCGGGCGCGATCACGAGCGAGCAGGCGCGGCACTGGGCGGACTGCGGCATCAACCGGGTCAGCCTGGGAGTGCAATCGTTCGTCGAGAAAGAGATTCGTCGCACGGGGCGAAAACACACGGCGGAAATCGTCGCGCGCGAAGTCGAGTTGCTGCGCGCGAGCGGGATCAGCAGCGTCAACATCGACCTGATCGCAGGACTCGCCGCGCAGACCGAGGCGAGCTGGCGGGAATCGCTCGATTGGATCGAGCGGTTGGCGCCGCACCACGTCTCGGTTTACATGTTGGAAGTGGATGAGGACAGCCGGCTGGGCAAGGAGATGCTGGCCGGCGGCGCGCGCTACGGCGCGGCGGAGACGCCGGACGACGACCAGGTGGCGGCGCTTTACGAAATGGCCGTCGAGCGCCTCGCGGCGCTCGGCCTCAACCGCTACGAGATTTCCAATTTCGCGCGGCCCGGTTACGAATCGCGCCACAATTTGAAGTATTGGAAGCTGGAGCCGTACGTGGGCTTTGGGGCGGACGCGCATTCCTTCGATGGGAGGATGCGGACGCGGAATCCAGAGACGGTGGAAGATTACGTAAGCGGAAAGCGGCAGGTCGGGGACCTGCCCCACTGGGCTCACGAGGACGAGCGCTTTTTCGTCGGTCTGCGGCTGATGGAGGGAATTCGTCCCGACGAACGGGAGTGGCGGCGGCACGACGCGGCCATTCGCAGGTTCCTGGATGCGGGTTTACTGGAGTCGGCCGACGGCGTGTTGCGCCTGTCGAGCCGCGGCGTGCTGGTTTCGAACGAAGTATTCGCGGAGTTTCTAACCTCATGATCGATCTGCGCAGCGACACGGTGACCAAGCCGACGCCCGAAATGCGGCGGGCGATGGCGGAAGCGGAAGTGGGCGACGACGTATACGGCGAAGACCCCACGGTGAACCTGCTGGAGCAGCGGGCGGCCGAAATTGCCGGCAAGGAAGCGGCGCTGTTCGTACCCACCGGAACCATGGGCAACACGATCGCGGTGAAGCTGCTCACCGAGCACGGGCAGGAAGTGATCTGCGATTCACGCGCCCACATACTGGATTACGAGCTGTCGATGACGGCGTGGTTTTCCGGCTGCCTGATTCGCGCCATTCCGACCGAAGACGGCATCCTCGATTGGAGCCAGATCCGCCCGCTGGTGAAGCCCGTGCATCCGCACTGCGCGCCCACGGGCGCGATCGAAATCGAAAACACGCACAACATGGGCGGCGGCACGGTGTATTCCCTGGCGGCGATCTACGAAATTGCGAACGGCGCGCATGAGCTGGGCGTGAAGGTACACATGGACGGCGCGCGTGTGTTCAACGCGGCGGTGGCATTGCGCGTGCCGGTCGACGAAATCGTCGCGCCGGTGGACACGGTGATGTTCTGCCTTTCGAAGGCGCTGGGCGCGCCGGCCGGCTCGATCGTGGCCGGGCCGGCCGGGCTGATCGATAAGGGCCGCCTGCTGCGCAAACGGCTGGGCGGGGGCATGCGGCAGGCGGGCGTGCTGGCCGCGGCGGGCCTGATCGCACTCGAAGAGACGCCCGCGCGCCTCGGTGAGGATCACGCCAACGCGCGTTTCTTCGCCGAAGGCGTGGCGCGCATTCCCGGCGTCGAAATCCATCCGCGGAAGGTGGTCACCAACATCGTGGTTTTCGATATCGGCGCGACCGGCCTGACGGCGGGCGAATTGAGCCGGCGCCTGAAGCAGCGGGGCGTGCTGATCAATGCCGTTGGGCAAAGCCACATGCGCGCCGTGACGCACTACGACGTCACCCGTGCCGATTGCGCACAGGCCGTGGAAGCGCTGGCGGAAGCAGTGGCCCGAGTCGCGATAAACTGAGAGTTTCGAACATTCACCCTGTCAGAAGGCTAGGCATACATGTTGAAACCGCTAGGGAAGCTGCGCGGCGCAGGATTGGTATGGTTCTTCGGCGCCGCCGTCTTCGCGCAAGAGTATTCGATCACGACCGTCGCCGGAGGAGCGCCACCCACGACGCCAGCCACGGCCGCCAGCACCGGGATCGGGACGGTGAAGCGGGTGACGGTGGACACCAGCGGCAACGTGTATTTCAGCGCCGGTCACGCGGTTTTCAAGGTCACAACCGGCGGAACGCTGACGCTGGTGGCGGGGAACTCGCGGCCCGGCTTTTCCGGCGACGGCGGGCCGGCGACGGCGGCGCAGCTCAACTCGCCCCAGGGACTGGCGGTGGATTCCCAAGGCAACCTCTACATCGCGGACCAGGTGAACAACCGAATACGCATGGTAACGCCGCAAGGTGTCATCAGTACGTTCGCCGGTAACGGCCGAGTGGGCGCGCCGCGGTTTTTGGGCGATGCCGGCCCGGCCACGGCGGCGAACCTCAACCAGCCCGGCGGCGTGGCGGTGGATCAGCATGGGAATGTCTACATCGCGGATACGGGCGACAACTCGATCCGTGAGGTCGGCACCAACGGCGTCATCAACACGATTGCGGGGAACGGTTTCCAAACCCAAGGCAACCCCGGCGATACTCTATTGGCGTCGGAATCCAAACTGACGCTGCCGGAAGACGTTTTCGTGGATAGCTCCGGCAACGTTTTCATCGCCGATACGGGCGACGCCGAGATTCGAGAGATCACTGCCACCACGGGCATCATCAATTTCGTCGCCGGAGCGTGCGACATTACCAGCTCCAGCACCAGCACCAACACCGGCGAGAGTTGTGCCATCGGCTATGCGGGCGACGGCGGACTGGCGAACCAAGCCGGGCTGGTCGAGCCGGTCGCGGTTGCCGTGGATTCGGCGGGGAACGTATACATCGCGGAGCCGACCGATGGCCGAATCCGCGAGGTCAGCACGATCAAGGGCAAAATCGACATCAACACAATTGTGGGCAACGGCACGCTGGGCTTTAGTGGAGACGGCGCCGCGGCGAACGCCGCCGAGTTGAACCGCCCGACCGGCGTGGCCGTGGATGGGTCGGGCAACATCTACATCGCCGATTCGCTCAACAACCGGATCCGCGTCGCGCAAGCGGGTGGCAGCGTCAAGACGTTCGCCGGCAACGGCGGCTACAGCTATTCGGGCGATGGCGGAGCGGCCACCAGCGCGCAGATGAATTCGCCGCACGCCGTGGTGGCGGACGGCGCCGGCAACTATTACATCGCCGACGCCGGCAATAACGTGGTGCGCAAGGTGAGCGCGAACGGCGTCATCACGACTTTCGCCGGCAACGGGTCAGCAGGCTCGACCGGCGACGGCAGCGCGGCGACCGGCGCGGAACTGAGCGGCCCGCAAGGCCTCGCGCTCGATAGCGCGGGCAATCTTTACATCGCCGACACGGGCAACTCACGGGTGCGCGAAGTGTCGGGCGGGACGATCACGACCGTCGCCGGCAACGGCACGGCGGGCTACGCGGGCGATGGCAGCGCGGCGACCAGCGCGCAACTATATGCGCCGGTGGGACTGGCGTTCGATGCGAAGGGCAACCTCTACATCGCCGATACCGACAACAGCGCCGTGCGCAAGGTCACCAACGGCGTGATTTCGACCGTCGCAGGAAATGGGCTGCAGGGCTACACGGGCGATGGCGGCGCGGCGTCGAAAGCCCAGTTGAACTACCCGCAGGGAGTGGCCGTGGATGCCGCTGGCAATCTTTACATCACGGACACGCTGAATTATGCGATCCGCATGGTGTCGCCGACCGGCAACATCGCGACCATCGCCGGTAATGGCGTGGCAGGCTACTCGGGCGACGGAGGCGCGGCCAGCCTGGCGCTGTTGAGCGACCCCACGGGGATTGCGGTGGACAGCGCGGGCAACGTTTTCTTTTCCGACGCCGGTGCCGCCGTACGCAAGATTTACGTGAACGGGCCGATCATTACGATCGCGGGCAACGGCGATCTGGGCTACTCGGGCGACGGTGGCATGGCTACCAGCGCATCGCTCAACGGGCCGGCCGGGATCGCAGTGGATCCGAAGGGCAACGTCTACATTGCCGATTCCGCCAACAACGCGGTGCGGCTGTTGCAATTCGCAGCCGGCGGCATTCAGCTTGCCGCGGTTACCAGCGCCGCCAGTGCCGCAACGGGCGCGGTCGCGCCGGGTGAAGTGATCGTGCTCTATGGCTCCGGCCTGGGGCCGGCCAACCTGGCAACATACAAACTGGTGAACGGAGACGTTCCCACGAGCGTCGGCGGGACGAGCGTCTACTTCGACGGTTCGCCGGCTCCGGTGCTCTATGCATCGGCCACGCAGGTGGCTGCCATTGTGCCCTTCGGCCTTACCGGCACCAGTGCGCAGGTCTATGTTGCATACCAGGGGCAGACTTCCGCACCGCTCACGCTCACGGTGGCGCAGGCCGTGCCCGCGCTGTTTACCGCCAACAACTCCGGCACGGGACAGGCGGCTGCCGTGAATGCGAGCGGGACATACAACAACGCCGCCAATCCGGCCAGCTCGGGCCAGTGGGTCTTCCTATACGGAACCGGCTTCGGCCAGACGAACCCGGCTGGCGAGGATGGCGCGCCGTCTTTGGAGCCTCCCGCGGGAGTGCTGCCGCTGCCGTTGCTGCAGCCGGTCACGGTTACCATCGGCGGCAAACCAGCCAATAGCAACTATGCCGGCGGCGCGCCCGACGCCGTCCAGGGGCTGATGCAGGTGAACGCGCAGATCCCCAGCGGCTTGCCGGCCGGCAACGCCGCCGTGGTGGTATCCGTAGGCGGTGTGCCGACCCAGGTGGGCGTCACGGTAGCGGTTTCGGGGAACTGACCGAGCGCACGCAGTCCTGAGTGGAGCGTCGGCGTTCGGCGCCTCGGTATGCCGAAATGTCGAGATTCATCTCGACGTTCCTTCACCCAGGGGCCACCGCATCCGTTGGCGCGCCCGCCGCGGCTTAACGCCAGTTGGGGAAAGGGTTCGTGCGGGCCTGGCGGCAGGCGGCAATCAGCTCTGGAAGTAGTTTGCGGCGGTCGAAGAGGCGGCCGAGCAACTGCGCTACCGCATCCTCTTCGTCCTCGATCCACTCGGGCGGGATGGCCTTCCAGGCCTGGTCCATCGCCTCTTCGGGAAAATGCATGGTTTGGCCGAGCCAGGGCTCGAAATCGTCGAGCGAACGCACGCTCGCGTAAACCAGGCGGCGCGGGTAGAGGCCTTGCAGCGGCGAATCCGGAAAATCCCAGTTGGGACCATTGAAGGCGAAGCCGTGGTCGATCATGCGCGCCACGAAGCCCAAGGTGCCGCCGGCGGACTCGGCGTGGCGCACCATGGCGCGGTAGAAGATACTTTGCCGGCCGTCGGCGTTGCCCACCCATTTGTCGAATACGAGGATGGCGCGGAAATCCTCGAGGTTGGCCACCTTAGGAAGCAGCGCATCGGGCAGGTAATCGTAGACGGCGGTGCGCGCGGGGTCGCCCGGATAGCGCGAGCCGAAATGCCAGCCGGGTTCGACCGGAATCTGCCGTGTGCCGAGAGTCAGGTGGATGGCGGGATTCTCGGCGAGGAAATCTTCACTCAGCCGGACCAGCGCCGTCTCGGGAGCCGCGACCTGGAGATAGGTGAGCAGGCGGGAAGCGAGCAACTCATTGACCAGGATGCGGCGGTGCTGGGGATTATTGCGGAATTTGACGACGTACCACTGGCCGTCGTCGGCTTCCATCAGGTGGGACTGGGCGCCTCCTCGCATTTTTCGGATGTGCCGGACGGCGGTGAGCGGCATCGGGTGGAAAATCGGGTAACCTAGAGTTTTAGCACACGGAGGAGCGGAACACAGATGGCGGACACGGGAAACCCCACCAACGGAGCCGACAGCGGCACCCAAGCATCCGGCGCGAGCGGACGCACGAAAGATGAAGTGACACTGGAGCTGATGCGGTTCATCACACTGCAAACCGGCTACGGCAAAGCGCCGCAGTCCTCCGCGGGCTTTTCCGGAAAGCCCGGAATCCGTTCGGCGGAAGAACACGCGGAGGCGCTGCTCGAGCTATTCTTGCGCTGCCGGCAGGTAGTGAACCAGGAAGATTAGCGGGAACGACGGACCGCGTTCCCGCCGCGCATCAACGCTTCTTGCCGCCCTTCTTGGCCGGGGCCTTTTTAGCGGCCTTCTTAGCGGCCTTTTTAGGCGGAGCTTTCTTGGCGGCCTTCTTCGCCGGCGCTTTCTTGGCGGCCTTCTTCGCCGGCGCTTTCTTGGCGGCCTTCTTCGCCGGCGCTTTCTTGGCGGCCTTCTTCGCCGGCGCTTTCTTGGCGGCTTTCTTCACGGGAGCCTTTTTAACGGCTTTCTTGACGGCCTTCTTGCCCGGCTTCTTGGCGGGCGTGGCCTTTTTTGCCGGAGCCGGCTTGGGCGCAGTGGCTTTCTTTACGGGCTTCTTGGGCGGGGCTTCCACAACGGCCGCGGGTTCCGACGGCCCAGGCTCAGCCGGCGCGGGCTGGGCTGCGGGCGGAGCTACGCCTTCCACAATTTCGATTTCCATGATGGCTTCCTCTTCGTCCTCTTCGTCTTCCTCGTCGTACTCGTCGAGCTTAGATTCCAAGTCCTCCTGCTCTTCGTCTTCGTAGTCGTGGAAGTCTTCCATCTCTTCTTCGTCTTTGGCAACGATCAGTGAGCGATGCGACATTCACCAAGCCTCCTGCAGTCTGGGCACGATCAACCCTAGAATACCCCTTTTTCGCCAAGAGGCAATAGAGAAAAGAGTTAGTGACGAAAATATTCGCGGCGGCTATTGCGCAGTGGCGTGCGCCACCAACATGGCAGGCTTGGGCGAGGGATGCTGCGCGGAGGCCGATGGGGCGGCCGGCTTCTTGGCCGCCGGTGCGGCACCGGCGCTGGGCCTGGCCGACACCGTGTGTCCCGCCGGGGCACGATGGTGCGAGGCTACGGCGGATGCCGTCCGGGGAGTGCCGTGCGCGCCTGTGCGGCTGGCCGCGCCGTATCTGGACGGCGTGTGCCGCACAACTGGCCGGGCAGCGGTCGGAATCACCAGCAGGTCGCCTGCAACGGCGGTGTGGTCCGGCAGCCTGTTGGCGGCCAGGAGGCTCGCCGTGGAGACGCTAAACCGGGTGCCGATGGCGGCCAGCGTTTCGCCCACAGCTACCCGGTGAAGGCGCCACGCGGCGCGATGTTCGGCCGGGACCATGGCCATCGCCTCCGTCAGCCGCGGGCCGGATCCCTTGGGCAAATGCAGCGCATAGTGGGCAGGAGCCAGGCTGCTCAGCAGCGCCGGATTCAGCTCCGCCAACTCGGCAGCCGAGGTGTCGGTGACATCGGCGATCAAGGCAAGTGACGTGAGCGCGGTCAGCTCGACCGTGTCGTACTCGATCGGCGGGTCCATTTGCACCTGGTCCAGGCCGTAAGCCGCCGCGTTCTTCTCCATGATCGTCATGGCCAGAATGATAGGCACGTAATTGGTGGTTTCGATGGGCAGTTCGCCGCGTGCGCGCAGCTCCCAGAAATCCGCGTAACCGGTGCGCTCCACAGCCAACTGCACGGTCTGCGGGCCGCAGTCGTAGGCGGCAATGGCGAGGTACCAGTCGCCGAACAAGTTGTAGAGATCGTGCAGGTGGTGGGCAGCGGCGCGGGTAGCCTTCTCCGGGTCTAGCCGGTCGTCGGTGTAGTCCGTGCGTTCCAGTCCATACTCGTTGCCCCGCCAAGCCATGAACTGCCACATGCCGCTCGCACGGGCGCGGGAAATGGCACGGGGCATGAATCCCGACTCGGCCTGCGCCAGGTGAATCAACTCCTGCGGCACGCCTTCCTCATCGAGGATGCGCTGAATCATGGGGCGGTAGCGGCCAGAACGCTGCATGGCCACCGCGATTGTCCCGTGTCCGCGATTGGAGAAGTAGTTGACGTAGCCCAGCACCGCGTCGGTCGCCGACAGCGGCAACTGCGAAACCGTGGCCGCCACCTGGTCGAGCACGCGATCCTTGATCTTGGGATCCACCGGGAAAGTCATCTGCAGAATGTCTTCGAGTGGCGCCTTTTCGAAGCGGCCCTCTTCGCTCGAGTCGGAAGCGCCTAGTGCGGCCAGGTCGAAGCTGTGAATGGTGTCCACCATCTGGTCCATCTGGCGCTCGTAGGCCTGGCGGTCGCCCGGGTTCAGATCGGAGGCATCCAGCATGGCGTCGACCGCCAAGTCGAATTCCACGCGTGCGGTTGCGAACTCCCCTGTGGCATACGCCTGCTTCCCGGCCGCGAAGTGGCGCTCTGCCTCATCGACAGCCAAGTCGCCGCGCGTGGGGCGAGGCGGCATCTGCGGACCGACCAGCAGGAAGCCGGGCACATCCTTGATATAAACGTTGGGTTCGACCACAGGCAGATGGTCTGGGTCGAGATCGACGGGGGTGTGGCGGGCAGGCGGCGGTAGAAAGGCGTTTTGGAATCCGGAGTGCTGGTTGACACCGCATCCGGCGGTAACGGAGGCCCCGGCGAGCACGATAAAAGAGAAGACAGTCTGCGTTCGCGCGTTCATCCACAAACCCGGCGAAAGATTCTAAACAACTTACGCAAGCCGTACTCGGCGAGTACCGATCAAACATTACAACACTATGAGTGTGTAATGCAACCCGTGTACCGTAAGGACCGGACTACAGTGCACCTTCTGCACCGTGCCGTGTGTCGTTATTCCTCTTCTTCCTCTTCACCCGTCTTGGCGGCTTTGGCCGCCGCAATGATTTTATCGGCCTGCAACTGCGGAACGTAATCGTAGTGATCGAATTCCATCGAGAAGGAAGCGCGGCCCTGCGTCATGGCGGTCAGATCGCTTTGATAGCTCAACATTTCGGCCATCGGCACACGGGCGCGGATGATCGTGGTGGTGCCCTTGGTCTCGTTGCCCGAGACGCGTCCGCGGCGGCTGTTGAGATCGCCCATCAGATCGCCCGCGTATTCGCCCGGCGCCTGAATCTCCACGTTCATGATCGGTTCCAGCAGGGTGGGCTTGGCTTCCAACATGGCGGCCTTGAACGCCTTGCGAGCGGCCAGCTTGAATGCCAGTTCCGAGCTGTCGACGTCGTGGTAGGAGCCGTCGTAGACGGTGACTTTGAAATCGACCATGGGGAAGCCGGCCAGGAATCCTTTTTCGGCGGTCTCCACAATGCCCTTTTCCACGGCGGGGATGAAGTTGCGCGGGATGGAGCCGCCGAAGATTTCGTTGGCGAACTCGAACTTGGCGCCACGCGGCAGCGGGTCCATCTTGATCCAGCAATCGCCGAACTGGCCGTGGCCGCCGGTCTGCTTCTTATGACGGCCCTGCACGTCGGCGTGGCCGCGAATGGTCTCGCGGTAGGGGATCTTGGGCGCCTTGAGGGTGACGTCCACGCTGTAGCGCTTCTTCAGCCGGCTGACCACGATTTCGACGTGCTGCTGCCCGGCACCGGCGAGCAGGAACTCGCGGGTTTGCGGGTCGCGGTAGAAGCGCAGCGACTGGTCCTCTTCGAGGATGCGGTGCACGGCGTTGCCCATACGGTCCTCGTCGTTGCGGGACTTGGCCTCGATGGCGAAGGCGATGGAAGGCTCAGGCAGCTTGACGGGCGGGTAGGTGGAAGTGAAGCCCTTATCGGCCAGCGTGTCGCCGGTGAGTGAGTCCTTCAACTTGGCCACCGCGCCCAGGTCGCCGGCGTGCAGCTCGGTGACCGGCTGCAGGGTCTTGCCCTGCGGGCTGCTGAGGTGCGCCAGCCGCTCGGTCGAGTTGCGGGTGAGATTCTGCAGGGCGGCGTCGTTCTTGACCACACCAGTGACGACCTTGAAATAGGTGATGCGTCCGGCGAACGGATCGGCCGTGGTCTTGAAGACGAACAGCGAGCAGGGGCCGGTCTCGGCGATCTTCTGGGTGGATTCCTGGCCGTCGGCGGTCACGCACGCAAAGCCGTCGCGTTCGGTGGGAGCGGGCAGGTTCTCGACGATGAAGTTGAGGATCAGATCGCTGGCGACATTGTGCAGCGCCCCGGCGCAGAGCACGGGGAAGATGCGCATCTCGCGGATGGCCTGCTTGAGGCCGGCGTCGATTTGCTCGGGCGCCAGCGTACCCTTGTCGAAGAACTCTTCCATCAGGGCATCGTTGCCCTCCGCCACCATTTCGATCAGCGCGTCGTGTGCGGCTTTGGCGGCGTCGGCGAGTTGGGCGGGGACATCGCCCTCTTTGCCTTTGCCATCGCCGTCGGCCGTGTAGGTGTACGCTTTCATACGGACGAGATCGACCACACCCGAGAAATCGCGTTCTGCGCCAATGGGGATCTGGATGGGCACAGCCGACCGGCCGAAGGCGGCCTGCACGCTTTCGAGCGTGCGCGTGAAGTCGGCGCGCTCGCGGTCCAGCTTATTGATGACGATAGCGCGGGGGAGCTTGAAATCATTGGTGAAGTCCCAGACCTTTTCGGTCTGCACTTCGACGCCGGAGACGCCATCGACCAGCACTAGGGCCGAATCGGCCGCTACCAGGGAGGCGCGTGTATCGTTGATGAAGATGTTGTAGCCAGGCGTATCGAGGATATTGAGCTTGGTCTTCTTCCACTCCACCACGGCAACGGCGGTGGAAATGGAGAACTTGCGGGAGATTTCCTCCTCGTCGAAGTCCGTAGTGGTATTGCCTTCATCGACGCGCAGCAGCCGATTGGCCGCGCCCGCCGTGAACAGCAAGCCCGCGGTGAGCGACGTCTTGCCGGAATCGCCGTGGCCCACCAAACCGACGTTCCGGATGTCCTTGCTTTCGTAGACCTTCATGCCTGGCCCCCTGATTACAAAACGGAATAGTAACACGGGTCTGAAGCTGGGTGGGGCAGAGATGCTCCACGCGCGGAACCAGACGGCTAGGGATCGTTACTCAATGAGGGGAAAACCCGATCACATTCATTGACTGGGTTCCGAGCGAAGGCCTGCCGGCGTGCGCGGGCCGTTCGGAGTCAGAATCGCCTAGCGTCACGGTAGTCTCGAAGAGCCAAATGCCTTGCGCCTTGGCAAATCCCGAGTCTCACTTGTCGTGCCCCGCCTCCGGAGCGACCTTTCTAACCAAGATGGCGGGACCTCCTGGACCTCCGGCCAGCACTAATGCTCGCTTTGCATCCTCGGAACTGACCTCGGACGTGATTCCGGTACAGCACGCATACTCCTGCGGGTCTAGCCTTATCCAGCGGTCCCCGTCCCAAGCCCAAGGGCCATCCACTCCCGTACCCTGTCCCGTGGCGCCAAACGCCGTGCCGCCATTCAGAATCACGCGCTCTCGTCCCAAATCGTAATCCATCCCAGCCCAACAGCGTGCCTCAGGCAAATCTCCGGGTGGATCTGCGTTGATCCAGTCTCTTCCGTCCCATACCCATGTGTCGTTCAGCACACATTGGTTGGAGCCATTTGGGCCGGACCCGCCGAAGAGAATGACCTGCCGATGAACACGGTCATATCCCATCGTATGCTGGGCTCGCGCCGGGGGAACATGCGCAGGGGTCTTCTGCTCCCAGATACTTCCATCCCATACCCAAGTGTCGTTGAGGAGCCTCCGATCCGAGTCGTCAATTCCGCCGAATAGCACAATCTGTTTCCGGGCGGCATCATAGGCCATTACGTGGCCCCACCTTGCCGGGGGCATTCGCGCCGGATCGCGTTGCGTCCAGTCCCTTCCATCCCATATCCATGTATCCCGATATGCAACTTCATTTCCAAGGACATTTCCACCTTTGTCCAGATACCGAGTGTGAGGATCCTTCACCACGATTGCCCAGGACGTACTTGTGGTTCGGTGGCTCACTTGATCGATTCCCCCGAACAGCACCACCTCTCCACGCTCCGCGTCATACGCCATGGCAGATTGTGTTCGAGGCTCCGGATGTCGCGTCGGCGTCTGCTGCATCCATCGCTCGCGCCACACCCAGGTATCGTCCATGGTTCGCGAACCCCACCCGCCAAACAGGATAAACTCGTGTGTCGCCGTGTTGTGGGCGATCGGCGCCCACTGACGCCCCGCCACCGCTGGCAAGCTCTCGTTCCCCTGCGCACAAGCGCACGGAACGAACACCAGTGCTGCGCTCACGGTCATGCTGCACAAAGCGATCCACATCCCGACTTTCAGTCCCGGCGATCTCATAGCCAGTCTCCTTGGTTGCCTGTTTTCCGCCTATTTTAGCAATTCGTTGGCGAATCAAGGCGGCCGCTGGGGTGAAGGCGGGGATTGCCCCCAGCCCACGCTTGCCCCTAATCTGGGCCTCTCCTGACTTCCTGGACACCAACGTTCTGGTCTATGCCTACGAGCGGGTCAACCGGAGCAAACAGCGCGCGGCGCAGAAGCTGGTTGCGGCGGCGCTAAATGGAGGGGGGCTGATATCGGTTCAAGTGCTGGCTGAACTCAGCGTGACCCTGCTCCACAAGGCGTCGCCACCTTTGCGGCCAGAGCAAGTAGCCGTGATTCTGGATGCCATCGCACCAATCCAGTTGGTGACTCCCGACGGCGAAATCGTCCGGCGGGCGGTCGAGGCGCGGGAGCAGTACGGTATCCATTTCTACGACGGCATGATTGTCGCCGCGACCGAACGCGCCGGTTGCGCGCGCATCTGGTCGGAAGACCTGAATTCGGGTCAGGCGTATTTTGGAATCCAGGCTGAGAATCCGTTCGTGTAAACCTGGCTGGTCACCGCACAAGAATTCATTCTCATGCACGGGTTTACCATCAAGCAATGAAGAATACTGCACTTGCAATTCTGCTCCTGGTCCCCGCGCTGGTGTGGGCACAGAAGCCAGCGCCAAGCCAGGCCGACTTTAGTATTACCGTCCACGTGCAGTCGTCGCGCGTGGTCGATTCCTGCTTTGGGAATCCGGCGGCTTGCGGTTCGGTCCAGCGTCTGACCGTGTCGATCGACGGAAAGAAGTACGAGTTGGAGGGACCAATCAAAGGAGCCGTCGACGTGCTTCGTGTGGGCGACTACAAAGCGAAGATCGCCAAAGACGAAACCAAACAAGCCTACGAATATCGACGGGTTTACGAATTCCTGTTTGCGGATGGGATTACGCGCGAGTACAAAGTAGTGGGCGAAGGGGAATAGGAAAGGAGAGAGCAGCCACATCCGGTTGAGCCGCCGAGTCTCTCGATCGCTCGCGATAGCCGGACGCGTGCAGGAGTGCCAGCACGGCAGGCAGATCTCGCCGGGCCACGTCGGGAGGCGGAGCTGGGGGGAATGCCCTCCTAAAGCGCTGTGCCCTTCCGCCAGTGCACGTCGAAAAGGCCCTGCATGGCTTCTCCCATGCCCTCGTGCTCGAAGACGACCGATGTCCAGGCTGGCTTGGTGATTACCGGATCGAGCAGGGCCACCAGGCCGCGGCCTCCGTCGAAAACGGCCAGTTTCATGGGCAACGAATCGGCCACCCGCACTTCCACGCCGACTGCGGCGTAGTCGGCCAGCCGTTGCCGGTGGTCTTCGTCGAGGGTGGCGGCTTCGATCAGAATGCGGCACCGGACACCGCTGGCGGCGGCCTGCTTCACCATTTGTTCCTTGAGTGGGTCCACCGCGTAAGGCGGCCGCGAAAACTCCAGGTAATCGGTTCGCACGTCCGCCAGCATGCGCCTGTATTCAGCCGCCGTCTGCGCTGGTTCGCTCACGATGCGAAGGAAATCCAGCGTGCCGCGCCCGCCCTGGCCTTCCGAATACAGCGACTTCAGTTCGTCCGCCAAGGTGGCGCCGGCGCGGCCGTTGTCGGCCAGCTCCTGATCGAGCGCCTGGCGCCGGCGGCTCAAGTACCCCGGGATGGCAAGGCTCGGTTCGACCGCAGAGAATAGCTTGGTGCGCTCCTGAACCACTTGGGCGAAGCCCTTTTCCACCAGGCTATCCAAAACTTCGTATATCTTCTGACGCGGCACATGGGCGCGTGCCGCCAGCTCCAGTGCCTTAAACCGTGGGTGCCCCAGCAACACCAGGTAAGAGCGGGACTCATAGGCATTGAGTCCCAATTGCTGGAGTCTGCGCCAGAATCGTTGGAAATCTACGGGGGCCAACTCTTCGTCCATATGCTTTCAACCTTACCAAACAGAATCGACTGTGGTGGGATTGGATTGGCAACTGGCCGATCGGCGTCCTCCCTCCGATCTAATTGCACGCTAACATACGTACGGATAAGAATTTCAAACTACGGCACAGCGCGGCCGGGCGGGTCCGGCCGACGAACGCTATCGTAACTGCGAAGTGGCGTGGTGCCTTGCTTTTGGGGCAGCAACCGTACGCCGCCTGCATTAGAAACGTGGCAAATCCCGCTTAAAGGTTTGGAATAGTTTGACTTGGTAGTAATGGAACCCTACAATAGGCCTAGCGGGTGGTGTATGCCTGATAACGACGCTGCAATCAACGGGCCCATCCCTGGCGGGGGCACTGGGGTCAGACCCAAGATCCGCATCGTGGTGGCCGACGATCATCCGATCTTTCGCGATGGTCTTTGTAAACTGCTGGCTCTGGAGGACGACTTCGATGTGGTGGCGCAGGCGCAGGATGGCAGGCAGGTCCTGGACGTGCTGCAACAGACGGAGCCGGACATTCTGCTGTTGGACCTGAAAATGCCTGGTCTGGACGGACTCGGCACGTTGCAGCGGTTGCAGGTGTCCAAGGGCAGGACGCGAGTCATCGTGCTGACAGCCTCCGACGATAAGAACGAGTTTGTGCAGGCCATGAAGCTGGGTACATCGGGGATTGTGCTCAAGCAAACGGCCACCGACCAGTTGATCAAGAGCATCCGCAAGGTGCATGCGGGTGAGATCTGGCTGGATTCGCACACCACGGCGGCCGTGATCCGACAGTTCGTAGCCAATGAAGATGCCGCTCCGCTGCCGTCGCAGCAGATTTCGGGACCGCCGCGCGAGCGGGAGCGATCGCCGCTCAGCCAGCGCGAACGCGAGATTGTCGCCCTGGTGGCGCAGGGTTTCAAGAACAAAGAAATGGCCGAGAAGATGTTTATCAGCGAGCAGACGGTGAAGAACCATCTGCATAACATCTTCGATAAGCTGGGCGTCTCCGACCGGCTGGAACTCGCGCTGTACGCGATCCACAACAACCTGCACAGCGGCCGCTAAGCGCCCATCGGACCCGCACCCCAGAGGGAGCGATTGCCACGGCTCCGTAATCGGGCCTGAGAGATTCCTGGCAGTGGCGGCGGCGCTCTCACCTGCGAACCCTTCAGTTCGCCTTCTTGCGATGAAATAGCCCCTTGAAATCGGGCCAGTACTCGCGTGCAAAGTTGGTCGCCGCGAACGTGCCCATGCCGGACGTGCCCCACTCCACAATCGAGGCGGCCGTGCGGTACTCCCGCGGGCTCCACAGCGTGGCGATACCCCAACTGCCGTATGCGTTGGCGGCGAGCGACCACGCAAACTCCCGCGATCCATCCAGACGGCGCGCCGTCACCGTGTTGGCTACCACGTACTCAACCCGCCGGAAAAGATTGCCGTGCCCCAGGCGGCAGTAACGTGTGTCCTGGTAGTGAATGGCCTTGACGGTTTCCTCCAGGCCCACCCCAATCACGAACTGCCCGTAGAGCGATGCGATCCGTTTCTCGAAGCCGTGGCGATCCTTGCCCCATTCATCGGGCCAGTTGTGCACCTGCCCCACCACCGCCGACGGCAGAGTGTTGGTCAGCGCGGGCACGCTGTAAAGCCGCTTCAAGAAAGTCTTGAAAGAATGCGCCTGCACCGGATAAGCCGGCTGCGCCGCGGTACCGGCCGGGGCTGCTGGGGCAGCCGCCGGCGGCGGAGAGCTCGCATCCGCAACCGGCGTGGCCGCCTGCTCCTGCGCCCGGCATAGGACCGTAGCGAGCGCGGCGGCGAGTAAGAGCGAAGCGGTTTTACGCAACCTGGTTCCCTTGTTGTGTGGCGACTCAGAGTGCAGCCCGAACTGCGGCTGCACAGAGGGACGATTCTCCAGTGTATTACGGAACACGGCGCGCCAGACCACCCGCGCAAGCGAGCCGTAGGGGCGCGGCAGTCCTCATCGATCGGCTTCGAGGGCTGCCTTGCGCGGCTTCTCCATCGCCGCCGGGCGGCTAATCCTGAATTCCGAAGTTAAACGCCTTGTATCAGGGCACGGCTCAAGCCGTGCCCTGATACAAGGCCGGCCGTTTCATGGTGCTCCGCTGTGGGAATGCAATTTCGCCGAAGTTGACTTCGGAATCCACGCTAATCCAGGGTGAAGCGGACGCTGTTCGATACGTTCTGGCCGCCCTGGGTCAGGATGACGGTCACTTTGTACTGGCCCGGACTCAAGCCCGTGGTGCCGAGCGCGAACATATATGGAATCGTTTGCCGTTTCGGGTCCAGAGTCAGCTTGAGCGGCACGGTAGCGGCCAACACATCGTCCCGGCGCAACTCCATGGACAACGCGGGCGCTTCGCTGGAACCGGGATCCGCATGAAGGTCGAAGAAAAGACTGATCTTCGGACTTGCCGCTTTGGAGACGTGCCCGGAGAGATTCGGAATCACCGTGCCTTCCGCGTAGCGGAGTGGGTCGCCCGCTTCGGAGGCGGTAGGATCGATACTTCGGACCAGCAGCAAATCCCCCAGCGCCAGACCCTTCGCCACCGCCGGGATCGCGACGTTCTCTCGCTGCGCCACGATCTTCCCGCCATGGGCGTCCAGGGCAACGCTTTCCAAAACGTAATCGCCGGGAGGCACACTGAATTGGCGCCGGAAAGTGATGCTGTCCGGCGAAGTCTGCTGCGGGTTGCCGAGAGTGCGCCGGCTCGAAATGTCCTCGCTGAACGTTCGCACCACGGCGCCGGAGTGGTCCTTTAATTGAGCCAGCACCGATACATCCCCCGCGGACGGCGCGGCGGCCTCCGGCCCGGAAGCCGGACGCTCGAGCGGCACCTGGACCACCACCGAGTTCACCAGGTTGTCCGGTGTGTTGCCAAACCGGAGGACGGCGGCGTTCAATGGCAGGTCTGCCGGCAGTTGCGGCGACGCCAGCGCGGCAATTAACCGTCCTTCGATCAAAGACGCCGTGACCTTGTCACCGGGGCGCGCCGCATAGCGCGATTGAATGACGACGCCTTTCCGCAGCGACAGCACGCGGAGCGGGTGCCGGCGGCTGGCATCGTCTGTGCCGGGCGAGATCCATGATGCCAGATAGTACGATGTCAGGTCGGTGGCGATGCCGCGGGTGCGGCTGCGGCTGTCGCCGCCCAATGCGTAGACATGCGCTCCGCCCGTACTGAGACAGATCCCCTCCAGAGACTGCGGAATACCTGTTCCATCGCCCGCGATGATGCGGCCGGCGAATTCGTTGGCTACGGAGCCCGTGCCCGCGGCGTCCGTCGAACCGACGCTCAGGCTGCCCGTCATCGTCTCGGAGCCCATCGCGGCGGAACTTCTCAATCCGATGGCTGCCTCGGGATCGCCGATCTCGGAGTCCACCCCATAAATGGTTACGTGCGCCCGGTTCGCCGCCTGGGCGATGTTGCGAAGCTCCTCGGGCGAATCCGCGTAGTACCGGATTCCCTCCGAGAAGAAGACGATGAACTTGCGGCCTGGTAAAATCTCCTGACCTCGCGAGGCGGCCAGAAGACCGGCCACCGAAGGCGTGGCGCGCCCATCGGTCTTGACAATGTGCTGAGAATCCAGCAGCATCGCCTTCAGTATTCTCGCCATCATCTGGCGCGATCCCGAGGCGCTCTTCGCGTCCTCTTCCATCTGCCGCTCGGCGGCCTCGGTCGCCTGGACGGCTTGCGATCTGTCCGCAACGGTGGTGACGTCCACCGCCTTCCTTACCGCTTCCACATCGGTGGTCGGCCCCTGCACCAGATGGAGGCGCCCTTCGCCGCGGAGGACCATGAAGAGAATGCCGTGCCCCGAAGCCTCCTTAACCAATTCGTCGGCCAAGTCGCGATCCGCTTTCGCGACACCGGGAACCACCTCGTCAAAAATAAACGTCACGATGGGAGGAGCCTGCGGCGCGGTCACCAGGCGAAGGCTGCTGAGTGGGACCGGCTTTCCGCCTTCGACAATTTGCACTTCGGAGGCAGCGAGATCCAGCACCGGGTTGCCTTTCCTGTCATGCGCGCTCAGTTCGAGTGTGAGCTCGGGGCCATTGGCGGCCGCGGGTCCGGGCCCCGTCGTTCCGGCGGGAACCGGGATCGTCTGTGCATAAATCGAAAATGAAAACAGGAATGCCGCGAAAAGCAGAGCGAGCCGCGCCGGTACTTGCGGCCATACGCGAATTGTATGTGGCATCAAACACTTCTCCTGAAACCGTCCGTTACTGCAAGGTCTTCTGCGGGCACCACACTGGGCTGCGGCCATTGCGGAGCGGCCCGCCGGGACTCCGTCTTGCCGGATGATCGAGCGACGCCGGACGCTACTCCAGTGTAAACGAGACGCTCCTCGATATTGTTTGCCCGCCCTGCCTGAGAATGATGGTCATCTCGTATTCGCCCGTCTTCAGGGCGTTGGCGCCGAGCGTGGTTAGATACGGAATCGTCTTCCGCTTCGGGTCCGCCGGCATCTTCAGGGGCATCGAGCCGATCAGATCGTCGTCGCGGCGCAACTCCGCCGAAAGCGTCGGCGTCTCCGTGGAAGCAGGGTCCGTGTGAAGGTTGAAGAACAGATTGATCTTCGCGTTCGCGGCCTTGGAGACATGCCCCGACAGATTCGGCACCACCACGCCTTCGGCGCTGCGCAGCGGATCGGTCTCATCGGCCGGGCCCGCGGCATCGATACGCCGCACCAGTAACACATCCCCAAGCGCCAAACCGCTCGCCACCGCCGGAATGATTACCTCGGCGCGCTGCGCTCCAATCTTTCCGCCATTGGCGTCCATGGCAGCGGTCTCCAGGACGTACTCGCCAGGCGGCGCACTGAATTGGCGCCGGAAGCTGACGATGTCCTGCGCGGCCTGTCCTGCTGCGCCGATCGTTCGCCGTGACGGAATGTCCGCGCTGAACTTCTGTACCACCGCGCCGGACTGGTCCTTCAGTTGCGCCAGCACCGACACGCTGCCCTGGTCGCCCTGCATTTCCACCTGTTCGAGCGGTACCTGCACCACCATCGAATTCAACTGGCTATCCGGGGTACTCCCGAACCGCAGCAAGGCGGCGTTCAACGACAGCTCCGCCGGCAGTTTTGGCGATGCCAGCGCTTCGCTCAGCCGTCCCTCGAAGGCCGACACCTTGACCACGTTGCCGCCGCGCAGCGGGTAGTAGCCAGCACGCGACGCAACCAGAACCCCCTTGCGCAGCGACTTCACACCGATCAGGCGCATCTTGGTCTCGTCGCCAGAGCCGGGTGCGATCCACGACGCCAGGTAGTACGAGTTCAGATCCATGGCGATTTCGGTGGCGCCCTTGTGCCCCTCGGTCATCGCGAACACGTGCGCTCCACCCGTGTTCGCACAGACCGCCGTCAGCGAGTGTGGAGTGCCGGTGTTGCCGCTCATGATATAGCGCCCCGCGTCTTCGAAGGCTTCCGTGGTCAGTGCTGGATCGTGATCCCCTGGGCCGAGCACACCCGGTTTATTGGGGATGTAGCCCTGCACCTGGAGAGTGCCCACCTGGGCGCCGGCGTAGTGCGCCTGCGCTGCCTGCACGTCGCCCATTTCGGCGTCGAAGGAGTAGATGCTCGCCCGCTCCCGGTTCGCCGCCTGCATGATATCGCGCAGCGTCTCCGGACTGCTCTTCTTCCAGTCCAGGCCCTGGGAGAAATAGAGAATCGCCTTCCGCCCCGGCACGTCCTGTTGTCCCCGCGATAGCGCCAGCAGCGCCGCTACCGATGGCGTGGATTGCGCGTCGCTCTCTGCGGTCTTCTGCGAATCCTGCAACATCGCCAGCAGCATCTTCGCCGTGGTCTGGCGCGTTCCAGCCGCCGAGTCGATATCCTCGGTCATCTGCTTCTCCGCGGCCTCGGTGACCTTGATGTAATCCGGCCTCGGCGCCACCGTCGCGGCTTCAATGGCGCCCTTAGCCGCCTCGATGTCCGTCGTCGGCGCCAGCACCAGGTGGAGGCGCTTCTCGATCTTGAATACCGCGAAGTGGTAGCCATGCCCCGCGACTCCCGCCAGGACTTCCTCGGCCAGGTCGCGATCCGTCTTCGCAATGCCCGTCACCACCTCGTCGAACACGAACAGGATGGTTTCCTGCGTCTCGGCGGCCAGGCGGAGGCTCTTGAGACTGACTGGCACGCCGCCGTCGGTAATCGCCACATCGGCGACCGTGAGATCGGGAACCGTATTGCCCTTCCGATCATGCGCCGACAGTTCGACGGTGACCTCGGTAGGATTAGCGGCCCTTGCGCCGCCAGGGAGCAAGCCGGTCTGCGAGAAAGCCGGCAACTGAAACAGGAACGAGACCAAGGCGAGAGACAACCCCGCCAGAACTTGCGACTTCGATGTTATGCGCGACATTTAGCACCTCCTCGGGTACTCGATCGCTTTGCCATGCGGCTAGTTCTCGGACCGTGCGATCATGCGCCTTTTGTGGAAACCACTCCCTGACGGTCGTGGCTCCGAACAGAGCCGCGACCGTCAGGGAGCGGTTTCTCAATGCCATCGAATCTCACGGTCATAAAGCTAGTCCAGAGTAAACCAGACGCTCCTCGATACCTTCTGCCCACCCTGCCTCAGAATGATGGTCATTTCGTACTTACCGGGTTTCAGATCGTTGGCGCCGAGCGTGGTCAGATACGGAAACGTTTTCCGCTTCGGGTCCACCGGCATCTTCAGCGGCATGGTCCCAATCAGATCGTCGTGGCGGCGCAATTCCGCCGATAGCGTCGGCGTCTCCGTGGAAGCCGGGTCCATGTGAAGGTCGAAGAACAGATTGATCTTCGGGCCTGCGGCCTTGGAGACGTGCCCCGACAGATTCGGCACCACGATGCCCTCCGCGCAGCGCAGCGGATCGGTCGCGTCGGCTGGGCCGCCGGCATCGATACGCCACACCACCAGCACATCTCCCAGCGCCAGGCCGTTCGCCATCGCCGGGATCACCACATTGGAGCGCCGCGCGCCGATCTTCCCGCCATTGGCGTCCATGGCAGCGCTCTCCAGCACGTACTCGCCCGGCGGCGCGCTGAATTGGCGCCGGAACGTGACGATGTCCTGCGCCGCTTGCGCTTGCTCGCCAACCGTCCGCCGTGGCGCAACGTCCGCGCTGAACTTCTGCACCACTGCACCGGACTGATCCTTCAGTTGCGCCAATACCGCCACGCTCCCCCGGTCGTCCTTCATTTCCACCTGGTCGAGCGGCACCTGCACCACGACCGAGTTTACCTGGCTGTCCGGCGTGTTCCCGAACCGCAGCAGGGCGGCGCTCAACGGCAGGTCCGCCGGCAGTTTCGCCGCCGCCAGCGCTTCGATCAGCCGTCCCTCGAAGGCCGACACCCTTGCCACATTGCCGCTGCGCATCGGATAGTATCCCGAACGCGATGCCACCAGGACACCTTTTCGCAGCGACTTCACACGAAGCATACGCAGCTTGGTCTCGTCGCCAGAGCCGGGTGAGATCCACGACGCCAGGTAGTACGCGTTCAGGTCCATGGCAATTTCGCTGGCACCCTTGTGGCCTTCGGTCATCGCGAACACGTGAGTTCCGCCCGTGTTCGCACAGACCGCCGTCAGCGAGTGCGGATTGCCTGTGTTGTCGCTCGTTTCCAGGCGGCCGGCGTACTCGTTGGATTGTTCGGACACGCCCATCCCTTGCCCCACCATGCTTTCGGGCACGGGGCCCCTCGCAGGGACCGCCGGACCTGTGGGGATGATGCCGGCCGCCTGCTGATTGCCCATCGCGGCGCCGGCGTTCAGCGCTTGCGCCGCCTGAATGTCGCCCATCTCGGCATCGAAGGAGTAAATGCTCGCGCGTTCCCGGTTCGCCGCCTGCATGATATCGCGCAGCGTCTCCGGACTGCTCTTCTTCCAGTCCAGGCCCTGGGAGAAATAGAGAATCGCCTTCCGCCCCGGCACATCCTGCTGGCCTCTGGATAGCGCCAGCAGCGCCGCCACCGACGGCGTGGACTGCGCGTCGCTCTCGGCGGTCTTCTGCGAGTCCTGCAACATCGCCAGCAGGATCTTCGCCGTGGCTTGGCGCGTTCCAGCCGCGGAGTCGAGATCCTCCGTCATCTGCTTCTCCGCGGCCTCGGTGACCTTGATGTAATCCGGTCGCTTCGCCATGGTCACGGCTTCAATTGCGGCCTTGACCGCCTCGATGTCCGTGGTCGGCGTCTGCACCAGGTGGAGGCGCTTCTCCACCTTCAGCACCGAAAAAAGGTAGCCATGCCCCGCAACACCGGCCAGGACTTCCTCGGCCAAATCGCGATCCGTCTTCGCAACGCCGGGAACCACCTCGTCGAACACGAACAGGATCGTCTCCTGCGTCTGGCCGGAAAATCGAAGACTCGTGAGGCTGACCGGCACACCACCGTCGGTAATCTCCACGTCAGAGGGTTGGAGATCGGGAACGGGGTTGCCCTTCCTGTCGTGCGCCGTCAGTTCGACGGTGACTTCCGTGACACTAGTGGCCGTCGCGCCAGCCAGAACCGAGCCGGTCGGCGCCGGAGCCGACAGAAGAAACAGGAATGGCAGCGAGGCGAGAGACAATCCCGCCAGAACTTTCGACTTGGAAACTACACGCGGCATTCGGCATCTCCTCGGGCAATCGATCGCTTCACTCGTCTCCCGTGCCGCTTGCCGGAGCCGTCGCCGATGGCCGGCTGAATCCACATTCGCGACAGGTCGCCCATGTTCCGGAGCCAAGTTCGTTGCAGCCGCCGCAAACGGCTCCGCTAGTGTCGCGGCAGAAGGTGAAACCGCGGTGCTACGCCCTGCGTCGGGTCTTGCACACCCGCCGCGCGGCTACTCCAGCGTAAACGAGGCGGTCCTCGATACCGTCTGCCCGCCCTGGCTCAGAATGATGGTCATCTCGTACCCGCCCACGCCCAGGGATTTGGCGCCAAGCGTGGTCAGGTAGGGAAATGTTTTCCGTTCGGGATCCGCGGTCAGCTTCAGCGGCAGTTTGGCGACTAGTTCGTCGTCATGCCGCAACTCCGCCGACAGCGAAGGCGCGTCCGCGGAACTGGGATCCACATGAATGTCGAAGAACAGATCGATCTGTGTGCTATCGGTCTTTGAGATGTGCCCGGAGAGATTCGGCACAACTATGCCTTTCGCGCAGCGTAGTGGATCGGCCGCTTCGGAGGGCGTGGCGGGATCGATGCGCCGCACCAGCAGCACATCCCCCAGCGCCAGACCCTTTGCCACAGCCGGGATCACCACGTTGGCGCGTTGCGCTCCGATCTTCCCGTCGTTGGCGTCCATGACGGCGCTCTCCAGCACATACTCGCCCGGCGGCGCGCTGAATTGGCGGCGGAAACTGATGAAGTCCTGCGCGACCTGTCCTGGCTCGCCGACCGTTCGTCGTGGTGTGACGTCCTCGCTGAACTTACACACCACGGCGCCGGCCTGGTCCTTCAGTTGCACGAGCACCGACACGGCGCCCTGGTCGCCCTTCATCTCCACCTTGTCGAGCGGCACCTGGACCAGCACCGAGTCCACATCGTTGTCCGGCGTGTTCCCGTACCGCAACAAGCCTGCGTTCAAGGGCAATGCCGCCGGCAGGTCCGCCGCCGCCAGCGCCGCCAGTAGCTGTGGTTCTGCCCCAGACACCCTGGCCACGTTGCCGCCGCGCAGCGGGTAATATCCCGCGCGCGATGCAACCAAAACGCCCTTGCGCAGCGACTTCACGCTGATCGGGCGCAGCTTGCTCTCGTCGCCGGAACTGGGTGAGTTCCACGACGCCAGGTAATACGAGTTCAGATTCATCGCGATTTCGTTGACGGCCCTCTTGCCGTCGCCGGCGTCCACGCGCACTCCACCGGTGGTTTGACAGACCGCCGCCAGCGATTTCGGAGAGTTTACGGCGCCCTCGCCCGAAGACAAGCGGCCCGCGTACTCGGCGGCCTGCGTGCCCGCCCCGGGCCCTTCCGCGCTGCCCGTCGAACCCATGGTCGCAGTAGCCGGACCGCTGGCGACGCTTCCCATCGCCTGCCCACTGCGGAGCGCCGCACCAGCCATCATAGAGGTGGCTGCCGTAACGTCGCCAATCTCGGCGTCGAAGGAATAAATGCTCGCGCGCTCCCGATTTGCCGCTTGCATAATATCGCGCAGCGTCTCAGGGCTGCTCTTATCCCATGCCAGACCTTGCGAGAAATAGAGAATCGCCTTTCGCCCCGGTACATCTAGCTGGCCCCGCGAAACGGCCAACAACCCAGCCGTCGCCGGCGTGGCTTTCGCATCGGTCTCCAAGGTCTTCTGCGAGTCCATCAGCATCGCCAGCAGCATCTTCGCCGTGGCTTGGCGCGGCCCGGCCGCGGCGTCGACATCCTCGGTCATCTGCTTCTCCGCGGCCTCGGTGACCTTGAGGTAATCCGGCCTCTTCGCCATGGTCACGGCTTCGATCGCGGCCTTGACTGCCGCGACGTCCGTGGTCGGCGCCTGCACCAGATGCAAGCGATTTTCTATCCTGAGCACCATGAAGTGGTAGCCGTGCCCCGAAACCGCCGTTAACAACTGCTCGGCCAAGTCGCGATCCGTCTTCGCGACACCCGCGACAACCTGATCGAAGACGAACGCGATGGTTTCTTGCGTCTGACCGGCAAGCCGGAGGCTCTTGAGACTGACTGGTACGCCACCGTCGGTGATCTCCACATCGGCGGTTGTGAGATCGGGAACGGCGCTGCCCTTCTTATCGTGCACGGTCAGTTCGACTGTGACCTCCATGGGATTGGCAACGGCGGCTCCGGACCCAGCCGTGCCTGCGGGAACCGAAGTGGTCTGCGAGTAAGTAGAAATAGAAAACAGGAATGGCACTAATGCGAGAGCGAGCCGCCCCGAAAACTGCGGCCGCACCGCGATCACATGCGGCATGGCATAACCTCCTTAGATATTATATTCCTTCGGCGCGTCGAGCGGCGGAGCAATGGCTCTAAAGGGCTATCGGAATACCCTTGACTTCCCGCACCCGTGCCACCACCATGGCATTATCGACCAAGCTGTTTTGTCTGAAAGTGGACGGAACGCGGTAATCGCGGGAACTGGCAGTTTCTGCATGCATCTTCAAGCCGGATTCGCCGGGCGGATGAGCCCGGGGGCGGAGTTTCCGTTCGGCACCTTTCCTTTCCCGCGTTCTGGAGCCCGCCAGGCGCTCCGCCGGCGGCATCCGCATCATTCGCGTGGATGCCGCGCCGGTTGTACGGGGAGATACACAAGAGTGAAGCGTGGCTCACTTAGCTACATTAGTTATGATATACGTCCGATCGCCGGTGTCGCGTGCACTAATAGATGCACTAATACATCCCGCCGCTGTAACTAACTATCAATAACATCGGCTCCATCGAGATGCATACAGGATAAGACCCATACGCCGGAGCCCCTTCGCCAAGTTATCCTTCCCAACCGCCTTACTACTTCGCGGCGACGGTATAGCGGATTGTCTCGGTCGACGATTCGCTTCCCTGGGAGAGTGTGAATCGCATTTCGTGCTGGCCGGGGCGCCCTGCCGCCTCGATGAGAACCGGAATAGCGCCGGATGCGTCGGGGAGCGGCAGCGCCGCGGTCTGATTGGCCACCACTTGACCGTTCAACAGTAGCTGCGCGCGCAATACCGGCTTCGACACGCTGCCGCGATCCGGGTACGCCACAAAGTAAAGGTACTGCTGCCCGCCCGGCGCCACATCGGTAAACAACGCCGGGTAGATGCGCTTGCCCTGGTAGGCCAGCGGGTCGGCGGCCGCATCGGGGCCTGGCGCGGCTTCCATCCGGCGCACCAGCGCGACGCTGCTCAACCCGGCCCCGCTGCGCGCGACGCAGTCCATGGCGAATTTCGCCGTGCTGGTCCTGCCCGATATCCAATCCACCGCCGCTGTCTCCACCGTGTAGTGACCGGGGGGTAGGGTGAGCGCCCGCGCGAATAGAATTCTTCCCGTGCGCGTGGAATCGGCATCCGCCTTGGGCACTTCCATCGGCGAGTCCGAATTCAGCTGCTCCACGATCTGCCCCGTCGCGTCCTTCACCAGCGCCAGCAGCGAGGCGTGCCATCGGCGATGCCCGGAGTTCTGGTCGTCGTTCGAAGCCAGGCTGGAGACGGGAATATCGAATGCGATCTCGAATTCCGGTGCGCCTTCTGGCGAGCGGTAGCGGAGGGCCTGCGCGCGATAGTCGAAATCGTGCGGCGGCGGCGTCGTATTCAATGCTCGCAGTCCGGCGATTTCCTGCATGGCCGCGGCCTCGCCCCCGGCCGGCGCCGCTGCGGCAAAGTAGCCGTTCCGCGCCTCCACCGACAAGTTCTTGCGGGCCAGTTTCACTTCGATGCGATGATAGCGGCCGTCGTCGATATCCGATGCCGGGTGGTACGTCAGTTGGTAGTGCGTCTGGACATCGTCCATCACCCGCTCGATCATGTGCTTGCTCCAATCGGTGATGAGAAAACCGCCGGTACTCTCCACCAGATCCTCGAGCGAGGCGTGCGTATTGGCTGTGATGGCGGCGTACTGGATCAGATCGGCCTCCTGCGCGCGGTCCATCGTGGCTCCCGCCGGGTCGATCAGGGGAGCCGCCGCGCCCTGCTGCTGGCTGAGCCCCCGCACACGACGCATCGTAGCGAGGGCGGGAGCGCTCGGCGACCGCACCGTCGGACCGGTTACTTCGACGGCGTAGAACACAATGCTCGCCTGATTGGCTATCTTCAGCGTGTCCTGCCAGTAATCCAGCTCGCTGGCGGGCCTGGTAATGCCGGGACTCAGCAGCAGCACCGTTTTGCGGAATGGCAGCGGCTTGAGCTGTTCCACCAGCCAGCGGAGTGCGTGCAATTCGCGCGTAGCGACGACTCGTTGATAGGCCATACTCCGCCTTCCCAACGGGTTCTGGGCGGCTTCAGCCGGCTCGCCGGTGGCCATCGAGGCGTCCATCGTCGAGGCTAGCCCGGCGTCGTCGACACTAAAGCTGGATGGCGCCGCCGCTGTGCTGCTGCTGCCGCCCGCCTGTGGAGGAGTGGCGGCAGCCGGCAGGGTCATGGTGAGTTCCCCCTGCAAGCCCATAGCGGTGAATAGTTGCTGCGACGAATCGAGCGTGGAGACCTGGCCAGTCGCCGCCAGATGGATCGCCGAGACCAGCGTGGCGCGGTCCCCGCTGAACGGCGCCATCGGCTTCACTCCGCGATCGCTCAGGCTGAACACGCCAATCAGCGTATTCGGCTTCAGCTCGTCGTTGAGAAACTCGAGCGCCGCCTGGAAAGCCGCCTGTCTGGTGTCCGGGCTCAAATCCTGGAACACCAGGCAGACCAGATTAACCGTGTGCAGCGATAGCATCCCGCCTGGCGCGGCAGGCATCGTGGGTTTCCCGCTTGCCGCAGCCGGCGCCTGCGCGGGCACCGTCTCCTCGTGGCGGACCTCTTTTCCGTCGACCAGCCGCAGGCTTCGGAGCTCCTGCCGCACTCCGTCTTCGTAAAGGGTTATCTCGCTGGGGTCGAGCTTGCGCACCAGTTTGCCATGCTGGTCGTGCACCACCATGTCGACCACCACCTCCCGGGTCGTGGCCCGGATCGGCGGGGCTTCCTGAGCCGCGGCGCCCGCGGCGACACAGGCACACACCAACGCGGCGCGCAAACTGGGCTTCATCCGATCTCCTCTCCAGCCGGACGACTGACAGGGCTCGCTGTCTTCAATAATACCAATCGTGGCAGCGGCGGAACCGGCTGTCCCCTCGGCAGCGCTTTACTTCGCCGGTTCCTTCACCTTCAGTATCCGGTCGCCCTCGACGTCCCGCAAGACTTGCACGATGCGCGACGGCCACACGATCTCGATCGACTCGGCCCGGGCATCCGGCCCCAGCCCGAAATGCACCGGACCGTAGCTCGACGACGCATAGCCAACGGCGCTTGTCATGTGGTTGTACTGCGCGCCCACGCTCTTGCTCACCACCTTGATTCGCGCGCCCATGCCGTCGTGGTTGCTGCGGGTTCCTTCCAGTGCGATATCCAGCCAGTGCCCCGCGTTCGGGCTCCGGTTCATCCAGATCTCGGCCGGCCGCGCCAGCGCCGAAACAACCACGTCGATTCGCCCGTCGCCATCCAGATCGCCAAACGCGCAGCCGCGGTGCCGTGCCTCCGGCGTGGCGTCGAGGCCGGCCGCTTCGGTCAGCGCCTCCCATTTCCCGCTGGCGCCCAGGTTATGAAACACCGTGTTGTGCTGGTCCACACCCTGGCCCGGCTGCGGCAGGCTCCCAACGTGCCCGCGGGTGACAAACAGGTCCTTCCAACCGTCGTTATCGAAATCCACGATGCCGGGACCGAAGCCGGCCATGTGCAGAGTCAGGCCGCGCATTCCACTGGCCGCAGTCGCCTCCCGGAACGAGCCGTCGCGCGCGTTTAGGTACAACGGAAACGTCTGATTGTTCAATGCGACCAACGCGATGTCCGGGTATCCGTCGTTGTTCACGTCGCGAAAATCCACCCCCATGCCGGAAATGAAATTGCCATCCTCCGGCAGCGCTACGCCGGCCGTCATGGCCACTTCCTCGAACTTGTCGCCGAGGTTGTGGAAGAGCGAATTGTAGTATCCGTCGTTGGTGACAAAAATGTCGGGACGTCCGTCCAGGTCGTAGTCGGCCATGCCGCCACCCATGCCCTTGCCGACGTGTTGCCGGATTCCCCACTCCACCGAGACATCCCGAAACGTGCCGTCGCCGTTATTCAGAAACAGCGAATTCGGCTGCCCTTTGTAATACCGCGGATGACAGTAGTCGGCGGTCCCCTGAAACCCGCACAACGGCTGGTCGCTATACTGCCATTGCAGATAATTAACCACGAACAGATCCAGCAGCCCGTCGTTGTTGACGTCCACCCAAACCGCCCCTACCGACCATAGCGGCCCGTATTCCGGATCGTTAGTGTGGCTCAGCCCGGCCTTCACCGTGACGTCGGTAAACGTGCCGTCCCGGTTGTTGTGATACAGAGTATTGCGGTAAACGCCGCCCACGAAGATGTCGGGGTACCCGTCGTTATCGTAGTCGCCAATCGCCACGCCGATGTCGTACCCGGAGCCGGCCAATCCAGCGGCGTCGGTGACATCGGTGAACTTCCCGTTGCCATCGTTGCGGAACAGGCGGTTGCGGTACTTCGGGTCGTCCTTGCGCAGAGTGGCGACGTTGGCACCATTGGTGAAGAAGATGTCGGGCCGGCCGTCGCGATTGTAATCGAAGACCGCGACTCCGCCCGCCATCGTCTCCGGCGCGTTCCGGGCGGACGTCTCGTTGCTTTCGAGCTGAAATGGAATGGGCTGGTAAACGAACCGGATCGGGGGCGTTGGAGCCGGGGATGAAAACACGACTAGCGCGGCCACGAGCGGCGCCAGCACAACGGCACAAATGCCGCTACACTTGGTCACAAACATGATTAGACCATAAAAAGAGGGGTGGCTTGCGCCACCCCTCTGCTGTCCGATTCCCGGTACTTTGGGAACGAATCTAGAAGTAAAACTTCACTGCGAATTCGACCAGCCGGTTGCCCACGGTGTGCAGCGGGCTGCCAGTGGTCTGAGTGTTGGTATTGGTCTGCGACAGCGTGCCGGCCGGGGTCCCGAAGTTGAGCTGGAGGTCGCCGTTGTTGGCAACGGTGAACGCCCCGTTCGGGTGGTTCAGGAAGTTGTATGCCTGAAGCCGGAATTGGATCTTCTTGGATTCCGTCAACTGGAACGTCTTGAACAACGACATGTCGCTGTTGATCACCGACGGCCCGTGAATGAAGGGCCACATTTGTGTGCCCTCGGTTCCGGGAGCCGGAGGAGCGAAGCAGGATGGGTTGAAGTACTGACCCGAGGAAAGCCCCTTGCGCGGGTCGCAAGTCAGGTTCGGCATCAGTGTAAGAGCGTTGGTACCGAGATAGATCTCGTTGCTCACGCTGCCGGGCCACTGAACGTTGAAGCCGGATGCGTTCGCTTCCAGAGGCGTACCGCTCTGAATGCCGGTCCAGCCGGACAGTGTCCATCCGTCGATGAACTGCGCGCCAACCCGGTTGTGGGTCAGCTTCGGCAGGTCAAGACTATAGGAAAGGTTAAAGATCTGGGTGTGATCGTAGGCTTCCGGACCATAGTTGGCGTTGAGGTTGAGTCCGTTAACCGCTCCGGCATTATCCGCGCCGTTGCTGGAGACGCCATCGAGGGTTCCCAGAACTTTGCCGAATACATAGTTGGCCACCACGACTACCGGCTTCACGCTCCTGGTCCAGGTCGCCTGAACCGAGTTGTAGTTGGAGTAGCTGCCGTGACCCATGATGTCCATGTTCTGGTACGACTGATAGGGGAAGTAATCGTTAAGGTTCGGATTGTTGCAACTGACGGCCTGTACGCAGGGAATCACGCCAGTGATTGGATCGGGCTTAAAGAGCGTTCCAATCGGTTGGACCTGGGCATTGTTCATGCCAGATCCGGGGCCGTTGCTGGTGCCAATCACCATATCTCTGGTCGCGCTGCCCACATAAGAGAACTCGCCAACCGACCGGAACGGAAGAGCCAGGGATACGGTCAGGTTGTAAGTCCACGTGTATGGCATTTTGCTGTCGTTCATGTCGTCGGGGCTGATCGTGCTGCCATTCAGCGGACCACCGGCGGCAGGAACGTTCGGGTAGTTGTTGATCTGGGCGAAAGACGTCAATGCGGTCGGCGTTCCAAAGGTGAACTGACCGCTCGAGTTCGGATCGCTGTCGTCGATGGCGCCCTGCGTGAAGTAGAACTTAGCAGCGCCACCGCGGAGGACCGTCTTCGCGTTGCCGAACAGGTCATAAGCCGCGCTGAAGCGGGGCTCGTAATAGATCAGCGGCGAAACCCAGCCCGATAGCGGGATGGAAGAGTCGATCGAGTGCCAGACTACCCCGTTGTTGGGCGTGCTGGTGGCCGTGGTGCTGTACTTGGCCGGATCCCATACGATAACGCCGTTGCCCTGCGGGTTATACCACTGTCCCACATGGTCGAAACGGACGCCGTAGTTGATGGTCAACCGGCGGCTGGCTTTCCAGGAATCCTGCGCGTAGAAAGACACCTGCGTGTTCTGGAACGGCGGGACCAGGATGTTGTTGGTCTGGCTGTATCCTTGCGCGTGGCCGATCAGCAGGTCGGCAATGTCGTTGTTGGTAGAGGTGCCACCGTAAGTATCGACGTCGAATGTGCCCTCAAAACCGGTGGTGCCCTGCTTGTTACCCCATACGCCCCAATAGAATCCGAACTTCAGGGTGTGCGTGCCCCAAATCTTGCTGAGGTTATCGGCGACGGAGGGGTCATACTTGTGGGCGCCAAAGTCGCCGCTGAAAGCGGGCCCGCCAAAGGTTGCCTGCGGATAGAAATCCGGCACACCTTGCGACCAGCTCAACAGGTCGGCCATTTGCGTTTCTTTCGCGCCGAACAGGCCTTGGTAGGTCATGCCTAGGCTGCTGGGGTTGATCGCGGCCGGGGTCTCGGGCGTCAGCGTGTTCAGGTAGCTCGCATAAGCGCCAACGAACTCGTTGACGAGCGTGGGGCTAAACACGTGCGTAAAGTTTACCGCGAGGACCTTGGACGGTGTATGGGCGTCCATGGGGGTCGGATAGGGAAGAGCCGAACTGGGCGACCACCAGGTGGCGATCGGGTGATGATCGAATTCCTTCTGGTAGGTGTAGGTCACGCTCAACTTGGTGTTGTCGTTGAATGCGTAGTCGACCTTCTCGCTCTCCTCCCAACGATTCTGCGGCAGGGTGTTGTTGAACGTGTAGTTGTAACCACCGCTGTTGGGCGTCTCGGCGGCGGGCATCAACTTCAGGTATGCGACGCCGTTGGGGTCGAACAGGCTCTGCGGAATCTGGCCACCGGGGAAGCTCAGGCTCGGGCAACCGCCGGATGTCGCGTTCGCGCAGGGAATATTGTAGGCAGCGCCCCAACCGCCGCCCTGGGGAAGGCTGGCGAGATATGCGGGCGAGAAGTTGCCGGCCTTCTCCTGGGCCGTCGGAACGACGTACTGGAGAAGAGAACCGGCCGGCTGCTGATTCATATACTCATAACCGAACCAGAAGAACAGCTTGTCGCGGTTCTTATTGAAGTGTCCGGGAATGAAGATCGGGCCGCCGATGTTGCCGCCGGGATAATAGTAGTGGGAAACCGTGATCGGGTTGCCGATACTCTTCTGGAACGAATCCTCGGCGTTGAATACGGAATTGCGGGCCATCAGGTAACCTTCACCGTGGAACCCCTTGCCGCCGCTCTTGCTGAACGCCTGGAATACGATCGGGCCTCTAGCAAACTCGGCACCGTAACTGGACGTGAGCAACTTCACCTCGGAAACCATCTCCGGGTTGATGTTGGCGATCTGCGTTCCCGCGTTGTTGTCCACGAGGCTTGCGCCGTCCAACATATAAGCCATACTGCCGTTGGGGATCAGGCCGTTGGCCGAATAAGCGCCCGCCGGGCCCGTGTTGCTGCCCGTGACGTGATCGGCACCGTTGAAGGACGTGTTGCCGGACAGGCCGTTATTGGTGCCCATGCCAGGCATGATTTTGATCAATTCGCCGGCATCGCGGCCAGACAGCGTGAACTCGTCCACCATGGTCTGGTTCAGCGTGGTGGAAACCGCGCCGGAATCGACTGGCGCAGCGGCGGCGCCTTCCGAAATCACCTCAACTTCGGTCTTGGTCGTTCCGACCTTGAGCACGATGTTGGGCACAGTGCGCGAGTCGCCCTGTGAGATGACGATTCCATCTTCCTGCCAGGCGGCAAAGCCCGCCGCACTGATCTTGAGGGTATATTTGCCAGGAGGAACGGCCACAATGGCGAAAAAGCCATCGCCATTGGTTTTGGCCACACGAGCGTCCCCACTGGCAGCGTTCTTGAGTTCAACCGCGGCGCCAGGAACAGTTGCCCCGGTCGAATCCGTTGCCGTGCCGCTCAACGATCCCGTGAGCTGCTGGGCGAAGAGACTGCTGCTAAAAAGTAGAATCAACGTGGCGAGAAACACGTTGACAAGGAAAACCCGCATAACGCCGGACTTTAGGCCCGACGAGACGGACGTTGTCGAATGTCTGTACATGCTATCTCCGGACTATTGAGATACGTTCCACGTGGAACGCGAAGAGGCGTACGAGCTCTGCATTCGCCTGCCGGAAGGCAGGTTGCATCCGTAATCGGCCGAAGTCCCCCAGAAGCCATGACTTCAGCGCCGAGACTACCCGGAAAGCTCAACAAAAGCGATTTACCCCTTGGGGTAGAGGATAGTCCTAGGCGCTAGTAGATTCAAGTGGGTTCGCAGGTGACTAGGGGATAATCGAGTCCGAATCTAGGTTACAAGCCGTTGCGCCACAGTGTAGTATGGTATATCATAGAACAAAACGATGATGGTTCAGGGCTGGTTACAAGGGTTCGCCGGGGCGTTTCGGAGTGTGTGGCCAATAGGCCCGGTGAGCTGAACAGCGCTTGGAAATCCGGTCTGGCGCCTCAAGGGCCGGGCCCAGTTGTGATAGCATTCCATTGGCAACTCGACGGTGGGAACATCTCCAGAGAATCGGCGTGCGGCAGAACGGGAGGAGCTGGAGTACGTTCTGTCGTCTGGTGTCGTGGACCCGGAATCCAACCCCGGCAAGCTTCTTCGTTACCTGTGCGAGAAGTACTTCGGGGGCGGCGATGCCGATCTAAAGGAGCGGAACATCGCGATGGATGTGTTCCATCGCCCGGCCAGCTTTGACAAGCGTTCGGATTCGATCGTTCGCGTGGAAGCGCATCGCCTGAGAAAGAGGATGGCGGGATTCTACGCCGGGCCCGGGCGCGATCGGCCATTGCGGATCGTAATCCCTGTCGGGCAGTACGCGCCGGTACTTGAAACGAACGCTCCGCCACATGCCGGTGCGGGTTCCGAAACAGCGCACGCACATGACCTTGTGGACGAGGAGGATTTACCCCTCGTTACGGAACCGGCTGCCACTGCCGTTTTGGCGCGGTTCGTCAAGCGGCCGTGGTTTTGGCCGTGGGGGGTGGCCGCCGCCATTGTCGTCGCCGGCTTGGCGATCGCATGGTCCATCCATTCCCGCGCTGCGGTGCGCGGCCAGACGGTGGCTTCGGATGGCCGCTCCAGTCCCGATTCGATGTCGGCCGTCGCTGATGGGAGCGAGGTCCGGATCCTGGCGGGATACACAAAAGAGCGGTACTTGAGCCGTCGCGGCAATGAATGGCTCGGCGACCGGTTTTACCACGGTGGCAACCCGTACGACGACGGACTCGCCTCGATCGCGCGCGCCTATGATCCGGTATTGTTCGAGAGCCGCCGGGACGGGCTCGACTTCAGCTACGATATTCCCGCGAAACCCGGCAAATATGAGCTGCGGCTTTACTTCAGAGAGTTTCGTTTCGGAACCAAGCTGAACCCCGGCGGTGAGAACAGCCGCATGATGGATGTTTTACTAAACGGCGCCACGGTTCTCCATGAATTCGACATTTATTCGGAAGCAGGCGGCAGCGACGTTGGCCACATCCGGGCATTCCGGGATGTCTCTCCCGCCAGCGACGGCATGGTGCACATCCGCTTTGTGGCGTTGAACGACCGCGCGCTAGTCAACGCAATCGAGTTGACCCCGCAGCCGCCCTCCGGAATCCGGCACATTCGGATGGTGGCGCGCCTCTCGCCTTTCGTCGATAAGAAGGGCGCGGAATGGCAACCGGACGATTACGTACTGGGCGGGCAACTGATCGTTCGAAACGAAGTCGCTGCCGGCGCCACCGATCCTGAATTGTACGAGGGTGAGCGCTTCGGGAATTTCAACTATGCCATCCCGGTTCCGGCTGGAAAGTACCAAGTCACCATGTATTTTCGCGAAGGGTACTTCAAACAGCCGGGCGCGCGTGTCTTTAACGTTTTAACCGATGGCAGAATGCTTCTGCAAGATTTCGACATCTTGCGCGAAACCGGCGGCCAATTGCGCCCCATCACTCGCACTTTCCACGACCTGGAACCGAACGCCCAGGGGGCGATTAACCTGTGGTTCGCCCCTGTGAAGAACTACGCGCTGGTCGACGCCATCGAAGTTTCCAGCGAGTAGCTGATCGCGCGAAAAACCCCTGTGGAGCACAGGTCCGCGCCGTGTAACCGCAATCCGCTGGAATCGCGAACTTGTCGGTAATCTTTTTAGTTTAAGCGATGTAACGCTACTGGTATTCAGCCCCATTGATCTGTAACATTTGTTAACGAATGGGCCGCTCCGGCGGGCGAACCATCTGTTCCCTTGACCGCGCGAACCCCGTAAGCCAGTCTCCCACCGCACGCCCCCCTCACTGCCAGGGCTCAGTCCCAGTCCCTACCCGTTTCGCAACAATTGCCATGTGCTAGACTCCGATGCATGAAATTCCGAACGGCCTTGTGCGCGTTCGCCGTGGTTGCACTGACACTGGTAGGAGCGGAGAGTGTGGCACCGATCCGCTTCGAGGAAATCGCCGAGCGCGCCGGGATTCGCTTTGCGATCGACAATTCCGCCACCGGGCACAAGTACCAACCGGAAGCGATGGTCGCCGGCGTCGCTATCTTCGACTACGACGGCGACGGGTATCCCGACCTCTATTTCGTAAATGGCGGGGGCATGCCTTCGCTGCGCCGCGACGGCCCACAGTTCAAGAATCGGCTGTTTCATAACAACGGGAACATGACGTTCACCGATGTCACGGACCGCGCGGGCGTGGCCGGCGACGGCTATGGCATGGGCGTCGCCATCGGCGACTACGATAACGACGGGAAGCCTGACATCTTCCTGGCTAGCCTCACCGGCAATCAGTTGTTTCACAACAACGGCGACGGCACTTTCACCGACGTCACCGCGAAGGCCGGCGTGGGTGGTGGCACTTACGACGGCAAGAAGATGTGGTCGGTCTCGGCGGCCTGGGTGGATTACAACAACGACGGTCTGCTGGATTTGTTTGTCTCCAATTACTGCGTGTGGGAACCGGGCGGAGACCCGGACTGCCGGATGAACGGCCAGCGCTTCTATTGCAGCCCGCGCTACTACAAGCCGCTGCCGAACACCCTGTACCGCAATAACGGCGATGGCACATTCACCGACGTTTCGGTGGAAACCGGCATTGCGAAGCACTTGGGCCGCGGCATGGGAGTGGCAGTCGCCGATTACGATGGCGATGGTTTTCCGGATATCTTTGTCGCCAACGACGCCTCACCCAACCAACTGTTTCACAACATCGGCGGGAAGCGATTCGAGGAGGTCGCCGGAGAAGCGATGATCGCCTACGCCGAGGATGGCAGGCTCATCTCGGGCATGGGCGCGGACTTCCGCGATCTGTTCAACACCGGCCATCCGGCAATTTGGGAGACCGCTTTGGAGAACCAGACCTTTCCGCTATTCGTCAATTCCGCGCGCGGGTTTTTCGACGATCGCACGGCGCAGGCCGGTCTGGCCGCAACCGGTGAAATGGCCGGGTGGTCCAACGCCATTGTGGACCTGGACAATGACGGCTGGAAGGATCTTATCGTGGCACGCTCCAATGTGATGGATAACATCGCCGCATTCGCGCACCGCGCCTATGAGGAGCCCAATGCGATATTCCGCAACCTAAGCAACGGCCGATTCCAGAACGTGAGCGCGACCGCTGGCGCGGACTTCCAGCTTCCCGCCGTGCATCGCGGGCTCGCCGTGGGCGATCTCGATAACGACGGCCGCATGGATGTTGTGGTTTCGGTCCTCAACGGGCAGGCCAAGGTGTTTCACAACGTCACCCAAAATGGCAATCACTGGCTGCTGTTGCAACTCACCGGAACCAGGAGCAACCGCATGGCGATCGGCGCCCGCATCAAGCTGACGGCCGGCGACGGAGCGGTCCAATACAATCACGTCACCACCAGCACGGGGTATGCCTCTTCAAGCGACCCGCGCGTGCATTTCGGGCTGGGCCATTCCGATTCCGCGCGCGAGATCGAGATCCTGTGGCCGAGCGGCATCAAACAGACCCTCCGCAACGTGCCCGCCGACCGGGTGGTGCCAATCGTCGAGCCGCGGCAGTAGCCGCTCACTGCCGTCGTGGCGCCGGCTGTCCAGCCGGCTGTGTCGAGAGTCATCGCGACATTTCCCGATGCGCGCCGCTCTCGATGCCCGGCCCTCTTCCGTGGCCCGGAATAGCGCGACCGTGAGGGAATGGCATTCCGGGACTTGCACCCCGCCAGTCTTACGGCTTGGGTTGGGCGGACAATTCCACCGGCTCCTGCTGTGCGTGCAGGCGATCCCACTCGGCATTTTCCTTGCGCGCATCGGCGTCCCGTCCGGCGCGGCGATAGGCCTGCGCCAGATAGAAGTGAGTCCGCGCGGCCTGTGGCGCCATCTTCTCGCCCTTCTCCAGCGCGGCGATGGCGTCGGAGGTTCGCCCCGCGTCGAGCAGCGCCCGGCCCAGAGTCACTTGACACAGCGCATCGGATGGATCGAGTTTCGCCGCTTCCCCGGCCAGTTGCACGGCGGAGGCCGCGTCGCCATCCTTGCTGAGCAGGAGGGCGAGTTGCACGCGGGCGAGCACGTGCGAAGGCGCGATCCGCAGTTCTTTGCGAAACTCCTGCTCGGCCGCGGCGGGGTCGTGGTCGATCAGGAAGACGCCTTTCATGTAATGCACCCCAGGCTCTTCGGGAAACTGCGACGCGAGCTGATCGAACAGCGGCGCGGATTCCTCCGGACGCTCCGCCAGATATGCCCACGCCGCGCGGCCCGCCAGGTCCACCAGGGCTTTCCGCCCAGGCGGCAGCGTGGCAGGCAGGAAGTGCAGGTTCAGTACACTCAATCCCAAAGCCTCGACCGCTTCGGCGGATTCGACGCCGTGGCTCGCCAGCGGGCGTAGCTGTTCGAGTGCCCTCGGAAAGTCGGCGGACCGCAGATAGATTAGGGCGCCGCGATAACGCACTTGCGCGATGAAGGCCGGCTGATCGGCCAGGCCGATCGACTCGCCCTTCAGAATATCGGCCAGCGCCGGCCCATACTCGCCGAGCTCGTATTCGGCCATGCCGAGAAACCCGAGTGGCGTGCCTCTGCCGGGCGCCAGCGCCGCGCACCTGCGCAGCGCATCGCGCGCCTCACGGAAGCGCTTCAGTTGATACAATGCGGCTCCCCGGTTCATCCAGCCTTCGGCCCATCCCGGACGCAGCGCCAGCGCCTGTTCGTACAGCACGGCCGCCTCCGCTGGACGCGTATCCAGAGCCTCCGCCGCGCGCCGCGCCAGATCGTCGAAACTCGCGTTCTGGGCAGCCGGCGCAGCGGCCGCCAGGATCGACCACACCGCGGCCATCCCCCACACTTTCGACTGTTTCCATACACGAGCCATTGAGCAAATTGTACAGCAGGGTGGGGAATCCTTTAGGTTGCCCGTCTGTTTGACGCCAACACCGGACAACCCCGTGCTGGCCGATCAGAAAGGCACCCGCCGCTTCCTGACAGAACTGAAGTGCGCCCCATTCCCATGTCGTGCGCCGTTGTCTCATACCCCGTCGCAGCGCCGCGGTTGCACGCCCCGAAGCCAGCGGGCTATACTCAACCGTAGCGTCATTCGTAAAGGGGCTCGCAGCAGTGAAATCCCAATATCTCTTTGCCATTCTGCTGGGGTCGACGACCGTCCTTACCTGGGTTGTGGGCGAAAAGGCCCTGGCGCGCGATGCAGCCAACGGCCCTCAGCCCGCCGCGATTACTATCGATTACCCGCCAGCTTCCGCAATTCTACCTCCCGAGTTTCCTCCCATCGCGTTCCGCTGGCGCGACGCCGCGAATGGCGTGGCGGTCTGGCGCATCGCGGTCGCATTCGCCGACGGCTCACCTGAAGTGGAAGTGAAGACCGAGGGCGGCCGGATGCTACTCGGCGAGATCGACCGGCGTTGTATTGCCGAGCTAAACGAACTTCCCACCCTGACGCCCGAGGAAGCGGACGGCCGCACCTGGGTTCCCGACGAACGGGTCTGGGCGGAGATCAAGAAGCACTCGACGGGACGCGCGGCCACCGTCACGATTACCGGATACGAGGATCGGGCCGCCACGCACCCGGTCTCCACGGGCCAGTCCGTGTTTGTGACTTCCGAAGACCCGGTGGGCGCGCCGATTTTCTATCGCGACGTGCCGCTCATCCCCGCCAACAACAACGGCCAGCTCGGCATTCTTCCGAAGGATGCCATCGCCCTGATCAAGTGGCGCCTGCGAGACGTGGCCCAGCGCAACAGCCGGACCCTGATGGAGGGCCTGCCTACCTGCGCGAATTGCCATTCCTTTTCGGCCGATGGCAAGACCCTGGGCATTGACGTGGACGGCCCCATGAACGACAAGTCGCTCTACGCGGTGGTTCCCATCAAGAGCGACACCTTAATCAATACCCGCGATGTGTTCCGCTGGAACACGACGGCCGACCAGCCGGGCGGCCGCAAGATGCGCGCCGCGTTCATGTCCCAGGTCTCGCCGGATAGCCGGTACGTGCTGACCACGGTCGATGAGCGCGACCCGATGCACCTGAACATCGCTTACGGTCTGCAGGAGAAATACTATTACGCGGTCTACCGCGATTACCGCTTCGGCCAAGTGTTCTTCCCCACTCACGGCGTGCTGGCGTGGCGCGATGTGGCCACGGGCCGCACCCAACCGCTGCCCGGAGCCGACGATCCGCGATACGTGCAGACCGATGGCGTCTGGTCGCGCGACGGCAAGTGGATTGTCTTCGCCCGCGCCGAAGCGGTGACCGCATTTCCGCCCGGCGCTCCGCCGGCTCTGTTCGCCAACGATCCGCAGGAAACCCAGATTCAATACAGCCTCTACCGGATGCCCTTCAACGAGGGGCGCGGCGGTCAACCGGAACCGATCGCCGGAGCTTCCAATAACGGCATGAGCAACAACTTCCCGAAGATCACGCCCGACCGCCGCTGGATTGTCTTCGTGAAGTGCCACAATGGCCAGTTGATGCGGCCCGACAGCCGGCTTTACATCGTTCCCTTCGAGGGCGGCGAAGCCCGGTTGATGAAGTGCAACACGCGGCTGATGAACTCCTGGCACAGCTTTTCGCCCAACGGCCGGTGGATGGTGTTCGCTTCCAAGGCGCGCTCCCCGTACACGCAGTTGTACCTGACGCACCTGGACCGGGACGGCAACGACAGCCCGCCCATTCTTATCGAAAACACACAGGCGGCCAACCGCGCGGCGAATATTCCGGAGTTCGTCAATGTCGCGCCGGATGGGTTTGCGAAGCTGGAGATTCCCGCTACGGATTTCTACCGGATCTTCGACGTTGCCAGCGACCTGATGAGCAAAGGGAAGATTGCCGAAGCGTTGCCGGAGTGGCGCCACGCCGTCGAGTTGGATCCCGATGACGAGCGGGCGCGCGTGAATCTGGGTATCGCGATGGATCACGAGGGGCTTCTCAACGAGGCCGTCGAGCAGTTTCAAAAGGCGATCGAACTGGCGCCCGAACACGCCGAGGCTTATGACAACCTGGCGCGGGATCTGTTGCTGCGCGGAAGTCTGGACGACGCCATCCACGCGTATTCGACGGGCCTGAACATCGAGCCCAATAACGCCGGCGCGCAGGCCAATCTCGGCACGGCCCTTTACCAGAAGGGCCGTCTGACGGAGGCGATCGAGCATTGCGAGCGAGCTCTCGCCATCGACAAATCCGTGCTGGATGCGCACAACACCCTGGGGCTCGCCTATTCCCGAATGGGGCGGCTGGAGGAAGCTATCACGCACTTGCAGACCGCGGTGGCCGACAATCCCAGCTCGGTGCAGTATCAATACAACCTGGGCCGTGTGCTGGCACAGGGGAGCAGATTTCAGGAAGCGATTCCGCACATGGAGCGGGCGGTTGCCTTGTCGAACTCGGGCGAGCCGGAGATTCTGAGCTTTCTGGCCGCGATGTACGCCGAAACGGGACGTCTGCCCGACGCCATCGACACTGCCACGCGAGCGCGCGACCTCGCCAATAGTACCGGCGCGCACGATCTGGCCGCGACTCTGGACGCGAGAATCGCACGCTACAAGGCCAGGGTATCCAATCCAGGTCAATGAGTGTCCCGGGCGTTAGGGCCCGTTGTGCAGCAGCCGGGCCAGCCGCTCAAAAGCTCTCGCGCGCAGTTGTCGTGGTTCCGGCCGAGTTCACCATCTGCACTGTGAACGCGCTCACGTTCGATGGCTGGCCGTTCACCGGGAAATACGCGGAAAGCGCGAACTGGCCGCCGTCGTCCGATGCGGCGAAGTAACTGCCGAAGGCAGCCGCACTGTCGTAGTTGATGGCCCCGGGCAGGATGACGTTCCCGCCGGAATCGTAGAAGGTGAACGTCAACATGCTGGCGCTGCGCGTGTTGTCGAACGCCGTAATGTCCACCGTCACCGCCGATGTCTGCCGCGTGCCCGTCGCCGCCACGATTCCGATTACCGCCGGCGAAATGACGATGCTCTGCTGGCTCACCTGGTTGCCGATCTGCGCCTCCACGACCAGTGTGCCGGCCGTGGTGCCGGTCTGAAACGCCACGCTGTGGCCGGTACCGAAACTCGCCATAGTATCGCCTTGGTTGAATGTGAACGGTGCGGTCTGTCCGCCGCTCGAGAATGCGATGCCCGGGTCCAGCTCGCCCGCTGTCTGCGCTTCGAAGGACAGCGTCACCGTGCCGGAGCCGGCGCTTTCAGCCGGCTCACTTAGATCCACGACGATGGTTCCCTGCTGCGCGCTTTGCACGGTGTCGAGCGTCACCATCGCCACCGGCGCCGGCAGCGGCGGAGACACCCCCGTGCCCGTTAGCGTGAACTGCTGGCTGCCGATCGACAACACCGCCGTCCGGGCGCCGGCCACCGTTGGACTGAACCGGATCGCGAAACTCACGCTCGCCTGCGGAGCCACCGACTCGCCGCTCGGCGACGGACCCGCCAGCGCGAAATCTCCCGCCGCCACACCGATCGGATCCACCGTCAGGCTGGAAGCGGTCCGATTCACCACCAGGAAATCCAGCTTCGCGTTCGATCCCACCTGCACGCTGTCGAAATCTATTGCTGTCGCACCCAGCACGTTGGTTCCGGAAGGCAGTTGCACTTCGTAGGTGAGAGCCGGCACCACACTCGCCGTCAGCAGCACCTGGGGAATGCCGGTGATGTCCAGCCAGGCGCTGTAGGAAGCGACTATTGCGCCTTGAAACGTAATCGTGAAGTTCACACTGGAGCCCGCCTTCACGCTCATCGGCGCCGCCGCGTCGATCGAAAACCCCTCGCCGTTTACCGACAGAAGCGCCACGGTCTGCGTGCTCTGGCTGGTATTGAGCAGACAGAACGTCTCCGGCTCCGCCTGGTTCGGGTACATCGAGCCAAAGCTGAACAGCGCGCCCACAGGCTGCCCCGCGATGCACGAGGTCTGATACAGGCTGAACTGCGCCTGCGCCGCCGGCGCGAGCAGGCTCAGCGCCAGGATCGCGCCGCGCCATCGCTTCATGGCTTGCTCACCGTGATGCTGGGGGTCCCGATCGAAAAGACCGGAGCGCTATCCGGCGACGTCGCCGACGACGACGAATGCGACAACGCCACCGCTCCGCCCGCCGCCCCGGCGCCCACCACCGCAGCAACGATCAGCCACTTCTTTCGAGGATGCCAGCCGCCCTTTGCCGTCGCCGCCGCGCCGCCCGTACCAGCCCCTGCAATGTACTGGAATGAGACCGTGCCTGCCCGCGCCTGTTCCTTCGAGGCCACGATGCGGATCTCGAACCGTCCTGGCACGCGGTTGTACTCAATCGAGCGCACCACGGCCCGGCCGCGCTCGTCCGTCGCCGCCACTTCGGTGCGCAACCCGTTGACGAAGCTTCCGCTCGGGCCCTGCTCCGGCAAGTGGAAGCTCACCGCTGCCCCTTCCACAGGGTGCCCCGTTTCGTCGGTCACCACCACCGCGATGGCGCGGGCATCGCGCGCCCCCGGAGTGTGTACCGCGCCTTCCCCGCCCGTCACCTGGATTTGCAGGATGGCCACCTGCGCCTTCGCCGTGAGAGAGAGAACGGCCGCCAGCGCCGCCAGCGTGAGAAGCCGCGAGAAGATCAACCCGGCGGCCGGCAAGGCCAGCGGGGGAGGCGCTTCCTCGTGCCAACCAAGCCGGGTCGGGCGGACCGCCCGGTTCCCGAACCGGTTCCGGACTGCGCATGCCAGCCCGCTTTTCGCGGGCGCCTCGCATTTGGTGCTCCATGCGGAGCCGCGATCGTCAGGGAGCGGTTCTTCAAAACCGCGGCAGCTTGCAGAAAGGAGAGTAGACACGTGCTTCACCCGTGTCTAAGTTGTGGTTCGATTAGCCGGCTTTTCTCAGCAGAATCACGGTGATGTTGTCGGGACCTCCCGCCGCTTTGGCGGCCTCGATCAACTGGCGGCAGATCTCGTCCAGTTGCGTGCCGTTCCGGCCCGCTTCGAGTACACGCTGCAACTCGTCCGGTTCCACCACCCCGTGCAGCCCGTCGCTGCAAATCAGTACCAGCGATCCGCTTTCGAGCTCCACCGAATAGCAGTTCACTGTCAGCGGCCCATTCGCTCCAATCGCCATCGTCAGCACGTGCCGCATCGGATGGCGGCGCAACGTCTGCTCGTCAAGACCCAGCGGCCGGCCCACTTCGTTCACCCAAGTCTGATCGTCGGTGATGGCGTGCAGCCCGCTCGTGTCCAGCGCATATGCGCGGCTGTCGCCCACGCTCGCGATGTCCAGCCCCTCGCCGGTCTCAAGCGCCGCCACCAGCGTGGTGCCCATCCCTTCCAGGCTGCTGTCGGAACGGCCCGCCGCCAGCACGCGCTGGTTGGCCTCTTCCACCGCGCGCAGCAGCGCCTGCGAATCGCGAAACACGGCCGACCGCACCATCTCGACTACGGTTTCCACCGCCAGCCGCGACGCGCACTCACCCGCCTTAGCCCCGCCCATTCCGTCGGCCAAAACATATAGGCCCAGGTCTGTTTCGACCTGGCAGTAGTCCTCGTTGTTCCCGCGGACGCAGCCAAGGTCCGTTATGGAGCACACTTCCAACATGGGCGACGCTCTCCCGGCCGATACCCCCGTGCCGCCTCGCTTTGGCGGACCCTGGGACGCCGATACCCGAACATTGTATCCAAACCCGGCGCCGCAGCGGTAAAATACCGGAAAGGGTGGCCAGCGAAGGTGAGGCAAGCTCTAGCCTGCCAACGCCCGCTTGCGGGCGCAGCTATTTTTCCCGGCCTTCGTGAAGCACCGGGATGGAACGTCCTTACGCAGCCCCGGGAACGGGGCGGAAGAAAGTCCTCCAGCGATACCAACGTGAGCTCAACTTTCATGTCGCACATCTCTCCCAACCCGTCCCGCCCGCGGATGCTCCTCGATCGCTTGCGCCTTACGCTCGAAATGATCAAGTTCGAGCATTCGATCTTCGCGCTCCCCTTCGCCCTCACCGGCGCCTTGCTTGCCTTCCGCCAACAAGGGTTCCACGTGCGCTCCGCCGCCGCCAAGCTGGCCTGGATCGTGCTGGCCATGGTCGCCGCCCGCTCCGCCGCGATGGCCTTCAACCGCCTGGTGGATGCCGATCTCGACGCCCGTAATCCGCGCACCCGCTCGCGCCATCTCCCCACCGGTATGCTCTCACGCGGGTTCGCCTGGGGATTCGTCGCAGTTTCGACCGCCGTCTTCCTGCTCGCAGCCGGAGGCCTCAATCCGCTCTGCCTCCACCTGGCGCCGCTCGCCCTGGCGGTTGTCTTTTGCTATTCCTTCACCAAGCGCTTCACTTCGTTCTCGCACCTGGTGCTCGGCTTCTCGCTCGGCATCGCTCCCGCCGCCGCCTGGATCGCCGTTGCCGGCTCGCTCGATCCGCGTATTCTCTGGCTCACCGCCGCCGTCACTAGCTGGACCGCCGGCTTCGACGTGATCTACGCCTGCCAGGATTACGAATTCGATTGCGCCGAGGCGCTCGGCAGCATTCCCCGCCTCCTCGGCATCTCCGGCGCGCTCTGGGCCTCCCGCTTCCTGCACGTGTCGATGATCGTCTGCCTGCTCGCGCTGGTGCACTCGCTCGCGCTGGGGCCTCTCGCTCTGGCCGGAGTCGGCGCCGTCGCCGCCCTGCTCATTTACGAGCACAGCCTTGTCCACGCGAACGACCTCTCGCGCGTCGACGCAGCCTTCTTCACCATGAATGGTTGGGTCAGCGTGTTATTCTTTATATTCTGGGCCGCCGATATTCTCCTGCGTCATTCGGGTGTTTGATCACATGCAAGTCCTCTTCGAAGACCCGCATCTAACTCCCATCGGCGAGAAGGTCGAAGCTGGCGAGCGGCTCTCCTTCGACGACGGCGTCGCACTCTATCGCACCACGGACATCCTGGCCGTCGGCTATCTAGCCAACTTAGTCCGCGAACGCCTGCATGGCAACACCACGTATTTCAACGTCAACCGCCATATCAATCCGACCGATGTCTGCGTCGCCAGTTGCCGCCTCTGCGCGTTCGGTAAGCGCGTGCGCGATCCGAAAGCCTATACTATGTCGCTTGAAGAAGTCTGGCAGCGCGCGGGCGAAGGCTACACCGAAGCCGTCACCGAGTTCCACATCGTCGGTGGCCTGCACCCCGAGTTGACTCTCGACTGGTATTGCGAAATGCTGCGCGGCCTCAAGACGCGCTTCCCCAGCGTGCATCTGAAGGCACTCACCATGGTCGAGATTGCCTACCTCGCGCGCCGCACCAAGATTGGCGTTCGCGAAACTCTGGAGCGCCTGCGCAACGCGGGTTTGGATTCGCTCCCCGGCGGAGGCGCGGAGATCTTCGCGCCAGCCGTACGCCGCATCATCTGCGATCACAAAATCGATGGCGACGATTGGCTGGAAACCGCGCGCGCCGCTCACCAGCTCGGTCTTCGCTCCAATTGCACCATGTTGTACGGGCACATTGAAAATGATGCGGACCGCGTCGATCACTTAGTCAAGCTGCGCGCGTTGCAAGAGGAAACCGGCGGCTTCGTCACCTTCATCCCGCTGGCCTTCCATCCCGATAACACGCCGCTCCAGCACATTGCCGGCACCACCGGCTTCGACGACATCCGCAACATCGCCGTGGCCCGCCTGATGCTCGACAACATCCCCCACATCAAGGCCTATTGGGTGATGATGACCCCGCGTATGGCGCAGATCGCCCTCCGCTTCGGCGCCGACGATATCGACGGCACCATCGTCGAAGAGCGCATCTATCACGACGCCGGGGCCACCACCAGCCAGGGCCTGCGCCGCGCCGAGCTATTGCAGCTCATCCGCAAAGCCGGCCGCACCCCAGTCGAACGCGACACCCTCTACCGCCCCGTTCAGCGCACCGAATCCGCGTTCACCGTTCTGGTGTAAGTGGGGCAGGTCCCCGACCACAGATGTCCAAGATATCCTTAGGGGGCCAGATTCGGCCTCTGTAAGCGTTGGGGATAGCTATGCCCGCAGCGGTGTTCGCCCGAGGAGGTTGGAGGGCGAAACCGGCAAGTGTTACTCGCGTTCCTGGATTGTGCTGTCTAAATCGTCTGGCTGGGTCGCGCTCTCCGTCGCGATTCTGGAAGTGCTTCGCCCGGCATTGCGTTGCTTGCTGTCCCACATCTCAAAACGTCAGCACCAGTTGTTCCTCCGCGGAGCCAGTGCAGGTGGAGGCTGGAAGGGATCATCCAGCCATTCATACAGATCGCAATACACGAACAACTGGTACCGCTGCAGGGCCGCCAGATCGGCAAGGACCAGCCAAACCGGGCACGCCATTGGAGGCATTTCAGGATCAGCATGGCGATCAGCGCGGTCCACATCTGGGTTTTCAGGGCGTTAAATTCCGCGTCATGCCACGACAGAGAGTTGCCCGCGGCGCCGGCACTGATAGTCCGTCCATGCCGCTAAGGCGAATCTGGCAGACCTAATGCATGCCTAAATGGAGTCTCTTGTGGCTGCTATAATCCCGTTGTATGCAAACTAGACTTCTGTCGGCTTGGCGAAGATCCCCAGAAGATCTCGACTTTCAAGAGCCCGATACGTGGTACAAGGGAGAATATTGTCACAAGTTCCCGTATGGTCGGCCAGCCACCGTCGAGGACGTCTTATACGGGTGGACACCGCAACAGAAGATAATCCGTGCGGACACGAAGGTTCTGGCATTTGGCAGCTGTTTCGCGGAATACTTCGTCAGATTCCTGGTACGCCACGGATACAATCGTTGGCTGCTTCCCGTTGAGCGGCATTCCCATTCGGAAGAAAACCTATTACTGGCACTCCCGGTAACCTTTGAGAACATCTTCGTGATTGTCCAGCAGCTTCGGTGGGCTTTCAACGAATTCACACCGAAGACCAAACTCTGGTTCACCAAGGATAAGCGGCTCTTCGAAGCCACCGAGGAACGCCGGGAGAAGGTGCGCCGCAGTTTCCATGAGGGCGACGTCTTCGTGATTACGCTCGGCCTTTCGGAAGTCTGGTTCGACCAGATCGAAGACGAACCGATGTGGAGAACCATTCCGACGCAGGCGTACGAGCCGGGCCGGCACGTCTGCAGGCCGGCGACCGTGGCGGAGACGCTGGCATGCTTCCGCGAACTAGACGGCCTGATCGATAAGTTTCTGCCCGGGAAACGGATTATCTTTACACTTTCTCCAATTCCACTGATCGCCACGTTTCGCGACCAGTCGGCGGTTACGGCCAATCAAGTGTCAAAGGCCATACTGAGGGCCGCACTCGACGAGTTTATCGGCGATCGTTCAGTGGAGCGCAAATCGCGCTACCATTACTTTCCTTCCTATGAGATCGTCTTTCATCTGTTTGACCACCCGTTTCTGCCAGACCACCGGCACATTCGACCGGAGGTAGCTGAAGCCGTATTGGATATCTTCAGCAGCCTGTACACAGACCTGCCGGTAGGGGAGATTCGGACTCCCGCGAGAAACTCGCATGTGAAGTCATTGGAGAAGATGGTCCGCGGTTTGGAGCTCGAACTCGAACAGAAGGAACGTGTCATCCGCGAACTCGATCAAGCCGCGCGGGAGCGTTTGGCCCTGATCAACCAACTGACCGGTCACCACGAGCCGCGGCAAATGCCGGAGAGTCCTGTTGTGCCGTCATCAGACGAGATTACTGGGCCGGGTTTAACTTATTTTTCCTCGCCTCACTATCAGGAGCACAATCGCGCGCGTCTGGATCACATCCAAAGCCTGGGCCTTCCTATAGACGAAAGCCGTGTTCTTGAATTAGGATCGGGCCCCGGCGATCACACCGGATTCTATGTCGAGCGCCGGTGCGATGTCGTTTCAGTGGATGCTCGAAAGGAATGCCTGGACGTTCTGGCTCAACGCTTTCCCAGTGTTCGCACAATGCAATGCGACCTCAACGATCCCAGCCCTTTGCGCGAACTTGGGTCCTTCGATGTCGTTCACTGCTGCGGCATTCTTTACCATCTGGAACGGCCAGAGGCGCTTTTGCAATATATGGGTGAGGCGTGCAGAGGTTTTGCGATTGTCGAGACTTGTGTGAGTGCGGCAACAGATTTCGGCGTCGAACTCGTGGATGAAATTCGCGAGGATTACACGCAGTCGTCTACCGGACGCGCGTGTCGTCCGGCACGTCGTTGGGTGTTTGACACGCTGGGCCGCTATTTTCCGTTCGTGTACCACACAAGGACCCAGCCCTCTCATGCTGAGTTTCCGACCGACTGGAATGACCTCGAGGGCGCGCCGAAGTTGGTCCGTTCGGTTTTTGTCGCGTCAAAGCGGCCATTGGAATTGGCGACGTTGAGCCCGACGCTGCTGACTGTGCAGGAGCGGCTAGAGTAGGCCCGCTCAATCTTGCGTCTCGCGGGAGGCGTGACTTCGATGTGGAAATATCTGGAATACGTGGAGGATTATCGCAGGCAGTTGGTGGGCCGAAGGGATAGCCGGTATATGGACTATCCCTTTGTGGTCTCCTTTGAAACCCTCACTCTATGCAACGCGATCTGCGATTTTTGCCCCTACCCGAGTCTGACCCGCAAGGGGACAATGATGAGCGATTCTTTAATTGCCAAGATCGTCGATGAATGCCGCTCGATTCCCGGCGACCTGCCACTGGAGATTGTTCCACTTCGAGTCAACGAACCATTTCTCGACAAGAGGATTTTCGAGATCTGCCGGCATATTGGTGAAGCATTGCCAAACGCAGCCGTTAAACTGTTCTCGAATGGGTCGCCCTTGAATTCGGCGAACCTTCTAAAGCTCGCCGAGTTGAGGAATCTGGAGTTACTTGTGATTTCTCTTCACGATCACCGGCCGGAAGTCTATGAGCGGGTGATGGGCCTTCCTCTGGCGCGAACACTCCGGAATCTAGATGCGCTGCATGAGTTAAAAGCTGCCGGCACGATTGCGGTCCGAATCGAGATCAGCAGGGTCGGCGATGGCTCCAGCTTCGACGAGGAGTTCTGCCGTTGGGGAAGAGAAAGATTTCCGTTGTTCACGGTCTATTCCACTGCGAGAGCCAATTGGATGGGCGCCGTAAATACATTGGTTTCCCCTGTTCCGCAAGTTGGCTGCGGCCAATGGTTCAATCTCAACATCTTGGCGGACGGCAAGGTGGCCTTCTGCTGCATCGATTCGGAAGGACGATTTGGGGCTGGGAACGCAAAGGAAGAGCACATCCTTGAGCTTTACAATCGTCCTGCACGCCGCCGGCTTCGTGAGGCATTGCGAACCCGTTCGGAAATTGCGGAATGTGGCGGCTGCTCGCTACTTGCCTGAGTGGTCGCATGAGGAATGCGACGGCCTCTGACTTCGCCTCAATCCTTCGTTCATGATCGTCGGTCGAGTTTGCGACGCCAGGGTGCTCTGTTCGAGTCGAAGGTGCCGTCGCTCACTCCCGTTGTCTCCTTTTGGACCTTCTTCTCGCTCTCGCGAGAGCTTCGCTGCTCTCCTGAAGTGACCCAGTACTGTTCGATTGAGGGGCGCTTACCGTCCTCATCCCGCTGCTACGCCTGGCCGATAACATGGTGCGCGGGCCCGAGCAGCGCATCCAATCCCTGACCTGCCGTGCGCAGAACGGCGAGGTGACGCTGCTGGTTCACTCGACCGGCGATATCGACCTGGAACAATGGGGCGCCGAACGTGCCGCCGGCGCCTTTCAGCAAGTCTTCAACCGCACCCTGTCGCTCGTCCGCGCACGATAATCCCGTGGGGCCGGTCCCCGCGGCTGCCTGGTGGGGCAGGTTTCAACCTGCCAACCGGGCGAAGCCCGGAAAGGTTTTTGTTGGTCACTCCCCGCCCAGTCACGGCCATTCGTCCCCACTAACTCAATCACTTAGCCCCAAATCCCTTGACACACGCCTCATACTGGAATTGGGACTGTGGCGCCAGGCTCCGCTGCTAGTTCTTATCCCTGGCCAGGGAACGTTGCATTCAGTTGGTACTGAACTTCCGGCGCCCGTCAACGGCATGCGGGGTCCCCTTCGGGCAGGAC